>JFJP01037801.1_pt1 | contig 45226 bp, 39 predicted proteins | sample 431651 | NCBI WGS metagenome assembly JFJP01 (sample SAMN02602958, study PRJNA72255) | Microbial mat metagenome, whole genome shotgun sequencing project. | biome: fresh water; feature: sink hole; material: water; isolation source: purple microbial (photo- and chemosynthetic) mats found in...
CGATCTTTTTTGCTCGAATGTCTAAATTAGGGACAATGACCACATAATTTTACACTTTTTACAAACAAAGGAATAATAAAAACAATTGATAGAAAATTGAAATATCATACTGATAGCCCACTTTGTTTTGCAGGCGATATTATTGCAAGAGATATTGAATTACCAATAGCTGAAGAAGGTGATTACCTTGTAATATACGATACTGGTGGATATACATTCGGTATGTGGTCAAAATATGTAAGCCGGATGTTTCCGAAAACAATTCTCAAAACAGGTAATACCTTTGAAATAATAAGAAATAGGGAAAAGCCGGAAGATATTTATTCGTTCTGGTCGGGTTAACGGAATTAATTTTGTGTTTGTAAACTTAATAATCACTTTTAATTAGTCTTTAAAAAACCTAATAAGAATAATGCTTTGGAATAATTAATAAAATTTAAAATCGAAATCTATTAACTAAATAATAACAGAAATGAAAACAATTGGACTATTAATTATTGCAGGATTAGTTACTATATCATGTAATCAAAATCCTAAAAACATCGATGATTCCAAACAGGAAAATTCGGTAGCTGTTAATTCAGTTCCCGATAGAGATGGTGTATTTATCCATATAACTGAAAGTTATAATGATCCTCATCGCGTATTAATGCCTATGAAAATGGCAACAATGATGGCAAAAGACCAGGATGTAATTATCTATTTAGACATTCATGCTGTTGAACTATTAGTAAAAAGCGCAAAAGATATGCAATTTGCTGATTTTGAATCGTTCCAAACATACTTAAAACAACTGATTGACATGAAGGTTGGAATATATGCCTGTCCTACTTGTTTGAAAGTTGCCGGTTTTAATCCAGAAGATTTATTGGAAGGTGTTCAGGTTGCTCAAAAGGATAAGTTTTTTGGGTTTACAAAAGGGCGAATAATAACATTAGATTACTAACGAGTCCTATAAATCAACATTCAATCACAAAACTGTGATGTATTTATTCGCACAATCAAGTTTAAAAAAATATTTAATTTTTTAAACAAACCTTTTTTTCAATTGTTTCATTAGTTGATATTAATAACTAACAAACATTTGAACTATGAAAAAGAATATGGGAACTGTGGATAAAGCAATCCGCATTATTGTAGCATTAATTATCGGAATTTTGTTCTTTACTAAAGTAATTACAGGCACTCTGGGTATTGTATTATTAGTGCTGGCAGTTGTATTTTTAATTACCAGCTTAGTAAGTTTCTGTCCACTATACACACTTGTAGGTTGCAATACCTGTAAGGTAAAAAAATAAAATATTATTTTTTTGCAACAAAAAACCCCTTGAAACTAATTTCAAGGGGTTTTCTTTATTGATTCAAGTATTAAAAACCTTCAACATTTTCATCCATATCTTCCTGCTGAACATTGTTATTTGTTTTCTTACGATCGGGTTTGTAATTATTTATACGCCATGTAAGAGATAAACTTATCATTGGAGAATAAGGTTCGAAACTACTGTACGAATAAAAATTATCGCTTTCGGATGTAAATGAATGACCTGCTGTATTAAAAATATCACGTGCCTGCAAAGTAAGTGATAACTTATTTTTAAAGAAATCCTGCTTATAAGCAAGTGTTGTTACAATAAACCCTTCGCGCTCACCTTGTGCTGAAACCGATGGACTATTATACATATTATTGATTTGTAAACGTGCTGATTTACCTATTTTAAATGTTCCGTTAATCCTGGTATTCCAATTGAAACTTTCTTCAGAAAAATCTTTTCCATAAAGTTTTCCTTCAACATTATAGAAATATAGATTTCCCATTAAATCGAGTCTCCACCATTTAAATAAATCAAGTCCAAACATAAGTTCTGTACCAAGTGAATTGTCGAATCCAACATTTTCGGAAGTTTGTAAAATCACATTATCGGCACCTTCCCATGATTTTTTTACACGTTCGATCTTATTATTTGTTTTGCGATCGTAAATATCAATCGAGAATGTGTTCTTTCCAATTAAAACCTGATAGCTCAATTCGTATGAATCGATATATTCATTTTTAAGTGCTGGATTACCTTGTTGCACGTTATATGCATCACGCCAAGTTAAAAAAGGTTCTAAATCCCAACCACGAGGACGCTGAATTCGTCTCGTATAACTTATCATTACCTGTTGTTCCTTTGGTAACTGATACGATAAGTGTAGTGTTGGAAAAAAGTCCCATTGATCCAATTTAAAATCCTGATTTTCACCTAAAAGTTCAATTACACGGTACGTATATTCGCCACGTAAACCAGCCTGATATCCAAAGTTTCCAATGGAACCCGAATACATGGTATATAATGAATGAATATCATCGATATTACCAACATTGTGGGTAAGTGTATCAACTAAATTATAAATAGTCGAGATTGTATCATAGCTGTATACCTTATTTAAGTCATCGCTATTACTCATACGGAGCTGGTAACCAGCCTCAAACTTATCTTTTTCGCGCAAAGGTAAAGTATAATCCAATTTAGTTCTGTAGCTTCTACCTGGTCCTGTTTCTACATTTTTTTGTCCGAATGTAATAAGATCATTAATATCAATTAATTGATTACTTGATGTTTCGTCAAAATCTCTGTAGTCGGTATTAAACTGAAAAACTAACTCATGACCTTTTTTAGCAAACTTGCGGGTATAATCAAGATTTAATGAATAAAAATCGCCTCCTCGATCGGATGAACTTGAACTTGAATATGAGTTATTGTAAGTTGATGGATTATTACTTACGTTAAAGTCAGATGTTGAAGAGTTGATCATACTTCGGTTGCCATATCGAGCTCCAATACTTATGGAATTCATTGCATTTATAGTAAAATCAAAACCTCCACGAATTCCATAAGACAATCCCCCTCTGTTAAACATTCCATCAGAATAAACCCGTGTAGAAGTATCATTTCTTGTTGTAATGTTCTCATTAATCGATTGGCCATACATCATTCGGTTATTAATATCGCCACCGATATAGAAATTAAATCGTTCTTTTCGTAAACTAAGTAAAAAATCACCTCCATATTGATCGAAAGTACCGCCCGATAAATTTAATAATCCGGTAACTCCTTGTAATTGATTCTTTTTAGTAATAATATTAATAATACCCGAAGATCCATCGGGATCAAATTTTGCTGAAGGATTGGTAATAATTTCGATGTTTTGAATTGCACTAGCAGGAATTTGACTCAATGCTTCGCTTGGTTCAAGAACAGTGGGTTTACCATCAATTAATACAGTAAAGCTTGTGCTTCCTCGCAATGCAACACTACCGGTAATGTCAACTGTGATAGAAGGAACACTTTCTAACAACTGTGCAGCAGTTCCCGATGCAGAAGTATGTTGCTGACTTACATTAATAACTTTTTTATCAATTTTATACGATACTGTTGGCCTGTCAGAAATAATAACAGCTTCGTCAATACTTTCTGATGCAGATTTAAGATTTATCTGTCCAACATCAACAAAATTAATCTTATCGGTAATTTCAAATTCGGGTAATACTTTTGTTTTATATCCAATAAATGTTACTTCGATGCTATATTTTCCATAATCGAGACCAACAATTCTGAAAAATCCTGTTTGATCAGAAATTGTTCCATCTAATTTATTTGTTGTTTTATTTTTTATTGCAATTGTTGCATACTCTAATGGAACCTTAGAGTCAACATCAAATACAAAACCTTTCACTCCACCTTTTCTAATTTCTCCTTCGTTTCCCAGTAACAGTAAAGAAAAAACCATTGCTAATCCAACTAAAAAAATCTTTTTCATTTTATACCTAATTATTATTTATTTCAATTTTACGTTTGCTTTTGACAATTATAAATGATAATTGTTTAACTAACTTTCAAAATTTATTGGTTTGACACCATTATATAAAAAATATTACATCCACTTGAAATATAAATTCTTTAATAATTTACATCCTATCTGATCTACTAAAAACAGATTTTCAACTCATTTATTTTCAACATTTTATTATTGTTGAGTTTTACATTTTCATAAAAAAACTGAATAAAAAATAAATACCATTATTGATATCACTCTAAACGTTATTTTTAACTTGATTTAAATAGGTTTTAATTTTTATATTTGTTTGTATAAAAGCGTATTTTAAGATATTGCACATACTGCCTAAACTTAAATTTAAATATCATGTTACTTAAAAATTTAACAAAAACAATATCTGTACTCCCTTTCTTACTGATTTCAACTCAATTTGTAAAGGCACAACAACACGATTTATCCAATGCTATTCCTTATGCTCAAGATCGTTCATTTTCTTTAAGCACTGAAGATCATAGCATTTTAATATTTGACATTAATATTAAAACCAGACAAGGAAATGGGTATTATCTTTTTGTTCCACCAAAAGATTCAATTTCTGATTTCACATTTGAAATACCATCACCCACATTATTGTTGAAAAAGAGTGTAATTACAAGTTTAACCAATGATGAAATAAAACAATTTGATGATATATTAAACGTAGATTTAAAATCACTGAGAAAACAACTTAATACTCAAAACCAAATCGATAATGAGTTTTTAAATTCATATTTTGGGTATTACGGTTTACGCGAAAAAAATGTATTTCAAGTCGGTACAAGTTGTTTTATTGGTACAATTGATGATTTAAAAAAAGGAAACTATAGTGTTATCGGAATTAATACATATGATAACGAGGTGATTTACTACCTTGCATTTTATGAGAAAAAATTGCTTCAGAAAGTTCATCTCTCGAATGGTTATTCAATTGGCAATTTTACAAAAAACTATGATTCATATTCAATAGCTGCATCCGATCAGGATGAACAAACCTATTTGTATGAAACATATAGCAAAGGCAATTGTACAAAAGCAACAATAAGTTCAAAAAAAGATGACTTTTATATCGAATATGATCATGGAGGTTATGATCTTTCGTACCTTTTCCCCGATTCAAGGCAAACCAATTTTAAAGTTTATGAAAAACCGGGAGACATTTTTATTTATAAAGACAACTACGAAAATTACAGGTATTATAGCCGTTACGGTAGATCTGTTGTTCCGATACAATTTTTAGGAGATCCAAGTGAAAAACCTATGACTTTAAATTTTGGGAAATTTAATGATCCAAATGGTGAATCTGTAACTATAGGAGAATATAAACCGGAAATTGTTGCTCAAAAATATGTGGAGTTTGATACAAAAAGAAATATTAAAATACATATAGCCCAATTTAATAATGAACAAGGGATTATTTTAAATTATCCTGTAATAATTAATAGATATGTTGTAATGGCTCAAATTACTGATGGTGGGTGGATAAATCGTCATATAAATATTTCGGATAAGTTTAACTTTCTAATGGGTAATAATCCTGTTTTTGGTAATGCATTTTTAAGCACAAAGCTTCATAAAGCAGTTTGGAATCAAAATGAAGATAGTGTTACTATGTTATTAAATCAAGGTGTATTTGTAAATATTGTGAATTGCGATTTGCAAACTCCACTACATTTAGCTTCTTTTAAGAATAATCATTTCATAATAAGACATTTAGTAGATTCGGGAGCTAAAGTATATTTTCCTGATCATTATGGAAATACTCCTTTACATATTGCAGCTGCTTTTGGCGATAATGAAACAATTAACTTTTTATTTGATGCTGGAAAATCGGAAGAAGATGAGTTTGGAATAAAGGGAATTAACATTTCAAACAAATCAATGGAAACCCCTTTAGATTTGGCTATTTTAAATAATAATTTATTAACTGTTCAAGCTTTACTTGATCTTGGTGCATATACTGGGGGGTGGAATCAATACGGTCAAAGTCCATTAAAAATAGCAACATACAAGTTGAACAATTCTAGCGATATTTTTGATAAAACTAAATCATTTGAAATTGTAAAAGCATTAGTTAATGCGACAAAATGGTACAAACCTAATTCGGTTTCAGTTCCAACAATTTCAGAAAATGATAGTTTAGAAAATGTATTTGTGCGTGATTTGAAATTTTTTGAATCATCAGAAGATATTACTCCTTATAATAAACGAGAATATAAAAAAATGTTTGCATCAACAAAAACTCGTTTTATTAATTCTGAAATAACAATAAATTACCCTTTACAAAATAGTAAAAAAACTTTTTCAATAAAAGCTATCTGGTATAATGCAAATGGAAAAGAAATATTTACTGATAACAAAATAACTTATGTTGATTCTACCTGGACATCATCATATCACACTATAACATACGGAAATAATAGATTTGGTGCTGTTTGGAAACCCGGACTTTATTATATTGATTTTATTTTAAACAATCAAAAAATTGCAAATGCTTATTTTGTTGTTTACTAAAATTTAATCCTAATTAATTTCTTTCATTGATAGCTGAATTCGTTTTCTTGCTGCATCTACTTCTAGAACCTTAACTTTTACATGCTGATGTAATTTAACAATTTCGTTTGGATCTTTAACAAACCTATTTGCTAATTGAGAGATATGTACCAAACCATCTTGTTTTACACCAATATCGACAAAAGCGCCAAAATTTGTTATATTCGTTACTATACCGGGCAATTCCATTCCAACCTTAACATCTTCCATTTTCTTTATGCCTTCGGCAAACTCAAATACTTTAATACCCTGTCGGGGATCGCGTCCTGGTTTGGCTAATTCATTCAGAATATCTTTAAGTGTTGGCAGACCAACTTCTTTGGTAATGTAATTTTCTATTTTAATCTGTTTTCGTAGATCTTCACTTTTTATCAGTTCCGTAATATTACATTTTAAGTCAGAAGCCATTTTTTCAACCACATGATAGCTTTCTGGGTGAACAGCACTATTATCTAATGGGTTTTGTGCATTGGCTATTCTTAAAAAACCGGCCGACTGCTGAAAAGCTTTATCGCCCATACGTTTAACTTTTTGCAGATCTTTTCTCGAATTAAAAGCGCCATTTTCTTTGCGATAATCAACAATATTTTGAGCTAACTGAGGCCCCAATCCAGAAATATAGGTAAGTAAATGTTTGCTGGCAGTATTTAAATTAACTCCGACGTTATTTACACAGCTTTCAACCACCTGATCTAGCTTTCCTTTTAGTTTATTCTGATCCACATCGTGTTGATATTGTCCAACGCCTATTGATTTAGCATCGATTTTTACCAATTCGGCCAATGGATCCATTAAGCGACGCCCAATAGAAACTGATCCACGAACAGTAACATCATATTCAGGAAACTCTTCGCGAGCAACAGGCGAAGCTGAATAAATGGATGCTCCATCTTCACTTACTACAAAAACCTTAACATCGCGTGAAAATTTAATGTGTTTTATTAGCGATTCTGTCTCACGACTCGCTGTTCCATTACCAATAGCAATGGCATCAATTTTATAGGAATCAATCAGTGTATCAATTTTTTTAATCGATTTGGCTGTTTCGTTTTGTGGTTGATGTGGATATATTGTTTCGTTATGCAATAAATTACCTTGTGCATCGAGACAAACAATTTTGCATCCTGTTCTATACCCAGGATCAATTGCCAACACACTTTTCTGACCAAGAGGTGGTGCAAGTAGAAGTTGGCGTAAGTTTTCAGCAAACACTCTAATTGCTTCTTCATCGGCCAATTCCTTTGCTGCATTTTTAAATTCTGTTTCCATTGAAGGAGAAAGTAGTCTTTTGTAACTATCTTTTACAGCTAAACGAACTTGTTCAGAAACATCATAAACACCACGGACAAATTGTTCTTCGAGAATTTCAATTGCTTTATCCGGATCAGGTTCAATTGATAGTTTTAAGTATCCTTCGTTTTCGCCTCGATACATTGCAAGCAAACGATGTGATGGACAACGTTTTAAAGGCTCTTCCCACTCAAAATAATCTCGGTATTTTATTCCCTCCTCATCTTTTCCTTTAGCGACATTTGATTGAATAGTGGCTTCGTGCTGAAACAATCGTCTAATACTATTGCGGGCTCGCTCGTTTTCATTAATCCATTCGGCAATAATATCGCGAGCTCCCTGCAAAGCATCATCTACAGTTGGTACTTCATTAGTAATAAATTGTTCTGCTTTAGCCAGTATGTTTAATTCCTGTTGTTTAAAAATCAAACTGGCTAATGGTTCCAATCCTTTTTCTTTAGCTTTTGTAGCTCTGGTTTTCTTTTTGGGTTTATAAGGCAGGTAAATATCCTCCAGTTCGATTAAGGTATGCGCATTATCAATTTTAGATTTCAATTCGGGATTTAATAAGCCCTGTTCTTCAATTGTTTTAAGTATTGTATCACGACGATTATCTATTTCCTTCAGTTTTGCAAGCTGATCTTTAATTACCTCAATCTGAACCTCATCCAAACTTCCTGTAGCTTCTTTCCTGTATCGACTAATAAATGGAATAGTAGCTCCTTCGTCAAGCAAATTGATGGTATTTTCGACCTGCCACTCTTTAACGGCGAGAATAGCCGCTATCTTCTTAATGTATATCTCGTTCATTTTAAAACTATTCTTAAAGGGAAACTAAATTAGTTATTTAAACAAATCTCAATTGAAAAATAACATAGATTTTATAAACAAAAAATAAGGATTTTATCAATCTCACCCTATTTCTTTGCTTTTTACCAGAAATGTATTAATCTTTTCCAACAATTCAGTTTTACTGATCGGTTTGGCAATGTAATCGTCGCAGCCTGCTGCACTAATTATTTTTTTATCATCAAGCATGGCATTTGCTGTTTGGGCAATAATAGGTAATAAAGGTTTTTCCTTTTTAATTAATCGTGTAGCCTCCAATCCATCCATGATAGGTAATTGAATATCCATTAGAACAATATCTATAGTATTATTTTCAAGACACATTTTTACAGCCACCTCGCCATCAATAGCATGAAGTATCTTAGCTTTCGTACCATCAATAAATTTCACCAATAACTCAAATGATATTCTAGCGTCCTCAACAATAAGAATTGTAAAATTTTCCCAGTTATAACTCAACGTTGTTTTTTTATCAGCAATACTGGTTTTAACTTCTTGCTTTGGCATTAAATAAGGTATAGCAAAATAGAAGGTTGATCCTTGACTTTTTTCTGATTCAACCCAAATTTTACCATGCAAACTATCAACGACTCCTTTTGAGATGGATAATCCCAACCCTGAACCTCCATATCTACGGGTTGAGGAGTCGTCAATCTGGCGAAATCGTTCAAATATTATATCGCATTCAAACTGACTAAGGCCAATACCTGTATCTTTTACAAAAAAAACAATTTGGGGTTGTTCGATATAATAACCAAAATCTATTGTTCCTTGTTGGGTAAATTTTAATGCATTGCTCAATAAATTATAAAGCACTTGTCTTATTCTGTTTCCATCACTATAAATAGCAAAGTTAGGTTCTTCAGAACCCTTAGAAACATTAATTTGAATTTGGTTTTTCTCCGTATTTTCTCTTTCGGATAAATATAAACTATACAATTCGTCCATTATTTCATTTACTCTGCAATTGGAGTAATGCAATCTGAGCTGATTTGCTTCTATCTTTGATAGATCAATAATGTCATTTATCAGATTTAGAAGTATATATCCACTTTTATTTACAATATTTAAAAACTTTAACCGGGTTTCTAATGGAGTTTCAGGATTTTCATATAACAATTTCGAGAACCCAATGATCCCATTCATAGGTGTGCGAAGCTCGTGCGACATATTTGCCAGAAAAGCAGATTTAAGTCGGTTTGCCTCTTCTGCCTTTTCAATAGCTTGCTGAAGTTTTTGATTCGTTAATTCAAGATTTTTATGATATTTTTCCTCATTTGCCATTTTCTTTCTTCTATATATCAAGTATCCCCATAGTATGATTATAATTGTAACCAACAAAACAACAATAATACCGAAGAATATAAACTGACTCTTGTTTTCTTTAATGAATGAAAAGGGGTCATTTAATATGCTTGATCCTGGGGGCAATTGATTTCTCTTAATTCCATGCTTCTTTAACTCCTTACAGTCAAAGAAATAATTTGTTGAGGAAATTATGGGTTTTATATTGCTAACGGATTCTCCTGAAAGAATTCTGGCACCAATTTTTGCAGCAGATTTACCATGTAAATAACCACCAACTGCACTACCACCAACAAAACCATAATCAGAATAGAAATCCCATGCACCATAAAAAGGAAGTTTTGAATTTCCCTTTATTTTAGTGATTGAATTCTCATATGAGAGATAATTATTTTTAGAGTCTTTAGTATAGATTGTAAAAAACACTACTGCATTTTTATCTAATTCAGATATAACATCGCTCATCTCATCAAAGCTAAGGTTTCGAAGAAATTCAATTTTTGAATTCTGAATATATGTATTCAGCTTTTCAGTAGCTTTTAGGAAAATGATATTACCGGTTTGTGTATCATCAACAACAAAGTATATTTTTGAGTAATGTGGATGCAACTGTTCGATTAACTTTATATTCCCTTCATAGTCAACTTCTTCGAAAATGCCAGTTATTCCGTCTGAACATTCCTGATAATTATTAAGCCCACAAAATACAATCGGAACATTTTTAGACAAGCTATCTCTGTTTTGTTTTAAGAATTCAAAGGCAATATCATCAGTAACTATTAAAAGATCTAAACTCAGGTATTTATATTTTGATTTTAAAAAAGCGAGCAATTCTTTTTCGTAATCAACATTAATAAACCGTTTACTATCTAAATATTCGATAAATATTTCGGCTGAAGGAAATTCTTTGTTTAGTTCATCAGTGATACCTTTTGTAATCTGATCTGTCCAGCTAAGCCCCTCATGATAAGAATTAATTATCAGGATGTTTTTATTCTTTTGGGCAAAAGAATAAAAAAATAAGCATTGAAATATCAGAATGATGATCAGGAGGAACTTTCTTATCATAAAATGAAAATAACTGTACCAAGATATGAAAAAACAGTTAAAACAAGAACATATTAAAATAAAAAAGCAACCCGAAGGCTGCTTTATGATATATTTTTAAAGCAAAGTATTATACGAGGCCAGCAAATCCCATAAAGGCTAGAGCAAGTATTCCAGCAGTAATAAGTGAAATAGGAACACCCTTCATCCCTTTAGGGATATTAACTAATTCCAACTGTTCTCTAATTCCTGCAAGAATTATAAGCGCTAAACCAAATCCGATAGCTGTAGCGGCACCAAAAACAACTCCTTGCAATAGGTTATAATTTTTCTGAATTACAAGAATGGCAACCCCAAGAACTGCACAGTTTGTAGTAATTAACGGAAGAAAAATGCCTAATGCCTGATATAAAGGTGGGCTCACTTTTTTTAGAATAATTTCAACCATTTGAACGAGAGCTGCAATAACCAGAATAAAGGTAATTGTTTGCATAAATGCAATTCCTAATGGATTTAGAACATAAATTTGGATAAGGTAGGTGACCATAGTAGCAAGCACAATAACAAAAGTAACAGCTCCAGCCATACCAAGAGCGGTATTTATTTTATTTGAAACTCCTAAAAAAGGACAAATCCCTAGAAATTGTGCTAATACAACATTATTTACAAATATTGCTGATATTATTAATAAAATATATTCCATATACCCTCCTCTTATTTAGCTTTATTTATTTTATTTACTAAGGCAATTAAGTATCCTAAAGCGATAAATGCTCCTGGTGCAAGAATAAATACAAGAATACCATCACCAGGTATAAACTTGTATCCAAAAACAGAACCATTTCCTAAAAACTCTCTAATAGAACCAAGTATTCCGAGAGCCATTGCAAAACCAAGCCCCATTCCAACTCCATCAATCAGTGATGAAAGAACTGAGTTCTTACATGCAAAAGCTTCTGCTCGTCCAAGTACAATGCAGTTAACGACAATCAATGGAATAAAAATTCCAAGTTTATCATATAAAGAGGGAACATATGCTTGCATTAATAAATCAATAACAGTTACAAATGACGCAATTACAACCACAAAAGCAGGAATTCTAACTTTGTCAGGAATGATATTTGCAAGTAATGATATTACAACATTCGATCCAACAAGAACAAATGTTGTAGCTAATCCCATACCTATGCCATTAATAGCAGAAGAAGATGTTGCTAATGTTGGACAAGTACCAAGTACAAGCACTAATATTGGGTTTTCTTTAAAAAATCCTTTTGTAAAATTTTGTAGCTGGTTCATTGTAAACCTCCTTTTTGAAGTGTGTTATATGCTCGTTGAACAGCGTCGCAAAAAGCTCTGGAGCTAATAGTTGCAGCAGTAATCGCATCAACTTGTCCACCATCTTTTTTAACGACCATTTGAAAATTTTGGGGATCCTTACCATTAAACTGATCCTTAAATTGAGGTTCAGCCATTTTTGTACCCAACCCGGGAGTTTCCTTTTGTTCTAAAACAGAAATATTTATAATACCACCATCGGGTTTAAAACCCACGATAAGTCCAATATATCCACTAAAGCCTTTATTTGTATATGTTTTTACAGCATAACCCACAACTTCATCATTATTTTTAGCAGGATATACCTCAAGACTATCTCCTTCTCCGGTTGGAAGTACTAACATATCTACAGTTGGATCATTTGTAAATGCAGGTACAACTTGTTTTATAGCATATAGCTTTTTATTAAGCTTAGTTTGTTCAATAGGGGCTTTAGTAACTTGGTAAATAAAACCTAATGTGGTTGAAGCTAAAAAGCAAATAACAAAAAGTACTAAGAACATGTTCTTAAAATTTGATTCCGTCTTAGCCATGATTTACCTCCTCTCCGAAACGTTTAGGTTTAACATAAGCATTAATCAGGGGCACAAAAGCATTCATTATAAGAATTGCAAATGATACACCTTCGGGATATGCTCCAAAAACCCGGATAAGTATCGTAAGCACCCCTATTCCGATACCAAAAATCCACATTCCTTTGGTGGTCATTGGTGAAGTTACATAATCTGTTGCCATAAAAACTGCTCCAAGCATAACACCACCAGTTAAAAGGTGAAAAATTGGATCAGCATTTTTTGTTGGATCTACTAACCATAATATCCCTGTAAATACAGTAATGGTTAAAAATATTGATACTGGAATGTGCCATGTAATTACTTTTCTGAATAATAAATATGCAAAGCCTATTAAAATGGCAGCGGCTGCAATTTCTCCCATTGAACCACCCATGCGGCCATAAAACATTTCCATATGACTTGGGATTTGGGCCATAAGGTCAGTCAAATTATCGCCTTTGCTAAGACCTTCTTTAACAATCCCCAGTGGTGTAGCTCCAGTAACTGCATCAGTATAGCCAGTTTTAAATCCTGATGGGACTGGCCAGCTGGTCATTTGCACTGGAAATGAAATTAATAAAAATACACGGCCTGCAAGTGCCGGATTAAAGGGATTATTACCTAATCCTCCGAATGACATTTTTGCTACTCCAATGGCAAATAAACTACCTAAAATTATTATTCCTAAAGGCAAATTAGAGGGCACATTAAATGCTATCAAAACTCCAGTTACTATAGCAGAACCATCAGTTATTGTTGGTTCCTTTTTTAACAGAAATTTTTGTATTAACCATTCGAATAAAAGGCATGATACAACAGCCACTAATGTTACAATTATCGCTCCTATTCCAAAGAAATAGATCGACATTGCCAACGCGGGCAACATGGCAATTACCACATCGAACATCAGTCGCTTTACGGTAGTGTCCTCATATACGTGAGGAGACGGTGATACAGTTATTAATTTGTTCATTATTGTTTTCTTGATCTAATGATTCGACTTACTCTTGATTTTCCTAATCGGATATAATCTAGCAATGGTAAACCGGCAGGACATGTAAAACTGCACGAACCACATTCAATGCAATCCATAATTCCATTTTGCTCCAGTTCATCATTTTTTTCTAGTTGGGTTTGTTTAATTAAAAGAAATGGTTCCAATCCTTGAGGACAAGCAGAAACACATTTTGCACAACGTACACAGGTTGATTCTTTTTTGCGTTTCGAAGCGTCTTTAGACATAATAAGTATTCCTGATGTTCCTTTTGTAACAGGCACCTCAGTTGAACTTACCGCCTTACCCATCATGGGTCCACCATTAATAATTTTCCCTGTATCTTCTGGTAAACCACCAGCTGCTTCAATCAATTGAGATACCGGAGTTCCGATACGAACCATAAAATTTGAGGGTTTACTAACCAACTGACCCGTAACAGTAACAACCCTTTCAAACAATGGTTTGTTCTTTTGAACAGCTTCGTATACAGCAAATGCAGTTCCTACATTATGCACTACAGCACCAACATCTAGAGGTAAGCCCCCTGATGGAACTTCACGATTTATTAATGCTTTAATTAATTGTTTTTCACCACCTTGTGGATATTTTACTTTTAATGGATGAACCTCGATGCCAGGATAATTTTTTACTAACAATGATAAATGAGCAATCGCATCGGGTTTATTATTCTCTATACCTATAAGTGCTCTGCTCACGCTTAATGCCTTCATAAGTATTTGAACACCTACAAGCATTTCGTTTGCTTTTTCTATCATTAATCGGTGATCAGATGTAAGATAAGGTTCGCACTCAACACCATTAATGATAAGTACATTTATCTTTTTGCCATCAGGAATAGACAACTTAACATGCGAAGGAAAAGTTGCACCACCCAAACCAACAATACCTGATGCATTTATTTTTGCAATTATCTCTTTCTCTGTTAAGCTTATTTCCTTCTTAAGATCAGTTGTTCGATCAATGATTTCATTCCACTCATCGCCTTCGACATCAATAATAATGCAAGTACGTTTATACCCTGTAGAATCAAGAACATCGTCAATTTTATTAACGGTTCCTGAAACGGAAGAATGAATATTGGCTGAAACAAAACCAGTACTTTCGGCAATTTTATCACCAACTTTTACCTTGTCACCTTTGGCAACAATAACTTTTGATGGAGCACCAATATGCTGAGCAATTGGAATGCTCACTGTTTTAGGGAGCGGCAAATTAACTATTGCATTGTCTTCAGAAAATTTACATTCTGCAGGGTGCACACCGCCTTTAACAAATGTTTTTAACACGTTAACCCTCCTATTTATTATTAATTAATTCTTATTCTTTTTCACTTGATTTTACCTGTTCAGTATTTCCACCTGTTTCATCTTTTATTTTTCGGGGTGGAAAATTGATTTCGAGAATGGCATTTGTTGGACACTCTTCGACACATTTACGGCAAAGTTTACATTTATTGGGATCGATATATGCGAGAAAATTTTCGAGTGTTATCGCATCATGAGGACAAACCTTAACACACTTACCACATCCAATGCAAGCGACTTCGCATGCTTTTTTAGCAATACCACCTTTATCTTTATTAACACACGAAACAAATATTTTTCGGTCCTTAGCAAACTTTTTTCTTAATTCTATTATTTTATTTGGACATGCCTTAACACAAGCGCCACATGCTGTACATTTTTCATCGATAACAACAGGCAATCCTGTTTCTTTGTCCATATAAATAGCATCGAACTTACAAACTGTAACACAATCGCCCAATCCATGGCATCCATATTGACAACCTGTTTCGCCTGAATATAAACTTGATACAATAGTACAAGTTGCTGCTCCATCATATTCGTTTAGTCGTGGACGTTTTGCAAGTGAGCCAGAACATCTAATAACGGCAACTAATGGTTCTTTAGCTGTAACCTCTTTACCTAAGATTTTAGCAACAGTTGCCATAACAGCATTACCACCAACGGGACAAAAGAAAGGTGATAAATCATCGGATTTTACCATTGCTTCTGCAAGACCTCTGCATCCAGGATAACCACATCCACCACAATTGGCAGCAGGCAAGGCTTCTGTTACCAAATCTATCCTCGGATCTTCAAATACTTTAAATTTTTGTGCAACAAAATAAAGTATAACTGCAGAAATACCTCCAACTGCACTTAATGAAATAATTGTAAATAAGATAGTTGTATTCATGTTATTCTTGATTATTCATTTTTTTTATAATAAATGAAAATGTTTTTTGTAATCTGTTTCTAAAAATCATTAATATCAAATAATAGGGGATTAATATTGCTATGGCACCTAAACCCGATAAACCCTCACTATCAGTTATTTGAGTAAGAATAATTAATGTTATAATGACCAATATAAAAGGAAGTATATAACCTATCCAAACTGCTTTAAAACCTAGTGATTGACTTAGTAAAACAGTAACTTCTTCTCCTACCTTATATTGGTTAGAATTTTCAAATACATCAATAGATTTTTCCTTCATATCAGAAGTAGAACAATATCCTTTAGCGTGACATGAAGCACATCCGGAAAGAGCAACAAAACCAACCCTAATTTTATTACCATTTATTGATTCAATAATTCCTTTATGCTCAATTGATTTTGAAACTGACATTCTTATGCATTAACATTTTTAAAAATCGCTTACAAAATTAATTGTATTTAGAAATTAAGAATTGCTTTTTGTCAGTTTTTGAGATAATAACACTTATTTATTTTGATTTTAAATAAGATATTAAACAAATTGGAAATTTGAAAAACAGAACTATGATTTATTATCAATCAATGATTTAATGGGATATTTTAATCCTTCGTATTTTACCAGCCGTGCTTTTATAGTTCCAACAATAATTGGACTTTCAATCCAAACGGGGATTCTGTTTTGATCATCTGTAACCCAAATAGTAAGATCTTCGCCTCCTTTAAATACATCTCCGGCAACCAAAGAACCTGTAAATTTGATACAATTAAATTTGCCAACTCCTCTAACCCTTTTAACTTCTTTCCCTTTATATCGAATATACACATCATGCAGTTCATTATCGAGAAGTATTTTAAATGGTATTTGTTCATTTTTTTTTACTAGAGAGAAATCAATATTTCGGGCTTGATATATGACTGAGATTAAATCATATGTGCATTTTGGTAATGGAATAGTATCGTACCATAATGGTTTTTTGGTTTTAAAAGATTCGGAATAAGCCACCATATTATCATAATCGTAATTATACTTTATGTTTATGATATACCCGCCTTCATTAACATCGCGGTGGTAATAAACAGGTAGAAGAGAATTTGGATCAACCCACGAAGTATAAACATCGCGAACCTGATAAAACCAATCATAAAAAGAAAATGTAATTCCTGTACCTCGAAGCATTAGCAATTCTTTATTATTTCTTTTCACTGTTTTTGCTTCGAAATTTACAACCCCTACATCAGTCCAAACAAGAAGCCAGTTATAGGTTATAACATATTGTAGTTTTTCACCAGATTTGAAAGTTATATTTTTAGGCTTACACGAAGAATCATTTTGAGCATAAGCAGCATGGCTAAAAAGAAAGACGAGTATTAACAGGATATATCTAAACATTTAACTTTAAACTTTTAACTTTTAACTTTTAACTTATAACACTAAAATCAACTTTTTTATTCGACATCATTTTTAGATGTTTCATAAGAATACTATTTTCTGACCTTTCGAGCGTTGGATCATTGTCCAGAATCTCTTCGGCAACATTTCTAACATATTGTATTAATTGCCCATCATGAGCCAGGTTTGAGATTTTAAGATCAAATGTTACTCCACTTTGCTGTGTACCTTCAATATCACCAGGACCACGCAATTTAAGATCGGCATCAGCGATTTCAAATCCATCATTTGTTTTTGTCATGATATCAATCCGCTTTCTGGCTTCGTTTGATAGTTTAAAAGAACTCATTAAAATGCAGTATGATTGATCAGCACCACGTCCAACTCTTCCGCGCAACTGATGTAGCTGTGATAATCCGAATCGTTCTGCACTTTCGATAACCATAACTGATGCATTGGAAACATTCACGCCAACTTCGATTACTGTTGTGGCAACCATAATATGAGTCTGACCTCTCACAAAAAGTTTCATTGCAGCATCTTTCTCTTCAGGTTTCATTTGCCCATGAACAATGCTTACTGCATATTTTGGTGGTGGAAATGCGCGACTAATACTTTCGTAACCATCTTCAAGGTCTTTATAATCGATTTTCTCAGATTCTTTAATCAAAGGGTAAACAATATATACTTGTCTTCCCTCTTCAATTTGCTGACGCAAAAATCCAAACATGCGCAATCGTTTCGAATCAAATAAATGAATGGTTTGAATAGGTTTTCGGCCAGGAGGTAATTCATCAATAACAGATACATCCAAATCACCATAAATAGTCATTGCCAGGGTACGTGGAATTGGAGTAGCTGTCATTACTAAAATATGCGGTGGATTATGGTTTTTCTTCCATAACTTAGCTCTTTGTGCAACACCAAACTTATGCTGTTCATCAATAACAACAAATCCGAGATTTTTGAATTTAACGGCATCTTCAATCAGCGCATGTGTTCCAATTAATATTTGTAAATCACCATCAATCAGATCTTTATGTATTTCCTTACGAACCTTTGTTTTGGTCGATCCTGTGAGTAAACTCACTTTAACAGATAATTCTTTCATAAACTCCTTTATCGTATCATAATGCTGATTAGCAAGTATTTCAGTTGGAGCCATAATGCAAGACTGGTATCCATTATCAAGTGCGATAAGCATACTCATCAATGCCACCAATGTTTTTCCACTCCCTACATCACCCTGTAATAATCGATTCATTTGTTTGCCAGAACCAAAATCTTTACGGATTTCTTTTATTACCCTTTTTTGTGCTTCAGTTAACTCAAAAGGTAAATTATTTTTATAAAATTGATTGAGGTACTCTCCCACTTTTGAAAAAATTAATCCATTTGATTTATGGATACGAATACTCTTTTTTTGCAAAATACTAAGTTGTAAATAGAAAAGCTCTTCAAATTTTAACCTGTAAGTAGCTTTTTTGAGCAAATCGGCACTTTGCGGAAAATGAATATTAAACAATGCTTCGCCCAACGAACATAATTTGTACTTTTTAATTAAATAATCGGGTAATGTTTCATTAATTTTTCCAATTAAGCTTACCATAAGATTATTCATCAACTTCGAAATGGCACGTGAGGTTAAAAAACTGTTTTTAAGTTTTTCGGATGTATTGTAATGTGCTTGCAAACTTGTCTGAATAGTATTTTCATTCTTTATAACGCTTTCAATTTCGGGATGAATAATACTAAATTTTCCACCAAAGTTTCCGGGTTTGCCAAATACAATGTATTCGTGATTTAACTCAAGACTTTTCTGAATATAGCTCAATCCTTTGAACCAGATTAATTCCATCTTACCAGTTTCATCGGCAAATGAGGCTACTAATCGTTTTTTGTTACCACCACCAATAGTTTGAAAACCAACAATTTTACCACGAACTTGAATATAAGGTAATTCTGTATTTAACTCACTAATGGTATACAGTTTTGAACGATCAATATATTTATAGGGGAAATAATACAGTAAATCCTGAAAGGTATATATTTGCAACTCCTTATTAAGCAGTTCGGCTTTTTTAGGACCTACTCCTGATAAAAACTTAATTTCCTGTTGCAACATAATAAAGTGTCTAAAGTGATCTAAAGTTTTAAGTGCCTAAAATTTTATTACTATAATTCTTTAAACTATATCTTTGTTTCACAATATTAAGTTTTTTTTGAAATTTCAACTTATGATTTCGCGAATAAATTACGCAGTTAAAAATATTAAGTATTTGATTTTTGCCGGTCATAAAAAAGGACATGGCATACATTCTCCGTTTGTTTATAATTTGATTAAAGATGTTTTTAATAAGAAAGATATTAATTCAGAACTACAGAAAGTTTTAGAATTTTATAAAACAATAAATGCTTCTGATGAACTTGTTGAGTTTGAAAATTCAGGAGCAGGATCGGCATATGGCATAAAAAAATCACTTACTCTTTCCCAAATAATACATCGTTCAGGAATATCAATAAAGTATGGAAAGCTATTATTTAATTTGGTTAATCACTTTAAGCCAGAAACAATTCTGGAATTAGGCACTTCAGTTGGTATTAGCTCAGCATTTATAGGATCAGCAGCTAAAGAGGCAAGATTTATAACCATTGATGCTTCTGAGACAAAGCTAAATAAAGCCAAAGAATTATCTGAAAATCTAGGATTAAAAAATATCCGATTTGTTAAAGGAGATTTTGATGAAGTACTTGAATCGGTATTATTAAATACCAGCAAACTTGATTTTGTATTTATTGATGGAAACCACAAAAAAGAACCCACCTTAAAATATTTCGAACAATGTTTAAATAAATCCCATAATAATTCCGTTTTTATTTTTGATGATATTCACTGGTCGGATGATATGGAAAAAGCCTGGGATGAGATTAAACGAAATCCAAAAGTTAGAGTCAGTATAGATATATTCAGAATGGGAATTATTTTTTTCTGTACCGAATTATCTTATCAACACTATGTTATTAAATTTTAATAAAAAACAGGTGAAAACTTTTAAAATTGATTAATTTCGTAAATCGTAAAAAAAACATAACTACTTTGTAATGAATAAAGTAATTGAAATACACCAACTTGTAAAAAATTATTATGTTGGAGCCGAAACGATCAGAGCATTAAGATCAGTTTCGTTAACTATTCAAAGAAATGAATATGTTGCCATTATGGGCCCGTCGGGATCTGGAAAATCAACGTTGATGAATATTATAGGCTGTCTTGATACACCCACAGGTGGTCAATATGTACTTAATAATAATGATGTAAGTAACCTTGACGATGATCAACTGGCAGAAATCAGAAATAAAGAAATAGGATTTGTTTTTCAGACTTTTAACTTACTACCCCGTTATACTGCGCTCGAAAATGTTACTCTGCCGCTTATTTATGCTGGAATAGAAAAAACAGATAGGGTGAAAAAAGCAGAAGAGGTTCTTTCGAGTGTTGGATTAGCTGATCGTATGACACATAAACCTAATGAATTATCAGGTGGTCAGAGACAAAGGGTTGCAGTTGCAAGAGCAATGGTTAATAAACCTTCTATAATTTTGGCTGATGAACCTACAGGAAACCTTGATTCGAAAACATCATTGGATATCCTGAATTTATTTGATGAAATCCATAAAAAAGGAAATACAATAATCATTGTTACCCACGAAGAAGATATTGCAATGCATGCCCATCGAATTATACGACTTAAAGACGGCATGATTGAATCGGATGTAATTAATGCGAACCCAACTATAGTCACCCAATTTAATTAAAACAATTTTCAGAGTATTGTGTTTTATCACTAAACAATCAAAAATGGAAATGAAGATATACACAAAAACAGGTGATAAAGGAGAAACTTCGCTTATTGGAGGTACACGAGTACCAAAATATCATGATCGAATAGAAGCCTACGGAACAATTGACGAATTAATTTCTTATATTGGATTAATTAGAGATCAGCAAATAGATGATTATTACAAAAAAATATTGATTCAGATACAAGATAGGTTAATGACTTGTGCTTCGATAATCGCTACGGATTGTGAAAACTGCAAGGTTAAAATCCCGGAATTATACAATACTGATATCGAATCTCTTGAAAAAGAGATAGATACTATGGAAAGCAAGCTTAAACCCTTAACATCATTTATTTTACCAGGAGGGCATACTACGGTTTCATATTGTCATATTGCCCGCAATGTTTGCCGACGAGCAGAAAGAAATTCATTAAAAGTTAAAGATCAATTTAAAAACAGCGAAAAAGTTATTCAATATTTAAATCGTTTATCAGATTATTTATTTGTGCTATCACGCAAGCTATCAGTAGATTTAGGAGCACAAGAAATTCCATGGAAACCACAAATATGAAAAAATAATTTGGTATTTTAATATTATTTCTATATTTGCAAAATTTTAAGGGTATAATAAAAAATAATTATATATGTATTGGACATTAGAATTAGCATCAAAACTGGAAGATGCCCCATGGCCGGCATCAAAAGAAGAACTTATCGATTTTGCAATTCGATCGGGTGCACCAATGGAGGTAATTGAAAACCTTCAAGAGATTGAGGATGAAGGCGAAATTTACGAAAGTATTGAAGATATTTGGCCAGATTATCCAAGTAAAGACGATTTCTTTTTTAACGAAGACGAATACTAAAAATAAAGGGGACTTAATAAAGTCCCCTAATTATTTTCATTTAGTTCTTGTAAAAAAATATCTTGCATTTTTTTGGGTCTCAATTTATCAAACCACTTAAATCCTTTCAGTTTTGTCTCCGCTAATTCTTCTATTGGATATAATGTACCGGCCGGTTGCTTAATCATATTTATTCTAGCTACCTGGTTATCTTTTAGGTAAATAATTAAATCGCTGCTTTCGGCCTGGTTAACTCCAATAATCTCCTCTTTATCTTTTGTAAAATAGATAGTTTGTCCGTTACCAAACACATCAACCTTATAGAGTTTGTTGTTTTTAATATATCCTATCATATTTTTACCGCGAATCTGGTTATAACGGGCTGTATCTTCTTGCGAAACAATAAATGCTTCCTCATTGAGATAAAACTTATCCATTTATCTATTTTTGGTTGAATCTTTAAACGAGTATGCCATTGAATCGCATCGCCCCTGAAAATCATCTCTAAAAATCTTAACCTTATAATATGCTTTCAGAATCCTGTGTAATCCAGATGAATCGTATTCTGAACGCAATGTATCGGCATGTAAAAATAACGAATCGATTTTATCTGTAACTTGAATTAATAACGCTTTATCGGTAATTAAAAAATTCTCAGGTTCTTTTTGATAATATGCATAATGTCCTTTAAGAATCATGTTTTCTGTTGTGTCAATCAGGCTAATATTCTGAAATGCTTTTCCAACACCCTGCATATCATTATAATATAAACTATCACCTTTTAAAATTTTTTCTTTGTTTTGATAAACAGCATTCTTATTAAACTGAAAAATCTTTGCTTCTGTATTATACCATCCATTTTCTGCATATAAATGTTCCTCTTCGTTATAAATATTGGTTGGACCTACAAAAAATGCAATTTCAGTTTTGGTATTATATTTTAATGTATCTGTTTCTATTGTATAATCAGGTGATTTACCAACAACACTGTCTTTAAAAAAGAACATGCTTTCTTTAAAAAAGTAATATCCTATCGAGCTTGTTAATACATTATCACTACTTATTATTTTTCCACCATTAAAATACCAGGCAACATCCTGCGTATTATTAAAATCGAGTGAATCGGTATAAAGGGTAGTTTCATCATCTTTTAAGCTTACATTGTGTCTTATTTTGCCAATAGTAGAGTTCCCATCATATCGCATAAAATCGCCATAAAGATGAATTGTATCACCTCTGCTAACATGAACGTGGTTATAAGCAAAAAAAACATTTTCGTTAGCAAAAAGGTAAGCACTGTCACAATAAATCGTTGCATTATTATGCTTAAATATAACATTGCCGATAAATCGTCTTACTCCTTCGGATTGTTTACCTCCGGCAAGGTAATCGGAATTAACAATCTGAATCTGCTCTCTTTTTTGAGCCAACAAATGTGGTGAAAAGAAAAAGATTAAGGTGAAAAGAATACCAATTATGCTTATTCTGCTTAGCATGAAAACAGTATGTAATGAATCAATTATTTAATCCAGCCTTTCTTCAGAAACTCGCATTCAACAAATGATTCATCGATATGAATATAGGTTTTCTTTTTATGTTCATCGAGCCATTTATTAATTAGTTCTTGTTGTTTTATTGATAATGCAAGTTGTTCAATATTTTCGTAATCATCTTTAAGGTCTGCCTTGTGGGCGTCAATTTTTCTCTTAATCCTGATTATTTTATACACGATATCACCTTTTTCATCAACCGATTCAAATGGGTCTGACAGTTCACCAACCTTAAGTTTCTGAACTGTATTATACATTTCCTGAGGTAACTCGTCAAGCTCAAACTTGGTTGATGAGTTTGATGGGTTTACCATAATTCCATCATTAAATTTTGATTGTTCATCTTCGGAAAGCTTTAAGGCAGCAGCTTTAAAAGTTAAGCTATCGAGGCGCAGGAGATTCGAAATACTATCCAATTTATTCATTGCTCTTGTTTTTACTTCGATATCAACCTTTGGTTTAATTAAGATATGACGCACATTAGCTTGATTACCTTCTTTGGCTATAAGCTGAATTAGGTGGAAACCAAATGTTGATTCAACAATACGTGACACTGCATCATCTTTTAAAGAAAAAGCTGTTTTTGCAAATTCAGGATCAAGCTCTTCGCGTGTTCTAAACCCAAGCTCACCACCTTTTCGAGCTGATCCGGGATCTTCAGAGTATAAAACAGCCAATGTTGTAAAACGTTCGCCATCCTGTATTCGTTGTCGCAGCCCTAATAGTTTTTCACGCGCAGAAGCACGTGAAATTTCACTAGCTATTGGAACAATTACAATTTGTTGGATTTCATACTGCGTATTAATCATTGGGATACTATCCGGATCAAGGTTTTTGTAAAACCGATTTACTTCTTTTGGAGAAATTGTTAAACTTGAAACAATTTCACTTTGCATCATCTGTGTAAGTAACTGATCATGTATAAGTGGTCGGAAATCTTCCTTAATTTCTAAAATTGATTTATTATAGTACTCTTCCAACTTTTTTTCTGATCCAATTTGTCGGATAAAATAGGTTAATCTGCGTTCCAGCTCAGATTCGACCCTGTTTGCGCCCACGACCAAACTATCTAATTCGGCTTGAGTCAATAGCAATCTTTGTGCTAAAAGTTCTTCCAGTACTTCACATTTTATGTTTTCGCTTTGTGATTTGTATCCCTGAGCAACAAACTGAAGAACCTGATTTTCAACATCCGACTGCAAAACAACTTTGTCACCCACAACTGCAATAACCTGATCAATCATTACCTTATCCTGACCAAAATTAGCATTGGAAAAAAAGAGAAAAGAAATTATACAAATAGCATTCTTAAATTTTCGAATCATTTTAATATGTTTTAATAAATTACAAACTCATTTCTATCTAAAGCATCATTATAAATATTGTTTTCAATTTCTTCGAGAAAAGTAAATTTTCTTTTATTTAGAACTATGCTTTTAATTTTTAATTCGGCATAATCAATTGGCTGAACATCGCTTTTTAAAGCATAGTCATTAATTTTAACCAAATAATAATATGTTGAATCACTTGTTTCAATAAACTTTTGGTATTTAAGTAACTGATCTTCATTTACATCATTAAGCGGTACTTCGTTAAGCAAATCACTAAATTTTATCCATTGTTCATTAAACGAATGATATTTTGTTGCATACTGGTAACAATATTCGTCCACTTTTAGTTGGGTATTTTTATCATCCGATCTGAACCATTGTTTTAGGTTTTGAATATCAGGAGCCTGATTCGAAACCTTAATTATAGTTGCCTTAAGGATATTCTGATTTAAAATAAAATTTCCTGAAAACTGATTATAATAGTTTTTTACTTCGTTTTCTGTAACTATGGTGTCTATTTTTTGTCTTATTAATTCTTGCTTATATCTGAATATTAATAATGAAGATCTGTAATCATCAATTTCTTTTTGTATGTTTTTACTTTCATTCGACAGATTAATTTCTGCTTTACGAACCATAAGCTGCTTTTTAATCCAATTGTTAATATAATTTCGCACAATTATAATACTGTCATCTTTTGAAATTTTAGGAGAAACTATCCCCTCTAAATCACTTACATAAAGATATGAATCATATACTTTTGCTACTGCGCGATTTGAGTCCGTCGATTTTTCTTTTGAACAAGATACTAGGAAGAACAATAAAAATATATATACTAAAGTCCTCATGATTTTATTTTAATTCTGATAAAACTGTTTCATTTATCTTAATTTCATATTTTTTACGCAACTCCTCTGTCCAGCTTTTCTCCAATAAATTTTGATAATCAGATATAATCTGGCCCTTAATTTCTGCAAATGATTTATAATATCGAGGTAAAATTTTACCTTTTACTATTGCATTTTTAAAATTATCTGGTTTAGTCATCTTCCAAATATAATAATCAACATATTCATTTTCACCCTTTTTAAAAACGCTTGTCACAATTTTTAATTGTTCGTTATTTGTTGAATTGAATTTTTTAAGTAAATCATCATTTGTGATTTTTGAACCAAAGGTGCTTTTATTAATTATTTTGGACACCTTTTTTAAAATTTTAGGATTTGAAGCATAGTAAACAGACCCTTCATATTTTTCTTCTCCCAAATAATTCTGTTTATTATCTTCATAAAACTTCAATTGGCCAATAGAATCATTTAGCGCTTTTGACCAAATCTTTTGGTCTGTTATTTCGAAATATAAAATTCCATCCCGATATTCCTTAACGGTAAATTTAAATTCAGTATACTTGTTTTCCAACATCTTGTCTTCAATTTCGAGAATTTTGCTTTCGATAAAAAGATTAAAAAGAAATTTAAGTCCATCCGGATTTAAATTAGAAGTTCCTTCCAAACTGTTTAAATAATCCTTGAATTCCTTTTCGCGAGTTACTTTGCCTGAATACACAAACAACGTATCATTTTGCTTAAATTTTTTATCGAGATACTTGTGATTTGCCATTAGCCTGTTTTCAATCGTATCAAAATATATAGGAGTATTGGATTCTTTAATCCTAAATCCATATTGTTTTTTTAGTTTATTTACCAATGCTGTTCGGGCAATTTCAATCCGTTGATCCTTTCCAATTTTATATTTCAACTCAGATTCCATATCATCGAAAGTACCAACCTCTTTGCGGTCAATTCGTTTAATTATATGCCATCCAAAACTAGTTTTAACGGGCTGTGAAATAGTTCCATTTGCAGCCAAGCTAAACGCAGCTTTTTCGAATTCAGGAATCATCTTACCTGTTCCAAACCATGGCAATTCACCTCCATTGTTTACCGAACCTCTATCTTCGGAGTATTGTTTTGCAAGTTCAGAAAAATCCTCACCATTTTTAATACGATGATAAATTTCATTAATCTGTTCTTTTTTACGCTGCTCATCTGCAGGAATAATTCCCTGAGGAGTTAACAGCATAATATGCGCAACTTTTATTTGTCCAATTGATTTTCGAACATCTGTCTTTTTAATGATATGATATCCAAACTGCGTTCGTATAGGCATTGATATATCACCAACATTCATTTGATAAACAGCACTTTCGAAAGGATAAACCATATCAAAAACCGTGAAATAGCCTAAATCGCCTTCGTTATATTTAACAGACTTATCGTCAGAAGCGCCTTTAGCAACATATTCGAATGGTTCACCGTTAAATACTCTGTTTCTAAGAGCTATTGCTTTTTCATAGGCAAACAACGTATCTTCCGGCAAAGCATCTGGACTTAATTCAACATGGATATGACTGGCTCTTACTTCGGATAGCAATCGTGTATATGCTTCCTTAATTAGTTTATCGTTTGTTTCTTTATCAATAAGATAGGGTCTAGCCAACTGATCTCTATATCCTTTTAGTTCGTTTTTAAATGAAACCAATGTATCAAATCCAAGTTTTTCTGCTTCTCGAACCTTAAGTTGGAAATTAATGAATAGCTGAAGATATTCATCTACTGATATTATTTCACCAGTAGTAATATTTGTTTTGTTCTTGTTATAAAGTCTTAGAAATTCATCCTTGCTTATTTTTTTTCCGTCAATAGTTAACAACGTTTCATTAGTTTGCTGCTGAGCATTTAACTGAATACTTAAAAAAAATGCAAGAACAAAAAATACTCTTTTATTCATATCAAATGGATTTTTTCTTTTTGATAGTAAATTAAATTTGTCGGCTGTAATTAGGTGCTTCACGAGTAATAGCAACATCGTGCGGGTGACTTTCATTTACGCCGGCAGATGTTATTCTAACAAACTTGGCCTGCATTAATGATTTGATATCAGGAGCACCGCAATAACCCATACCAGCCCTTAAACCACCAACCATCTGATAAATAACCTCTGACAAACTACCTTTAAATGGAACTCGTGCAGCAATACCCTCAGGAACAAGTTTACTGATATCATCTTCCACATCTTGAAAATATCTGTCTTTCGAACCCTGTTGCATTGCCTCAATAGATCCCATTCCTCGGTATGCTTTAAACTTTCGTCCATTGTAAATGATTGTTTCACCGGGCGATTCTTCGACACCAGCAAACAAAGAACCAGCCATAACGGTATCAGCACCAGCAGCAATTGCTTTAACAATATCACCCGAATAACGTAATCCGCCATCACCAATAACAGGAACACCAGAGCCTTCAATTGCTTTGGCTGCTTCATAAATTGCAGAAAGCTGTGGTAAACCCACGCCAGCAATTACTCGGGTTGTACAAATTGATCCAGGACCAATACCTACTTTAACCGCATCGGCTCCTGCTTTTACAAGTGCTTTAGCTGCTTCGCCGGTACCGATATTACCCACAACTACATCAATCTCGGGGAATGTTTTCTTTACCTTTTTTAGCATATCGATAACACCTTTCGAGTGACCATGCGCTGTGTCTATAACAATAGCATCAACACCTGCTTTTACCAAAGCAGTTACTCTTTCAATGGTATCATGTGTAACACCTACACCTGCAGCAACTCTTAATCTTCCTTTTGAATCCTTACAAGCAATTGGATTATCCTTTATTTTAGTAATATCCTTATAGGTTAATAGTCCGATAAGCTTATTATTTTCGTCTACTACCGGAAGTTTTTCAATTTTATGTCGTTTTAAAATATCAGCAGCTTTTTCAAGTCCCGTTGTATGATGCGTAGTAATGATATTATCTTTGGTCATTACCTCCGCTATTTTTTTATTCATCGACTTTTCAAAACGCAAATCTCTATTTGTAACAATACCAATAAGGGTTTTCTTTTTATCAACAACAGGTATACCTCCAATTTTATATTCTTTCATAAGGCTTAAAGCATCGCCTACGGTACCATCTTTAAGAATTGTGATTGGATCGTAAATCATCCCATTCTCAGCACGTTTTACTGCTTTTACTTGTCTTGCCTGCTCATCGATACTCATATTTTTATGAATTACACCTATTCCACCCTCCCGAGCAATAGCAATTGCAAGTTCTACCTCGGTAACAGTATCCATGGCAGCTGAAACGATAGGAACGTTTAAGGTAATATTTCTCGAAAAGCGAGTAGTAATATCCACATTTCGTGGCAGTACTTCTGAATATTGAGGAATTAACAATACATCATCGAATGTTAGACCCTCCATTGAAACTTTATCTTTTAAAAACGACATTGTTTTGTAGATTTTTGTACTTTTAAAATTGTGCCAAATTACAAAAAATTGGTAAATTATTGGGTTTAAATTTTCATAATATCAAAAGAATCGATTTTTTTAACGATTTTTAACCTGCTCAAAAATACATATAAAAAAACAACATGAACCAGTACGAACAAATATTGGTTAAATATTGGGGATATTCTAAATTCAGACCTCTACAGGAAGATATTATTAACTCTGTATTGTCGGGAAAGGATACTCTTGCCCTTATGCCTACAGGTGGCGGAAAATCAATTACATTCCAGGTACCAGCAATGGCTAAAGAAGGTTTATGTATTGTAATTACACCATTAATTGCTTTAATGAAAGATCAGGTTGAAAACCTGAATAACAGAGGTATAAAAGCTCTTTCTATCTATTCGGGAATGTCGAGAGATGAAATCGATATTACGCTTGAAAATTGTATTTATGGTAACGTTAAGTTTTTATATGTTTCGCCCGAACGACTGGATACCGAAATTTTTCAGTTGAGGGTAAAACACATGCAAATTAACCTTTTAGCTATTGATGAAGCTCACTGCATTTCAGAGTGGGGTTATGATTTCAGACCATCATATCTTCGAATTGCTGAATTTCGAAATCTTATACCTGATGTTCCAGTTCTAGCACTCACTGCCACGGCTACTTCAAAAGTAGTTGATGATATTCAACAAAAATTAAATTTTAAAGAGAAAAACCTGCTTCAAAAAAGTTTCGAACGGAAAAACCTGGTTTATCTGGTTCGTAATATTGATGATAAGATGAAATATTTGCTCGAAACAATAAATAAGGTAAAAGGAAGTGGAATTATTTATGTACGCAATCGTAAAAAAACAAAAGAAATAGCAGTTTTTCTGCAGAAAAATAAAATATCTGCCGATTATTATCATGCAGGATTAAAACACGAAGACCGAAGTAAAAAACAAAATGCCTGGAAGCAAGGTACAACAAGGATTATTGTAGCAACGAATGCATTCGGTATGGGTATCGACAAACCTGATGTACGCTTTGTTATTCATATTGATTTACCCGATAGTATTGAATCCTATTTTCAGGAAGCAGGTCGTGCCGGACGCGATGAGAAAAAAGCATATGCCGTTTTGCTTTACAATAACTCCGACAAAGTAAAAGCTGAACAACGAATAGATTCTAATTTTCCGGAAATAAAAGAAATAAAAGAAGTATATCATGCATTGGGCAATTTTTTTAAAATCCCTTATGGTGGTGGAAAAAACAGTTCATACGATTTCATCATGTATGATTTTGCAAAAAATTACAATTTTAGTTTATTAAAAATCATAAGTAGCTTGAACTTTTTGCAGCGAGAAGGATATATCGAGCTTACTGATGAATTAAATAATCCATCTAAAATTCATTTTAAAACCAACCGCGATGACCTATACAAATTTCAGGTAGCCAATGCCCAGTTTGATGGATTTATAAAACTCATTTTGCGATCTTATACAGGTGTTTTTTCTGATTATGTAAGTATTGACGAGCATTCGCTTGCTCAAAAAGCAAAGGTTGATCTTGATACTGTTTTTAAGTTTCTTAACCGTTTGAAATCAACAGGTATAATCGATTATATACCTCAACGGAAAAATCCAATTATATACTATTCCGAAGAAAGACTTGATGATAAATCATTACATATTTCGCGTGAAAACTATGATTTTCGTAAACAACGATACTTCGAAAAACTGAAAGCGATTGTTCAGTATGCTGCTTCAACCAATAAATGCCGAAGTCAGGTTTTGCTTGGTTATTTTGGCGAAAGCAATCCTGAGCGATGTGGAATGTGTGATGTTTGTACCCGTAGAAACGAACTTGACTTAAGTAAATATGAGTTTGATCTAATACTTGATGAATTAAAAGACATTCTTCAGACACAACCAACAAATCTCGATCAATTGGTTAGCCAATCAAAATACAAAAAAGATAAAGTAATTAGGGTCATCCAGTGGTTACTCGATAACGAAAAAATAACAAAAAATGATCAGGAGCTTTTATGTTGGTTAAAAACCAAAGAATAATTTAGTACTTAAAACTCCAGCCTAATTATGCCTTAGTATTTTAAAACTACTTAATACCGACTTTTTTTATAACTTTGCAACTGATTTTTACGATTAAAGAATGCAAAACGATTCAGAAAATAATTTTGTATACTCACAGGGAGTTACAGATTTCATAACTATTTCAGCAGAATTTTGTTTGTTTGTTGAAAAAGCCATAACATTTTCACCTTTCGATTTTTTAGACAAATCAAGAAAAATATTATCACTGCTCTATTTAAAGGGATCTTTATTGCCAAAATCTGATTATGTGGTGAATGAAGATATTGAGACCTTTGTAACTGAAGAAGATTGGTCCCTTGTGCACGATTCAATACAAAAAAAACTAGGTTCCTTTGATGAGTATAAGGACGTTCAAATCTCTGAAACCACTAATAATCCAGAAATTATCTCCTTAAGTATTGCCGAAGATATTGCAGATATTTACCAGGATATCAAAAATTTTATAAGTTTAGTAAATATGGGTACCGAAGATACTATGCAGGATGCTTTGGGTGAATGTCATGCTAATTTTGATGAATACTGGGGTCAAAAAGCAGTAAATGCACTAAAAGCAATTCATACACTATTGCTAAATCCAGATATTGAAAATCTGAGCAATATTATTGACGATTCGGATCCAGACGAAAGAGATACCTCTGAATGGTTTATTACACAAAGGCAAAAAGATATTAATAATCTGAATTAGAGATGTTTGCAGAAGATATAACCAATGAAGAAATAAAAGATTATCCCTTAGTTCAGTTTGCAGGTAAGGTATTTATTATTGATACACATAAAAAAGTTGAAGATTTTGCTGGGTTATTAAAAAATCAGCAAATTATTGGTATTGACACCGAAACCAGACCCTCATTTAAAAAAGGAGCTAATAATCCTGTTTCACTTTTGCAACTTGCAACACCCAGTCAGGCTTTTCTTTTTAGAGTAAACTTGATAGGTTTACCAAAGCCTTTGGTCGAAATATTTGAAAATCCCGAAATCAAAAAAATTGGACTTGCACTTAAAGATGATATTCAAATTTTAAAGCGATTAAATAATTTTGAAGCAGAGAGTTTTATAGATTTGCAGCACTATGTGAAAGCTTTTGGTATTAAAAGTACAAGTCTGAAGAAAATTATGGCCATTATTTTTGAACAACGGATATCGAAATCACAACAAGTAACCAACTGGGATCGTCCAGAACTAACTGAAGCACAGCAAATATATGCAGCTACCGATGCGTGGGCTTGTTTGCAGATCTACAGAAAACTTAACAATCAATTATAGACAATAAAATATTCCTTATCATTAAAAATAAACCATGAGTTATCCAAAAATACTACTTAAACCAGGTAAAGAACAATCGTTAAAAAGATATCATCCGTGGATATTTTCGGGTGCCATAAAAACAAATACAGAGCAACTAACCGAAGGTGAGTTGGTTGAAGTTTATAGTTCAAATAATGAATTTCTTGCTATTGGTCATTATCAAATAGGATCAATTGCAATACGTATAATATCTTTTAAAAATGAAACGATTGATCAGGATTTTTGGAATAAGAAAATAGAAAGTGCTTATACATTAAGAAAAATGCTTGGTCTGGCAGATAATCAGAATAATAATGTTTATAGACTTTTGCATGGAGAAGGTGATGGTTTACCTGGCTTAATCATAGATTTTTATAATGGTACAGCAGTAACGCAAATGCATTCCATTGGTATGTATTTATCCAGAGAAAATGTTCTCGAAGCATTAAAAAAGGTTTACGGTAAAAAGTTATCAGCAGTTTACGACAAAAGTGAATCAACCATTCCTTTCAAATCGGATATTCATCCAAAAAATGGATATCTATATGGTAGTCTTTCAGAAAATATTTTACTCGAATATGGAAATAAGTTTAAAATAAGTTGGGAGGAAGGGCAAAAAACCGGTTTTTTTATCGATCAAAGAGAGAATAGAAAACTGGTTTCAGAATATGCACAGAATCGTTCTGTTTTAAATGTGTTTGGTTATACAGGTGGATTTTCGGTTTATGCCTTGAGAGGAGGTGCTTCATTGGTTCATTCGGTTGATAGTTCGCAGATAGCTATTGATTTAACCAACCAAAACATTAAACTTAATTTTGGAAAAACAAATAAGCATGAGAGTTTCGCTGTCGATGCTTTCGACTATTTAAATTCGATTGATCAGAAATACGACCTTATTGTTCTTGATCCACCGGCATTCGCAAAACACACCAATGCTCTTAAAAACGCGTTACAGGGATACAAAAGAATAAATGCCAAAGCGATAGAAAAGATTAAACCCGGAGGAATCATTTTCACTTTTTCATGTTCGCAGGTAGTAAGCAAAGAAGAATTCAGAAAAAGCGTGTTTGCTGCCGCGGCAAATACAGGTCGAAATGTACGAATATTACATCAGCTAACACAGCCTGCAGATCACCCAGTTAGCATCTATCATCCTGAGGGTGAATATTTAAAGGGATTAGTAATTTATGTAGAATAAATTATTTGATAATCGTTATTTAATTATTTTTGCATTTCCATTTAACAAAAATCATGTATGAAAAGAATGTTAATTTTCCTCTTTCTTATTGTTGCTTTAAATGAAACTACAGTTGCCCAATATATATACCCTTTGTCAACGTACACATCGAGTGGCAAAAAAATTAGTCTTACTAACTTCGACATCAAAGATACGTTACTATTTCTCCCATTAGGTAATGAGGAACTGCATGTTTTGAATATTTCAGATATCAATAACATAAAAAAAATATCGAAATACGAAGAATACGAAAAAAGATATGGCGAAAAAGTTTTTGGTAATGCATATGGAATAAAAGTTTTTGGGAACAGAGCATATTTGTCATATGGTGATCTTGGATTAAAGATTTTGGATATCAGTGACCCTGAAACCTTATATAGTATTGGAACCTATTACAGACATCAGGAAGTATACTGTGTTGAAATTTTCGAAAACTTTGCTCTGTTAGGGTTTAAAAATATGGGGCTAGAAATTGTTGATTTTACTGATTTAGCAAACATCGAAATGGTTTCGAGAAACAATGTAAAGGATTTTCCTGTTCAAAACATACAGATTTTTCCGCCCTACATTATGATATCAGGAAGTTCGCGAGGGCTTAAGACCTTTAAATTTCTCGAGCCGTTTACAAATTTCAAACAAGCCGAATTTCCAAAGGATTTTGTAAACGAAGCACCGGCAAACAAGATTCTTGTAAGAGCCTCTACTGGATATGTAGCAAACGATTTTAGAGGACTGACAGTATTAAATCTTAATCTGCCCCTTTATCCTCACGAGGTAAAAGAAATAAAAACCAATGGTAAAGCGATGGATTTATTGATTGATAGAAATTATCTGTATGTTGCTTGCTCAAAATCCATCGAAGTTTATGATATACGCGAACCAGAGAAACCCGAAAAAATATTTGAGCATGAAGATAAAGACAAGAAATTCCATAGCATCTATATAAAAGGTACTACTCTATTTGCATCCTTTACACAAGGCAAAAAGGAATATGGGATTTTGGTTTTTCAGATTGAATAGCTTGCACAGATTATCTGGTAAAAACCCAATTACTCTGATTAGATAAATCAGGATTAAATAAATAACCTTCTGTATCAAAGGCCTTAATGTCTTCGGGATTTTCGATGCGATTTTGAATAATAAACCTACTCATATATCCTCGTGCAGTTTTTGCATAAATAGTTACCTGCTTATACTCATTTCCTTTCGATTCTTTAAATACAGGGGTAATAATTTTTCCCTTAATTTGTTTTGGATTAATTGCTTTAAAATACTCATTTGATGCAAGATTAATAAGAACCTTGTTTTTTTGTTTTGCTATTTCGGCATTAATAATTTCAGTAAGTCTTATTCCCCAGAATTGGTAAAGGTTTTTGCCCTTGATATTTGTCAACTCTGTTCCCATCTCAAGCCTATATGGTTGGATTAAATCAAGAGGGCGCAAAACACCATATAAACCAGATAATATTCTCAAGTGATTTTGCGCAAACAATAAATCCTTCTCCGACAAAGTCTTTGCCTCTAAACCAATAAATACCTGTCCTTTAAAAACCGCAATCGCTTGTTTTGCATTATCAGTATTAAATGGAAAGTGCCACGACAAATTGCGCTCAAAGGTAAGTAATGCTAATTCGGTGTTAATACTCATTAGTTTTTCAAGGTCCTTCGGATTGAGCTTTTGTAATTCATTCATTAATAGCTTCGATTCATTAAGCAGATCAGGTTGTGTGAATACTCTTGTCTGAATGGAATTCTTATAATCGAGTGTTTTTGCAGGCGAAAGAATATGAATCATTTTAATGTTTTTATTTGAAACAAAAAAATAATTAAATTGTTTGGTAAAACAATTACATCTTTAATTATAATTGACATGTAGTGTTTTATTTAAGAGTATTTTCTTTTTCGTGCTATTGGTTGGTAAAAATAGCTTTTTGATCTTCGGTGTATTTAAGTTTGAAATACAAAACCAGCGAAAAAATGGCATACAAAGGGAATGTAATTGCAGAAACTAAAGCGTTTAAAATTACCTGCCATATACCAATCTCATAAAGACCTAAATTAAAGGCTTCAAAAATATTGGTTCCCTCGGTAACATTTCCAAAAAACATGATAACAACTGGAATTGCAACAACCGCGCTTAAAACTATTGAAATTAAAATCAGGATTAAAATAAACAATACAAAAGATCCAATTGATTGCCAAAAATCTTTATGAGTTAATGAAAATGAACGACCAATAGCATCAAAGGCATTCTTTTGCTCTACAACAACGATTGTGCATCCGCTTATTAAAACTGTTCCAAGATAAATTGCAGCCAACAATATGCCAATTATAAAAACGATAATACCAAACATCATCCCAAAAAATATAATAACCGATGTGAGAATGAGGAAGAAAATCATATGAATGGAATGTTTACGTATAGAATCACCTAATATTGAACCGAATGAAGCATTTGGATCAATGTCTTTCACAAAAAGATAATTTATTAAGAAGGCATTTAAAATACCATAAACCAAAACAGATATAAGCAATAATTTAGCAAGAAGTTTGAAGAAAAAACCCAGATTACCTTCCACATAAGTCGGATCAAATGTTTTCATAATCTCATAAAAACCAGTGCTATAGTATAAATACTGTACTAATAAAACTGTTAAAAAAGTAAATAGAAAAAGTTTAAAAAACCATTTAAAGTAAATAGTAAATACTGATGAAATTACCGAATCTACTTCCATGGGTTTATAAAGACTATGTTGTTTTATGTCGTACATAAATTATAAGTTATAAGTTAAAAGTTTACAACTAAAAGATACCGCTCAAAGGTATTAATATTTTTTGAGCATTTTAAATTTGTGGTTGGTTACAAAAAGTTTAATCAACATCGATAACCCAGGTTTTATTGAATAAAATTTAAAATTCAAAGCACCTGATATTCAATAATTAATACTATATTTTAATCGTTCTAAATTGATTATCAACATTTAAAAAATTCGTTATTCAACTTTTTTTACTAACTTAACTGCAATTTTAATAAAGAAAACCATGAAAACAACTTCGAACGGCAAATCGGTTTTTACCGTTTTATTCTGGCAGATTTCATTAGCTGTGTTACTGTTAAACTCATTATTTGCCATTATAATTATTCGTGATGCTATAAAAATACAGGAAAAGAGCGAAGAAGCCTTACGTAATAAGATAAAAGAAGAAATAATCAGTTTAAGTGATTTTCAAACCTCGTCTCTTAAGACTTTTGAAAAATCATTCTATGATCTTCAGAAAATGGTACTCGAAAAACTTACAGTAATGAGTCCTGCCGTTGATTTTAAATCTGTAAATCTAATCGATGAGCTCAATAAAATGGGATTAGATACTGTATTTCATGATTTATATATAATTGATGAATATATAATTGTAAATACCACATATACACCTGATTGGGGTTTAGATTTTACAGCTTTTGGTTCCGAACGTATTGCACTATTAGATCGTATTCAAAAATCAAGAGCTTTTTTTGCAGAAAAATTTCAATTCGAATCATCAACAAAAAGACTTCGCTCCTATTCATATCAGGCTACAAAAGATGGTAAATACATAATTGAAATTGGAAGTTATTCAGAGGTAGCTGATAAAATTATGGATATGTTCCGTAACCGTTTGAAAAAAATAGCCGAACAGAATGAAAACATAGTATCGGTAAATTATTGGTTTGGTAATACTGAATATCAATTTCCACTTATTGATGAACCCTTAAACAGATATATACCGGATAGTGTTATTGCAACTACATTCACTAATAAGGAAGATATAACTGTGAACTTTGATATCCGTGGCCAAAAGATGAACGTCGAATTTATGTATATTGAGCAAGATCCTTCAACAAGGCTTCCTGATTTTGCTTTATCAGTAATTACTGACAATACAAACCGAATGAAACCTGTGTATAAGTTAATTCAGAGACAAGTATTTTTTACAGTATTATTTTTAATATTAATTATTGGTATTGTATATATTTCGACAAGATCACATAAGAAAAAACAACAATAGGAATTCGTAAAAAACTAATTCTTTAATCGATTAATTGTACAACTTTCGGTTTTTTTAATACTTAAAACGGGCCAAAGGAGCAATATCCTGAGAAGCAAAATCTTTATTTAAATACTTATAATAACCTGTAATAGCAATCATTGCAGCATTATCTGTTGTAAACTTAAACTCAGGTATAAATGTGTTCCAATGATATTTTTCCGATGCATCCAATACAGCACTTCGAAGTCCCGAATTAGCAGATACACCTCCTGCAATTGCAATGTTTTTTATACCGGTAGTTTTACTTGCGAGAATCAACTTTTGCATTAATATTTCGACTATTGAATGTTGTATACTGGCGCATAAATCATTCATATTTTCTTTTATAAAATATTGATTCTCTTTAATATGATCACGAATAAAATACAGAAAAGATGTTTTTAAACCACTAAAACTATAATCATAATCTTTTATTCGAGGTTTACTGAAAGTGAATGCAAATTTATTACCCGACTGAGCATTTTGGTCAATACCTGGCCCTCCCGGATAAGGTAATCCTATGACTTTAGCGCATTTATCAAATGCTTCGCCACCAGCATCATCAATAGTTTGTCCAATTATTTCCATATCCAAATAATCCTTAACCATAACAATTTGTGTATGCCCCCCAGAAACTAGTAAACAGAGAAATGGGAAATCGGGTAATCGGTTTTCAGATTGATATTGCTTAATAAAATGAACCAATATATGCGCCTGAAGATGATTTACTTCGACAATTGGAATATGTAAAGCCAACGCAAATGATTTTGAAAAAGACGTACCCACAAGCAATGATCCTAATAACCCAGGGCCACGAGTGAATGCAACCGCACTAATTTCTTCTTTTTTTATCCCGGCAGTTTTTATTGCCTGATCAACCACAGGAATGATATTTTGCTGATGAGCCCGTGATGCCAATTCAGGAACAACCCCACCATAAGCCTTATGTACATTTTGATTTGCTATTATATTAGAAAGCAAATACCCATCCTTAATTACTGCTGCCGAAGTATCATCGCACGAAGATTCAATTCCCAATATTATAACACTCATTTATTGCCCGAATTTAAAGGTTTTTATAATTTTTTTTATTTCTTTTGCGTTAGTATAATCTAATGCACAAAAGTATCAAAAAAATATCAAAAATATCGATTATTTCAATCCTGGTGTTAATAGTGATTCCGGTATCAGCATATTTTATACTCCAAAGCAACCGCGTACAAACGTATCTTGTTAAAATAGTTACTAATGAAATCTCCAGAAATCTCGATGCAAAATTTAAAATTGAATCGGTTAACTTCAGCTTTTTTAACAGAATCATTTTAAAAAACGTTTACATCGAAGATCAATATAAAGACACATTATTATTTTCAGAGAAAATTACGGTAAGTATAAATAAACTCAACCGAAAAACGAAAACGATTAGTATAGATGATGCTGATTTGTACCACGCAAAATTTTATTTGTATAAAGATACTTCATCGTCAATAAATATTAAGTTTATTACTGATCAGTTTATTAGTAAAGACACCACTATAAACAAAAAGCAAAAATGGAAAGTTGATATTAAAAATATCAAAATGAATGAATCGGTATTCAGATATCGAACTAACCGCAATAAGGAAAAAAAATACGGAGTCGATTTTGATCATATGGTTTGTTATATTAAACAACTCGAAGTTACAGATATGTGGGTTGAAAATGGAGTTGTTTCATTTCTTGTTCGAAAGCTTAGTTTTACCGAAAAGTCGGGATTTGAAGTTTATAGTGTTAAAGCTAATATGAGTATTGGTAATACTCAAATGAAATTTAACGACATAACAATCAGAACAGCAAATTCATATATTGTATCTGATTCAATTTCTTTAAGACATAATGATTTTGATGATTATCAGGATTTTAACAATCTGATAAAACTTAGTCTTGCATTTAAAGAATCAAATGTCAGTCTTATAGATGTTGGCTATTTTGCACCTCGACTTAAAGAAATACCAATAAACATAGGTCTGTCTGGATACATTTATGGAAGAGTAAGCTCCCTAAAAGGAAAAGATGTAAAGCTTCAGGCTGGAAAACAAACTGAATTAATTACTGACTTTAACTTTAATGGTTTACCAGATATTAACCAAACATTTATCTTTATTGATTTTAAAAAATTCACAACATACGCAGCTGATTTTGAAATCATTAATAAGCTATATAGTCCTGAAAATAAAATTGAATTTCCAAAAAATTTAAAAACGCTAGGCAAAATAACCTACGAAGGTAATTTTACCGGTTTTGTTGGTGATTTTGTTACATATGGTAGGTTTGTTTCCTCATTAGGTAATGCATCGACAGATATTTCACTAAAGCCCATTGGAGACAAGAACCTGGCAATTAATGGAAATCTTAAAACATCAGGTTTTGACCTGGGTACTTTTTTAAGCAATCCAGATTTATTTGGAAATGTAAGTTTAAACGCTCAGGTAAAGGGCACTATTGGAAGTAATAAATCTATGGCCCTTAGAACCGAAGGAATTATAAATACAATTGAAATTAATAATTACAATTACCAGAATATAATTATTGATGGATACCTTACAGAAAAAAAATATGATGGCTTTTTAAGTATTACCGATCCAAATATTGAGTTTGATTTTAGTGGTGGTTTGGATTTTTCGGGCCAGATTCCAGCTTTTAACTTTACGGCAAATCTTCCAAAAGCAAACCTCTACGAATTAAATATTGATAAAAAAGATACCTCGTCAACGTTGGCATTTGATATAAAGGCAAATTTTGTAGGAAATAATATTGATAATGCTATTGGTGAGATTCAATTAAGCAATACCAATATTACTAAACATAGCGAAAATGTAGACTTTGAAACCATCAAAATCACATCAGAACAATTTGGTGACACCCATAAGATTACCCTAAAATCTGATTATATTGACGGATTGTTATTCGGTACCTATAAATCTAAAACATTGGTACAATCTATTAAAAGTATATTTTATAATTATTTGCCTTCGCTCATAAATAATCCAAGCGATACGCTAAAAATCGATTATCCAAATAATTTTACTGTTGATCTTCATTTAAAGAATACATCATCACTAAGTAAATTATTCTTACCTAACATAATAATTGCCGACAATTCGACACTTGAATTTAAATATGGGGCGCATGAAAGTCGTTTTTTCCTTACAGCATCAAGTCCTGAATTAAAAATTAAAAATCACACTTTTACCGGTGTAAGTATTGTTACTTTTTCTGATACTTCATTATTTACGGCTATTACAAAGGTAAAAAAAGCCCGAATAAGCGATTATATTGTTATTGAAGATTTCCGAACTACCTCGTTAACAAGTAACGATGAAATAAACTTCAGAATCGATTGGAATAATCAAGATACAATTAAAAATCAGGGAAAATTTTTAGCATCAGCCAAAATCAGAAAAAATGAACTAAATACAAAGCATGGTTTCGATATTGTTGTTCTCCCTTCGGATATAGTAATTAAAGATACATTATGGAGAATGAACAGAGCATTAGTCCGAATCGATTCAACAACAATTGCAATAAACAATTTTATTATAAATCATAATGATCAGTTTTTTAAGATAAATGGAAAAATTTCTAAAAACTTAACCGATTCGTTATTTATTGATTTTGGCAATCTTAGTCTTGCAAACATTAATATCATTACCAAAGAAATGCATCTTGAGTTTAATGGAATTATTAATGGAAATGGCAGTTTATCAAATTTATACGTTAAGCCTTTATTTAGTTCAAATATAATAGTCGAAAATCTTGTATTCAATAATGAACCTATTGGAAATACATATATCATAACAAATTGGAACAACGAAAAAAAATCAATATTTGTCAATGCCTTTACCAGTTTAAATGAAAACCGCAACTTATCCATTGCTGGAGAATATACGCCTGAAAATAAGTATTTAGATTTCAATATTTCATTAGATCAATTTAATGCGAGCATTTTAAACTCATTTTTAAAGAGTTTTGCATCCAACATAAAAGGTAAAGCATCTGGAGATGTTGCATTAAAAGGAACCTTTAAAAATCCCGAATTTAATGGGATGTTAAAAATGGACAAAGGTGCTCTTACAATCGATTATCTAAAAACCAGATACAATTTTACATCGGATGTATTGATAAAAAACAACTCAATCATTTTTACTGATATTCCTGTATTAGATCAGCAAAATAATAGAGCAATTACAACAGGTATTGTCACTTTTGGAGCTAAAAAAAGTATTACCTATAATTTCAATATTAGACCCAGGAGCTTTATGGCCCTTAATACCACTGGAAAAGATAATCAGCAGTTTTATGGAATAGCATACATGACAGGGGTTATTAATATTTTTGGGGGTAATGAAACCATAACGATTGACATTTCTGGAAAAACAGAAAAAAATACAAAAATAAATATTCCCATTTCAAAATCTGATGAAGTTGGTGAATCTAGCTTTGTCACCTTTTTTAATAAAGAGGACACAATAAGAGTTACTGAACAAGAAGAAAATACCGTTTACAATTTATCAGGTTTCCGTTTAAATTTCGATTTGCAGGTTACTCCAGATGCTGAAACGCAACTTATTTTCGATTCAAAAATTGGTGATTTAATTCGAGCAAAAGGTGAAGGAGATCTTAAACTTATAATTGATAAAAATGGTAATTTTAATATGTACGGCGATTATAATATCGAAGAAGGTGATTATTTGTTTACATTGGGTAACATTTTAAATAAACGATTCGACATTGAACGTGGAGGTAAAATTGTATGGAATGGGAGTCCATATGATGCAAACGTAGATATTGAAGCCGTTTATAACCTTAGAGCTCCATTATCCAACCTGTTTCCTTCTGACTCATCAGATTACCATAGAAAAAGAATTCCTGTCGAATGTCAGATCTTTATGACCCAAAGCCTAAAAAATCCCGAAGTAAGATTTAACATTGAATTACCTACATCTGATGAAGAGACTAAAAATCAAATGCGTATGGTGATTAATACGCAGGAAAAACTTAATAAGCAATTCCTTTCGTTACTGTTTATTAATAACTTTATTTATGACGACCCAGATCAGACAAATTTCGGAATTGCCCAATACGGAACAGGTTCAGCTACTACTACCACTACTGAACTATTATCTAATCAGCTAAGCAACTGGTTATCGCAGATTAGCGATGAATGGGATATAGGTGTTAACTATAGACCTGGAGATGAAATAAGCAAAGATCAGATTGATGTGGCATTATCGACACAATTATTGAATGACAGAGTATTACTTAATGGGAATGTTGGTTATGGAGGACAAACAGAACAAGCAAGCAGTATTGTTGGCGACGTTATTGTAGAGGTAAAAATAAATAAAAGTGGAAAACTAAGAGTAAAAGCATTTAACAAAGCAAATGATAAACTTATTTATGAAGAATCGCCATATACTCAAGGTGTAGGTATTTTTTATAGAGAAGAGTTTAACACATTTTCGGGTCTTATGAAACAGTTCTGGAATAGGCTAACCGGTAAAAAAGAAGAAGAAATAAGTCCCAAATAGCTTTTATAATGCTAGTAAAAAAATTAACTTGCAAAATATTGAAACATCAATTACGTTAATAATAAGTAAATTTAAAAAGATCAAATATGAATAGTTTATTATTTATTCTTTTACAAATTAATGTAACAGAAGATCTCTCAAATCCAGCTCTAACGGGCGAATTAAAATTATCGTTCTGGGAAATGGCTCTTAAAGGAGGTTGGATTATGATTCCAATAGTACTTCTTTCGATTGTAGCAATATATATCTTTTTTGAACGGTATTTTGCTATAAAAAAAGCATCCACAACAGATATTCCACAGATACACCTGTAGCACGAATGATAGAAAAAGGAATGCAACGAATTGGCCGTCCCTTAAATGATATTAATACAGCTATTGAAACGGTAGGTAATTTGGAGATTTCAAAACTTGAAAAGAATTTGCCTACACTTGCAACTGTAGCTGGAGCAGCTCCAATGATTGGTTTCCTTGGAACAGTTATGGGTATGGTTAAGGCCTTTTATACCATGTCAATGAAAGGTAATAACATTGTGGTTAGTGATTTAGCTGATGGAATTTATACAGCAATGGTAACTACTGTAGCAGGACTTATTGTGGGTATATTAGCATTTTTGGCATATAATACCTTGGTTGTAAAAGTCGAAAAAGTAGTTTTCCAACTTGAAGCAAATACATCAGAATTTATGGATTTACTCAACGAACCTGTTGAATAAATTTTAAACTAGCGAATTATGGCTTTAAAGAGAAGAAATAAAATAAGTGCAGAGTTTAGTATGGCATCAATGACAGACCTTGTTTTTCTGTTATTGATCTTCTTTATGATAACTTCTACATTAGTGGCTCCAAATGCTTTAAAACTTTTATTGCCAAAAAGTCCACATCAAACTCCAGCAACTGCAATAACCTCAATTTCAATTACTCCATCACTCGATTATTATATAGAAACAACACCTGTTTCGCTCGAAGATATTGAAGGTATTTTAAAAAATCGGTTTGCTGCCGAAAATATTACTGAACCAACCATCTCCTTACATGCTGACCGTACTGTTCCGATTGAGAATGTGGTTAACATTATGAATATTGCCAGAGATAATAAATGGAAATTAATACTTGCAACAACAGCATATTAAATATGTCTATTTTTAATAATAAATATAAAAGATCTGGCCTGGTTGGGACAATCGTTTTTCATGCGATTATTCTTTTACTTGTTATATTTTTTGGATACTCTACTCCTCTTCCACTCCCAGCCGAAGAAGGAATTCTTATCAATTTTGGCGATAGTGATGAAGGAATTGGGCAAGAAGAACCCAAGTTAAACGAAATAGCCCAACAACAAGCCGCAGAAAATGAATCAAAAGAAGCTACCGATATATCTGATTCGGAAAATGATAACGAAGAAAACATAACACAAGATTTTGAAGAAGCTCCAGTTGTAAAAAAAGAAACAAAAAAGACAGAAAAGAAAATAGAGAAGAAAGAAGTAAAACCCGAACCAAAACCTGAAGAAAAAGCCGAGGTTAAAAAAGAACAGCAAGTTGATACCCGTGCTTTATTTCCAGGGCGTGATCCAAATGCAACATCAACTACTGGCGAGGGAGAAACAGGTAAAGAAGGTAATCAGGGTTCTAAAACCGGTTCTATTGACTCAGATAACCACACTGGAGGAAATAGTACAGGAGGT
>JFJP01018589.1_pt1 | contig 45219 bp, 38 predicted proteins | sample 431651 | NCBI WGS metagenome assembly JFJP01 (sample SAMN02602958, study PRJNA72255) | Microbial mat metagenome, whole genome shotgun sequencing project. | biome: fresh water; feature: sink hole; material: water; isolation source: purple microbial (photo- and chemosynthetic) mats found in...
ATCTGTGCATGATGATGCGAGGGGTGGAAAAGCAGAACAGCGTGATGACGACCTCTTCCGTGCTGGGTAGTTTCCACGACGATGCCGCCACCCGTGCCGAATTCAATAATCTGATCCTGCGCGACACCCGCCAGTAACCGATTGCCATCAGGCCTATCCCTTTATGACCCAGACGATTCCAGAGGCCATTACGATCATTGCCGGCAAGGGGGCGTACCCACGGCTGCTGGCCGAATCGGCCCGCGCTCAAGGGGTGAAGCGTATCGCCGCGATCGCCTTCCGGCGCGAGACCGATGCGGTGATCGCCAAGTGGGTTGACGAGGTCCACTGGATCTATCTCGGCCAGCTCGGGAACATGCTCGATGCCCTCAGGGCGACTAGCATTCCGAACGCCGTGATGGCCGGTCAGATCACGCCGACCCACCTCTTCCGGGTGCGGATGGATATGCCGCTGATCAATCTGCTTCGTCGCCTGCCCGAGCGTAATGCGCACACGATCTTTGCCGCCGTCGGCGACGCGATCCGTGGCGTCGGGGTGGAGCTTCTGCCCGCCTCCTCGTTCATGGAAAAACACATGCCATCTGCTGGTCTGCTATCCCGCCGTGCCCCGACCGCCTCGGAAGCGTCCGATATGCGCATCGGCTTCGAGGTGGCCAAGACGGTCAGCCGTCTGGATATCGGGCAGACCGTGGTGGTGAAGGATGGCACGATTCTGGCCGTCGAGGCCTTCGAGGGCACCGATGCCGCCATTCTGCGGGCCGGAAAGCTGGGTGGGGCGGGTGGGGTGCTGGTCAAGGTTGCCAAACCCGGCCATGATATGCGCTTTGATATTCCCGTCATCGGCCTGCACACGGTAAAGTCCATTCGCAAGGCGGGTATTCATGCCATCGCCGTCGAGGCGGGGCGGGCCATTCTGCTGGAACGGGAACGTGTTGTCGAGCGACTGGATCAATTAAACGTGGCCTTTTGTGCGATGGAGCAACCCTTATGACGAATGCAAAACTGCGAACCGGTGTGATTGGTGTCCGAGATGGCGGATGTCGAGCTGACAGGCGTTTATGATGCCGATCCGGCCAGGGCCCGCGAGATCGCGGAGCGTTACCACACCCAGGCGTTCGACACGGTCGAACAACTCGCCGCCCAGGTCGAGGCGGTCAGTATCGTGGTGCCGACCAACCTGCATTTTGACGTCTTCCAGAGTGTCGTTCCATTCGGTGTGCATGTCCTGGTGGAAAAGCCGATTGCCACGTCCTACGAGGAGGCCGAAGCCATGGTGCAACAGGCCGGAGAGAAGGATATCCTGCTGCAGGTCGGGCATGTGGAGCGATTCAACCCGGTGATGACGTTTCTTTCCGATAACCTCACCCATGCCCGGTTTATCGAGGCCACACGTCTCGCCTCCTATCCCCCGCCACGCGAGGGCGCCCCGCCGCGGGGAACGGAAGTCAGCGTCGTGCTTGATCTGATGATCCATGACCTGGACATTATCCTGCGGCTGGCGAACTCGCCGGTCAAGGCGGTGCACCGAGGATATCGCCAACGCCCGCATCCAGTTCGAGAACGGGTGCGTGGCCAATGTAACGGCCAGCCGGATCAGCCAGGATAAGCTGCGCAAGATCCGTGTTTTCCAGGACGACACCTACCTTTCGCTCGATTACATGACCCAGGCCGGGCAGCTCTGCCGCCGTTCCGCCACCGGCATCGAAGCCCTGGAGGTGCCGATCGACAAGTCCGAGCCACTGGCGGCGGAACTGCGGTCCTTCGTCGACTGCGTCCGGCGTCGCAGCGATCCGGTGGTGACCGGACGCCACGGCATGGAGGCCCTGCAACTGGCCATGGCCATCTGCCAGACGATCCGGGAACGCCCCTCATGAAGAAGATCATGATCATCGCGGGCGAGGTCTCCGGCGACATGCGGGCGGCGGAGCTCATGGAAGCGGCCAATGCGGAATGCAAGGGTCTGAAGTGGTTCGGTATCGGTGGTCCCGCCATGCGGGCGGCCGGAGCCGAGACCCGTTATGATGTCAAGGATATGGCCGTCATCGGGTTTGTCGAAGTCCTGAAACGGTATCCGTTTTTCAAGCGAGTGTTCAACGAGATGCTTCAGTGGGCAAGCACCGAGAAACCGGATCTGGCCGTATTTGTGGACTACCCGGGGTTCAACTTGCGCCTCGCCCGGCAACTGCACGCCAAGGGCATCAAGACGCTCCATTACATCTGCCCCCAGGTCTGGGCCTGGCACAAATCCAGGATCCCGCAGATGGCCACCTATCTCGATCACCTGATCTGCATTTTCCCGTTTGAGTCCAGTCACTTCAAGGGAACCTCCCTGCCCGTGACCTTTGTCGGCCATCCGCTGGTCGATAGCATCAACGACTTTCTCGAAGCGCCGGACGTGCCACTGCCGTGGAACGGGCTTATCCGCGTGGCGCTGCTGCCCGGCAGTCGCCGCTCGGAAATCGCGCGGCTCCTGCCGGTCATGCTGCGGGCGGCGGGGTTGCTGGATAAGCGGATTGACGGCATCAGCTTCATCATCGCCGCCCCGGACCAGCCGCAAGCGGATCTTGCCCGGGACATCTGCAAGCAAACCACCAACGGTCCCCGGCAGATCGAGGTGATCAACGATATGACCCGGGCGGTCGTGCGCCAAGCCGATGCCGCCATGGTCTGTTCCGGCACGGCCACGGTCGAGACCGCCCTGCTGGGATGCCCGATGGTCGTAGCCTACCAGCTCAACCCGGTGTCGTACTATATGTTCAAAGCCATGATCCGGGTTCCGTACATTGGCATGGTCAATATCGTCGCCGGACGCGAGATATGCCCGGAACGGGTCCAGGACCAAGCCACGCCAAGCGCCCTGGCCGCTGCGGTTGAACCCCTGCTAAGTCCCACTGAAACGCGCCAGACCATGCTGGAGAATCTCAGGCAGTTCAAAGAAAGCATGGGCGAAGGCGGGGCAGCGGCAAGAGCCGCCACTGTGCTCGTCGACATGCTCAACGCGGCTGTTCCACGCCAATGATTTTCAGGAAACGATCTTACCCTCTTTTTTTCGCCCGGCACCCCGGATGGTCGGCTTCCCTTTACCTTGCATTCATCCCCGTGAACCGATTACACTGGCGCCGACAGAACAGCAGGAGAACGTCTATGTCGACACTTATCAAATGGGTGGGGTGTGCAGGGGTGCTGATGGCCACGGTGGCGGCGGCGGGTGAGACGCCACCTGCAGCCAGTCCCTCGATGCCGGTTTTCACAACCGCCGTACATGTGCATACCAAACATTCAAGCGGGCGCTATTCCCTGCCGGAGCTCACTGACGTCGCCCGCAACGCCGGCACCGATGTCGTGATGCTTTCCGACAGCCTTTCAGAGAACATCCAGGTTGGCGTTCCGGGGCTGCGTCATGTGTTATGGGCAGGCTGGAGTCACCGCTCGATAACCATGCCCGGGGTCGCGGATTATCTGGAAACGATCCGCAAGGAAAACGCAAGGCAGGATGATGTGCTTTATATTCCCGGACTGGAGCTGGTCCCCCGCTATTACTGGAGCGGCTCGCTGCTCAAGAACACCATGGTCTGTCACAACCATCAGCGCAACCTGATTATCGCTGGCGTTAATGAACCGGACAAGATCCGCGATGTCCCGATCATCAATGGGTTCATGCGGGGGCGCGACATGCTCTGGATCCTACTGACCCGCATCGTTGCCGGCCTGTTGTTGCTGGCCGTTCTCGTGACCGTGCTTGCATCCGTGCCGCTGGCCAAACGGTCGAGGTTCCCGCTGTACGCTATATTCCGATCGTTCCTGCTGGTGCTAGTGGTCCCATTATTGCTCGTGGCCGTGGTGATTAATATCATACTGTCTTTCTCCCCGTCTTTCGACATCTATGGTCCGGAGAATGCGCAGCGCTTCGAGCAACGCGTACTCGACGCCGTCCAGAAGGCGGGTTGGATCGCGTTCTGGGCGCATCCGGAAGCAACCGACCATCATGATTTCCTGTTCAAGGGTAAAGGGTTCTCGGTCGATACGCGACCGTATCCTGAGCTTCTGCTGACGACGCGCGGATACAACGGATTCGCCGGTGTCAACGAGGGGGCCAACCAACTTGTGGGACCCGGCGAGATCTGGGATCGCGTGCTTCTGGAGTACATCAAGGAGGCTCGACCAACGCCGGTATGGTGCTTCGGCGAGATGCTTTATCACTACGAAGGACAGGCCGGTACCAAGAGCCTGGGTAACGTGGAGACGCTCATCCGAGCCCCCGAGAAAACCCAGGCAGCCCTCCTGGCGGCCATGCGTAACGGCGATTTCTATGCCCGCCGGAACGTGGACGGGCAGAAGCTCCGGATTGACCGCTGGGAGGTGATCCCCGGCGACCTTGAGAATACCGTGCTGATCGATATTGACTCCGAAATCCCCGGGGCCACGGCGGAGTTGGTCCTCATCTGTAACGGGGCCGTCATCAAGCGTGTCAGCCTGACAACCCCGGCCTCATTCCAGATTCCAGATGCATCGGACGGAAATCCAGCCTATTACCGGGCCTTGATTGAAGGTGCCCAGCCCCTGCGCGCTGTGACAAACCCGATTTTCGTACACCTTGGGAAACACGTGAACCCGTGAATGCACTTGCGCCAGGTTGTGCGGTTGACGGAACGTCCTCGCCTATCCGGGTCGTCTACCTGTTTGGTACCGCGGTGATCAAGGGGGGCGGCGAAGTCAGCCTGTTGGAGCTGATGTCCGAAATCCGCCATCTCGGGGTTGACCCGATCGGTGTCGTTGACGGTCCCGGGGAGATTCAGGAGCGGTTGGAGGCAGAGGGTATCCGCTGCATCCAGCAGGCGGTGCCCCCGTTGCGCCCATGGAGGATTCTTTCATGCCTACGGGCTTATCGCGCACTCAAACAAAATCTGGCAGAACTGGATGCGACGCTCCTGCATGCCAACGGAGCCCGGATCATGCTTTACGCAGGATTGGCCGGTCGATCATTGGGGATTCCCTGCATCTGGCATGTCAGGGTGCTCGATCGCGATCCGTTTCTTGACCGTGTACGCGGCTGGCTGGCGGACCGAATTATTGCCAATGCCGCTTCGACAAGGCAATCGCTGCAGGCGTTGATCAGGGACTCCGTCCGGATTGTGCAGATATACAACGGGATCCGCCTGGAGACATGCCAGGGAGCGCCTGACCATGCCATGGGCAGGAAACCCAACACACCGCCCCTGATCCTGGCGGTCGGGCGTCTTTCCCGCGAAAAGGGGTATGAGGATCTTCTGGATGCCTGTGCCCTCCTGAAGCAGGCAGGCACCGCCTTCAACGTTCGGATCATCGGCAACGCACCATCCGCCGACCCAGCCTATGCGGACGCATTGCGGCACCGTTGCGATATGCTTGGCCTTGCTGATCACATAGCGTTTGCGGGCTGGGTGCAGGATGTCGGAACGCGAATGCGACAGGCCGATGTACTGGTCCTGCCATCCAGGCGAGAAGCCTTCGGACGTGTGATCGTCGAGGCCTGGGCCGCCGGGCTTCCGGTTATCGCAACGCGTTCAGGCGGTCCTGATGAATTGATACAAGACGGGGAGACCGGGCGACTGGTACCCGTCAAGGCCCCGGAATGCCTGGCCACCGCCATCCAACGACTGCTCGCAGACAGCGCTCAGCAGGAAAAATTCCGCCAGGCAGGCTACCGGAAAGCGGGTGAATTCAGTCTCGCGGAACATGCGCGCAAGGTCTTCTCCCTGTACAAGGTCATGCTGCTGGAGGCCGCGCGGCCACCACGTCTGCCGGCTCCTGATCTGCCGACAGCTTCGGAAAGCGCTCTAGATGATGCGCGATCAGGATAAGCCCTGCCAGAACCCACAACGGTTCCGCGATACGGATGATAATAAAGCTGTTGGCCGACACGGCATGTCCCAGGATGGCAATAACCCCGCAGAAGACCCCCATCGCCACCCCTTTCAGGAAGCGATCCTGTAGATTGACATACGCCCGGTAAAGACTGCTGGTCAGTCGCCAGATAAGGAACAGGAAAGTCCACAACCCCAGGAGGCCCGTCTCAGCCAAAACGCGGAAATATTGACCGTCGATGAAGTGGGTTCCGGTAACCCCGTGTCCGAACAAAGGGCGTTCAACCCATTTTTCAATGGCCCTGCCATACGAAACCAGCCGGGCCGATGCCGAGGGATCCAGATCAACCCCGCCGATCTGCACATGGTACTCCGTCCCGCGCTTGAAGGTCGAGGTAATGCGATCTATCGTCTTGGCAGGGAGGAACGGGGCACCCAGAACCAAGGCAGATACCAGTGCCATCAGCAGGGTGCCGGCAATGACCCGATAGCGGCTTAACAGCAGGAACCCGAGGATACCGGTGCAGAACCCCATATAGGATGCTCTGGAGAGCGTGAACAGCAACGGCGGAAACGCCAGCAACAGCAACCCTCCCATGATGATGGCGGTTCGCGTTCGGGGTTGATGGAGCACCACCCCCAGGCAGACACACATCATCAGCACGATGTATCCACCAAACGTATTGGGCTCGCTATCGAACGGGGCGGTCACTCGCTCCCCCGTTCCGATCTGCATATAGCCGTAAAGCAGCGCCATAAAGAAGACCACCAGCATCGCGATGATGACCCCCCGGACCGTCTTCTGACTACGGATGTGCGCCAGGATCATGAAAAAGATGAAGAAATACTCGAACACCTTGAGGTTGTGAAAGATACCGGGCAACACATTGACCGATCCGTGCAGGATCCCCAGCAGCGTGGACACGAACGCGGCGGCCACATAGAGCATGATGGGCGCGTTCAAGCGGGTACGGATAATGCCGAAATGACGCCGGTGATACGCCGTTCGCAAAAGCCAACCGACACCAACCGCCACCAGCAGCAGATCCTCCAGTCGCATGCTGACCGCTGAACCTTCTCCGGTGGTACGCCCGGTATCCACCGAAGCCCCGATTTCCGGACTGAACAACATGGCAAAAACAATGATATAAAGCGCATCGGTACCACGGACAAACGACGTTCCTAGCGCCATGAAGAAAAGGAACGCCCCGGCAATCATGGAAAGCTGTTCGATGCCCGACAGGTAGGTCGCCGCGGCGACTCCGACCAAGGCGGCCATTCCGATAAAGACGGGCCGACGCATGGCGCTACTTGGCCGCTCCGTAATACATCTTGTAACGATACGACTCGGACGGATCCACCCAGTAGGAACGCAGGTCATTCAGCACGATACCCAGGATATCGGCACCGGTTGTCTGCAGGTTCACAATCGCCCGTTGTGTCATCTGTCTGGCTGTCGTCCCCTGCTGATAGACCAGCACGACCCGACGGATTTTCTCGGCCATGATGATACTATCGGGGACCGGAATGACGGGGGGGGAATCGATCAGGACAACATCATAGGCCGCGTCCCATTCCTTGAGCAGAATATCAAACATGGGTTGCGCCAGCAGCTCCGCCGGCTGTGTGGTCCGGTTACCACTGGTGATGATGGACAGGTTATCCATGCCCGGCGTCGTGGCCAGCTCGGCCATCTTGCGGCTCCCCAAGGCAACATCGGCATGGTCCTTGACAGCCTCCTGCCAGACGATTTCGCCTTGCAGGATCTCGGCCAGTCCGCGTTCGCGCTGCAATCCAAACGTCCGGTGTATCTGTGGTCGGCGCATATCCGCTTCCACCAGCAGCGTCCGCATACCCGCTTGTGCAAACGTGATGGCGACATTCACCAGGGTACTCGTCTTGCCCTCGCCCGGACTGGCACTGGTGACCATGATAACCTTCTGCGGGGCATGATTAACCGCAATCCGCAAGTTGGTCTGCAAGGTGCGAAACGCTTCCGACGCTGGCGAATTGGGTGCGAAGGGGACGATCAGGCGCCTGCTCTCCTCCTCGTAAAGCGGCTCGCCGCCGCCCACGGATGCATGACTGGTGCGCAGCCGGCCAAAGGCGGATCGCAGCGTCGCGAGGGATTCGAGCGGCAGTAACCGTCGCAATGATCGCGTTGACGGTTTCGACCGCTTATTCTCGCCGGAAACGTCATTCATCGAAAAATGAGGGATTACCCCTACGACCGACAACTGGAAAATGTCCTCCACTTCACTGATCGTGCGCACCGAGGTGTCGAGATTGTCCAGCACGAACGCCAGGATGACACCGAGCATCAGCCCCAGCATGCCGCCCGCCACGGTCTTGCGCATTCTTGCCGTACCGATCGGATCCCCCAGTGTCGCCGGTTCCAGGATATGCACGATCTCACTCTTGCGGTCGGTGGCAATGCGTGCCTCCTCCATCTGACGGACCAGCACGGAGGCCTTTTCATCCATCAATTGACGAAAGCGATCGTATTCCTTGACCTTGACACGCCGCTCGAATTCCGTCTCCACTTTCTGCTGTAGAAGCCCTTGTAGCTTTTCGATCTGGTTCTTCAAGCGGACGATGTCCGCATAATCCTCGGTATAATTCCCGCTCAGTCGCAATTCCTGCAACTGCAGCTCAAGCTCCACCACCCTGAGGCGCAAGGGGGCCAGCATGTCATCGTCGCTGCCGACCGCCAGTTGATGTCCCAGTTCGCCGACCATCTGCGACTCACGTTGCTTGATCGACTCGATCAGCAAACGATACGATTCCTCAATCGATTCCAGGACTTCCCTCGCATTCTTCTGCAAACTGCGGTCATGTTCATCGATAAACGCCTTCACCACCGCATCGCAACGATCGGCGGCCTCGCGTGGCGTGCTGGCAATCGCGCTGACCTCCACGATATCGCTACGCTCAATCCGCTGGGCCGCCGTCGCATTGCGCACCCTGACAATCTCCTCGTGGGTCGGTTCGCGCGGGGCCACGAGCCGGGCAGCCGCATTCCGGGCCACGACATAACTGGTCACCTCGTGGACATAGTTGACAATCGGATCGCCCGTCCCGGTCATGAACCAGTCGGTCAGGGCGGCAAAAGACATCTGACGCTGCACCTTGAATCGGGCACGGCTTCGATAACTCACGGTTTCCTGCCGGGCCCACCAGTCCGTCGCGACCAAGGCAACCAGGAAGAGCAGCACGACAACCCATTTTCGACGTACGAGAATGGCTAGATAGTCGGAAATCAGAAGTTCTTCTTTTGACATAAATCACCTGAGCCGATCATACATCCAGATGGCTTCCCTGACCGAGATAACCGGGGAGAGCAGCGTGCCTACGAAATCGGCCATTTTCCAGATTCGTTTGGTAGGAACAAAGATGGCATCCTGGTTCTGCAGCAGGATATTCTGGCGCATATCCCGGCCTGTGAAAATATCGTTGATGTTCACGCGGATCACCTCGGGTTTTTCCTGGGAACCGCGAACTACAAATACATTGGGACTCGAGCGGCGGTCATCAATCCCGCCAGCGATGGCCAGCGCCTCCCGCAGCCGCAGGCTGGCGCCGAGGGAGTAGATTCCGGGGCGGGAAATCGACCCCATCATCACGATATGCTCCGGGGCATCGTCGATCGACATCGCGCCGCGCACAGACCCCACCAGGCTGCCCGAGCCCATCGGCTCACCACGTGAGCGCCGCACGATCACGCTGGAATCCATCAGGATCTCAGAGAACCGTGCCTGCAGATTCTTCTGCAGCGTCTCGGGGCTCAATTCCGTCACCACCATATTGCCGACGTGGGGGATAAAGACCGTTCCCGACTCAGGCGTTTCCACGTCAATCGGGAACCCCTGAAGCTGTGACCGTCGATCCCGCATCCAGACATCAATCTTCAGTTTGTCGGCGAACCGGATCAGGTCCGTGTCATTTCGTGTCGGTTCCGCAGCGGACGCCTTCTTAGCCGCCGCCGGGACCTGACTCTGGCTTTCCAGGATCTCGGACGCCTGCTGATGGATAAGCTGTGTATCATCCGGCAGCGCCGAATCCGATGATCCACCCCCGGAAAGGCGCCCTGCTGGCGACGTACACCCGCCGACAACACACAGGGCACAGGCGGCGAAAACGGTTATCCATGCACACAATGCCAATCCATCCAGCCGCATCATGGCGCTACTCCTTTCGATGAAATCGCCCGCACAATCGAGAGAACGCCAATCTCATGCAGGTCAATAATCCGGCTTTGCTCAGGATGATTGCCGGAGGCATCAACGATGACCTTGACGATCGGGCGTAACGGCATGTTCTGGTTCTGGGAAATCACCTCGCAAATCGAGCGGTTGCTCAGCTCGACCAACGAGCCGACTGGATAATATCCGATCAGTGCCATCATGTCTTTCATCAATTGGATCTGGTATGAGGAACGGAATGTTGAAAAGACCTGCGAGAGCCCGGGTACCGCGTTATTACCGGCGTTGCTCGTATTGGTGATGTCAATGATCGCATGCTCGAAGATATCCGATATACCGACCACCTGACTTGCGTTCAGGATCGCGCCACTACGCAGGCCCGCCGGGAATCCCCGCCCGTCAATCTGTTCATGATGCTGACGGATCATGGTGGCGACATGCTCAGGGGCACCCGCCTCAAGTGCCAGGTCCGCACCTTTTTCACTATGGTGGAAAAAACTGTTCTCATTGGTCATGCTGATGGCATTGATAAACGTCGTCTCCCTCAATAAACCGATATCGTGCAGCAGGGCGGCGGCACCGATCTCATGCACGGTGCCCTCGAGCTTGACCTTGGTATACGTCGCCAGCTCCATCGCCAGAATGGCCGTGTAAACACTGTGCCAATGAATGCCTTCACCTTTGGCACGCTCACGATCGATAACCGTCACGATATTGGCTTCCCGAGCGATCACATGTTCCAGATCCGCAACAATACTGAGTACCATGGGCCAGATCATTCCCCGCTTCCGGGCATCCCCCAGCAATTGGGAAAAGACCGTTGCCAGGCAGGCTTTCGCCGTCATCAGGTACTGCTTCCGGCTGGTCGGAATCTCAATGCCCATCGATGCCGCCAACGCATAGGCACCGATCGGCTCCTGGTCATACAAGCCTTCGGACGTGTCACCCAGGAGACTGACCGGCTCAGGGGGGATAGCGGCGGGCTCGGCGATGGCAGGGGCGTCGATCGTTCCGGAAGGGGGGGCCGGTCTCGACAACGGCATGGAATCCGAAAACAGCCGACCGCCGACGTTCTGCCCAACGGCGGGCACCTGTCGGATCTCCTGCACGAGCGACCCCGTTCCGCCTAAACGCAGCGATGAGCGCTCCGACTCCTGCCCGGCATCGTCACGGATCTGCCCCTGACCGTCACGACGCACGTCCCCTTGCCGAGGTGGCTTTCCATGACTATCCATGTATTGACTGAACCTGAACATAAGATACACAACCTCAGGCTTCTGGTGCCCCTAGGAATTGCAGGAGCACACGCTTGAACAAACTGACCGAGAATTCCTGCTTCAACATGACATAGTTTGCCTTTTGCAAGAGCTTCTGGCGTTCTTCGCCAGCAATCTTGGCACCCGAGATGACCACGACAGGCTTGTCGCGGATGTGGTCCATCTCGCGTATGCGCACGATAATTTCCCACCCGCTAACCTGGGGAAGAACCAGATCGACAAAGTAGATGTCGTAGTCGAGATCGGATCGGCTGAGCATGGTCTCGATCTCGCTGAACGAACTGACCGCATCGGCATCAACCCCGTTGTTCAGGCAAAGCTGGACCAGAAGCTTCTGTATGGTCACGTCATCATCAATAATCAACGCTTTCTTTCGCTTGCTCATGCACGCTCCATCCACGCGTCCCGCACGATCGGAACCGTGATGCTGGACGCTTGTTTAAGTGATCCGATCAGCAGGCAAAGGTCGCAGAGACTGTTAACCTCGCGCGGATTCCCTTTGCTCAACGACGCGATTTCCTGCATCGCCGATTCGTCAAACAGGTTGCCCGTTCCACCGGCAACCTGAATGCGATGCTCGATGTAGGGGCGGACGTCACCGGCAGACAGCCCCATGATGTTATACTTCAAGGCAATGCGCTGCATGATCTGCGGCTTGGCCTTCAGCATATCGCCGATCTCGCTCTGCCCGGAAAGGACAAGCGTCATCAGGCTTCGGCCCCCCTCCTGGTTGTTAAGCAGCAACCGCAAATCCTCGAGCGTACTCGTGTTCATGATCAGTTGAGCCTCATCCACGAACACGACCGAATGGCGTCCCGTCGACGCATGGCGCTGTAACAGGTTGTTAACGGCATGCAGGGCGTCATAAGGTGAGCGGGTATGTACCTCCTCACCCAGTTGATAGGCGATTTCACGCGTCAGATCCAAGCCATCCATCCGCGGATTCCGGATGAACACCACCTTGTATTCATTGGTTGGAAGCTTATGCTGCACCGTTTCGCAGACCATCGTTTTACCCACCCCGTAATCACCGATCAGCAACATCATCAGCTTGCGGGTTTGAATCGCAAACTGCACTCGCGTGGCAGCTTCACGATGGTCCTCGGACTCGAAAAAGAAACGATAATCCGAGACATTCTCAAAAGGCATGCAATTTAGACGCCAATAATCAATATACATAGCTTCTCTACCTGATGGGCACGAAGTGCCGATTTAACCGACATCAAACCCCTGTTTTCGGTGTGAAGTCACGGCTGTGAAGCTACACCACCCAAATTCATGCCGGGAGCATATCCCAGATAATAACGAACCGCAACCGCATTTTCAGTTTCAATAAATGAACTTTTTCAGACACCGTGGCGATTATATGACAAAGGTGTGGGCCTTTGACGGCGAATCAAACCATCAAGCAAGGAGGTCAGGCGAATGAGTAACATCGGTTCAAGCGGGCAGGCCAAGGTTGTTGCAGGGGCATTGGCGGTGATGGTGACCTGTGGCATCGGTCACGCGCAAGTCACCAACGAAGCCATCCTGCCGGACGTCGTAGTCACCGGAACCCGCCTGGAAAAGCCGCCCGTCGAACAGCCTTACGCCTTTTATCGCACCTCGCAGGCGGAACTCAGCGAGCGGGTCGGCCAGACGGCACTTGACCGCATGAATTACGGGCCGGGGCTCTTCCTGCAGCGTACAGCACCGAACCAGGCAAGTCCATACATCCGCGGGCTCACCGGGGAGCAAACGCTCCTGATGCTGGACGGGGTACGCTTCAACCACGCCATGATGCGCTCCGGTCCGAACCAGTATTCCTCCCTCGTGCCCGACATGAGCGTCAGCGCTATTGATGCCATTCTCGGATCCTCATCCACCGCCAACGGCTCTGATGGACTCACAGGCGCAGTGGACTATCGACTGGCCCCCGCCGGGCGCGGCGTCAAGTCGGCAGCCTCACCCTGGATCGAGACCCGTGTCGACACGGGTAACGGCAGCACCCTGGATCTCGGATTGGACGGCACGGCAGGCGACTGGGCCTACTCGATCGAGTTTTCCGGCAGTTCGTTCCATGATCGTGTCGGCGGCAAGGATTTTCGTGACCACCTGTTTTTCACAGAACGTAACGACCGCATTCCCAACACCGCGTACGATGCCGCAGCCTCCGGTCTGCGCCTGGCCTACGCCGGATGGGACGACCATACCGTAGAGTTGAGTGCCGGGCACTCGCTCCAGATGGATGCACCGAGACCGGACGGATACGCCGAGAACACCGGAAATGCCAGCCTGATCAATCGTTATATCGACCCCCAGACGCTGAGCTATGTTCACCTGCGCGACCGCTGGGACATCGGCCATCCCGTTGTTGATCGTGTTCAGACCACGCTATGGTGGCATCAGTTCGCCGAGGAACAGTTCCGAACGGAGCGGCGTGATCGCGGAACCCCTCTGGAAAGCATCCGCCGCCGTGAATATGACGACACGCTGGATGCGCTCGGCATGGATCTGCAACTGACCACTTTGCTGGGAGCCGATGCGCAGCATGAGCTCACCTGGGGAGGAACCTTCATCCACGAGACGACCGACAACCAGTACCGGGACTTGCGCACCCCGGCGGGATCGACGGATCTGGCACTGCTGCGCCCGAGCAAACCACAGGACTGGCCCAACAACACGACGGTTTCCGATGACAGCAGCTACACCACCTTGGGGTTATTCCTCCAGGATGACTGGCGTCTCACCGAACGCATAAGCCTGCTGGCTGGCACCCGCTACAGCCGTTATGAATGGGCCTTCGGCGATGTGGACGGCAATACCGACGACGTCACCGCCAGCCTGCGCGGAGTGCTGGCATTGACGCCGCACCATTGGCTTTTTGCCGGTGTATCCAAAGGCTTCCGTGCGCCCAACCTGACCAACCTGGATGGCCTCAGTGACCGCGGTTCCAGCGGCAATCCGGCACAGGGAAATCCCGACCTCGATCCCGAGGTCAGCTACACCTACGAGACCGGCTGGAAGTGGCAGCAGCAGCGTAACGAATTGGCCGTCACCGTGTTCAAGACCGATATCGAGGACCTGATCCAGCGCGACTTCAGCGGTGCTGGCGAATTCACGAATGTCGAAGGGGCTGACCTCGCTGGCGTGGAATCCGCCTGGGACCTCGGCCTTGACCTCGGCAGGCGGCGGCTGGCCCTTGTGGGGGCGGTATCGCTGGTCGATGGCACACGCGATATTCCTGATGAGGAGGGTGGCACGATCGAGGATAACATCTCGCGAGCCAATCGCTTGTATGGAAGGGCGGGTGTTAAACTGGAGCAGGGCCGCCAATGGTGGGGAATTTTCCAGACGCGCTGGCATGCGGCGTATGATGACGTGGCACGGCATCCGAGCGATGCCGATGCCGGTGACATCCGCATGACCGTGGCTGGCGATCCAGACGGCAGCATGCCCGGCTATGCCGTGCTGGACATCATGGGGGGCTGGCGGAGCAAGGACGGAAACCGTCATCTCGGTCTCTTCGTCGAGAATCTGACCGACAAGACCTACCGTGAGCTTGGCAGCGGAACCGACAGCGTCGGCCGCAACATCGGCGTCACCGCCGGTGTCCGCCTCTAAGCTGGGGTTCCGCCAGGAGTGAGCGTTGCACAGCCAGCGAGGAACCGGGGTGCGGTGTTGAACCCGCTTGGTTCTGCTTGGAAATGGGGAATTGGTAGCGGGAACCGGGATCGAACCGGTGACCTAAGGCTTATGAGTCCTTCGCTCTGCCGACTGAGCTATCCCGCCAAGGGTGACGACGGGCAGTACTGTAGGGGAAATCACGATTCAAGTCAATCTTGATTTTTGTTGTAAGGTCGCGGAGTGTTGCGCTATATGTTAAACAAAAGGAGGTTATCATGGCTAAATTATTATATATCGAGGGATCTCCCCGTGGGGAGCGTTCAAAATCGAGCGTGGTTGCAATAGCTTATCTGGAGGCATACAAGGCTGCACATCCTGAGGATGTGGTTGAAACCCTGAATCTTTGGCAGGTGAGTCTGCCTAGCTTTGACGGGGCGATGATTGAGGCGAAATACGCCGTTTTGCACGGGCAGGCGCACACGACGGAGCAGGCGGAGGCATGGAAGACGGTGTCGGATATGGCGGCGACCTTCGCGTCGGCGGATCGCTACCTGATATCGGTTCCCATGTGGAATTTCTCGCTTCCTTACAAGGTCAAACATTATTTTGACATCATCATACAGCCTGGACTGACCTTCAGCTTTTCGCCGGCGACAGGCTACACGGGGCTGGTGACGGGCAAGAAAGCGGTTGTTGTGTATGCCAGGGGAGGTGCCTATGGACCGGGAACCGGAGCTGAGGCTTATGATCTGCAGACCAAGACGCTCAGCGGATTGCTGGGGTTCATCGGCGTGACCGATCAGCAGTCCATCCTTGTCGAGCCCATGCTGGCAGGGCGCGATACGGTTGACAAAGCTGTATTGGCGGCCTGCGAACAGGCGCGCAATCTCGTATATAATTAAGTCCTTGTTAGATTACCCTCTGTTTAGTAGCATTCGTGAGAATTTTGACTAAAGAGAGGGTAAACCTTATGAAATGCTTTTCAACTTGGGTTCGCGTCATGGCGGTGGCCCTTGCTGCGGTTCTCGTGGGAACCGCGAAAGAACCTGACGGAGATCGCTTTGCGGGGGTATCGCCCAAGGATAGAATGGCATGGAAGCTGGCCGTGAACACGGCAACAAGGCGCATGGAGGATGCCGCAGAAGAGGTTATAAGCCCGGATGCCGAGCAGATGGCGCTGATCAAGAGTGCGCTGACCGATGCCATGGCGGGTGATCTCGTGGCACATCGTCTTCGCGATGTTAGCCGCGGCATTTGTCTCGAGAATGCTCGTTTCTTGTTGAAGCAAATCTTTGAGGACCGTCTTGAGCTTATCTTGAAGGTGGCCAATGAGCAGTCAACGGTGCGTGTTGTGGCCTCCGATCTGACTGGTGGCTCAGGGGCTGAGGCAAATGGTGCTGCCGTTTTGAATTCCTCGCTCGACGAGTTTGGCCGTCGCCGCTTCGATGCGTTGTTTGAAGACGTCAGATCATCCGTGGTTGAGCGTGGAAAGAAGGACATTGATCGTAGCCAATCCATTCCATCATTTGAAGATATCGATGCCTTGCTTGTTCGTTTGGCGGGTGAGAATGGCCTGTTGGCGTGGCCTTGGACAGAAACGGTCACCAATGGCCTGCAAGCGGTCTTGATCGGGAAGGTCAGCAGCCCGGTATCGAATCGGTTAGAGGAGCTTGATGTATATTCGCAGGCATTAGCATCGGGCATGATCGATTTGATTCGAAATCATTACGGATGGCAGATTAAAACGGTGGACCAGGTTGTGGCGGGATTGGGGGGGGCCGTTCCAGTCGCGGCAGTGCAGGTTGAATCTCAGATTTTGGCCGCGTTAATGTCGGCTATTGAATCGGGGAAAGATGTTCCAGAAGGTTCTTTATCCTCCACGGTCACGATTTTCTCATGTGTTAAAAGCTACATCCGTACGCTGGCCCATCGGTTGGAAACCGAACGGCTGTCCGAGTTCTTGCGTTCAACACCGCTACTTACCGTCGATCCGGCCTGGCTGACCGAAACCCTGCGCTCCGATCTTATTGTGCATCGGCAGTCCGCGAAGAGTCGTCAGTTGCTGCTCGATGCCCTATGCGCTAATCGCCGATCATTCCTTGTTGGTTCCTATGCGGGCGATCTGACCCCGGCGGAGACGGAGCGTCTAAACCTGCTGCTTGAAAAGGATCCGACCTTTACCGACATTATTCGCCGTCGTCTTGCCGAGCGGGTCGATGCCTTGCTGCCTGAGATCCGGGGGGCCGTTGCGCAATCCCAATATGCCGAGAATTTCGGTCACTTGGAATCCCTGACGGTTTTGCCGGATGTATTGCTTTCGGAGATTCATTCCACGCAAGGGGCGTTGCCATCGTCGGTGGACGCTGCGCTGACTTTTTTGAACAGGGGGGATATCCTTGTTCCAGATTTTCCGGACGACTTGCTGGACGAGGCCATTTTATTACTTTTGCAGCGGATTCATAACCTGATCTCCGTGGCGCAAGCCGCCTTGACCCGTCAACTTGAGTTGGTGAAGGATATTGAATCCTCGCAGCAGGAGACCTTGCGACGTGACATGGCTGCCGGTGCGATGCAACATGCCATGCAAAATGATTGGTTCCTACAGTTCCAGGGACGATGGAGCGAGGCCGTGTCCAAGGCCCCGACGGCGTATACGCAAATGACGGCGCCTGCCCGCGATGCGATCAATGTCGCTTTTTTTCGGTTGTACGAGGATGCATTGCAGGAGCAGATGCGCACCATGGAAACACGCCTGGTTGAGCAGGCTCAGATCGGTTCTGTTGCTGGGCCTGTAGCACCACCCCCTCAGGTGGGTGAGGAAGCGCAGATCGCTGCACTGTTAGAGGGCGTCGTCGCTCCCCCTGTCGAATCAGTGCTTCCATCGCCTCCCGCTTCGCCGGTGCAGGGGATGATTCCCGATGTGCTGATGGTGTTGTCTGGCGAACTGGCGGATCGGTGCGAGGTCAGCTTGAGCATCCCCGCGTTTGAGGTCTCGGTGGCGTTCACGGTGGAGATTGCCGATGCTGATGCGGCGGCGTCATCGCTGTTTTTGCAGATACGGCCTTACATGGCGCAGCTCGCCCGTTACGCCCAGTCGCGCTGGAAAGATCGTCCCTGGCGTTTTGGGCGTCGGCACAGCGGCGAATCGCCAGAAGTCACCGTGCACCTGCAGATTGAAAGCCGCGAGGTCCGGCATCGTACCATTCACCTTTTGCAGCGGTTCCTGGAAGCGGAACTGGGCACCCGTGGTAACCAGTTGGAACCTCCGACAGACGTTACCTTGGCATTTGATGTCTTGCTTTAAGGCATCAAGAAGCGATGCACTCAAGCATCTCGTCGGCCATCCTTTGCCACGTACGGGTGAATCGGGGACGTTGCTCAGTTTGCTGGCGGGCTTGCAGCATGGCGTTGATGGCATGTGCAAATGCCTTGCTATCGCCGACAGGCGCAATCTGGCAGCAAGGCTGGTCCTGCAGCATTTCGCGGCAGACTCCGGTATCGGTCGCGGTGACGGGGCAGCCGCAGGCCAGGGCTTCGGTGATGGCGTTTGGCATGCCTTCGGAGCGGCTGCTCAGCAACAGTCCATCAACGGCATTAAGCCACTGCGGAATCTCCTCATGCGGACGCCGCCCAACAAGGAAAATACGCTCGGCCATGGCGGTTCCTTGCAGGCGTTGGTGTAATCGGCGGCGTAGCGAGCCGTCGCCGATCATCACGAGGATTGGGGCGGGTGTGGATTCCTCCGAACGTGGCGACATCAATTCGCTGATTGCATCGATGGCCGTTTGCGGGTCTTTAACCGGTTCGAGGTTGCCGATCCACAGTAGGTAGTAACTCGGTTCGTTGAAATGGATAATTCCGGAACGTTCCAGTTCTCGGCGTGCAGCAAACTTATCCTGCGGATAGAAACGATGGGGATCGACGCCGTTTGGGATGACATGCACACGGTCAGCTGGTATGCCGGCATCGGTCAGGGCGTCGGCAATGTGCGGTGTCACGCAGATCCATCCGGCAACAGCCGGGGTTGCGGCCAGGATGCGTTGACGTCGGATACGGGATAGCAGGTGGAAACGGTCTGATCCCAGCACCATGATCCAGACGGGTACCCCACGGTTCCTGAACACGGCGGCTGCGGCGATGCCGTCTGGATAAAGCCAAGACGCCAATACGGCCGTGGGCTCCTGGGTTTCCGCACACGCCGGGAGAACGGCGTGCGCAACGAGGCGGTCACTGAAAAAGCGACCCATAATCGGAATGTGCAGATAGGGGACATAGCGGGTGGAGGGGGGCTCCGATGTCGGGCATTTCCATTCTCGGATGGCGGTGAATCGCCAGGGGGGGGCCGCGCACAATGCCAGATTCCAGACCGTTGCCCGAGCCGCCAGCGCACTGAACAACTGGGCATTGAACATCCCGCGGACGGGGTTATCCGGGGTGGGATACAAGTTGGAAATGGTGATCATTGTAGGACCGGCACCCTTGCCTGTCCTGCCGGGCAAACGTTCACTGGCAAACCGCTTATGCCCGGCGGGTCGGGCTTGGGTGTCAGCCCTACCCGTCTTGTAGACCGATTCGTAAAGCGCCAGGGTTTTGCTGACATCATACGATTCGCTGACTCGGCTGAACGCGTTAGCCACCATGTGTTGCACAGGGGCTGTCTCGCGTGTGCCGAGCAGCTCGTCCAGTACCGTAGGCCACACCTCTTCATGTCCGGGCAGCAGCGTACCTGCCTTGCCGTTGTCCAGGACGGTCCGGCATTCCCCCGTGTCGGTGGCGGCCACAAGACACCCCTCCGCCATCGCCTCCAGCAGGACCATGGGAAGCCCTTCGCTGCGCGATGGGAGGACGAGCAAATCAAAGGCATTCATCAGGTGTCGAGCCTGCGGGATTCCCCCATGGAAATGGACACGTTCCGTCATGGCAAGCGAGTTGGCCTGGGCTACCAGTGCATCGCGTTGCGGGCCTTCGCCGATAATCACGAGGTCGCACCGCACGTGCATCGAGGCGACTGCTTGTATCAGTCGATCAACCCCTTTTTCGGTCGACAGGCGTCCGACGTAGCCGATCACATATTGGGACTGGACGTTCCACTCCGTGTGCCCATTTTCCCGCTCCTGTCGCCGTTTGCTGATATTGGGCATCTGCGGCGGGACGAGGATACCATTGGGGATGACATGGACCGCATCGGCAGGTAATCCCTCGGCCTCCGCCAGTCTTCTGGCCGCTTCGGATGATACTGCACACCAGGCGTCCGTGCGCCGCCGCATATATGCCAACCGCAGCCGATTGACCCGTCCCTCAAGGTGCAGGTTCGTTCCGTGATCGGTGTAAATGTGCCGCAGCCCGGGGCAGGCGGCACGGGCGATACTGGCATATTGGCGCGCTGCGGTATTGTGGGAATGCAGGATCCGAATGTCGTTGTCGCCAATGAACTGGCGCAGGTTCTGGATGGCGCGCCGATCCCAGGGGAAGCGTTGCCGCCTTGCATGCAGGATTAAATCCGGTGCGTCCGATAGTCTCATCCCGTTTGCCGGTGCATCCTCAAGGCAGACCAGGAACGTCGATTTGCAGGAGGGCTGCGTGTTACGAAGGTTGTGCCACAGGGCGGCGCAGGTTTCCAGCCCTCCCAGGGCAGGGGAGAGGATGAGGTGGGCCACGTTAGGTTTTTGTGGGTTCGCTTTCATTCGATCAGATTCAGCATCGCGTTGACTTTCGCGTCCCAGGTTTCGTCCTGCATGGTGTCGCTGATTTTCTTGCGCTCGATTTCCGGCAGGGGCATGGCAAGCCAGGATTGCACGGCGGCAATGAATTCCGCAGGGTTTTGTGCGGTTTTCACGAAACGATTGGTTTGGGCGACGGCCTCCACTTCCGGCAGCGCGGTGGAAACGACAGGGCAGCCTGCGGCGAGCATTTCCCTCAGTTTGATAGGATTGACAGCGAGGGTCAGCGGGGTGATGCAGAAGGGGATAATCGCCACATCAAAAGATGCCGCATAGGATGGCAGATCGGCAAACGGCTTGGATGGCAGATGCTCAATGTGGGGTGATTGTTTCAGTTTAGTGATATCCACATCGGCATGACCGATCAGGACGATCTTGATCGGCGGCGATGCGTGCGATGCGTTCAGTGCGTCGGCAAGCTGCAGGATCAGATCCTGATCGATCCACTCCGAGAGCAGTCCGAAGAAACCGACCATCCGACCCGCCGGGAGATCTGCAGGGCGGGGACATTGTGAAGGATGCGAGGCCCGGCTGAAATGGAGCCAATCCACGCCATGCCCGATGTAGTGTACCGCGTTGGCGTTGGCGCTGCAGCGGTGTTGCAGATCCTGGGAGGTGGTGAATACAAGATCTGCCATCCGGCAGCAGTCGGCATCCACTCGGCACATCAGGTTGCTGTCATACAGGTCGAACTGATCCCACCGGTCGACGCAGAAATAAATGCGTTTCCATGGCCATAGTCGTTCAGCCAGGGGAACCACCGGCAGGAAGTTAATCAGTACCGGGCTGTGAAATCCGAGGATCCGTTTGCCTAGCCAACCGGTTATCGTGTAAATCAGTGCATTCAACGCACGAATGAAGGCATTGCCGGGAATCGGAATGATGACGGGGGCGGCGTGCCAGATTCCTGGATGAACGCGCCGGATTCCGCGCATGGCGGTCATCAATTTGGTTCGGATACGTGATCGGTCGTGGGTGTTGGATGCGCGGGGGCGACGCATGCCAGCCCCTTCGATCCACAGTACACGGTGTCCCATGGCCGCAAGGGTCAGGGCAATCTGGTGTTTCCCTGTCGGGTTCTTTGCGGCGGCAGACCAAGCGTTGGCGATAAATACAAAATCCATGGGGTTATGCTAGAATGAACTGCTGCGGGTTGCAAGACCAACTGCTGCGGACCCGCTGCTGCGGGCAACGCTAATGGCATGTCTTAATTTCAAACGCCGAGATCGGTTCATTGCCGGCGAAATGGATTTGTGTGCATAGCGCCCTAATGACGGATTCAGGTGTTGCGTTTTTGGCTTTGAAAATGTATAGGGTGGCCAATGAATAAAGACCGATTGTATTGGATTCAGATGGTGGAGCGGCTTTCGATCCCTGTCTTGACGAACCTGGCGAAGGGGACCTTGCTGCAGAATCTGCCGTTTGATGGACGCACCGGAACCCGCAAGAATTCCGCATTGGAAATCACCGGACGTCTGCTTGCAGGGATAGCGCCATGGTTGGAACAGCCGACTACGGGTGCCGACGAGATGGACCGAAAGGCGAAGCTTAGCGTGTTGGCAAGGGAGGCTCTGCGGGTCGCTGCAGATTCGGCGTCTCCGGATTACTTCAGTGCCACTAGTGAGGTCCATCATATCGTGGATGGAGCCTTCCTTGCCCATGCCCTCGTTCGCGCCCCCGGTAGTCTATATCGCCAGCTCGATCAAGAGACCCGGCAGAACCTGGTCGGGGTATTTAAGCAGATCCGGCAGTTTAAACCCTACTTCAACAACTGGCTGCTGTTCAGTGCGATGATCGAGGCCGCGCTATTCAGGATGGGGGCGGACTACGATCCCATGCGTATCGATTATGCGATCCGTCAGCATGAGCAATGGTATCTCGGCGATGGAATCTACGGCGATGGTAATGACTTTCACTGGGACTACTACAACAGCTTCGTGATCCAACCCATGCTGATCGATATCGTCGAGGTCATGAGTCAGGAGCGGGACGACTGGAGTTCCTTCCGTGAAGCGATTCTCCAGCGTGCCCAGCGCTATGCCGCTGTCCAGGAGCGCTTGGTTGCTCCGGATGGCTCTTTTCCGGCCATTGGTCGTTCGCTGGCGTATCGCTGCGGGGCCTTCCAGTTGCTCAGTCAGATCGCGCTGAGACGGGAATTGCCTGCCGAGCTGCCTGCTGCGCAGGTTCGCTCGGCGCTGACGGCCGTTATCCACCGCACCATGGATGCCCCGGGAACCTTTACCGAAGACGGTTGGCTCACGATTGGTCTGGCGGGAAACCAACCCGGCCTCGGCGAAACCTATATCACGACCACCAGCACCTACTTATGCTCCACGGGGTTGCTTGCGCTAGGGCTTCCCCCGGAGGATCCATTCTGGAGCGCCCCCGCCGTCGCCTGGACGGCGCAGCGCATCTGGTCTGGCGACGATCATCCTCTGGATCATGCCCTGACAACCGCCCGTGCCAAATTCTAAATGAAGATCGTCCCCGCCTGGCAGCGGTTCGGAAGGTTTAGGACGTGCTTTTGTCAATCCGCTGGCACTGGGGGGTCAGCAGGATGGCGGTGTTATGTTCCACGCGCAGGGCACCGGCGCTGATCTGCCAGGCTTCGCGTTCGCCATCAAGGGTGGTGATGGTCACCTGCCCGGCGGTGAGGGCGATGATCGATGCCTGGTGATGGGCCATGACGCAGAGCCTGCCGTCGGCTGCCGGAACATCGATCGCCAGGATGGCGCGCGGGGGAATGGCCGCCTCGGGGAGCAAGATCGTTAACTGTAGGGGCGCCTTCATGCGGATTCCATGGCATGGGCTTTTCCGATGACATCATCGATGCCTCCTGCCATCATGAAGGCCTGTTCAGGAAGATGATCGTACCGCCCCTCGCAGATGGCCTTGAAGGCATGGATGGTCTCGGCCACGGGGACGTATTGTCCCGGTATGCCGGTGAATTGTTCGGCCACGAAATTCGGTTGTGAAAGGAACCGCTGGATCCGCCGTGCCCGCAGCACGATCTCGCGGTCGCCTTCGGGTAGTTCCTCCAGCCCGAGGATGGTGATAATGTCCTGCAACTCGGCGTAACGCTGCAGGATCCGGCGAACGTCCTGGGCGGTTTGGTAGTGGTCCGCACCGACCGCTTCGGGCGACAAGATATTCGAGTGTGAGGATAGCGGATCGAACGCCGGATAGATACCCATTTCGACAATCTTGCGATTCAGCACGATCGTGGCATCCAGATGTGCAAATGTGGTCGCGGGGGCAGGGTCGGTAATGTCATCGGCTGGAATATAGACCGCCTGGACGGAGGTGATGGCCCCGCGCTTGGTGGAGGTGATTCGTTCCTGCAGGGCTCCCATTTCGCTGGCCAGCGTGGGCTGGTAGCCCACGGCCGACGGCATGCGGCCAAGCAGTGCCGAGACTTCTGCACCCGCCTGGACAAACCGGAAGATGTTATCAATGAAAAGCAATACGTCCTGCCGGGCGGTGTCCCTGAAATATTCGGCATGCGTCAACCCCGCCAGTGCCACCCGCAGTCGTGCGCCGGGGGGTTCATTCATCTGGCCGAAGACCAGCACGGTATCGCGCAACACGCCCGACGCTTTCATCTCCTGCCAGAGGTCGTTGCCCTCGCGGGTGCGCTCGCCGACCCCGGTAAAGACGGCGCGTCCACCATGTTCCGTGGTGATGTTGCGGATCAGTTCCATGATAAGCATCGTCTTGCCAACGCCAGCACCGCCGAACAGTCCGATCTTCCCGCCGCGGGGGAAGGGGGCGAGCAGGTCGATGGCCTTGATCCCGGTCTCGTAGAACTCGATGGCGGGCACCTGCTGGTCGAACGGGGGTGCCGCCTTGTGGATTGGATCGAACCGGATGCTCGGGATCGGACCTCCGCCGTCAACCGGCTGGCCCAGCAGATTGACCACGCGCCCCAGGCAGCTCTCGCCAACGGGAATGCTGATGGTGCTGCCGGTATCCACGACCGGGGTTCCGCGCGACACCCCCCGGGTTGCCGACATGGCAATGCAGCGCACGACGCCATCGCCAAGATGTTCCTCGACTTCCAGCGTGATATCCATGTCCTGCTCCGGTCGGCGTATGCGCAGTGCATGATGCAGGGCGGGTATATCCCCGTCATGGAACTGCACATCCACAACCGGTCCTACGATTTGAACCACATTTCCGTTTGCCATGATAATCCTCTCCACCCTGATCCCGATACGCTATTTCAAATCGTCAAGACGCTCCGGTGCCTAGTCTGATGAGCGACGTCTCGTTCCTGGCCTCGTGCATTAGCCTGATGTAGCGGAGCGATAAGCGGATGCTGCCGGGCAAGATGCGCAACAGCGCCGACAGGCCGAACCGGCGGACGATATAGACGGCGTTGTTCATGAAAAAGTTGATATAGAGGTTGGTTAGCAGGACGCTCCGGTAGTACGCATCCAGAGGCATGCGCGAGGGGCGGATACTGACCTGTCCGAAACTCCATTTGGTGTAATCCTCCCGGGCAAAGAGCAGCCGGTCGGCGTATTGCTCGTAAAGCGGTGAGGAGAAGAAAGGCGTCAGGGGGGTGAGCGAGGATATGTCCGGCTTCAACCGCCTGACATATTTTCGGAACCGCGCAAAATCTTCAGCCGTCCAGTCGGGATGCATGATGAAGGAGGCCCAGGCGTCGATGCGGCAGGATTTGAGGATCCGGGCGGCCCTGAGGTTATCATCCGTGGAGATGCCCTTGCGGTAGGTCTTGAGTTCGTCCTCGCTGAAGGACTCGTAGCCGACCAGCACAGCGCGTAGTCCGTGACGGGCGAAGCGGGCAACTGCCTCGGTGTTGTGGACGATCGAATGGACGCTGCCATAGCAGATGAAATGCTTGTGGGTGCCGGTCTCCTCCAGCCAGTCGCAAAGCGTATTCAATCGATCCGCATTGTGTAGAAAGTCGTTATCGAAGATCATGATCGCAGGTTCCTCGATCTCGGCAATCTGCCGCGTCACCGCGTCCATCGGTAGATTCTGTTCCGTTGCCCCCTCAAGGCGCCAGCGCAGACAGAAGTGGCATTGCCGCCGACACCCCTGCGAGGTCTGCATCAGGGCGCATGGCTTGAATCCGAAGTAGCTGTAGTGTTGGCGATAGAGGGCGGTGGACGTCCGATCTGGCGCGATGGCCTCGTTGCGTCCCGCTACACCGGTCGAACGGTAGTCCTGCTCGGCACTCTGCACCCCGTCGATCATCGGTACGGGCTGCCGCTGCGCCAGGCAACCAAACAGCACCAGCAGATTCTGGCGGGTAGTATAGACCATGATGTGGTCGATCGCTGGATCATGGAACGACGCCGGATCGAAATACGCCTGGGTGCCTCCCGCCACGGTGATGATTCCTGGGGCATGCGTCTTGACCTGTCGTGCCAGGTCCAGAACCGCTACGACATCGATGCACAGGCTGGTCAGCCCGACGACATCCGGCGTCCACTCCCGGCAGACCTCCGCGATGTCGCAAGGCTCGACCATCATGTCGAGAATCCGCACCTCGTGGTGTGGTGATAGTACGGCATAAACGATCTCCAACCCGATCGGTTCGCCATACATGAACGCCCCAAGGGTAATCGACTGGGGTGGACGCGGCGGACGAACCAGCAGTATTCGCATGATGCTTCTTTCGGACGTTGCCGGTTTACATCTGGCAACCGACAGCATTCAGGAAGCATTTCGCGATGACGGCATGGCCGGACGTGTCAGGATGGATGCGGTCCCAGGCGAGTGCCATGGGGTGCATAGTTTCCAGCATCCGGTCGAAGCCGCTCTGGGTATCCACGAGCACCGCACCATATGTCTTGGCAAATTTGCGAACCACCTTGCCATAGGCATCCATGCGCACGCGCATTGGATCCTTACGATTGGATTCGATAAAGTAGGGGGTGCAAAGAATCAAGCCCTTTAATCCGGGGAACGCCATCTCGATCAATTCCTTGAGGGTGTTTTCGTATTCCTTGAGATCAACGTGCTGTTCGGACAACTTCGGGGAGTCAAACTGACGCCACACATCGTTAATACCAATCATGATCGAAAGCCAATCCGGCTTAAGATTCAGAACGTCCTCCTGCCAGCGCGTCTTCAGATCCCTGATCGTGTTGCCGCTGTTGCCCTTATTCACCACCCGGATTGCCAGTTCGGGATGACACGCATCCAGAAAGGCCTTGACCATGTTCACGTAACCATTCCCGTAAGGGTTGAAAAGCCCCTCGCCCGCCGGACGCGCCCGCCCGCAATCGGTAATCGAGTCCCCGATCAGCACCAATTTGTCATTTGCCTCAAATATCATTGCCAGCTCCTTTCACTTGCTGTTCACAAAATTATCAGACCTTCATCATTCTAGCACGACTGCATTGATCGTGTGCAACAAAATATGTCAATTCCATGGATACACCATTTGCGATTGGGATTACGATTAGAAAAAGGGATTCATTGCTTCGTTGAAGCAGGAGTGCTAACCTGTATGCCGTAGTGGGATTCTAGGCGGGGTTGAGTGGTGTGAAATCGCAACGAGAAAGGGATACCATGGAAATGAAATTGATGTTTCTAGGCGGGGCTGAAAACGTGACCGGTTCGAGTCATCTGCTTGAAGCGAATGGCATGCGGATCCTGATCGATTGCGGCATGTATCAAGAACGTGAATTCGTGCAGCGCAACTGGGAACCCTTTGCCGTGCCGCCAGAGACGATTGATGCCGTGGTGCTGACGCATGCCCATCTGGATCATTGCGGGCTGTTGCCGAAATTGGTCAAGGACGGATTCAACGGTCCGATCTATACGACCGATGTATCGGTTGATATCGCCGAGATTGTCATGCGGGATGCCGCCAAAATCCAAGCCGAGGATGCCGCCTTCAAAAAGAAACGTCATGAGCGTGAAGGGCGGCAAGGACCTTATGACTATGCGACGCTGTTCACATCCGAGGACGTCGATCGTGTGATTCCGATGCTGAAGGCCGTGCGCTATGGGAAACCGCAGAAGATCGGGACCGGGGTGACCTTGACGCTGAATAATGCCGGTCATATTCTCGGGTCGGCGTCGATCCTTTTTGATGTCAACCGGCATGGCGTCAGTCGGCGGGTGTTGTTCTCCGGGGATCTGGGGAGGCCGGGAACCCCGATCCTGCGTGATGCGGTGCAAACCGCCGAGCATGCCGATTATGTCTGCATCGAGTCCACCTATGGTGATCGCGTCCATAAGCAGACGGCCAGTATCTCGGACACCTTGATCCGCGTGATCAAGGCGGCCGTCCGGGCCGGTGGCAATGTGGTGATTCCCAGTTTCGCTATCGAGCGGACGCAGGAACTGCTTTATCGACTCGGGGGCTTGCGCGAGCAGGGGTTGATCCCCGAGGTGCCGGTGTTTGTGGATAGTCCGATGGCGGTCAAGGTGACCGAGATCTTCAGGCACCATCCCGAATTGTTCGATGCCGAAACCCTCGAACGTATCTCGCACGGATCTCACCCCTGCGATTTCAGGGGGCTGACGCTGACCCGCACCGTGGAGGAATCCAAGGCGATCAACGACCGCCCCGGCACTTCAATTATCATTGCCGGTTCAGGCATGTGTACGGGGGGGCGTATCAAGCACCACCTGAACAACAACATCGGGCGTCCCGACAGTACCATCCTGTTTGTGGGCTATCAGGCGGCGGGGACGCTTGGGCGCCAGTTGCTGGATGGGGTTCATCAAGTGCGCTTGTTCGGGATGATGCACGATGTTTACGCGCGTATCGAAAAAGTCAACGGGATGAGTGCGCATGCCGACAGCAATGAGCTCCTGGACTGGCTGCGGGCGCTGAAGTCCACGCCGACCGAGGTGTTTGTGATCCACGGGGAAAAGCGGGCATCGACCGCCTTTTCCGAACGCATTCGGAGAGACCTCGGATGGCAGAGCAGCATCGGGACCTACCAGCGTGAAGTGACCCTGTTGTAGGCGCAAAAGGCGAAAGCGTTAGGGTGATCCATCCGTGGCAAGTTCGAATTACGGTTGACCCCGCCGCCCGTTTCAGTGCATAGTTTCAATCATGAAATCAATACCCGTGCATTTTACCTTCCGTCAGTACCGCATCCTTTGCGTGGCGGCGTTGTTAGCCGTTTATACCGGACTGAATCCCTCGCTGTCCGGTGCCCTTGAACCTGTCGTCTCGTCCGCCAGCGACACCAACGCCATGGCACTGGCCAGCGAGGCGTTGGATGCCGTCAATCGTCGCTTCGACGGGCTTTCGACCCTGCAATACGAAGTGCAGCGCACAACGGTCAGCAGGGGCGTCACGTTGGAAGAGCATTGGTCTTTTGCTTATGCTGCCGATGGCCGGCTGCGGATCGAATACAAGAAGCCCGAGAAACGCATTTTTGTTTTCGACGGAAAGGTGTTCACTGAATATCTTCCAGCGGTTCGCCAGGCACTGCAGACAGACATCGGGGACGGTAACCCGCACGGCTTCGAACGGATGAGTGCCGTGCTGCAACGCTTGTCGGTCGACGGATTGCGCATCGGCAACCGCGACATGCTCCTGTCCCACTTCGAGAGCGCGAAGCGGCTGGATGACCAGGCCGCCATCCTGAAGGTCACCGGGAAGGACCCAGCCTATACGCTGCTGATCGACACCCAGCGGCAGACGTTGCTGCGCTTTGAAAAATACGACGGTAAAGGAACCCTGACGCTTTCCATCCGCGTCAGCGATTTCCAGGAACCCATGCCGGGCTTCTGGTTCCCGACCGCCCTGCAGACCCTTGCTGAGGGGGCCAACGGAAAAAGCGAGTCCACCGTCGCCATTTCCGCGATCCGGTTGAATGCCGTTATACCGGATAAAATATTCAAGGCGACCTTGCCACCCGATGTAAAGGTGAACACCGCTAACTAAACTATGAGCCGCTTCGTCATTTCTTCATGCATCCTTGTTTTCTGCTGGCAGACCGGACGCGTCAGTGGCGAAACGCCGTGGTCGGTTGTTTCGCATAGCCCCGTCGTGGACTCTACGGCACCCCGCCCTGCGGCAACGGTTAAACATCGGTTTCTAACAGACAGCACGGCCGCCAACGCGTGCCGTCTCTGGTTGGGATTCTACCAGCACGGCATGCGTGCCGTATCCCATTCCGAATGCCGGATGGAGCCTTCCTGTTCCAATTTTGCCATTCAGGCCATCCACAAGCATGGGCCGCTGATCGGCGTCATGATGACCGGCGACCGTCTGCTGCACGAGGCCGATGAGCAGAAGCTGCGTCGTATTGTCCGTATCCCTGGCATGGCATTCTGCCCGGACCCTGTATCGAATAATGATTTCTGGTGGTATCCATGAACAAAAACTATGTACATCTTGGGGTGATTCTGAACTGCGTGCTGGTGATGAGCGCCGTGGCGGGGCCTGCGGCGGATGCCCCGTTGTCGTTTCCCGATGCCCTGTTTGCTGAAAAGGATTACTACCGGGCCATCACCGAATACAAGCGAGTTGCCCATCTGCATCCTGCCACCGACGTTGCAGCCAATGCCCGCTACATGATCGGCCTGTCCTATTTCCGGGGTGAAAAATGGGATGCCGCACAGGCCGCCTTCCAGCAGTTGAACCGCATGGAGGTGCCCGATCCGCTGGCTCGCCGCGCGCTGCTGATGATGGGCGAATGTGCCTACCGCAATGGCGATTACGGCACTGCATTGGATCTATTCCAGACCTTTGCCGTCGAGCATCCCGAGGATCCCAAGGCCGAGGACGCCGGCATGCGCATGGCACAAAGTTATGTCCATCTTGAAAAGGAGCCGTTTGCAGTCCAGCAGGCGGAGCGGATGATCACTCAGGATCCGCCGTCTGAACGCGTTGCCCGGATGCACACGGCACTGCAGGAGATCGACCGGATTCCTCGCAAATCACCCCGTCTGGCGGGGGCGCTATCCGCCGTCTTGCCGGGTGCCGGGCAACTCTACACCGGACGATCCGGCGATGCCCTGCTGTCGTTTCTCCTGAACAGTGGCCTGATCATCGCCGCCGTGGTCGCCTTCAACAACGATGAACCCGTGGCTGGCGGACTGATTGCTGCGGTGGAGCTGACCTGGTACTCCGGCAACATCTATGGTGCTGTCAATGCCGCGCATAAATACAACCGCGACCAGCGCTCCCGGTTTATCGAGAACCTGGACTTCCAGTGCGGCATCATGAAGGATGCCGAGAATCGCATTACTCCCACGGGGGCGATATCCCTTTCCTTCTAACCGGGAAAATATGTGCTTGTTTTTATTCCGGTGTTTGTGGATGATCATTACCGCGTTGTTTTGACAGCGCATTGTTTTTTAAATCGATATCTTCGGGGCAAGGTGATGCCGATGGTCATTCGGCAGATTCCTGACCGGCGGTGAAAGTCCGCGACTCCGGTGTAAAAGCCGGACTGAAACGGTGTAATTCCGTTGCCGACAGTGAGAGGGACGGGGTGCCTTCAAGTCTGGATGAGAGAGGATGGGTGGGGACCTGGCGTCATTGACGCCTCCCTCGGTCTGTCTTTTTTGTCCCGCTGGATGTCACAAATGGGGTGAAAACATGTCATTTGATCCTATCGAGGATGTGCTGGATTCGGTTCGCCGGGGGGAAATGGTGGTGGTGACCGACGATGCCCGGCGTGAGAACGAGGGCGATCTCGTGGTGGCGGCGGACAAGGCTGATGCACAGGCGATCAACTTCATGACCAAGCACGGGCGTGGCCTGATTTGTGTGGCCTTGGAAAAACAGCGCATCGATGCCCTGAATCTTGCCCCGATGGCGGCACGGCGTCAGGGCGACGCCTTTGGCACGGCCTTCATGGAATCGGTGGATGTGATCGAGGGGGCGACGACGGGGATCAGCGCCCAGGATCGCGCGTTGACCATCGCCCGGCTGCTCGACGAGAATGCCCGGCAGTCCGATTTTGCCAGCCCCGGCCATACGTTTCCCCTGCGGGCGGTCAAGGGCGGTGTGCTGCATCGTGCCGGGCACACGGAAGCCTCTGTTGACCTCGCCCGCCTGGCGGGGTTGCGCCCGGCTGGGGTGATCTGCGAAATCCTGAACGATGACGGATCCATGGCGAGAGTGCCCGATCTTGAGAAATTTGTAAAGGTTCACAAGCTTAAGATGCTCTCGATCGAGGATTTGATCGCCTACCGCCGGCGAACCGAACGGCAGGTCGAATTAATCCGGACGGTCAAGTTCCCGACACCGTACGGCATTTTCCAACTACGGTTGTATGAGTCGCTGATCGAGAAGGATCATCATGTCGCCCTCGTGCTTGGTGAACCCGAGAAGCAATCCTCGGCCCTGGTGCGTGTCCATAGCGAATGCCTCACGGGCGATGTCTTCCATTCTATGCGCTGTGATTGCGGCAACCAGTTGCATCATGCCATGGAACGGGTCGGTGCCGAAAAGCACGGGGTGATCCTGTATATGCGGCAGGAGGGGCGGGGGATCGGCCTGGCCAACAAGATCCATGCCTATGCCTTGCAGGACAAGGGCCTCGATACCGTGGAGGCCAACGAGGAACTAGGCTTTGCGGCAGACCTGCGGGATTATGGCATAGGTGCCCAGATCCTTGCCGATATTGGCTTGAAAAACCTGCGGCTCTTGACGAATAATCCGCGCAAAGTGGTCGGGCTGGAAGGCTATGGCCTGAAGATCACCGAACGGATCCCGATCGTCTGCGAGCCGGGCGAGCATAACCAACGGTATCTCTCGACGAAACGGGAGAAGCTGGGACATATGATCTAGTATCGTTAGCGTGCAACCGATACGATTAGGATTAGGATTACGATTAGGAAAAAGGAGAATGAAATGAACGAGATCGCAGTGAACCTGGTATCGACGGGGCGCAAATTCGGTATTGTCGTCAGCCGTTTCAATGACTTCTTGACGAAACAACTCGTTGGCGGGGCGGTGGATTGCCTCGTCCGGCATGGCGGGGATGAAGAGGATATCACGCTGATTTGGGTGCCGGGAGCCAATGAGCTGCCGCAGGTGGCACAGGTGCTGGCGCAGTCCGGCAAGGTCAATGCGGTGATCGCGCTCGGTGTCGTCGTGCAGGGGGCCACGCCGCATGCCGACCTCATCAATAACCAGGTTTCGAAGGCGCTTTCCGATATTGCCTTGCGCACCGGGGTGCCGGTTGTCAATGGCGTCGTGTGTGCCGGGAATCTGGAGCAGGCGATTGAACGGTGCGGAACCAAGGCCGGCAATAAGGGCTGGAATGCGTCGTTGGCAGCGATTGAAATGGCCAACCTGTTTGCGGAGTTGAAGTAACCCGCGTTTGCCGACGGGCGTGCGAAGAGAGGATTATTATGGCGACACGGCGGGATGCACGCGAGTGGGCTTTGCAGATTGTTTTCAGTCTCGACTTGAATACGCGTAAGGATCTGGTGGCGGTGTTCCGCCATTTCTTTGCCGATAATCCGACGGATGATGCGGCGATGCGCGCCCTTGCCGAATCCCTGGTGCAAGGGGTGGTTGAGCAGCGCAGCGTGATCGACGAGGCCATCGAGCGGTATGCGGAACATTGGCGCATGGCGCGGATGGGTGTGGTGGATCGGAATGTACTCCGTATCGCGGTTTACGAAATGATGTTCCGCCCGGATGTTCCGGCGGCCGTGGTGATCAATGAGGCGATTGATATCGCCAAGTATTTCAGCAATTCCGAGTCGGGACGTTTTGTGAATGGGATCCTTGATCGGGCCCGTAAGGAGTTGGAGCAGGAGCGCAATGGCCAAGGCAAGACCGAGAACAGCCAGCGACCAAGCCGGAAGCACGGATGAGGATGCCATGCGCCGGGCGTTGGCACTGGCGCGCCGTGGCGAAGGACGCACCCGTCCGAATCCGCCGGTCGGTGCGCTGATCGTGCGGCAAGGGGAGGTCATCGGCGAGGGCTGGCACCACCGGGCCGGGGGCCCGCATGCCGAGATCGAGGCATTGAAGGGGGTGTCGCCGGAGCAAACGGACGGGGCGACGCTGTATGTGACCCTGGAACCCTGTTCGACCCATGGCCGGACCCCGCCTTGTACCGAGGCGATCCTGCGCAGTGGTATCGCGCGGGTCGTCGTGAGCGCGTCGGATCCCAATCCCAAACATCGGGGACGCGGACTGCGGCTTTTGCAGCGGCAGGGGGTGGCGGTGGTGCGGGGGGTATGCCGGGCCGATGGCGAGGCCCTGATCGCCCCCTTCTCGAAGTGGATCCAGACGGGCCGTCCCTATGTCACACTGAAGATGGGCATGTCCCTGGATGGCCGGATCGGTGACCGTACCGGCCGCTCGCGCTGGATTACCGGGGCGGTTGCGCGGCAGGGGGTTCACGATCTGCGCCGCCGAGCGGATGCGATCCTGGTCGGGCTCAACACGGCAAGCGCGGATGATCCGTCGCTCTGCTGGTCCAGGCGGGCCGCACTGAATCCGTACCGGATTGTGCTGGATGCCAGGGGCGAGCTGCCCTTGCAGGCCAAGGTCTTCAGCGATGGGCAGGCCGGTCATACGATCGTGGCCGCGACATCGGCCATCGGGGCTGACCGGAAGGCCGCCGTCGAGGGGCTGGGAGCCAGGGTGTGGATTTGTGGTGATGGCCCGCGCGTGGATCTGGATGCCTTGCTGGCCGCCTGTGGGCGCGAGGGCTTCCTGCATGTCCTGTGCGAGGGGGGCGGGGAACTGGCGGCAGCGCTGGTCCGGCAACGGTGTGTCGATGAGGTCTGGTTTTATGTCGCCCCGCGGTTTATCGGGGCGGATGGGATTCCCGTGCTCGGGGGCGAAGGCTGGCTGCTGGATCAAACCCCGACCTTGTGCATTAAATCGGTCTGCCAGGTGGGTCATGATGTGCTGATCCGGGCGGTGCCGGAGGGAGTGGAGGCAAATGTTTACAGGCTTGATTGAGGCGGTGGGCTCGTTGCGGGCGATGAGCCGGCATGCGGGGGGGGCGACATTGATGGTGGGGTGCCCCCCGTGGTCTCCGGAGCTGGTGGCCGGGGAAAGCATTGCGGTGCAAGGGGCCTGTCTTACCGTGGTTGATTTCGAGGCGACACAGTTCCGGGCGGATGTGTTGGATGAGACCTTGCGCCGCACGAATCTGGGGCAGAAGCAGCCCGGGCAATGTCTCAATCTGGAGCGCGCCCTGCGCTTCGGTGATCGACTGGGCGGGCATCTCGTCAGCGGTCATGTGGATACGGTCGGTTCGCTGGCATCGATCCGCATGGACGGGCGAGACCGGGTTCTGAACATACGCAGCGACCGGGAAACCCTGCTCGGCATTGTGCGAAAGGGATCCGTGGCGCTGGATGGCATCAGTCTGACCGTCTCGGCAGTCACGGATGAGGCGTTCGATGTATGCATCATTCCCTGGACCTGGGAACACACGAGCCTGCACGAGCGCAGGCCGGGCGATCCGATCAACATTGAAACCGATCTCATCGGTAAATATATCCAGCGCCATTTGACGGCCCAGCCGTCCGGCGGCTTGAGCGAAGCAACACTGGCCGCGGCGGGTTTTTATTAAATCGCCAGTCATCATCGCTGCCAGAAACCACAGCGCTCGTCAGAACGTCGAGAGGCCGGTGGCTTCCTGGAAGCGGTAAAGTATCTGTCGCCAGCGGGAGGGATCCGCGTAGGTCTCGGTGTCGCCGGAAATGACCGGGAGCGGCTGGGACCTCCAGGCGAGGGCGAGGTAATCACGCACGGCGGTGGAAAAGGCCGCGTCCTGCGGACTGCGAATCTCGACACTGGTCTCTAGGTTGAAATTGTGCAGATTGCGGCGCGTATAGTTGGAGGAGCCGAGGATCGTAGTCATCTCGCCTTCGGCAGGTTCCAGCACCAGCATCTTGGTGTGGAACTGCTCCCCGTGCGTTTGTATCCAACGCACCGGAACCCCTGCCACGGTAAGCTCTGCGGCCACCGGACGGTTCGGGATGCCGTTCTTCTCGCGACCGAAGGCATCCTTGTTAGGGTCCAGGATCACACGAACATTGACACCCCGCTGATGGGCCTGTTTCAAGGTGCGGACGATGGGGCGTGAGGCGAGGTAGAACATGGTAAGGGTGACTTTATCACCTGCTTGTGCACGCTCAAGCAACGCCAGTGCCGCCCGTTCGACCGCCCGCTCGGTCAGCACGCGGAGGCGCAAGGGGGAGGGAGCGCCCGGATCCGCCGCTGCGGCCACAAGCGCTGCTGGCTCGGGTGCCCCTGACATTGCGCAAACCGCCGCCTCGGTGGCCAGTAGATCAGCTACCGCCGGACCGCTGAACACGACAGCCACATTGTGATGGGCGCTGCTGGCATCGTGCGGATTGGCGGAGGTGACCAGCGCGGTCGGCACGCCACCTCGATCGGCGATGACGGTCTTGCGGTGATTGGCCTTGAAGTTAAGCAGATCGAGATAGCTGCGCAGCGGCACGGGGGCGCCCGCCATCGGGTTGGGCAGCATCGGACCGAAATGGTGCGGCCAGAAACGCAGCAGCAGGCGCCACCCGGTCGAATAGGCCGGGTTGCTGTCGCGTAAGGCGGTCAACCGGGTGGTGACCACCGTAACGCCGTGCGCCCGCAGCCGGGCGAGGTGTGCCGATTCAAGTCCGCCATACAGGGAGTTGAGCGGATCGGTGATCAGCCAGCAATGCAGCGCTGGACGGGCCTGCCGCCGGGCGATGATCGCATCGGTCAACTCGCGGGAGAGCGTGCGGTAAACGCGATCCTCCTTGCCCGTAAGGTCGTTGAACAGGAACATATCAATCACCAGCAGCGACTCGGCCTCGGCGACCATGGCCAGCACTTCATCAAAGATCTGCTGGTCGACGCGGCGCTTGCCTTCAGCCCCATCCGTTTCTTGAAACGTGACATCGCGCAGAAAGCGTAGATCGTGGGCCGGATGGAACGAGCCGGTAAAGTCCAGGCCATCAGGCATCGGCTTGTAGACGTGCCAGGAGGCCACCGTCAGCAGGGATAGCGCCAGCGCCAGCAAACACCACCGCTTTCGCCCATGTTTTAGGCCTGGCGTGCGCGATGGATCAGGATCCTGTGCGTTAATTTTCATCGGGGTACTCCGTTCACAACGCCACCACTTTATGGCAGGATCCTACGGTATGCAAGCAAACGATGCCCCCAGAAATTGAATATCCAATATCCAACAGGGAATATCCAATCGGCACGCACAACCCTGATGACCGGTCTGCGATGTTGCTCGAAAAAGAACATCACGCCCCCGTACGGCAAAAGCAGATGAAATATCCATGGGTTCCTTATCCGTCATCCGCGATTAGGGATTGATTGGTTTCATGATTCTGATAGCATGACCCTGTATAGCGTAAATTAAGGCTAAAACGTTTCGCATACATAAACAAAAGAATGAACAACCGATATATCGTCATAATAGCATTGATAACACTTGCCATGGTTTTCTTTGTCTATGGCAAGATGGATGCTTCCATTGTTTCAAGAGCTACATGGGACTATCACAAGTATCTTGCGATATCATCCGCAGCCCCTCTATTTGATGAATCAATTCCACAGCCCTTTGCTTTCAGGTTGCTGGGGCCCTACTTGCTCGGCTTACTACCCTGGGATATATTTCAGATCTACTACATAGCAACCATCCTCGTGGCCTTATTCTTGCTTGTTGTCTTTTACTGTTTTCTATGTAGCAATGGAATACGATCCAATGTTGCGGCAGTGACGGTTCTGCTATTTAGTTTTAATAAATATTTCTTTGGCTACCCCGTATGGAATCATTTCCAAATAAATGATCTAATATCCCTGATCCTACTGATCGCCCTGTACTGGTGCATGCTTCGTCATAACTGGTCTGTGTTATGCGTTCTCCTCATGCTGGGATCTCTGACACGGGAAACATCGATGCTGGTTATTCCGGTTGCTATCATATACCTTCTTGAATCAGGTGCATGGCGAAAGGAATGGATCCCTTTCGTTATTTCCGTCGTTCCCGGCATTGTGCTTTTTCTTTTTGTGCGTATGACCGTCCCCTATGATGGGGGGAGCAGCCTTTGGGATGCATTTCTGATGCATTCGAGCAAGCTTCTGTCGCCAGGCCGAGTATATGCACTCGTTATAAATTCATTTGCTCCTCTCGTTTTTGTTCCGGTGGTTCTGTGTGAGGTCACTATTTCCTTTTTTCGCAAGCGGTTGCATGGCTTGGCGTTTCTCTTGCTCGTGCTTGGAACCGCCCTTTTTGGTAGCAATGACGAGAGGCTTATGGCACCCTCATTCCTGATATTCTATTTTCTGATTGCCAGAATGCTTCAAGACTATTTTTCAGATTCACCATGGTTGTTATGGTCTATAGTTTTGCTTGTTTTTCCAACAAGTCTCGACTACGTCATAGGTTTGCATCTCCTGCCCAACATCGCCGTGATGTACACCCTCTCCATAATTTCAATGGCTGTCATCAGTAGCCTGTTTTTGTACAGGAAATATAGGTTAAAGGCAATAGCGAACCAGCCGTCGGTGGCGATTCAGTAAAGGGCTCGGTCTGCCGAAGCTGAACGCCTCAACGCAAGGCGTTGGGAATGAAAAGATGATTTATTGACGAAGCGAAAACTCACGTCAGCCGATAAGGCGCAGAAAAAACGTCTCCGCGAGATGTACGAGACGGTATTCATGACCCCTATATCAAGAAAGAAAACCTAAGGAAGGAAGTCTGGTCCCTGTGTCACGGGGTGATCCTGGTGGCGTCCATCGTGCTGGGGATTCTGGTGCATCCCCGGTGGTTTCTGCTTCCCTTTGTCACCACGTTCGCACGTGCATTCGGGCTGGGCTTGAACTTTGTGCTGAACGAAACACAGCATGTTGGGATGAGCGACAACGTTTCGGACTTCAGGCTCTGTACCCGTTCTATCCGGGTAAACTCCTTTTTCGGATTCCTCTACTGGCAGATGCAGTATCATATCGAGCATCATATGTACGCGGCGATACCATTCTATAATCTTGCCCGGTTTAGCCGCCTGATCAAGGATCAACTGCCTGTTCCCCCCGATGGCGTGATGGCGACCTGGCGCCTGATCGGGCGGATTTTAGCGAAGCAGAAGGCGGAAATTCGCCCATCCGATGCGTGGATCGGATAAATCTTTTCCAGAATCAGTCAAAGACAGGACTGCGCTGAACGTGTACTATTCTCGGATGTTGTGGTAAAAGGTCATTGCGGATCCAGTGGCAGGATTAAAGGAGAAATAGCGATGAATAAAAATGTTTGGATGACGAGCCCGGTCATGCCAGCGGAACTGCAAACCGAGTGGCAGGTGCTGCATGAGGGGAAGTGCCAGCGGGGCGTGTGGCGGCGGTTCAATGAGGATAAGTTCGGCATGTTCATTCACTGGGGACTTTATTCCATCCCGTCCGGCCGCTGGGACGGCCGCGAGGTCTGGGGTATGGGCGAGTGGATCATGTGGCATGGCAATATCCCGCGGGCGGATTATGCCGCGTTGGCTAGGCAGCTCGATCCGGATAAGTTCAACGCTGCCGAATGGATCGGCCTCGCCAAGCTGGCCGGTATGAAGTATGTGGTCGTCACCGCCAAGCATCATGACGGCTTCGCCCTCTGGCCGAGCCGCTGCAGCACGTTACATCCTCGATGAACTCTATGCCGAGTGCCAGAAGCAGCGGCTCGGGTTCGGGCTTTATTATTCCCATGTCATCGACTGGCATGACGGATGGGAGGGGGAGGGCGGCACGCCGGATGCCGATCCCACCGCCGAGCGGGACCGGAAGAAATCCAACCCGATGAACACCTGGGACCCGGCCAATGTCACCCGTCGGGACTATTTCGAGAAGAAGGCCTATCCGCAGGTCAGGGAGCTGCTGGAACGTTATCCGAAGCTTTACTCGCTCTGGTTTGATTACTGGTACCTTGGCAAATACCTGAATCCGCCAGAGGCTTTCCGGTTCTATAAGCTGGTTACGGAGTTGCAGCCCGACTGTCTGGTTAACAGCCGGATGGATGGGCATCAGGACCGCCACACACTGGGCGACTACATCACGGCCGGGGACGATATGATCCTGGATCCGGATCAGCCGATGCCCTGGGAATCGCCGGGAACGCTCAACAATACCTGGGGCTATAGCGAGCGCAGCACCGACTGGAAGAGCCGGGACGAATTGATTCATTTCCTGGTCAGCATCATCAGCCGCGGTGGCAATTACCTCTTGAATATCGGTCCGCGCCCGGATGGATCCATCCCGGAAGAAACCTTTACCTGCTTCCGGCATATCGGCGACTGGATGCGGGTGAACGGGGAAGCGGTGTACGGCACCTCCGCCTGGCGTATCGACAAGGAAGGCGATTCCGTCAGCCGTTTCGGAGGAACGCTGGAACGGGATGAGAAGGGATTCAAGGCGGCCTTCACATCGCGGGACCTGTGGTTCACCGCCAAAGGGGACGCGGTTTACGTCATCGGCCTGGTCTGGCCTGCTGACGGCAAGGTCATTGTACATTCCCTGGCGGGGCAAAACGTGAAATCCGTTGGCCTGCTCGGTGCAGCGCAGCCGCTCGCCTGGGCGATGACGGACACCGGACTGGCGGCAACGCTGCCGACGGTTGGGTTGGGAACCATAGGGTTTGTCCTCAGAGCAAATGTAATCCAATGAGTTCGGTGTAATGCCAGGCAAAACAAGATTAACATAAAGATCATTGTGCCTTCTGCTTTGCATTTATTACTTTACCATTGTTAGAATCGTTAAAATATGAATAATATCCTCCGTGCTTGTGATTTAAAGATTTAGCGAAAGGAGGGTGAATGTGAACGTGAATGAACCTCTATTAAAGATTCGTTTTGACGGAACCTCCGTTAGTGCGGGACGTATCCCTGTAGTGCATCTCCTCAAATTTCTGGGTAACCTGAACAAGGCACTTCAGCGTACAGGCAGTGTGCTGCGAGGAGCTGTTGAGAGTACTAAACTGGGGCGTCCACTCCAACAAATCAAGGAAGAGATCGATCTGGATCTCGTCTTGCTGACCGAAGGTAGCCCGGCGGCTGTGCTCGGCTTCGAGCGGCGTCGAACAGAAGGCTATCTTCCCCAAATGGATTTCGGCATGGAGATACTGGAGAAGTCCATTCGAGGGCTTGAGGACGTCCAGAATAGGGAAGACGAAGCACCCTTGCCGAATGGCTATGACGCAGGCGTGTTAATGGCTTGGCGCGACGCGGGCCTCCTGTTCACCCAAGGCGTGGAGCGAATTGAAATCACACTGAATCATCGTGCTGTTCCACTGAGGACATCTTTTACACCGAACGGCTATGAAAGGATTCAGAGACGCATCAAGGGACCGCAGAGGAACATTCGCACAATAGATGGCCGACTCTTGATGGCAGACTTTAAGGAACATGGCACTCGCTGCCGCATCCATCCGAGTGCAGGGGATCCCATCCTTTGCCTTTTTGATGAAGAACAAAAAGATGAGGTTCTGGACGACATGCTCCAGTATGTCCGCATCGTGGGCGAAGCAAAGGAGGATCCGTTCACAGGAAGAATCACAAGTGTCAAGATTCACGATATCGAACGACTTGAAGGTTTTGAAGATAAGGCCGTTGATCTACTACCGCAAGGTACACCGATTGCTCGTAGCTTCTGGGAGTCCCCGTCACTTGACGAGCTTGCCTTGAGCCAGAATGTGCCGCCGCTTGCGAATGTTCAGGCGTTGTTCGGCACATGGCCAGGAGAAGACGATGACGGCTTTGAGGCCTCGATAGAGAATCTTCGGCATCATGAGTTCGCAGGAGGGGGAAAGTAATGAGCGACGCGAAGATCATTCTGGACACCTGTATCGTGTCGTACTTGATGCGGGGCGGTCCTGAGGCGGAACGCTACGCTCGCCACGTTGAAGGAAAGCTCTTGGCGATCAGTTTTATTACTGTCGGAGAAATGTATTTTGGCGCTGAGAAGGCCCGCTGGGGTTCGGACAAACGGCAGCGGCTCGAAACGACGCTGCGAAATTTTGTGGTTATACCTTACGATCACGAGATAGCACGTTGTTATGGCCGACTGGTAGCCGAGCGGCAACGCAACGGCAGCCCCATAGCGCCCAACGACGCATGGATTGCCGCCTGCACCGTACGCCACGCTGCGCCGTTGATCACCCATAACCCGAAGGATTTCATGGGCATCAGTGGCCTGAGTATTGTTACCGAGCAGCCGGTTGCTGAGACCCAGGAGAATACATGATGGTGAACGCATCAATATCCTCAAGCGCAAACCCTGGCTTCTAGGAGCAGCTCTGGCCGCTGCCGACAAGAGCGCGAAGTCCCATATCTCTTGGATATACTCGCGCGGGGGCCAGAACTGGTTCTCGAACACACCGAGGTATTATGCAAGGACTGGAGTGCTGGAAACAAGTGATAAATAAAGGAGAATGATATGACGGCAGAGGAGCGGTTGGCATGGTGGCATGAGGCGCGGTTCGGGATGTTCATTCACTGGGGGTTGTATGCCAGTCTGGCCGGGGAGTGGAAGGGCAAGAATGTCCCCGGTATTGGTGAGTGGATCATGCGCAATGGGAAGATTCCCATCGCCGAATACGAGGAACTGGCGAAGGATTTCAATCCGGTGAAATTCGATGCCGAGGCGTGGGCCGAGCTGGCGCGGCAGGCTGGGATGAAGTACCTGGTGATTACCGCCAAGCATCACGAAGGCTTCTGCATGTTCGATTCGCCGAGCAACCCCTACAACATCGTGAAGCAGACGCCTTTCGGTCGGGATCCGATGATGGAGCTGGCCACCGCCTGCAACAAGCGCGGCATCCGCATGTGTTTTTACTATTCCCAGGCGCTCGACTGGCATGCGCCCGGCGGGGCAGGTCACTGGGAAGAGGTCGGCACCGGCCCCGAGTGGCTCAGCTACGCGCGCCCGCCAGAGGATTTCCAGCGCTATCTCGACACCGTAGTAAAGCCCAACCTCGTTGAACTCTTAACCAAGTACGGTCCGATCGGCCTGATCTGGTTCGATACTCCGGTTGCCATCACCCAGGAGCAAAGCCGCTCCTTGCGTGACCTTGTCCACAGCCTCCAGCCCGCCTGTCTCGTCAGCGGCCGCGTGGGGCATGATGTGGGCGATTATGGTAGCCTAGGAGATAACGAGCATCCGGCTGGCAAGGTTGAGGGGGCGTGGGAAACGCCTGCTACCCTGAATGATACGTGGGGATACCGGAAGGACGACCACCACTGGAAGTCGCTGGCGACCCTGCTGGATCTGCTGGTCAACTGTGCGTCCAAGGGGGTGAACTACCTGTTGAATGTCGGGCCGACCGCCGAAGGTGTCATTCCCCAGCCGAGCGTGGATCTCCTGAAGCAGGTCGGCGCCTGGCTGGAACGGAATGGTGAAGCGATCTATGGCACCTCGGCGAGTCCCTTCTTTACCGATCCTGCCTGGGGCCGGGTGACCTGCAAGGGGGAGAACCTTTATCTCATGGTCAAGCAATGGCCAGCCGACGGGGTGCTGGCTCTATACGGATTGCGGAACAAGGTTCGCTCGGCGCGGATCATAGGAAAAGCGGACGAAAGCGTCCGGGTGAGGCAGGACGGCGACACGGTGCTGCTGGATGTGCCCGCGCTGGCACCGGAGGAGATTGTCTCGGTCGTGGCCGTTGGATTAGACGGTGTGCCTGATGTGGAGCAACTGGTCATCCAGGAGGGGCGCGCGCCAATCCGCTTGTCCGCGGCGGTCGGGCAAATGTCGGGGATCGCCAAGGTACACCAGGAAGGGGTGACCGAGGGGTGGAATGATACCGGAAGCAGCATGTCGTGGACCTTCCGGCTCAAGATCCCCGGCGATTATGAGGTGGTGGCGGTGACCCGGGTCAACCCCCGCCGTCCGGAATGGTTCGGTAATCATGATGTGAAGGTGACCCGCGGCGAAGACTCCCTGGTCGCCACCGTTGGCATCCGCGACATGGGGGCCATCGAGAATGAATGGCGCGCCCAGATTGTGCGCAGCCGGGTGGGGAGCCTGCGCTTCGATAGGGCGGGGGAAGATACCATCAGTCTCGCCGCTGTACGCCTCGACAAGGATGCGATCAGAGGGATGAAACTGGTGGCAATTGAATTGGTGCGAAAGGATTCATGATGCAAAAACAGATGCGCAGTGTATTGTGTATGGCGGTGGCGATGGGCAGCGGTATGCTATGGGCGGTGGATACCCCAAAGCCAGTCAAAGTCTTTATCCTGGCCGGTGATGAGAACTGCCTGGAGCAGGGCACTGTTGTCGGACGGACTGACGGCACGGAGGTACAGTTCTTTCCCGATGTTGTGCCGGCCAAGGATGAGAAAGCCAAGCATGTCATCTGCTCGGTTTATAAAGGTATGCACGCTGTACTCCCTCCAGAGGTCACCAGCATGGTGGAGGTCGGCGATCAGAGGACTGAACGGCGGCCGGATAAGCAGAAGGGCAGGGTACCGGTGCCGATGACGCCGTTCCCGGAGCTGGCGCAGCAGGAGGGTTACACCACCGTGCTGCGCGGAGCGTTGGTCGTTCCGGCATCGGGCCAGTACGAGGTTCGCCCTGGAAGCGATGAGTCGGCTTTCAATGTGACGACGCTGGACGGGAAGGAAGTCTATCGCCAGGAGGTCGGGCAGGATAAACCGGTCATCACGCCAGTCCAGCTCGAAGCGAAGAAACGCTATCCGTTCCAGACGGTTTTCTTCAAGAAGGCAGGGCATGCGTTCCGTGTTCCCCAGATTAACCGGCCAGGTACGTTGGAGACGGTGGTGGCGGAGAATCCGAAATACGCATTCCTCCGGGATGCAGAAGGCAGGTGGGTGAAGCGGGATGATGTGCTGTTGTATGACGCGCAGCCGATCCACAACAACACGCGGGCGCCAGGCCAGCCGCTGGGGATTCCGGATGATCCTATGGATCCACGCCATGGTGTCGCGGCAGACCTCATATTGGGCAATGTCATGGGGGAGACGTTTGAAGAGCCGGTTTTCCTCATGCGGTTTGCAACGAAACACCCGATATGGTTTATGAGGGGAAGCCGTTCGCTTGGGCACGATTACCTGCCGCCGTCGAGCGGGGGCGACCCGGATCTGAAGGGCAGCTGGGACGTGATCCACTTCAACTGGGGCGTGTGGGATGCCGGGTATGGTAACACGACATCCGTTGAAGACTTTGAGAAGAATCTGCGCACACTCGTGGCGCGGATGAAGCAGACCGGCGCGACACTGATATGGGCGAGCGTGACCCCGGTTTGGAAGGGCGAGCCGGACCAACCTAACGCCGATGTGGTCGCGTATAACGCGGTGGCGGAAAAAGTCATGAAGGAGAACGGGGTGATCATTGACGATCTCCACGCGCTGGTCCCCAAGGGTACCGGTAGTTGGGTGGATCCGAATGTTCACGCCGTCGGCAACCTCGCTCCGCAAGTTACGGAGACCATCCTTGCCGCACTTGCGAGTCGCAAGGAGAGCACCAAACCGCTGCCCCGCGTGCTGTTGATTGGCGATTCCATTACCGGCGGTTATCAGGGGGCGGTGATGAAAAATCTCGACGGGAAAGCCGCCGTCTACAAGAATCCCGGCAACGCCGAGAGTACCTGGACCGGCTTGCGGAAGATCGATGAGTGGCTGGACT
>JFJP01018603.1_pt1 | contig 45202 bp, 30 predicted proteins | sample 431651 | NCBI WGS metagenome assembly JFJP01 (sample SAMN02602958, study PRJNA72255) | Microbial mat metagenome, whole genome shotgun sequencing project. | biome: fresh water; feature: sink hole; material: water; isolation source: purple microbial (photo- and chemosynthetic) mats found in...
CATCGGACTGCCGCTGGCGGGCCATTTGGACGCGGTCCCCAACGAGCACGCCAGCACGCGTCTGGTCCTGTCCGATCGTCATGGCGACTTCAGCTTCCTCGATCTCGAACTCTGCCTGCAGCGCGGCGATCTGGGCCTTCAGTGCCTGACGCTTGCTCTCCAGCATGCGTGTCTTGCTTTCGGTTTCCTCCCCGCGCACGAGGATCTGGGCTTTCTCCAGTGCTTCCAGTGCCTCCCGGGCGCTGCCCGCCAGCAGGAGCCCCGATGGACCGACATAGACGTCCCGCAGTTCCACCCCTTGATCGGTCATAAGGAACTCGCGCACCTGGTTCGAGTGCGCCATTCCTCGCGATTTCACGATGTCAAAGAAACGATTACGTTCCGACCCGTTTTGCACATCTCGCAGCATAAGCCAGGTGTCGACCAGGGACGATACGCCAAGCTCCGTGGCTTCCAGCGGGGCACCGCCCACGCCCTTGGTGAGGCTCGTCAGGAACGCGGTGATTTTCATTGTTTTGAAGAGGTCAATCAGACCATCGTCTCGACCTCTGTCGCCGTGCCGAGGGATACGAAGTTGGTGACGGGGTCAATGATGACGCACCGGGGTCGGTACCGGCTGACCTGCTTCTGGATGGACACCAGGTGCATCTCCAGTCCGCAACTCGTGGGCCGTACGGCGTGAATGTGCAGTAACCCGCTCCGAACCGCAGGTTCCAGGTCAATGCCAATGGAGCGCATGTTGCGGATAATCTGGCTGGACGATTCCTCGAAGGCCAGCCATAGGCACCGCTCGCCGCGCTCGGCGGTTCCGCGGGCAAAGTGCGCTGCCAAACTCGTCTTGCCCGAACCCGCCGTACCGGACACCAGTACCGTGCTGCCGCGATAAAAACCCAGGCCCCCCATCATGGCATCCAGGCGTGGGATCCCGGAGGACACTCGCTTCGTGTCCGCATCATGCTGCAACCCCATCATGGTGAGCGGCCATATGGAGATTCCGCCCTCGTCGATCAGGAAAGGGCACTCGCCCGTGCCGTGCGTCGAACCCCGATACTTGACGATCCGCAACCGCCGCGTGGTCATCTGTCCCTCCACGCGGTTGTCCAGCAGGATTACACAGTCGGCCACGTATTCCTCCAGCCCGAAGCGGGTCAGTTTGCTTTCGCCCCGCTCGCCGGTGATGATTACGGTGACGCCTTTCTCCTTGAACCAGCGAAAGAGTCGGCCCAGTTCGGAGCGCAGAACGGTGGTGTTCCGCAGTCCGGAGAAGAGTACCTCGACGGTATCGAGAACAACCCGCCTGGCACCGATACTGTCAATGGCCTGCCCCAGGCGGATGAACAGCCCTTCGAGGTCATACTCGCCGGCTTCCTCGATCTCGCTGCGATCGATATGCACGAATCTCAGCGCCAGTTTCTTTTGTGCGACCAGTGTCTTGAGGTCATATCCGAGCGAGGCGAAGTTCGTCGCGAGTTCCCCGGTCGTTTCCTCGAAGGCCATGAAGACGCCAGGCTCGTCAAAGAGCATTGCGCCATGCACAAGAAATTCCATGGCCAGCAGTGTCTTGCCGCTGCCAGCGCCACCGCACAGGAGGGTGGGCAAACCGCCACCCGTGAGTTCATCCAGTCCCTGGATGCCGGTCGGTGCTTTGGGAATCGAACGTTTGCGGCGAGGTGTCTGGGATGAATGCTCGGGGGCTTTGTGTTTCATACGTTGCGCTTCCGTTAGGCGGGGGAATATATGCAGCCTCTGCACATCTTCCTACCCTGATCTTTGAGCGCAATCTACACTACGCCATCCGCTTCCGCGATGGGGTAAAACCCGACCGCATAGTGCAGGTATTGACGCTTGGTTGAGCCAGGGGCAACCTGCAAAGCAAGCGAATCTGCCAAACATCGTGTTATGATATTGCGCTTTAGGGGGGGAATGGGGTAAGTTAACCGGCATGGCATCGGAAACATATATTGCAGAGTTACTGGGGCAGACCGGGTTGTTCAGTGCGGAGCAGGCGCTTGTGCTGGCGGCGGAGTCCGCCCGTTCGGGGTTGCCGATTGGTCAGATCGTGGTGGCGGACGGCTCGGTGCGTGAATTTGATTTCTTGAAGGTGCTGGCGGATATCCTGTCAATGTCGTTTCGCCGTCTGAATGATATCACGATTGAGCGCGATGTCCTTGACCGACTCCCGCCAAAGGCGGTTTTCCAGTACAACGTCATTCCGGTTGCGTTTGAAAAGGGGATTCTGCAGGTGGCGATCAGTGATCCGTTCCTGCCCGGCCTGATGGATTCGCTACGGATGGCGGCGGGCTGCCGCGTTAAACTCTCGCTGAGTCCGTCGGACGATATTTCCCAGGCCGCCAAGACCTTCTACGGGGTGGGTGCCGAAACCGTTGACCAGATGATGCAGGATGACCGGTTCGAGGTATCTCTCGACGAGCAGATCGGCAAGGTGGATCTCAGCGAGATGGATCAGGAGGCCTCCGTCGTCAAGTTCGTGAACCAGATTATCTGGGAAGCGCACCAGCAGGGGGCCACGGATATCCATCTTGAACCGATGGAGGAGAAGCTGCGGATCCGTTACCGGATCGACGGGGTGCTGCATGAAACGCCGGTGCCCATGCAGTTGATCCGCTTCCAGGCGGCAATTCTGTCGCGTATCAAGGTCATGGCCAATCTGGATATCGCCGAAAAGCGGCTTCCCATGGATGGCCGTATCGGGCTGCGGGTCCAGGGGCAGAATATCGACATCCGTGTCTCGACCATGCCAACCGTTTATGGCGAGAGCGTAAGTCTGCGCCTTCTTCAGAGCGGCACCCAGTTAATCACGATCGAGGATTCCGGGATGGGGGTGCAGGACAGTGCCATCATCCGGCGCCTGATCCATCGCCCCAACGGGATCATCTTGGTGACGGGCCCGACGGGTTCTGGAAAATCCACCTCGCTTAATGGCTATCTACAGGAACTCAACCGCACGGACGTTCGCATCATGACGGCAGAAAACCCGATCGAATACGAAATGCCCGGCATAAACCAGGTGCTGGTTCGCCCGGAAATCGGGCTGACGTTCGCCCGGGTGCTACGCTCGTTCCTGCGCCAGGATCCGGATATCATCATGGTCGGTGAAATCCGCGATCTGGAAACGGCGGAAATCGCCATCCAGGCCTCGCTCACCGGCCATCTGGTCTTCAGCACGCTGCATACGAATGATGCGGCGGGTGCGTTCACCCGTCTCATGGATATGGGCGTGGAACCATATCTGGTGGCCTCGGCGGTGGAGGGTGTGGTTGCCCAGCGACTGGTGCGTCGCCTATGCCCAGACTGCCGCATCAACGCCGAGCCGCGCGAGGCATCGTTCTTTGCGGAGATCGGTTTCCCATCAGATCTGTTGGCGTCCGCGACCTTGTTCGAGGCCGGGCATTGTGATAACTGCCGCAACTCGGGGTTCCGCGGGCGGCTAGGTATTTTTGAGATCCTGCCAGTCACTGATGCGGTACAGTCGTTGATCACTGCCCGGCATTCGTCAATTGAGATCCGGCAGCAGGCGCTCAAGGAGGGGATGCGTTCGCTGCGGGATGACGGGTGGGAGAAGGTGGCCGGTGGCAGGACCACGCTGGAGGAGGTCTTGCGCGCCACGGAGGAAGCGACGTAGCGTGCCTTAAGCCGGGAGAGAAACATGGCGGTCTTCAATTATACAGCGCGCAGCCGGTCCGGCGAAAAGCAGAGCGGGGTTCTGGATGCTCAGGATCGTCGCGATGCCTTGCGCATGCTTGAGCAGAGCGGGCTGATTCCGGTGTCGGTGACGGAAGGGACTTCGCCTGCGGCGTCGGCCAAGGCCAAGACGGCATCACGCCCCCGCTTCAAGCTGACCCGGGGCGAACGCATGGGTATGCGGGATGTGCTTGTGTTCACCACGGAACTCAGCGATCTGCTGGCGTCCGGCATGACGCTGGGCAATGCCCTCAATACCTTGGCTCGCCGCCGGTCCGGTTCCGCCAGCGATGGCATCGTCTCGTCGCTGCGCAATGATATTGTGCGCGGGTCAAGCCTGTCGGAGGCCCTGCGTCAGCATCCCCGTGTGTTCTCTGGCCTGTATGTGAACATGATCCGTGCGGGCGAGGCTGGAGGGGCTCTGCATGAGGTGCTCAAGCGCCTAGTGGAACATTACGAGCGCGTTCAGGATCTCAAGGAGAAAGTTGTGATGGCCCTGGTGTATCCTGTGATTGTCATGGTCATGGGGACGGCGACACTGGTCTTTTCGATGGTGAATGTGGTTCCCAAGTTCGAGCGCATTTTCGCGCAGATGGGGCAGACCTTGCCGGTGCCGACCCAAATCCTGATTGGTATAAGTTCTTTCCTGACGCATTACGGGATCTTCGTGCTGGCAGGTATCAGCCTGCTGGGGGCACTCGCGAACCGGGCCGTGAAAACCAAGAACGGCCAGCTCTGGTGGCATGGCACATTGTTGCGGATGCCGCTTGTGCGCGGGATCGTGGCCTCGGGTGTCTATGCGAATCTGGCGCGGACGCTGGGTGTGCTGCTTACCAACGGCGTGCCGGTGCTGCAAGCCCTTGGCATTGTTGAGCAGACCGTTGGGAATGCCGTGATCGGGAGGGAGTTGCACAATGCCCGTGAACGGGTCACGGACGGCACCTCGATATCCGGACCGCTGGCAGCGGGCAAGGTGCTGCCGCCGATGCTGATTGATATGCTGTCTATCGGCGAGCAGACCGGCGATATGGCGGGTGCGCTCAGCCACATCGCTCGGCGCTATGAGAATGAGCTGGATCGTAACGTGAAGATCTTTACCACGGCGCTGGAGCCGATCCTGATTGTGTTCGTGGCGCTGGCTGTCGGCTTCGTGGCCGTAAGCATCCTGATGGCGGTCTTCAACCTGACCAATGGCATGGGTGTATAGGGGATCGATATGTATGCAGGGTGATCCCGTACCTTATCGGTAAAGTAGGTCGCCCTGCCCAGAGTCTGAACTTGCAATTATGGAGGCGGATGCCTAGCATACTGTTGAAATTTATTGGATGAAGAAAAGAGGCGTACGTTGTTTTATCCTTCAAAAGCAGATTATATCAAGTTGGCCGCCAGCCATGATGTGGTTCCCATCTATCGTGAGGCGATCGCGGATGTGGAAACCCCGGTCTCGGTGTTACAGCGGTTCGTTGACAAGACCAATGCCTTTTTGTTCGAGAGTCTGGAGGGCGGCGAAACATGGGGGCGCTACTCGTTTGTCGGCATCGATCCGCAACTGTTATTGGAGGTTGATCATAAGGAGGGTGCAACGGGTGGGTTCGACGCGTTGCGCAGTGTCTATGCCGGTTTGCGGGTGGCCGAGATCCCCGGCTTACCCCGGTTCTTCGGCGGTGCCGTGGGGGTGTTCGGATATGAGGCCATCGGAGAATTTGAGCGCATGCCGGTTCCCAAGCCAGGTCGCAAGGGCGTGGTTCCTCGCAGTCGCTTCCTGAAGGTCGACAAACTGATCGTTTTTGATAATGTGCGCCATACCATCAAGGTAGTATTCTGTACGCAGGCGAAGGACGGAGGGGATCCCGCCGCTCGTTACGATGCGACCTGCCAGCAGATTGATGCCGTGATTGCAGCGCTCCCTGAATACGTTCCTGCGCCAACGCAGTCCTATCCGCCTGTCACGTTTGAAACGAACATGACCAAGGCCGATTTCGTGGGCATGGTCAACCGTGCGCGCGAGTACATCGTCGAGGGGGATATTATTCAGGCTGTGCTGAGTCAGCGGTTCTCTGCTCGCACCGATGTGCCGCCGCTGCAACTCTACCGGGCGTTGCGTCTCACGAACCCCTCGCCATACACCTTTTTCCTGAAGCTGGGTGACCAGACCCTCGTTGGTTCTTCGCCCGAGGTCATGGTTCGCCTGACCGGTAGCCGCGTCGAGGTTCGTCCGATTGCCGGTACGCGCCCGCGTGGTGCAACGGAGCAATTGGATCGGGAATTGGCCAGCGAACTGCTGTCGGACGAGAAGGAGAAAGCCGAGCATGTGATGCTGGTGGATCTCGGGCGCAACGATATTGGCCGGGTTGCGGAGCCGGGGAGTGTGCAGGTTACCGATTTCATGGTGATCGAGCGTTACAGTCATGTCATGCATATTGTTTCGCATGTTGAGGGCATCTTGCGCCGCGGCCTTGATGCGCTAGATGTGTTAAAGGCAACGTTTCCGGCCGGTACGCTGTCCGGGGCACCCAAGATCCGTGCCATGCAGATCATCCACGAACTTGAACCGTCGCCACGCGGGGCCTACGGTGGCGCGGTGGGGTATATCAGTTATACCGGCAATATGGACTTCGCCATCACGATCCGCACGCTGGACGTTGAGGATGGCGTGGTTTCGGTGCAGGCAGGTGCCGGTGTTGTCTACGATTCGAATCCCGAGCGGGAGTATGAGGAGACCTGTCATAAATCAAAGGGGATGCGCAAGGCTGTGGATCTGGCCTTGAATGGCCTTGCATTGTAACCGATCGGGGATGCCGTCCCCGTGTGTGGTATTAAATAAAAAGAGCAATCATGATTATACTTATCGATAACTACGATTCCTTTACCTACAATCTGGTGCAGGTGATGATGGGGCAAGGGGCGCAGATCCAGGTGTTTCGTAATGATGAGATCACGGTGGACGCCGTCATTGCCGCCCAGCCCAACGGAATTGTGATCTCCCCGGGGCCCTGCTCTCCGCTGGAGGCCGGGATCTCCGTTGCACTGATCCACGCGGTCAGCGGACGCTTGCCGATCCTGGGTGTCTGTCTGGGGCACCAGTGCATCGGAGCCGCTTTTGGCGGGACGGTGGGGCATGCCAAAGGCATCATGCATGGAAAGACGTCGCTGGTGCGCCATGATGGCGGGGCAATGTATGAGGGAATGAAAAACCCATTTCCGGCGGGGCGCTATCACTCCCTGGCAATTTTGTCGGCATCGGTGCCTCCTGTGCTCGTTCCCGATGCATGGACAGACGATGGCGAAATCATGGGGGTCCACCACATCACGCATCCAACCTACGGCGTGCAGTTCCATCCTGAATCGGTGTTAACGCCGTCCGGCAAACGCCTTCTGCGAAATTTCAGCACGATCGTCGAGGCATGGAAAACGATTCCAGATTAATTCAGAGCAATGCCAGCTCCAGGACGGCAAGTCGCGCATCCAGAGCGGCGATCTTGTCTTCCAGTTCCTTGATCCGCTCGTCGGAGGCTTCCGCCGGTCTTGTTGAAGACGACGGCAGGGTTGCTAGCTCCGCTTCTTCATCCGCTTCGCAGAACGTTTGGGCATAGCGCTCCTCTCGCATGCCAGAGCGAGGGGAGATGACCTTGACAAAGGTATTTTCGCCCCAGTGCATCAGACTGTCGAGAACACTCTTGACGGCAGCGGGCGAGTCCATTGTCACGATGCGCTGTGTGCGCGTGCGGAGTTCGCCAGCGGTCTGTGCCCCGCGTAGCAGGAGTTCGCAAAGCACAGCCGTCTCTTCCGGGCTGAACTTGAAGTGTGTCAGCAGTTCGTGCCGGAAGCGCACAACCCGGCTGCCAGCCAGCGTGACCTGGGCAACCAGCCGATGGTCGTATCGCAGGGTTTCGAGGGTATGCTCGACCTCCGCTTCCGTCAAGGCCATGACGGGATCCCGGTTTGACTTCTGGTTACAGGCTGCCACGAGACTGTTGCGGCTCATCGGATAATATTCCGGCGTCGTCCGCTCCTTTTCAATCAGGCAGCCAAGGACTCGGGCCTCAAGGGGATTCAGTTTGATATCCATGTGCGCATTCCCGAAGGGTTTAAGTGGTGGGCGATACAGGATTCGAACCTGTGACCCCTACCATGTCAAGGTAGTGCTCTAACCAACTGAGCTAATCGCCCGCATGCCGGAACGAAACAAGCCGTTCAGCAGCGAATGGTTAAGACTATAGGAAAAACTGAGGTGCATGTCAACATCGTTTCCGGGCGAGCTCATTAAATCATTTAAATCATTAAAATGGCCGGCAACGGGGGGGGCCTGCTGCAGGCCGATGGTATCAACTGGGGGGATCCTGCAGATCCTCTCGGTCCTGTATGGCCAATCAGTATGGACCTTTTTGTGAGGATTGTAACGGTTTTGTGTTGAAATCAAAACACAACTCTAATACAAATCTGACCGCTTGGTGCTGTTATAGCTAAAAAACATTGCATCCCTTTCTTCCGTGTGTATCGGGTATATTGTCATGACTGATCCTAGACCGTTAATAGTTTCCGATGTCCCTATGATTGCCGTGATCGAGCTGGGGTCCACCTCGATCCGTATGATGATCGCCAGCCCTGGCGCGGATGGCCGGGGCAAGGCGCGTATCCTTGATACGCTGCAGCAAACCGTTTCGCTGGGCCGCGATACCTTTACCACTGGCACGATCAGGAACCAGACCACTGAAGCGTGTGTATCGGCCGTGATCAGTTTTCGCCGGGTCATGCAGGAATACGGTATCACACGGCCCGAGCATATCCGGGTGATAGCCAGCAGTGCCGTGCGCGAGGCAGCGAACCGTGAGGCGTTTCTTGACCGGATCTTCGTGGCGACGGGTATCGCCGTGACGGTCATCGAGGAAGCCGAGGTCAATCGCCTGACGTATCGTGCCGTGCGCCCCCTGCTTGGACGGCAAGCCTTTTTCAAGACCTCCGATACCCTCGTGGCGGAGGTCGGTGGCGGGAGTACCGAGACGTTACTCTTCCATCGCGGGCGTGTAGCGGCGGCCCAGATGCACAAGCTGGGCTCCTTGCGACTGGCAAAATCCATGGATGTGTATGCCGTCTCTCGCCGGCGCGAACAGGCCATTATGAGCGGCTCGATCGATCAGGCGATCGAGGCGATCTGTGCCGCCTTGCCTCCCGCCAAGAAACCGGTGATGCTTGCGCTTGGGGGGGACATTCGGTTTGCCGCCAGTCTTTTGCAGCCGGACTGGGATCATCATTCCCTCGTCAGCGTCACCACGATGGACTTGGAGACGCTTGCGCGGCAGTTGGCGGAGATGAGTCTGGAGGAGGTCGTCAGGGTACATCACCTCTCCTACGAGAACGCAGAAACCCTGTATCCCGCCTTGCTTATTTATATTCGTCTGGCGCAAGCCCTGCATCTACGTCGTTTTTTTGTGGCCGAGGTCAATCTGCGGAACGGGTTGTTGGCGGAAATGGAGTCGGGGGGCAACTGGACCGCTGAATTCAAGCATCAGATCATCAGTTCGGCGCTGGAGGTGGCACGCCGTTATCAGGTGGATCTTGGACGTGCTCGTCATGTCAGTGCCACGGCCATGGCCATGATGGACTTCCTGCGGGCCCGGCATGTGTTCAGTCACCGCGATGAAATGCTGTTGACGGTGGCGGCGCTGCTGCACGAGGCAGGTCTGTTTATCAACTTGAGTGCGTATCACAAGCATACCGGCTATATCATCGCCAATAGCGACTTGTTTGGATTGGGAACCCAGGATGTGGCCATGGCGGCGCAAATTGCCCGGTACCACCGCCGCAGCATGCCGAAACCTACGCACAACGCCTACATGCAGCTTTCGCGCGAAGATCGCCTGACCGTCAGCCGTCTGGCGGCGATCTTACGGGTGGCCAGTGCGGTCGACGGACTGCCGAGCCGTCGACCGTTGCCACTACGGTTCCGTGAGCATGATGGGGTACTGACCATCATGACCGATGTTTTTGCAAACCTGCCGATGATCCAGCAGCGCATCAGCGCCAGTGCCGATCTTTTTGAACAGATTTACGGGCTGCGAGTCAACCTCCGCCAGACAGCAAAGGATACCTCTTCATGACAACCGAATCCCGTTTCCTGAACCGTGAGTTGAGCTGGCTCGAATTCAATCAGAAGGTGCTAGACGAAGCCATCGATCCGTCGGTGCCCCTGCTTGAACAGATTAATTTCCTTGCGATCGCCACCGCGAACCTGGACGAATTCTTCATGGTTCGTGTGGGTGGTTTGAAGTTGATGGTACAGGCAGGCATCACCGATCCGGATCCGGCGGGGTTACGTCCTGTCGAGCAATTGGCGGCGATTCATGAACGAACCGTGCGCATGACCGCCGATATTGCCGAGACCTATCGCGAGCGGATTGCGCCGGCAATGGCCCGCGAGGGGCTGCAGACCACGGCGGTCGATGCCCTGTCGGATAAGTCCCGCACGGCGCTGGATGCCTATTTCAGAAACCAGTTGTTCCCGGCGATCACGCCTGCCGCCGTCCGTCCGGACAATCCTTTTCCCTTGCTGGCCAGCGGTGCGCTCTATATGGCGGTCATGCTGGCCCCGGAAGGCCGCAAACGGGCTCCCCGCTTTGCCTTCATCCCGCTGCCATCCTGTCTTCCCCGCTTCATCCCGGTTCCTGAAGCGGAGACTCGCCTAAGCTTCTTGATTCTAGAGGATGTGATAGCCTCCCATGTTGCTGCGTTCTTTCCCGGCCAGGAGATTCTGGCGTGCTCGGCGATACGTGCCACCCGTAACGCCGATGTGCATGTGGACGAAACCTATGCCGCCGATCTGGCGCATGCGATGCGCACCGTCCTGCGTCGCCGCAAAACCAGCGGTTGCCTCAGGCTCGAGATGGCCGCCGGATGCCCGTCCGACCTCGCCGATTGGCTGAAGGCGAAGCTCTCCGTGGAGGAATCGGATGTTTTCCGGGTCGATGCCCCGCTACGATTACAGGATCTGCGTGCCTTCTACAATCGCGAAGGGCTGGATCATCTTCGTTATGCGCCGTGGATCCCGCAACAGAACCCGCAGCTTGATCCAACCCGCAAGATGTTCGATCTGATTGCCGCTGGCGACATCATCCTCTCGTTGCCGTTTGAGCGTTTTGATCCCGTCGTGAGGATGATCGAGGAAGCTGCCGATGATCCCGATGTGCTGGCCATTAAACAAGTGCTGTACCGCACAAATACCGGGAGTCCGATTATCGAGGCCTTGCGGCGAGCCGCCCTCAACGGGAAATCCGTGACGGCACTGATTGAACTCAAGGCACGCTTCGACGAGGCCCGCAATATCGAATGGGCAGAGCGGCTGGAGCGTAACGGTGTGCAGGTGATCTATGGGATCAAGGACCTCAAGACCCATGCCAAGATCTGCATGATCGTCCGGCGCGAAGCCGAGGGGGTGGTGCGCTATCTGCATCTGGCCACGGGCAATTATAATGTGAGCACGTCCCGCCTGTACACGGATGTCGGCTTATTCACGCGCAACGATGAGATCGGACTGGATGCTTCCGGGTTCTTCAATGCCGTGTGTGGCTATAGCGAACCACAGCCCCATCGTCGACTTTCCCAGGCCCCGATTGACCTGCGCGAGCGCCTGCTTGAACTGATCAGCGCGGAAACGGCTCAGCGCGCTCAGGGGCATAAGGCCCGCATCATCGCCAAGATGAATGCCCTGGTTGATCCCGAGATCATCGAGGCGCTGTATGCCGCATCGCAGGCAGGCGTGGACATCGATCTGATCGTGCGGGGGGTCTGCTGTCTGCGTCCAGGGGTTCCAAAACTCAGCGAACACATCCGCGTCATCAGTATTGTCGACCGCTTCCTCGAACACAGCCGCATATTCTTCTTCCACCATGGCGGAGCAAAACAGGTGTTCATCTCCAGCGCCGACTGGATGCCGCGCAATCTGAGCCGTCGGATTGAATTGATGATTCCGGTCGAGGACCGCAAATGTCGCGAGAAACTGATCGATATCCTGAAAATCTGTCTGGCGGATACATGTAAGGCACGGCACATGCTGCCGGACGGTTTCTATGTTCGCCCGTCCGAGGGGCATTCCAAAGCCCGTGCGCAATCCATTCTCTACGCCAATGCCTGCTTGGCGGCGAAGGATCTCCAGCAGTCCCGCCGGACCAAGTTCGAGCCCCACCTGCCGCCGTCGGCATCGAATGATTAATGGGTCCGTCCATGCTTCCGCAAGGCTCATCCAGAAGACGAATGGGTAGGCGTTGTTTTGTGTTGTTTATTGCGGTGTTTTCGTGCAAATTGCGTACGTCAGATGCTGGGTGATGTGTCTATTGCCTGGTGTCTGGGGTTTGTGGTTTGGCTTGACGTGATAGCAACGGGGGGCGTGCGTGCTGAAGCATCGGTTGATTAGTGGGGTATTGTTGGCGGTGATGGTGGTCATGGTGGCGAATTATCTGCCATCTCCTGCCTGCTGGCTCTTGATTGTCGGTATTGTGGCTCTGGCTCAATATGAGTTTTATACGATGATGGATGCCGCTGGCCTTCCTGTTTTCCGGTTTGTCGGAATGGCCGCAGGGGCAGCCGTGGTGTCGGCCACGTATTGGACGCTCGGTCCGCGGCCCGAGCAACTTGCTGCCGGGTACCAGTGGGAGAACCTGGTCTTGCTGCTGACGGCCCTGGCGGTCTTTCTGAGGCAGTTTCCGCAGAAGGAGAATAACCGCCCGATTGAGACCATTGCCTGTACCTTGCTAGGCGTCTGGTATGTCGCCTTCATGATGAACTATTTCACGCGCCTCGCCTTTGCCTGGCGTGCTGACGATGGGCTGATGTTTTCTGTTGGCGAAACGGGGCGCATGATGGTGATCTATCTGGTTGCTGTCGTGAAGTTTTCTGACGTCGGCGCCTATTTCAGTGGTCGTTTCCTCGGTCGGCATAAGTTGTGTCCGCGCCTTTCCCCGAAAAAGACATGGGAAGGCTTTGTTGGCGGAACCTTGAGCTCGCTGGTGGTCAGTCTGTTGTTTTGGCATTTTGCCAATGCGCAGCTTGGGCACCTGCCGCTGAGTCTCTTGAATGCGGTGGTCCTGGGGCTGATCCTGCCGGTGATCGGCGTGCTTGGTGATTTGTTTGAGTCGCTACTCAAGCGTCGGGCCGGTATGAAGGATTCGGGAACGCTGATTCCCGGGATGGGTGGGGTATTGGATGTTCTCGATAGTCTTCTCTTCGGGGCTCCCGTTCTTTATGCTTATGCGGTGCTTTTTATGAAAGGATAGGGGATATGGCAGCGGAATTGTTCAGTAACGTATATATCGGGCTGGTGGTGGTCGCGTTCTTTGGTGTCACGATTTTCATTCATGAACTGGGGCACTATCTGGTGGCGCGCTGGTGCGGATTGACCGTCAAGGTGTTTGCGATCGGTTTCGGCCCGGCGCTCTGGAAGAAGGAAGTCAACGGCATTCAATACAAGATTGGCTGCATTCCCTTTGGCGGGTATGTGGCACTGCCACAGCTCGACCCGACGGCCATGCAGACGGTACAGGGGGGCGGCGAGGCCTCCGCTGCAGGGGATGAAGAGAAGGATGATGGCGAAAAGGAAGCGGTGCTTGAGCCAGTGGCCCCGTGGAAGAAGATCCTTGTTTCGTTGGCTGGGGCAACCGGGAATGTGCTGCTGGCGATCATCCTTGCCTGGATCGTCTACTGGGTCGGGATGCCAGCAACCATGGTCAACCAGGACACCGTGCTCGGTTATGTGGAGAAGGGGACGGCGCTCTACGAGCAAGGCGTTCGGATTGGCGACCGCATCACCCGAGTCAATGGTGCCCCGGTGGATCAATGGAGTCATTTCATCCAGGAAGCAGCCATGTATGATGAGGTCACCCTGGACGTCGTCCAGCAGGATGGTGCCGTCGTGAAGGTCAAGTCTCCGACCGAGACATGGCGATACGGTATTCGTACGATCCTTGGGATTGAACCGCGTGCGCCGGTTACGGTGGGCAAGGTGGACGCACGTCTGAGTGCGGCGGCGGCGGGTGTGCAGAGTGGGGATGTGATCCTCTCGTTCGGTGGACAGGAGGTGCTTAGCCAAGCCCACCTGATCGAGCAGGTGGCGGCCAATCGCGACCAGGCGGTTGACATGAAGGTGATGCGCCGGATCAACGGCAAGGATACTGAACTCGCGTTGAATGTGACGCCGGTGTATGATCCGGAGGCCGCGATGACAAGGATCGGCATCCGTTTCATGGCACCTGTTCAGGCCATGGATTCGAATGCCAGGGTGCATCCGTTGCCGATGACTCAGATCAAGCATCAGGCATCGGGCATCCTGCGCTTCCTGCGCGATCTGGTGACGCCGAAGAAATCCGCGCGGGCGGCCAACATGGTCGGCGGTCCGGTGGCGATCATAACCAGCTATGTCGATATGATCCGGGCCAGTTTCATGCTGGCGGTCTGGTTCACGGGATTCCTGAATATCAACCTGGCGATCATCAACCTGCTTCCGCTTCCGGTGCTTGATGGAGGGCATATTGTGTTCTCGCTCTGGGAATGGGTATTCCGCCGTCCGCTTCATGCCCGCATCATCAACCTGCTGGTGAATGCGTTTGCTTTCCTGCTGATCGGCCTGTTCCTTGTGCTTAGCTTCAGGGATGTCGATCGGCACACGCCGGTTGGCGGATGGGTGCGCGGCCTGTTCGGTACAAACACGACGGAGCTGGTGGTCGCACCGGAGGCGGTGGGTGTGCCAGCGGCTGCGCCTGAGGGGACGGGCGAGGGAGCCCCGACGGAATAATGAAGGACTGGATCGACATCCGCCGGGATGATAAACATGTCTCGGCAGAACGCCTGAAGGCACGCGAGCTGCGCCGCAGCCCGTGGTGGCAGGAGCAGCTCCACAAGGGGGCCTGTCATTATTGTGGAAAAACTGTGGGTGCCGAGGCGCTGACGATGGATCATGTCGTCCCGGTGGCACGGGGGGGCCGCAGTACCCGCAGCAACGTGGTTCCCTGTTGTGGTGTCTGTAACAAGGAAAAGCGGTGCTATACGCCGGCGGAGATGATTCTGGATGAACTCGGCTTATGAACCCTGTTGATACCGCGTGGAAAAGGAGTCGATGATGCGTGAGATCCTGCTGGCCTTTGGATTGACCTTGTTTGCCGGTATGGCGACAGGGATCGGAAGTATCATTGCCTTTACCGCCAAACGGACAAACTACCGTTTCCTGTCGGTGGCCACCGGATTCTCTGCAGGGGTGATGCTTTATGTCTCGTTCGTTGAGATCTTTTTCAAGGGATCCGAGGCGCTGGTGATGCGTTATGGGGAGGTCTGGGGAAACTGGGTCAATGTGATCTCTTTCTTCTTTGGTATCTTGTTGATTGGGTTGATTGACAACCTGATCCCCTCGGCTGAAAACCCGCACGAGACCCCCACCGAGGCCGAGACCAAGCCCCTGCACAACCTCACGGTGTCGTTGGAGGACGCCGTGCATAACGATGGCGTGAAGGCTGCACACTCACCAGCCGCCAGCGGGACGCCGCACGGGGCGCATCATCACAAGCTCATGCGGATGGGATTGTTCACGGCCTTGGCGATCGGTATTCATAATTTTCCTGAGGGATTGGCCACATTCCTGGCGGCGTTGCACGATCCCGGGCTGGGGCTCGCGATTGCCGTGGCGATTGCGTTGCATAATATTCCCGAGGGGATCAGCGTCTCGGTCCCTATTTTCTATGCCACGGGCAACCGTCGAAAGGCGTTCATGTATTCGTTCCTGAGCGGTTTGGCGGAACCGGCAGGGGCGTTGATTGGGTATCTTTTGATCGTGTTGTTTTTCGGGGGTAGCGACGGCAGCATTCCGCCCCAGGTCATGGGGATCATGTTCGGGGCTGTCGCCGGCATCATGGTGTACATCAGTCTCGACGAGCTACTGCCCACGAGCCGGGCCTACGGCAAGGGGCATGACAGCCTGCTGGGACTGATGGCCGGTATGCTCGTCATGGCGGTGAGTTTGCTTCTGATGAAGGCTTAATTGAAAAAGGCGCGTGTTTCAAAGTGGCATATCCGTGCCAGCACGACCTCTGGAACCCGTTCAATACGGGTGTTATAGACCTCGACCGCCTGGTTGTATCCCTCACGCATCAGAGAGACCTCTTGTTCCAGCGAGCGGAGCTGGCGCATCAGGTCACCGATTGTCCGGTCCGCCTTTAATTCAGGATAGGTTTCGACCAGCCCGGCGACCTGCCGTACTGCTGCCGTCGCTGCCGTCGCCGCCGTTGCCGCAGTTCCAGGCGCTTGCACGGCACCCGCTACGCCACCGGCCGCCCTGGCCTGGGCGAGCAACGCCTGCAGCGATTTTTCGTGCGCCAGGTAGGCCTGCGCCGCCGCATCCAGCGAGGGCAGCAGGTCGAACCGTTTTTTGAGCGATACATCGATATTTGCCCACATGGAATCGCAGCGGCGGCGCAGGAACACGAGGTCGTTGTAAAGCACGCCGATAAAGAAGAGGATCATGTAGGCGAGCGGCGCCAGGGCGGCTACCTGGTATTGCATAACGCCAAAGCCGCCCTGCCAGCCCGTCAGGCTGAGGATGGCAAGGCTGAATGCATTGATCCCGAGTGTCAACAGGATAAAGCCCGCCGTCGCCCTGCGTCCAATGATGTCCTGCTCGTTGCGGTCGCTGAGCAGGTAAGGTAGGGTCTTGTCCTGGTCCTTCGCCATCACGAGCCGGTCATGGGTCTTGGGATCGACGAGTGCGCACCCCAGCGCATAGAGCGGACCGCCGACTGCCAGGCGGTGTTCCTCGTGCAGACGTCGTCCTTCCTGTTTGTTCGTCCGTGTCGTCATGTCGATCTCGGCACCGTCCGGATTAATCGGAAGGCTGCCGTCGGCATCCTGGCAGAGGAACGGCTGCTGTTGTTTCTGGTCAGTGATTGTGACCCATTGGGTTTTCTTGCCGTTGCACCGTTTCTCTTTTACCGTGTAATGATAACAGGCGCAGGGTTGACCGCTGAGCGGGCCGCTGAGCGGTTCCTGTGCAGGCGGTATGGCCACGCTGCCCTTGACCTCGGTCAGCCCGTAGGCCACACCGAGCGTCTTGACGGTTGGAATGTTCTCAATCCAGCGCTTTAGTCGGATCCGGCGCAAACCGAGACTCCCGAACAACAGGGCGGCGATGCCGCCGAGGCCGATCGTGATTCCCGCCGCCAGGGCGGAGATCCGTGTGGGTTGGAATGACTGCTCCAGACTCATCAACTGCTCGTTTTCGGCAGTGGTCAATTCAAAATCATCCGGAGGAACCAGTCCCATCCGGCGGGCGATCATCCGTTCGGGGAAGCCTGTCCTTAACCGCTCGGCTCGCTGCATGGCGCGCGTCAGGTTCACGCGGTGGTGCGAGATCAGGTCGGCCAGCTCGGCCTTTATCCGTGGCTGCGCCGGGCCTCCAGCGAGCATGGTCCCGAGGTCGGCCCAATCTCCGGCCCACGATACATCGATCTGCCGCAAACGTTCCTGAACCATATCCGTGCGTACGTCTCGTTCGCGGGCCAGCCGATCGAAGGCGCTCTGCAAGTCGGCCTGTATCATGCGATGGGCCTGCCGCGTCAGCGTGATCGAGACCGTCAAGGTCACGCATAGCAGGAAAGGCAGCGTCATGTGAAGGCCCACGAGGCGAGTTCCAGCTACCATACCAAGCGACAGGAGCAGCAGCCCCAGTCCGGTCAGCAAGAGACTGAACAGCCCGACCAAGCCCCGCTCCCTTTCCTCCCCATGTACGGAAAGGATGGGCATATAGGCTCCGGGACCGTCAAACCGCAGTTGCATTCCAGACGCGGTGGGGGTGGCCACGCCCATCGCGAAGACGCTCATGCCCGGGTCGATCCGGTTTTCGGTATAGCGCATATCGCCGTCCGTACGACTGTGCTTCGATGCCAGACTGACGCTGAGCGAGGATTTACTCTCGGGATCCACCATGATGGCACCCGTAGCGTCCACGAGCAGGAACGGGATGTGCTGGCTTTCGCTACGGATGGTTTCCCATTTCACATCGCCATCAGAATCGCGGGTTTTCCGCTGTTCCGTGTATTCATAGCAGACACAGTGGGCATTAGAGTCAGGGGCGGTTAGGCTTTGGCCTTCATACAGTTCCACCTGGCCGCTAAGATTGGCCTCGCCCGGAATCAGGTCGGCCACCGACACCCGCGGAATGCGCTCGATCACCCGCAGATCCTGCATCCGGTCAAACGCCACGCGCACAATGAATACCCCGGCAGCCCCGCAAGCCGCCGCCATCGCCATCCACAAGATTTTCTTAAACATCATGCCTCCTTGAGAGCACCTCGCTGGAAAACACCTTGAACGAAGCGCCGGTACGCCAGGCATCCGTCGGCAACCCGGCTTTCTGGCATAGTGAAATCAGTGTTTCCTCGACGGTCCAGCCCTGTTCGGTGGCGACCTCGGGCAGGTAGACCGCGCGCCGCCAGCCCTTTTCGAGGATGATCCCGTGTTCGCCGATCCGGAACTCAGCGATGGTGTCAATAGGCTCCACGGGGCTGAGGATAGAAACCGAGACCTCCAGCAGCAGCAGTTCACGCCCTGTAACCGATGGGAAGCGAGGATCGTGCAGTGCGGCGGCGAGGGCATTGTCATGGACCGACTGGAACAACGGGGCTTCCGGTTGCAAGGAGCCGATGCAGCCTCGCAGCATACCGCCTTTGTGCAGGGTGACAAACGTGGCCCGTGCGATGCGCAAGGCCGGTGTCAGGGCAAAACGGTCAACATCGAATGCCGTCGGGGTATGGCCCACCGCCTGCGCCAAGGCGTCTGCCGTAATCGCCATGACGGTGGCTTGTTCCGGTTCGGTCAATCCTGCTGACCAAAGCCCGCTCCGCTCAACATGAATTGCACCCATAAAATCGTTCCTCCCCATTTCGAAATAATGATTGACATTGGTTGTTAAATCAACTGAAAATCGTAAATCAAATTCAGTTCACGAAGTGAGGCTGATCCTGTAGAAAGTCCTGTTAAAAAAGGGAAACGGAGTCTAAAATGAAGAGGCTATGCTTGGCGTTATGTTCCTTCCTGTTAGCGACCGGCTGTGTGCGCAAACCCGCGCTGCATGTCTATAACTGGACTGATTACATGAACCCGGATTTGATCGCCCAGTTCGAGGCGGAGTTTGATTGCAAGGTCGTTCGTGACTTCTACGATTCCAACGAAGCCATGTTCGCCAAGATCAAGGCGGGCGGTGGCGGTTATGATGTGATCTTCCCGAGCGGCTACATGATCAGCATCATGCGTCAGCAAGGAATGTTGCAGACGCTGGATCTCTCGCTCATTCCCAATCTCAAGCATATTGATCCGCTGCTGCGGTCGCTGATTTCCGATTCGGCCATGACCTACAGTGTCCCCTACATGGCTGGGAGTACCGGGATCGGTTACCTGACCAGCCGCATCCCGGACTTCGAGCCCACCTGGAACATGTTCGACCGCGCCGCGCTCAAGGGGCGGATGACGCTGCTCAATGATATGCGTGAAACGATCGGTGCCGCGCTCAAGTCTCTGGGCTACAGCTACAATAGTGTTGACGAGAAGGAGTTGGAGCAGGCGCGCGATGTCGTCATCCGCTGGAAACGCAATATCGCCAAGTTTGAATCGGACCAGTACAAGAACGGCCTGGTCTCTGCGGAATTCGTGATGACCCACGGATTCAGTGGCGACGTGCTGCAGGTGATTGCCGAGAACGAGGGCATTGCGTTTGTCGTCCCGCAGGAAGGAACCTCCATCGCGATTGACGAAATGGTGATTCCTGCCACTGCCACCCAGGTCAAACTGGCGCATGCCTTCATCAACTTCATGCATCGGCCAGAAGTGGCCGCCGCCAATATCGAGTATGTGCATTACCGCTGCCCGAATGTGGCCGCCTATGCGTTGCTGCCCCCAGCCGTGCGCAATGACCCGACGATATTCCTGCCGGATGCGGTATTGCAGCGTTGTGAAGTCATCAAGGACCTTGGCGAGGATAATGCCCGGTTTGCTAAAATATGGGATGAAATCAAGGCCTCCGAATAAAACCGTTCCGGTTTTTTGCTTGCGTAGGCAAGGGTGGGGGAGTAAATAACTTCGTTCAAAGCAAGGCGATTGATAAAGGAGTGGATGATGAAAGAAAATGCATATATTTCCGAGTTCATGAAGCAATTCCCGTTTGAAGGATTGACGTTTGATGACATATCCCTCATCACGCAGTATGCTGATTTCCTGCCGGATCAAACCTCACTCCGGGCTCGGCTGACGACGCGTATAGAGATCAATATGCCTTTTGTCAGTGCCGCCATGGATACCGTGACAGAAAGCCGTATGGCGATTTCCATGGCGCTCCTCGGAGGGATCGGTATTATTCACAAGAACCTATCCGTTCAGGAGCAGTCGCGCCAGGTCGGCGTTGTCAAGCATTACCTGCATGGACTGATCCGTGATCCCATCACCTTCCGCGATACCGATACGCTTGAAACCGTGCGCCAGCGGCGCGAGGAGCGTGGGTTTTCCTTCAGCGGCTTCCCGATCCTGGACGAGCACGGAACGATTGTCGGCATCTTGACCTCGACCGATATGCGCTTTGCCGAGAAGCAGGGGGATAGTGTCACCAAGGTCATGACGCGAAATGTGATCTCTGCTCCGCCCGACACCGATTTGCAGACGGCCTATGAGATTATGTTGCGTAACAAGATCGGCAAGCTGCCATTGGTGGAGAGTGGTAAGCTGGTCGGTCTTTACAGTTTCACGGATGTCAGTACCTTGGTTCGGAATGTTGAGCCGATGTATAACCGCGATGCCAAATACCGGTTGCGTGTCGGGGCGGCCGTCAGCCCGAATAACGAGGCCCGTGTCGAGGCCCTTGCTGCCGAAGGGGTTGACGTGATTGTTGTGGACAGTGCCCACGGTCACTCTGAAGGGGTGATGAGCATGACTCGCTGGATTGCCCGCAATTACCCGCAGATTGATATCATCGCGGGTAACATTGCCACGGCGGAAGCAGCCCTGGCACTGCGGGATGCCGGTGCGCATGCCGTCAAGGTGGGGATTGGCCCGGGCTCCATCTGTACGACCCGAGTCGTCTGTGGGGTCGGTGTCCCGCAGATCTCCGCGATATATGCCGCCCGCTCCGCCCTGAAAGGGTCGATTCCGATTGTAGCCGACGGCGGGATCCGCCATTCCGGAGATGTTCCAAAGGCGATTGTCAGTGGTGCGGATTCTGTCATGCTGGGGTCGATCCTGGCTGGGACGGAGGAAAGTCCGGGCGAGAAGATCATTCACCAGGGGCGCCAGTATGTAGCTTACCGTGGCATGGGCAGCTTGGCTGCCATGCAGCAGGGGGCAGGCAGTCGTGAGCGCTATGGACAAGCCAATGTGGATGCAGCCAACCTAGTGCCGCAGGGAATTGAAGGCATTGTCCCGTATGCCGGCACCGTCAAGAGCGTGATGACACAATTCTGTGGAGGCCTTAAATCCTCGCTTGGTTATTGTGGATGCCGTGATTTGCAGGCATTGCAGTTGAATGGAAAAGTGGTGAGGGTCTCCTCGGCAGGCGTCCGGGAAGCGCATCCGCATGATATCAAGATCATGAAGGATGCCCCCAATTACCGGAGTTAGCGAGGCTTCGCTTGTTAGGTTGTGCGTGGTCGGGTGCCTCGTGAGGCTCCTCAGGAGGCGTCGATTACGTTGAACCGACGGGTGCGCTTCTTGATCCAGCACACGGCTAGCAGGTCCGGAACGGTTTTCAGGAAACGCCCGAAATTAGTGTATTTACTGACGCCCAAGGTACGTGGCCTGTGGTTCACGGGGATCTGCTTGACCTGCGCCCCCTGCATGACGCACAGGTTCGGCAGGAACCGGTGCATGCCATCGACCATCATCAAGTATCTTACCTGTTCGGTGCGGAATGCCTTGAGGGAACAGCCTGTGTCGATAATCCTTCCGCCCAGCAGCCGGTTGCGTGCCCGGTTCCCGATGCGGCTGGCGAGGCGCTTGGTCCAGGTGTCCTGCCGTTTTGCCCGGTAGCCGCAGCACAAATCCACGCCGTCCAAGCCCGCCAGCAACCGGGGAATGTCCGCCGGATCGTTCTGTCCATCCGCATCGATAGTGACCGTCACGTCGTACCGAGCCTGGCGAAAGCCGACCCCGAAGGCCGCGCTCTGGCCGCTATTCGGCTCCAGTCTCAGAAGCACCAGTTCGGGAATGTCGCGGTTCTTGAGCCCTTTGAGGATGTCGCCACTGCCGTCCCGGGAACCGTCATCAACACAAACAATCTCAAAGGGCCGTCCTAGGGAACGCATCACCGCCGATAATTCACGGATCGATGTCTCGATGCATTCCTGCTCATTGTACACCGGGACAACGACGGAAACCCCGTTCTCAAAAAAGTCCTTGCGCATGTTCTCTTTCCCCTATTTTTGAATCCAAACCTTTACCTGCCGCGTCTGCCGCCCCCACGCCTCAGCCTGCTGATGTGTCCTGAAAAACAAATCGATGTGCTGTCCCTTGATGTCGCCCCCGCGGTCCTCCACGCGTCCATACCCGTAGCCTTCGATATACATGATCGTGCCGAATGGGTAAAGCTTCGTATCGGCTGCGATCGTGCCGCGTTTGGCCATCGCCCCGTTGGCGGTCTGCCCTATCTTCTTGGGCTTCCCCTGCATCGGTCCATAACTGTAGACCGGACGAAAAAGCCAGTTTCGCCGCCATCCGCAGCAGTCACCGCAGTCGCAATACCCTGTGGTCAGCAGGGTCTCGACGTTTGATTGCACCCCGCGTGGCGGTCTAAACCGACTGCACCCCCACGCGCAGGCTAGCAGTAGCACGATCCCACAAAACCATATATACCGTCTCATGATCGTAAACCTTACCGACTAGCCTGCCAAATGACAAGCCTGCATTCCGTCAGTTCCCCTTGTCAATTTCCCCGTTAATTCACGGGTCAAAGGATCCAAAGAGAAATAAAGATGAAGTTGACTCACGCTGCCACAATCTGTATTTTCATAAGGCATGGACAATACCTTCTATTCAAACCGTATGCAAACGCCGACTATGATGGGGGATGGCGATGAACCGCCGATTGCCCGGTTGCTGGCGGTGGTGTCCCGGCTGCGAGGGGAGGGGGGATGCCCGTGGGATCGGGAGCAAACGCTCAACTCGCTCAAACCCTATCTAATGGAGGAGTGCTGTGAATTGCTAGAGGCGATCGACCAGGAGGATGCGGCTGCGCATCGTGACGAACTGGGCGATGTCCTCCTGCAGGTGGTGTTGCAAGCCCAGATCCGCGCCGAGCAAGGCGATTTTGATTTCGCGGCGGTGGCGGATCACTTGACCCGCAAGCTCATCCGACGACATCCGCATGTGTTTGGTGATGTCGTGGCCGAGACACCCGAGGCGGTGGTACGCAACTGGGCTGCCATTAAGCAGCAGGAGCGTCAAGGGAACACGCCGGTGCAAACGCTCGACGGGATTCCTGTCACGCTACCCGCTTTGCATCGGGCACAACGCATCCAGGAACGTGCCGCCCGCAAAGGGTTCGACTGGTCGGCGATTGAGGATGTCCTCAAGAAGGTGGAGGAAGAACTGGGCGAGGTGCAGGATGCCTTGGCTTCCGGTCGTCCTGAAGCGATTGAGGAAGAGCTTGGCGATCTGCTGTTCGCCACCGTTAACCTGTGTCGGTTCAGGGCGGTTCATGCCGAGCAGGCTCTGCAGCAGGCCACTCGCAAGTTCGCTAATCGTTTTCACCGGGTTGAGGAACGGCTGCTGGCGGCGGGGCGCCGGATGGAGGAATGTAGCCTTGAGGAAATGGATCAGGAATGGGAACTCGTGAAAACAGAGCAAGTTACATAATTGTCGAGCAAGCGGCTTTTTGTTGACATTTATGTAATTATGTTCATGACGACGACCTTCGCCATAGACACAGTAACCATTTAATAATTAACGTTTTGTTTTGATTGTTTGAAGATTGGCACATATGCTGCTACAAGTGTTTGTAGTAGCGATTAGCGGGTTGTAATATAAGATTGCCTAAAAGTTAATAGAAAGGTTTCAACATGGCTGACATCAGGGAGAACGAAATAACCGAGACATACGGTGAAAATGTATTCAACACGCGGGCAATGCGGAATTATCTTTCGGAAAAGGCGTTTGCATCGCTCACAAAGACAATTTCCCAAGGGACGGCACTGGATGCCAGTATTGCTGATGAAGTGGCCGAGGCCATGAAGACATGGGCCATTGAGAAGGGCGCGACGCATTTCACGCATTGGTTCCAGCCTCTGACGGGTACCACAGCGGAGAAACATGACTCGTTTGTTACGCCGGATAACGAGGGCGGTGCAGTGTTGCGTTTTTCGGGTAAGGAACTGATACAGGGCGAGCCGGATGCTTCCAGTTTCCCGTCCGGCGGGTTGCGCGCAACCTTCGAGGCTCGTGGTTATACGGGGTGGGATCCAACCAGCCCGGCCTTCATCAAGGAAGGCCCGAATGGATGTACCCTTTGCATCCCTACCGTATTTTGTGGTTATCACGGCGAGGCGCTGGATAAGAAGACGCCGTTGCTACGTTCGATGGATGCGCTGAACACCCAGGTTTGCAGGCTTGGCAAGTTTTTCGGGATTGAGTCTGCGGGCAAGCGGGCGTGGGCCACACTCGGGCCGGAGCAAGAGTATTTCCTGATCGATAAGGAGTATTTTGATGCGCGTCTCGATTTGGTTCAGACCGGGCGTACGTTGTTTGGTCGCAAACCGGCGAAACATCAGCAGATGGAAGATCACTATTTCGGATCGATCAAGACTCGGGTCATAGCGTTCATGACGGACTTGGATCAGCAGTTGTGGCGTCATGGCGTTCCTTCCCGCACGCGTCACAATGAGGTTTGCCCGGCACAGTTCGAAATAGCGCCGATGTTTGAGAACCTGAATTTGGCGGTCGATCACAATATGATTGTGATGGAGACGTTGCGTTCGGTGGCCGAGGAACATGACTTCGTCTGCTTGCTGCACGAAAAGCCGTATGCGGGGGTGAATGGCTCAGGCAAGCACAATAACTGGTCAGTCTGTGGACCGGATGGCAAGAACTGGCTGACGCCGGGCGATAACCCGCACGAGAACGCCAAGTTCCTGACGATGATTGTCGCGTTGATGAAGGCGGTCGATACGCATGCCGACCTGCTGCGAGCGTCGGTTGCCACGGCAGGAAATGATCATCGACTGGGGGCTAACGAGGCACCACCGGCGATTATCTCGATTTTCCTGGGCGAGCAGCTCACCGATGTGATCGAGCAACTTGAAAAGGGTGGGGCAAGCAGCTCCAAGGCTGGAGGAGAGATCAAGGTCGGTGTCACGTCGTTGCCGACCCTGCCGCGCGATGCAACAGATCGTAACCGGACCTCGCCGTTCGCGTTCACGGGCAACAAGTTCGAGTTCCGTGCCGTGGGTTCCGAGCAGAGCTGCGCGGGTCCCAATGTGGTGCTGAACACGATTGTCACCGAGGCGTTGGACGAGATCTGTACTGAATTGGACACGGCTGTAGCAGCAGGTACGAAGTTCAACGTTGCGCTGCAGGCGCTCATTATCGGGCTGGTCAAGAAGCACAAGCGTATTCTCTTCAATGGCGATAACTACACCCAGGCGTGGGTTGAGGAGGCGGCCCGTCGAGGGTTGCCGAATTTGCGTAAAACGCCCGAGGCGCTTGATGCAATTGTCACCGACAAGGCGATCAAGTTGTTTGGTAAATACAAGGTGCTGTCAGAGGTTGAAGTTCGTTCTCGGTATGCGATTTACAAGACAGCCTATGAGGAAGCGGTCGTGATTGAGGCGCGTTGCGCGGTGACGATTGCTCGCACTCAGATCCTGCCAGCCGTGTTGACCTACCAGAGTGATCTTGCCGAAACGATCAACTCGGTGAAGGCCGCCGGGGTGCAGGATGTCAGCCCAACGCTGGCCTTGTTGAACGAAGTGTGTGATTTGACAGGTAAGTTGATGGCTGCCATCAAGCACGTCGAGGAGCTTGAGGAGGGTGGCAAGCCGCTGGCCACGCTGGCTGGCATGGCTGAGCTACGCAAGTATGCCGACACGCTGGAAGGTCTGGTTGCTGACGACCTGTGGCCGTTGCCTTCCTACACGGAAATGTTGTTCATGTACTAAGCGGAAACGAGAACCTGCGGCGCCGCCTTACCCCATCGGGTACGGCGGCGTTTTTTTTGAATAAGAAACCTGTCCCAGATTCGTTTTATCCGCCTTGGAAACCTTGACACGGTTCCCTGTGTATCGCATAGTGTACCCCATGAAATCGATAAGTAAAATGGTTTTGGTGGCTGTGGTTCTGGGGGCGGGCTGTTCGAAGCATGACGGAACCCGGGCGCAGGGCAAAGGGGGAATGGTCCCACAAGCGTTGCTTGATGGGGCACCTGGAGCGGTCGCCAATCTTTCTGAAATCCTGATCAGTGTCAACGATGCCGTCCTGACGCGTGGAGAGGCCTTACGTCAGATGGATCTGCGGCTGGGAAGTTCACCCCCCCCCGAAATGCCCGCTGATCGGGTCGTGATGATTCGGAATAAGGTGCTGTCCAAGGTTATTGACGATTTTGTAAAGAGAGAACTCTTGCTGCAGGAGGCTCGGCGGCTACAGATTACCGCGTCCGAGGCGGAGATTGAGGGGGCTCTACGATTGATTCGGAAGCGGACGCCTGAGGGACGCGATCCGAAAGGGATTCTGGCCGACGGCCCGGCAGGTAGCGATTCTTTGCGTAATGAGGTCATCACGGGGCTGCATATCGAGAAGCTACTCGCCATCTCATTGCCTTCAGCGTCTGATCCGACAGAGGCGGACATATCGGCGTTCATTGCACAGCACGCGGAACGTCTCAGGCGACCTGAACAGCCCGATGCCCCCGTCGACCGTGCCAAGGTGAAGCTCCTGCTGAAGCAGCAAGCCCGAGCGGAGGCAGTGGCTAAGTATGTCAAGACACTTCAGAAAAAGGCCGAGATCAAGCATTCTGCGACGGTCCATGCCCCGATTGAGAAATAAGAAAACTTACACGTGGACTGTAATTATCCTTTCATCAAATGCTGAAATATTGTAACAATGTCAGCATTTTTTGAAAGGGTCCGCGATGGTTACATCCGATGGAATGATTCTTATACCAGCTTATCAGGAAGGCGCCCGGATTGGTCCGCTGGTTCGATGTGTTCGTTCGTTTGCATCTCGTATCGTTGTTGTCGATGACGGATCTCGGGATGACACCGCAGCGGCGGCACGCGAGGCGGGTGCCGAGGTGTTGGTTCATCCGGTGAACAAGGGAAAGGGTGCCGCCCTTCAAACGGGTTTTCAATATGCCCGAGAGCAAGGTGCGTCCTTCGTGTTGACGATGGATGGGGACGGCCAGCATGCGCCAGCCGATATCCCCGTTTTTATCGAGGCTTTCGCAACCCAGGGCTGCGCGGCGATTGTGGGCAACCGGATGGATGATCCATCGAAGATGCCGCTGGTGAGGCGCTTGACAAACCGGTTCATGAGCTGGCTTTTGAGCCGTAAAATGGGGCAGCGGGTACCGGATACCCAGAATGGGTTTCGTCTTTACCGGACGGATGTGATCCCCCCCATGCAAGATGGGGATTCAAGATTTGCAGCCGAATCTGAAATTCTGCTCATCCTGTCGCAACATGGCGTGCGGATCGATTCGGTTCCGGTGCAGGTGATTTATGGGGATGAATGCAGCAAGATCCGTCCGCTGCGCGATACGCTGCGGTTCTGGAACATGCTGCGGACATTTGATGGCCAGCAAAAGGTGAAGGTACATGGATGACAGCAGATGGCGCTCCGTTCCCCGATTGGGTGCTTCATGAGATCGTTGATTCGAAAAATTAAAAACGAGGAAGAAAAGTCACGCCACAGATGATCAATTATATCGCAAAGATTATCAACGGCGCATCCTCCAGCGTTCGCATGAAGTCCGGTGCATCTGTTTGGATGGGACTCTGCCTGTTGGCGTTAGCGCCCGTTTTATCGGGGCTGTACGCGCTCTACGCCGGACAGGATACGAACTGGGATTTGCGCAATTACCATTTCTACAACCCCTTCGCGTTCCTGTTTAACCGCATGGGGCAGGACATCGCCGTCGGGCATGTGGCAACCTATTATAATCCGCTGATGCATCTGCCGTTCTATTGGGCCGTCACCTCGTTTCCTCCAAAAAACATCGGGTTCACGTTGGGCGTGATGGCCGGATTCAACGTCTGGCTGCTCTATGGAATTGCCCGGCAATGGATTGATTTGCCACGGCGCGATTGGACCGTATGGGGCTGCGTCGGCGTGGCCGCCGTCGGTGCGTCGGGTGCTATGAATAGGGCCGAAATCGGCACCAGCTTCGGTGACAATATCATGAGTCTGCCAGTGCTGGCGGCTATCTGGCTGATCTTGCGGTTTCGCGCCCGGTTCAGTGCCTCGCCACGTTCTGGCTGGCTCATTGTCGCCATAGCGGGCCTTCTGATGGGATCCACTCTGGGGATGAAATTGCCATTCGCAATTTATGCGGTGGCGCTCTGCACCGCGTTTTTCGGGCTTGCGCTACCGTTCCTGCGCCGGTTCTGGCTGGCCGTGATCTTTGGTTTAGGCGTGCTGGGCGGTGCCGCGCTGACCGGCGGATTCTGGATGCTGGAAATGTGGCAGCGTTTCCAGAATCCGATCTTCCCTTATTTCAACCAATGCTTTCAATCGCCCTGGGGCTTCATCGGCTCCTATCGGGACGAGCGGTTCCTTCCCACGAGCCTGATCCAATGTCTGCTGTTCCCCTTTCAACTCACGATCAACCCATTCCAGGTTGGCGAGGTATCTTTCCGGGATCTGCGCATTGCCCTGCTTTACATCCTCCTGCTGGCGCTGCTCGTACGTTCCCTTTGGCGATACCGGCCCGGCTGCTGCATGAGCGAGGGAACGACAGTCCCTAGCCAAGTGCCGGACGCAACCCGATTCATGATCATTTTCGTGGTCGTCGCGTTCACCCTGTGGATGAAGATGTTTTCGGTGTATCGGTATGCAATCATCATTGAATTCCTTGCGCCGCTGACGATCCTTCTGCTCCTGAGAACCTTTTGGCGCGATACCCGCCAGCAAGTTTGGCTCGCCGTAGCCTGCCTCGTCATGTTGCTGGTTTCCGTCAAACCCGGTGATTGGGGGCGGCGCCCCTGGTCGTCCGACTATTTTGATGTCCAACTGCCTCCGCTCGCCGAACTCGGAAATATCCTTGTCCTCATTGTCGGCCACGATCCCAAAGCCTACCTGATTCCGTTTTTCCCGCCGACGGCCAAAGTCCTGCGTCTACAGGGGTATTTGACCGGTCCTTCCCAAAACCCGAACGAGACGGATCGACTGATGCGGCAAATCGTGGACACACACGCCGGCCCGATCACTATGCTTTTCCGATCCTACGAAGAGACCACGGCCTTGGACTCGATGGTTTTTTATGGCCTGGAATGGGATTGTGCGGAAGCTGGATACCCCTTCATGCCGGGAATCGAGTTCCAGAAGGAACACCCCTTTTATCTGCGCCGGGTGAAACGCAAGCCCCGTCCGTAACCGCGCCTTCCAGAAGTGACCGCGTCATAAATCCTTGATTAATAGCATCAAAACTCAAATAAGCTTCATCTTGAGGCCCAAACGCAACAAAAGAAGTCTTGCGGATTAATTCGAACTTTTGGCGTGCCAGAAGTTGGGCGATTGGAGGGCACCCGTCCTCATGCTCCCCGTCCTGGCAGGGTTATTCCCCATATCAGGCGATGCCCCGGATGCGTTAGGCTGCGTGTAGTCGACGTAGTAACAACCATAGAAAAGGGAGTGCATCATGAAGAGATTATCAATGGGGTTGGGAATTATGCTGCTGGTCGCGGGCACGGTACTGGCGGACAAGCCGGTTCAGCTCAGCATCACGCCGGATATTTCCCTCTTTGGCAGGAACGAGACGATTACAGGACTGACGATCGGACTATGGAGCGAGAATCCGCAGACCGCCCTAGCACTTGGGGTGGTCAATGGATCAACAGGCCAGAGCGCCGGTCTGAGCTGGGCGTTCATCCTCAACTATGCCGAGAACTATACGGGCATCCACTGGGCACCGATCAACTACACAGCGGGCGATTTCATGGGCTGGCAGGCTGGCTTTGTGAATTACGCAGGAACGATAACGGGTCTGCAAAGCGGCACCGTGAACATTACCGGACGCCTGACCGGGCTGCAGTTTGGTTTCATCAACTATGCAGAGACCGTTGACACCGGGCTGCAGATCGGCCTGATCAACATCATGCCGCAGAACCAATGGTTCACGGAATTGTCAACTGGCGCATGTAAAGCAATAACCGCTCCTACACGTCATCCCCACTCTTGGGCTGACCCATTACAGAATTTGTTGAATAAACTGGACGCACTGTCGCTGTGTCGTGTAGTCTGCCACCCATCGGCTTGATGGACACGCCTTCCGGCGCGACGCAGTGCGCTGGCGCGTTGCTTGTGTTTATTCTTTGTCGAGTTCTAACAGGAGTGCAGGGGATGGAATGGTCAAAGAAGTGGCGGACGGCTGGAGCGGTGTGGATCCTTTTGACGTTGGCGTGTCACGGGCAGTATGCCGTACAGACAATTTCACTCACGCGCGGATGGAATGCCATCTATTTACAGGTGCAGCCGGATGCCGCCGGGTGTGATACCGTTTTTTCAAACTGGCCGGTTGCAAGCGTCAGTCTCTATAATATGGAACGAACGGCGGTGCAGTTCACCGAGAATCCAGACGAGCCGCTGGATGTGTCCACTGAATATTTAACGTGGGTTCCTGGTCACCCGGCGGGGGCGGCAACGCTGAATTCGGTGATCGCCGGTCATGCATATCTTATTTTTGCGACAAATGCGTTTAGTCAGGTCGTTACCGGGCGTCCGGCCGTTCCCCGGATTGAATGGATTCCCGGAACGAACGCGGTCAATCTGCTTGGATTTTCGCAGAATGCAACGGCTACGTTCGGGAAGTATCTGGCCGGTGCCGGGTTCGATGCGGCAAAACTTTCGGTTTATACCATTGGCGGAACAAACATTGCCTCTCCGTCGCTGTTTTCCGTTACGGGATTCGGTGGTCTGGGCACCGTTCCTATCGTGCCGGGGAAAGCCTATTGCATTGCCTGTAACAAGGTTTCTTCGTTTTCCGGACCGGTTAAAGTTTTCCCGCCGGGAACGGGCGGGATTTCTTTTCCGGCGGACAGCTCCAGTCAGTCCTTACGTCTTAAGAATGAAAACGGTGCTCCGTTAACCGTGACGCTGCTGGCGACCCAGTCGGCCACCGCGCCCCTGGGCGCGATGCCGGTTTTGCCAAAAATGTATTATTTTGATTATCTGACGGGGTGGTTGCCGCTGACATCGAACACCGTGCAAAAAACGCTTCAGACCGGTGAGGAGTGGACGCTTCCGTTGGCGATTGATCGAACGGCGATGATTCCGGGACAGGCATATGGCGGAGTGCTGGTGTGCTCGGATACCGCTGGCGGACAGGTGAAGATCCCGTTGGACGCGAAGTATGGCTTGCCGGATCCGGCGAAGGCGTTATGGCCGGCAGGACTGTGGGTTGGAAAAGCCCGGTTGAATCAGGTTTCGCAGGTGCTGGATGACGGGACAACGCGGAATGATGCGGCGGCCGGAAGTCCCATGGATCTGCGTCTGATCTTGCATGTGGATACGGCTGGACGATGCCGCCTTCTGCAGCGAGTGCTGGTGGCCGGGGCCGAGGATTCCATCGGGAATTGGACGCCTGCGCTTTACGTGAAGGAATCGGCGGTTCCTGCCGGGCAGAAATGTGTGCGGATCAGTACCGTGGCGTTCGGATTAAAGAACGATATGCTCTGGGACGAAACCGCGGGCGGTTTCGGACGTACGTTGCGGTTCACCTATACGATCGGCGCAGACGATCCGGTCAATCCGTTTCGTCATGCGTATCACCCCGATCATGACGGACTGGAACCTGATTTCCAGACAAAACTCCCCAGCGGCGACGATCCGCAAAACTACGTCAACGAGATCAAGCCGGAAACCTTCTCCATCTCCAATACCGTCAGTCTGGTTTGGGATGATGAATCCATGGCGGCGGGTGGTTCCTCGTTGTGGAATCCATCGGAGTCGGTGTCTGGCGACATTCAGTTCCTGGTGGGTGGCCTTCGTAGGGAAGGCGCGATTCTGATGCAGGGACAATTTGACCTGCGGCGGGTCAGTCAAGTGGGAACCCTTACGGAAGAATAAGGTCGTTGGATGGATTTCAAGAACGCGGGTAGGCATTTCAATGAAGGAGTCAAGATGAGAACTGGATACTGGATGGGATTGGTGTTGGGATGTGCAATCACGGCGGGTGCAGCCACGGTGCCGCATTCATTTAATTACCAAGGGGTGTTGCGGGGCGGCTCGGGCGAATTGCTACCTGCCGGAACAAAGAATGTTGATTTCAGGATCTACACGGCAGCCAATGGATCCAGTGCGATATGGGGCCGTAATTATTCGATTCTGATGGATACAAACGGGTTGTTCAATGTGGCGCTGAGTGACGCCACCGGCAGTCTCGTGACGGATCCGACCGCCACCAATGCATTGACCTCTGTCCTGGCGATCAGTTCCTCGCTCTATCTAGGCGTGAAGGTTGACGGTGCGACCGAAATCGCACCGCGCCAGCAACTGCTTTCCGTCCCTTACGCATTGATGTCGGGCGACGTAAAGGAGGCTTCGGGTAATTTCACGGTTAACGGCATTCTTACCGCAAGGAACGGGGTCACGGTAACTGGAACGATCCAGGCCTCCGATAGCATTCAGGTGGGTAACGCGTCGAACGGCGTGGCGACGCTGACCGCGAATACTGGCGGAACATTGAATACGCACGCGCTAAACGTGAACGGAAACCTGACGGTACCAGCGCCAGCCAAGATCGCAGGCTACGGAACCATTCCGCTCAAAGGCATTATCATGTGGTCTGGCAGCATCGTAGACATCCCGGATGGATGGGCGCTTTGTGACGGCAACAACACAACGCCGGATCTTCGCGGAAAATTCATCGTGGGCGCGGGCGGCGTGGATTACGCTGTTAATGATCAGGGCGGGACAAACTCCGTGAAGCTGGCCGAAAGTCAAATACCGGCGCACGGTCACGCCTATGAGGACGGGTATTATATAGAGAAAGACGAGAGCGGAAATCTGTATCCGGCTGGGGGCTCGAGAACCAAGCTACCGTCTTCCGTGACCGGCGCCAACGGGACGGATAACGACAACAATTACATGTACCATCGCCCGATGACCACGGATCCCACAGGTGGCACGGCGAGCCATGAAAACCGCCCTCCTTACTATGCGTTGTGCTATATCATGCGCATTAAATAGGGCTCCGGTTAATATGAATGATGGTCCTTTTTTGAATACCCCACACGGTCGTTGGCGCGTTGCCGGAGAAACACTCATGAAACCCAAGCAGCATATGGCGGTCGTCCTGATGCTAACCCTATCCTTGATTCCCGGGTTGAGCCGGGCCGCCAGTCAAAATGGATATCGCCTGACCGCTCCGCCCGCCTTTCCGACCTTTGATACCCCCAGCCCGTCTGCATGGGCGGCAACCAATGGGGTATCGGTGATCTGGACGGCGGGCGGCTCGGCAAAGACCACCAATACCGCAAGCCAGTATCCAGACGCCATGGCTGGCGTTCCGTATACGGCGAAATACCGTTTGGTTGAATCCGCGATCGGGGCCAGTTTTGAACACATCCAGCCGGAGTATTACCTGGGTGATCATGTGACCGCGCCGACCAATGTGAACTGGGATGCAACCTTTGCCCGGCTGACCAACTCGGTCTCTTTTTTGAATAACAGTATCTTTTATGAACCCTCGGTGCCTGCGATCATTTTTGCCGCCGGGGGGCTGCTCTCATTCGATTGGGTCTTGATCGGCGGCGCCATCGTGCCGAGCCATTATCAGGTGAGCGGATCATCCAGTAGCAAGCCGTATCGCATTTACTGGACGGATGAACCATATAATGCGCCGCCCGTCGATTTGACCGGCAAGTTTGTGAAATTTTATGGCGATCCGGGCATCCTGACGCACGTGACCGGTGCCGTAACGAATAATGCGGGCGGTTTCATTTCCGTCAGCACCAACGTGGTCAAAGGCCTTTTCCTCGATCCGGCCACCCATTGGCTCAAGGCGCTAGGCGGCATCGAAGGTCAGGTGGTCATGGCCTATTACCGAACAGGTAATTGTTCCGACCTGCTAGGCACCATCGCCGTCGAAGTCTGCGGACCGGATGTTAAAACCGTGCCCGGCTTCATCGGGAAACAGCTTCTGCCAACCGGCGATGGATACGCGGTTGCCGGATTGGACGCCATGGTGACCGAAGGCATGCAAGTCGAGGATGATGTCGGTGCCTATGTTTATCAGCATAAAGGAGAGCACAGCTATAGTCCGAAAAACGGGAATATCTATGCGATTCGCAAGAGCATAGGCGAAGATTGGAAAATCGAAATCTACTGGCGGCAGGAGGATCTGCTGGGAACGGTCTGGCCTTTCGAGGTTCTGCACTATGCGTGCGATTGGCCGGCCGATACGGAGGCCTATGTCCGGGGGCAGGAGGCCGGTTCCGATGGCACCGTCAACTACGGCCTGACGATACCGATTCCTAAAGCCTATACTCCGAAATTGATGGAATTCCAGGAGCCCGACGGGCTCGCTCTGCTCGATGCGAACAATGTCTTTTCAACGAAGGGCAGCGGCTATTCACTGCTGAAGCTGACCGGAACCGATGCCAACGGCGACGACAACGTCTGGTTCGTTCCGATCCAATCGATTGAACGCGATAGCCCGCAGTTCGATCTGACGCCCGGCGACTGGCCGGTCGGCGTCGAAGTGGCCCCCCTGCCGACGGCCATTGCCTTGGATATGGATGGCACCTCCGGTTATCTGGAAGCGGACATGACGAATAACCTCGGCGGTTCGTTCACGGTTGAAGGCTGGTTCCAGTTCGAGCACCCGATTGTATCATCGCAAGGTCAAACGCTCTTTTTCAAGCAGGCCCGCTCGCTGGTTGCAAACCACCGGATGGATTTCCGGGTAGACCTTCTGTCTAGCGGTATTATACAATCCTATTTTGAAGCAGACACACTAGGGCAGGTCGGTAGAATCAGCACCTCCAGTAGCGTCGGGATGGGGGATGGCCTCTGGCATCACGTCGCGCTTGTCTATGACGATCTAACTACGACTTCCGCGCTGTATCTGGACGGGAACCCGACGATCTCGACATCGTTTGCCCGTACCGGTATGGACAACCGGGACGGATCGCTGTTCGTGGGGAGAAACGCGCAATACACAAACGATGTAAATCCAGATTACTTCAATGGACGGGTGGATGATATTCGTGTCTGGAACCGGGGCTTGACCACGGCTGAAATCAAGGACGGGATGGTCGGATTTCTGCACCATGCCACCAATGCCACTGGCTTGGTGGCCTATTATCCGATCGAAAATCGCCTTGGTCGTATTGTCGAGGATGTCAGCGGGCATGGACATGCGGCGACGATGGTCAATTGTATTCGCGTCGCGGATGGCGCGGTCGGATTGTCGGATATGGCCGCATTCAGCAAATACCACGGCTATATTTACGAGGCCGCTTCCGGAGCCTATTTCAACACCAATCTTTATATTCGTCCGGATCAGATGAACCCGGGCGGCACCGCATCCGACCCCGGCAGCGTGGTCACCGGCGATCCCAATGCGTTGAGTGCTGACGAAACATATATTTTCGCCATCAACAAAACGAGAGCTGGCGACCTGCCGATTGAAATATGGTGGTCAAAAGAGGTCTGGCAGCAGGCCATGCCCGATCCGCTCTGGTTCCCGGCATGGGTTCAGCAATATCAATTTCATTGGCCGGAAGAAGCCCATGAGGTGCCTGAAATCGTCCTCGCCAGCCAACAGGGCAGTGCAAACCACTCAATCGTCAAAATGGGGGCGGCGGTTGATTTTTCACAATCGACCGAATCCAGGATGAGCATCCCGAACGGCAATTGGTTCAGCGGGAACAACTACACCGTCGAGTGCTGGATAAAACCGCACAGCCGGGGCTCGCGGACCGGCCAGGTATTCGATTTCAACAACGGGGAATCCACCCAGCAAGTGGCTTTGCGTATTCAGGCCGATGGCTCTTTCACCTACACCCTCGCTGGCGACATCGCCCATGCGGTCACCCTTTCCGTAACCACCGCTCCGGTGCAGGCCGGACGATGGACGCATCTGGCCCTCGTGGTGTCCGATGGTTCCGCCGCCGTTTATCAGAACGGGAAAACGGTCTATCCGCACACCGCATTATCGATTCCCGCCTGGAATGTTGTGACGACCAACAACTTCCTTGCCTATGGGTCGCATGGACCTACGAATGTCAGTTTTGATGGACAGATTGACGAATTCCGCATCTGGAACGTCGCCCGTTCCAGCAACGACGTGGCAAACACCTTCCTGGCCTCGCTGGATGGATCGGATCCGGGACTTCGGCTCTGCTATTCCTTTGATGCGGATGTCATCAGCAGCACCGACGCCCGATATGCCTATGACCGGGCAGATCAGACGCAAGCCTATATCAGCTATGCGAACTGGGCACTGCCGGGTGCCCCGCGACTTGACAGCGGCGTGTTGAGGGCGACGAATGCACCTTTCGTTTATGTTCAAAACGACGACACGCAACCGGGGTATAATCCCAACGAGGAGCACGCCTTTACCCAAGCCAGCGAAGGCGGGTACGTGACCTATGCGTTACGCTGCGACCTAAACAGCGAGGAAAGTTCAGACCCGTACGTCCTGGTGCAATACAACGATCCGGCCAACTTCGGACGTCCGAATATGCAGGTCTATCACGTCGTGCCGACGAACTCGGTCTATTCGGAATTTGCATCCACCATGACCGCCGGTGCACTGGTACCCGGCCCGCATCCGCTTGATTTGTTGCCCGATCCGTGGAATGAACAGACCTATTGGGGATCGCCGTCCACGAGGAACAACACCGATCTTCCGGCCTACCGCGACCGCAAGTTGCAGATATGGGCCAAGCGCGCCGGCATGGACGGGACCAGCGCCGAACTGGAAATGCATAATTTTTATCCGATGCAGGATGGATTCTTCTTCCCCAAGCTGGGCGAGGAGCAACCCGAACTCGGCACGCCGGTTCCCTGGCTGTGTTGCCTCTCCGACAACACCCAGAGTGTTCTGACCGGCACCCCGATCAAGTGGACCTGGACCGTCACCTGGCCATCCAATAGTCCCGCGATGGACATTGGTCAAACATTAACCATGGCCAGCAGGGGCCTGCCCGAAGTCTGGGGCGCCAAGAGCATGATGCTTATTCACGAACCGCAGGCCGATGCGGTCGCCCTGTATGACCCCATCGTCGCCCAAGCGACCGGGCTGGAGTTTGAAGGTGATTTCGCCGAGCACTTCGGATTTGAAAGCGGGCCGAACGGAAACATTCAGCAAAAGAACGGAAAAACCTTCTTTAAAGGCGTTCCTCCGAATGTCAGTGATCGCTTCTATTTCGATCCTGCGGCACCGAAAACCGCCTGTCTTAAGCTGGTAGGCAACCGGGTCGCTCCCGCTGGCGGTCTCAGTTATCTTCAGCTCAACGTTCTCAGTGCCGAAGAGCGCGAGGCGTTGATGGATCTTGCGCACGACCATACGAACGTTTGGCGGGAGGCCATTGAACGGCTGGCCGAATCCCGTGTGGATACGGCGTACGCCCATGGCGCTATTCCCTATGACTCTGTCCCCGTCGTCAATTACGCGCTCACCCACTTAGGGCCGGGTGCTGGCGGCTATATCACGTTGATTGAAAACGATGCCCGCAATCCGCTGTGTCACGTGAACGACGGTGATCCGATCCAGATGCATATCCTCAAGCTTTCGACCAACCTCTACGCCGGGGCCGTCCTGCCGCTGGAAGACCCGAACAATCTGCTCGGCGAGCAGCTCGATATCTTATATACCGAGTCATTCGCAGGCAGGGGTGGCGATTATGAATTCCAGTGGAAACGATCACAACCGAATGCCGACGGCACCACGCCGACGGATTATGTCAATCAATACCAGCTCTATCGCAGCGAAGAGGGCTTGACCCGGTTCACCATCGGCAAGCAGGGCGATACGCTACCCGATATGGTCAATAATTTCTACGTCATGCGCTATCGTGTCGCCGATACCAACTCCGAGTTGTCCGCGATCACCGGCCATGCATGGAGCGACTGGGTCGGCCCGACGCTGGCTGAAGGCTGGGTGCAGCGCGTCCTCAACAGTGTGACGCCCTTCACGCAGCGGATGCAGGACATGTATGATAATCCCGCGGAAACCGCTATCAGCATGATTCAGCAGGCGGGAGGACCTTATGAAGGCGACGTGGCACTGAATCAGGACAACCTCGACAACATCGGCCTGATTCAACTCTATCAAACCATTCTAAACCATGCGGAGTCGATGAGCCTGAGGCTGCGCATCAACGACACGGCGGCCAATCAACAACTGATGCTAGCGGCCACGCGACTGAACGATCTCTACATGTTGCTTGGCAACGAAGCCTATGCCGACGCGATGGATCCAACCATCGGCTTCGGCAGCGACTTCTTTAACAGTGATGATTTCTCACTGGGTGCCATCGATTACGGGGCGCTGCACTCCTCGCTCTTCTGTTTCGATAATTTGATGCCGAATCTGCGCGATGAAGAGTTGGCACTATTGCGCGGACGCTCCGATCAACTGTCGCCGTCGCTCCATCTTTCGCCCACCTACAACCGGCTCTACTGGAACTTCACCAAGGGAATCACCGCCGGTGAAGTGGCCTACGCGATGAACTACCAGATCTATGGAACCGACGCGACCATCGATCAGCCGCAGGCCGCCGCCTTCTACCCGCAGGGACACGGCGACGCGTGGGGGCACTATCTCAGCGCGCTCTACGGCTATTACCGGCTGATGCGCAACCCCTATTTCAGTTGGGGTGTTCCCTCGATCTCGCCCATGATCGTGGGCGACGCGGTCGTGGATGCCGACTATTACGACGAAGCCAAATTCGCCGAAGCGGCGGCGGCCATGGCGCGTACCGGCGCTGAAATCGTCAAACGTACCTGTGAGAAAGCCTACGTTGAGCAGGACGGTGCGGCACTGGCGGGATATATGGACAGCAGCACCAACCGCGCCTTCGGCTATGGCGAATGGGGCTCGCGAGCCGGGCTCGCCAGCCTCTACAACTGGGCCGCCGCCAACTCCCTGTTGCCGCCCTCCACCAACGGGGCCTCGGGGTTCACCGATGCCAGCCTATCGCGGATCAATCGGGATTCCGTTGGGTCGTTGAGTGACCTCAGTGCAGCCATGAAAGAGGTGCAGCGCAGCGTGGATATGGCGGATGCCGGCATGACGTCGATCGGACTCTCCGGTGATGCGATTCCGTTTGATATCGACCCCGTGGAGCTGATGAACGGGACGAGTCATTTCGAGCAGATTCTGGCCCGGGCAGAGCAGGCGCTTGGCAATGCCGGAACATTGCTTGATCGCGCACAGGGTATCTCTACCCTGCAACGCCAGCAGGCGCAGAGCGCGGCCAATATGGCACAGGATCTGACCAACGAGGAGGCGGCGCTGAATATACAGCTCATCGGCATCTTCGGTTATCCCTATGCTGCCGACATCGGCGCTGGCGGCACCTATCCCCAGGGTTATGAGGGGCCGGATCTCTATCACTACATGTGGATGGACCTGGCCCAATACGGTTTCGCAGACTTCGAGCTGGAACCCCAGGTCAGCAAAATGTTCGAGGTAAAGTTTGCAACGATCTATGGTGAAAACGCGAGTGAAACCAGAACGCTGACCTTTGAGTTCGCCTCCAACGGCATGGTGGTGAAGCCGGATGCCATTCAGGGAACCCGCCGTGCACAAGGCCGCCTGCAGGCCGCCTACGGTGCATTCATTGAAGCGTATCTCAACTACCGCAAGGCTCAGATTGCCTATGAGGAAAAAGTTGATTTTCTCAAGGAGCAATCCATCTGGGCTACCACGAAGATAGGGATGAATACCGCGCTGGAAACCTACGCCACCGTGAAGGGGCTCAAGGAAATCCACGAGCTCTTTGAGGAAAATGCGATGTTGCGGTCTTATTACCATACCGTCGAATTGCTATGGGATGAACAAACAATCAGCGAGGGCATGAAAGAATCCGTTCCGGAAATGATTATTGCCGGTATGGCGGTCGGAACCAGTATCGGGGCACCCATTAAAGCGGCATTGAATGCCGATTCCTTTGCGGGCGAGAGTATCATCGAAGCAGCAAAAAATCTGGCGAAAATGAAATATGCCCTTTCCCAAAACCAGGACAAGCGCAACCAGGAAGTTTACACGATCATCAAGGATTTGGCGAATTTCACGTTCGAATCCCGTGAAACCACTTCGGAATTTGTAGAGCTGCTCATGGAGGCCAATGAAGCGGCGTTGGATCTGGATGTCACTTTTGTCTCCATGGTCAATGCCCAGGAAAGTTATACTTCAGTGCTTGCGGAAGGGGAGGAGCTGCTCGCCCACCGGGAGCGTCTGCGCAAACAGGCAGCCAACCGGATCGCCTCCGGTCGCTATCAGGATATGGCCTTCCGCACCTTCCGCAGCGATGCGCTGGCGAAATACGGCAACGCCTTCGATCTGGCGAAGAAATACACCTACCTCGCCGCGAAAGCCTATGACTACGAAACCGCGCTGGGCCTGGACGATGAGAGCAACAACTCGATCTTCCGCGAGATTGTCGGTGCCCGCACCATCGGGTTCGTCGAGGATGGCGAAGCGCAACTGGGCGGACTCCATGGCGATGGCGGTTTGGCCGACATTCTTGCGCGCCTGAAAGCCAACTGGCTGGTCCTGAAGGGCCGGCTGGGGATCAATAATGCGCAGGTCGAAACCTGCTGGCTGTCGCTACGTTCGGAGCTGTTTCGGATTAAACCGGCAGGTAGCAGTATGGCTGACACGGCATGGCAGAATACGCTATCTTCCTATCGGGTGGACAATCTGCTGGCCTATCCCGAGTTCCGTCGCTATTGTCTGCCGTTTGCCAGTTCGACCGGGCTGAAAGCCCAGGAACCGGGGCTGGTGATTCCTTTTTCCACCACCATCGACTTTGCCCGCAATGTTTTCGGCTGGCCGCTGGCTGGCAACGATAACGCCTTTGATTCATCGCACTATGCCACCAAGATCCACAAGTTGGGGGTTAAGTTCATTGGCTATAACAATACCACCAATGGAATTGTGGTACTGGCCAATGAACCGCGCGTTTATCTGATTCCGGTCGGCGATGATATCATGCGTTCGCCGGGGGTTGACGGTGGCACACTGTTGGCGTATAACGTTGCCGATCAGGTGGTTCCGTTGCCGTTCCCGCTGGGAAGTTCTCTGCTGGACTCACCGGACTGGACGGCGATCTATGATGCCTACACCGGCAACGATGACCCGCTGGCCACCCTTCGGCGCTACCCTTCGCTGCGCGCCTATCATGATCATGACCCCTCCACTGACGACATGATCTCCAGCACCCGGCTGGTCGGTCGTTCCGTCTGGAATACCCGATGGCTGCTCATTATCCCGGCAGGAACATTCCATGATGATCGGGATTTAGCGCTTCAGGTCCTGATTAACGGAACGGATCTCAATCACGACGGCAAGCTGGATCAGCCCGGTATTCAGGACATTCAGATCGGGTTTGAAACCTACTCAAACGCTGGAAATTGATACGAGGCAACCGAATGAAAAAGACAATGCTATACGGGCTCGGGTTACTGCTGGCCGCTACGTCGGCTCATGCGCAAGTCATTTTTCCCTTGCCGCACTTCACCGTGTACGGCGAGGTGCGCAACTGGAACGGTCGGGCCTTCTCCAGCAATGATGTCGTGACGGTTGTTGCCAAGGTGGATGGCGTGCAGATGGATCGGTGCGATATCGTTTCCGGCATTTATCCGGGAATCAATTATCGCGTCCATATCCCCATGGCCACGGCTGCCGCGGACGGACGGAGCAACATCGGCGATCCGATCACTTTTGAAGTCTACTACGACGGACAGTTGCACGCGGTATTTTCAAGCGTAGCCATCCCGGTCGTCGGACAACCGGCTGGTTTTGCCGCTTGTAATTTGCTTGTCGCGACCGATGCGGATGGCGATGGACTGCCCGATGAATACGAAAGCCTGTTGCGGCCCTATTACGAGGCTGCCGGTCGCGGAACGAGTCTCGGGCAGATTTCTCCGGATGACGACTTCGATGGCGACGGCTTCTCGAATCTTCAGGAGTTCTATGCCGGAACCATTCCGGTGAACGCCAGCGACTTCCTGAAGATTGCCTCCGTTTATCGCGCCGGTCGGGGACGTATGGCGCTGGAGTTCCTCTCCGCTCCGGGGCGGAACTATGCGTTGCCCAGTTCGGTCAATCTCGCCTCCAATCAATGGAATGCCGCTGCCTTTGCAATGTCCACCAACGAGACGCCGGCGCGGACATTCTATTTCAGCGCAACCGATGAATACGTCACGCTCTATCTGATGTCAACCAACCACGCCTGGTTCCGGCTTGAGGTGAAATGATCAATTACCTGTCAATCAGCGTGCTGATGGTTCTCGTCTATTGTGCAGGTGCCGTTTCCGCGGCGGATGAAAAGAATAGCTGGACCAATCTCGCCGGGCACGCGCTCGTCGCGGTTCCTCAGGCCATACAAGGACAGACCGTCACGTTCCTGCAAAACGGACGGACGGTGAGCTATCCGTTGTCTGTCTTCCCTCCATCGGAGCAGGAACGCCTGCGCTCGTCGTTGGAGGAAACCACCATTCCAGAAGGGCTCCAGTCCGCCTATGAATTTGCTGCCCGAACCATTAAACGTTCTCGCCTGATGGTTGCCAACGGGGCCATGTCGGAAACCGCTTATCAGCAGGTTCTGAAGGAAACCCTGGCCGCGTTTCGAGCACAGGCTGCTCCGTTTGTTGCTCAAAAGAAGATCTCGTCAGAACGTTTGGAAATCCTCCTGAAAAACTTGGTTCCGCCGCGTGACGCCCTATGATCCCTCTCGGCGACTGCATAATCGCTTTCGAAAATGCAGCAACCGAGATGGCACATCGCTAGTCATTTCGCTTTCACCAACCCGCTCCCGTAACCAGCAATCCTGCGTTGCATGGCGGGCGTAAGCTTCTTTACAAGCTCAGCGTTGTACGTATGCGACGAGGTGTCGTCGAGGGCGTGTCGGCCAAATATGCGTTCGGCAGCAACGGCGTAGCCGCGAGATGTCCACGCGGGTGAGTTTGTCTCGATCGTGGGATCGACCCCGGTCGTCACGATGGAGATGCTGTTGTCACTGTTGCGGAGGATTTCCCATGCGCGGAACTGCTGGGGGAAGTCGCGCATCGAGGCGGTTTCGACCTCCCAGAAACCGCGTTCCGGGTGATTTGGATCAGGCGATGGAAACGGCGTAACCACGTTCAGATGTCGATGCCCTGCCATCACCAGGAGGAGGTTCGGATAATTGTGCAGCGTGGCAACCAGGTTGGTTTCGGCTGCCTGATCATAGAACATCGCGATTTTCTTCGTATCGGTGAGGCTCGCTTGCGGCAGAATGGGTATATGGCAGGCAAGGATCATAAGCTGATTCTCGTCCTGTCCTTTTTGCAATTCGTTGGTAAGCCAGTTGTAGCGCGCCGCATCAACCCATCCAGCACCATAAAATAAAGCATTGTGACCAAGCTCGTCCCGTTTGCAGGTATTATCGAGCATGATGATCTTGATCGGTATGTCTGCCACCGGCAGAAACGTGTAGCAAGACGCGAGGCTGCCGGTGACGCCGCTGGTGAATCCGTGCCCCTGAGGAAGCGATGTGCTGTCAAAGAAGGCATTGACAAAATTCGTGGGGGAGTCAAGCGATGTCGTGAGGCATCGGCGGTCCGCATCGGCGGCGACGGTCTGAGGCGTCTCGAAAAGATTCGTCAATCCCCATTTGATCACAGTGCCGTGCGGGGTGGCCCCGTCAACAACACCCACATACATGCCGGATCCCTCCGCGCCGGGGGGAAACAGGGGACCATTGGTCGAAATATCGAGAACGTCGGAGCCTACCATCGCATGTTTGATTTTTTCAGATGGATAGCCAATACCCATCCAGGATTGATCGTGGTTACCGATGACGGCGTACCATGGGATGGTGCGATCAATTCCAGTGGCTTGAAAGGGCCTCTGGTAATCGATGGTGCTGGCACCGGCGTGGGTGCCGGAGCTGGGTGTAATATACTTTCCATCCATGACATCGATAAACCAGCGTAGTTCGTTGAATTGAGCTGAGTTGCACATATCACCGAGGATCATGCCGAAATCGAGCGGGGATGACCGATGCAAGCTGTTGATGGTCTTGATGGTGGCATCCAGGCGATAGGTAGAGTCCAGTACGACCGGAGAATAGGACGATGGATTGAGACCGCCGATGCCAGCGTTGGTAAAGCCGGCGCTCCAGCCGAGGTAGGGTACCTGTGCTGGCGATTCCTTGTCGGTGATATGAATGTCGGTCAGGGAGAAAAAGGATAATAGCCGCGCCGCATTGGTTGCGCCTTCGTAGCCGGCAGGCATCAACGCGAGCTTCTGGCCCTCGCTGGTGCCCGCTCCCCAAGACCACTTGCCGTAATCAGTGGTCAGATACTGGGATACATTGGACGGGGCAATCGGCGGCGTATCCGGCGCGACATAAGAAGGGCGGATTGTTGCTTGGCGTGTTCCCAGCTCGACTCCGTCTCCTGAAACGGGATGTAAAAACAGAACCAGCGCACTGGCGGTTTGTATGATTAATCGTTTTGTGAATTTGTGGCATATGCATAGGGTTGTCATAGGTATAGTCGTTTCTGTTGTCATTGCAGTTCAAATGGTTGGGCAAATCAATAATCACTGGGATCGATATTGCATTTTAGCCCGCGTAATTCAAGCGCAGAGTTTCAGATCGGTTCATTTTTCGATGTTAGGGTTTGTCCCCATAGAGGCAAAGGACGGTCAACGGTATTGTCAGAAGTGTCGAGAGAGTTCAGAACGCAGGTAAACAGGAGGATGGAGCTATGAAGACGAACGCGACGAGAGCAACAAACAGGCTGGCAGGCTGCTGGCGATCCCTGATGGGAAGGCTGGCGACGATGGCGATGCTGGCGACGGTGCTTCTGGTTCCGTCCGCCATGGCCGGACATCCCGAGCTGCCGCTGGATTTGGGATCGGCCGGGGATTTTGTGATTCTGGCGAAGACAGGGATCAGCACAGTGCCGAGTTCCGACATCACCGGCGATATGGGGGTGAGCCCGATCGACGCCACCGCCATCACCGGGTTTTCCCTGATCATGGATGGCTCGGGTGAATTTTCAACATCCGCCCAGGTCTCGGGAAACATCTATGCAGCCGACTACGCGGTGCCAACACCGA
>JFJP01037112.1_pt1 | contig 45161 bp, 65 predicted proteins | sample 431651 | NCBI WGS metagenome assembly JFJP01 (sample SAMN02602958, study PRJNA72255) | Microbial mat metagenome, whole genome shotgun sequencing project. | biome: fresh water; feature: sink hole; material: water; isolation source: purple microbial (photo- and chemosynthetic) mats found in...
TGTACGCGAGGAGGTTCGCGTCGTGTAGTTTCGGGAGTGCCGGACAATGTTCGACCCCGGCCTCGCATTTCCACGACTTGAGACTCCGCGAAAGATCGTCCGTAAATCGTGCCATAATGTCGGACCGCAAAACGCGAAACGCTCCGCGAACCGCCGCCCGCATCTCGTTTGTTGACTCTTCCGCGGAGACTTTTCTCTCCTCCTCGTATAGCTCTTTTTGCATCAAAACAAGGTCGTTTTTGTGTCTCATCGACTCGAGGAGCGTCTCGAGTTCCCGCGCGTGTCGTTTCCGTTCACTGTCGAGGTTTTCCTTTAGTGCCCGGACCTCGACGCGGAGGCTTTCCGACTGTTCCGCGTTCGTTTTCTTTGTCCGTCGTTTGCTGTAAACCTCGTTGTATATGATATAAACGGCCCCGGCGATAGCCGTCCCGATATACTCCGCGCTCATAAATTCCGCCGCCATTTTGCCCCCTTATTTCGCTTTGATTATGTAATTGAGAGCTATCGACGGTTGCCGGTTTTCGTGAGGTGTCCCGAGTGTTTTCCCCGCCGGTACTTTTACCCCTTCTGTGACGTTGTCGTTTACTAAATTCTGCACGGGGCTTTGAGTTCCTCCCGTGTCTGATCTTACTGTTTGATTGAGATTCACGTCGTATGTTCCGTGTACGTGCTCCGGGAGATTTTCAACGTCTAAGATTGACTTTGTAATCCCGACCGGGGCCTCGTTAAGCGCGTAATTATAGGACCCGCTCGCGTCAGTATAGCCCCCGACCCCAATCGGGACGAGTCCTGCCATCTTCGGGAGTTTTGTCGGGTCCGCTTTCCCCGCCGCTGAAAAGTGAACTAAAAGCGCCGGATATTTCACCGAATCAAAAACAGAACCGTCACAAATCAACCAAGAATCGGACGCCGCCGCGAGCGTTGTCGAGTTCCCGTAATAAGGGACAATCGTCGCGACCGGGGTCCCGACGAACGCCTCGACCGCTGAGACTCGTCCGTCTATCGTCTCGAGCTCCGCGTCCTGCTCTACGTTCTTTAGCCGGTTTGTCTCCGCTTTCGCCGCCGCTTGCTCCGCTTTTGCGGTCGTTGCCGCGAGTTCCGAATCGAGCGCCGCAATTTCCACGGTGTGCGTTGTTTCCTGTTGATCTAACCACGCGAACCAATTAGAGACGACTCTCCCGAGCCAATTCCACATTTGGCGGGAGGGATATTGTTTCGGGCTCGAATACCCAAAGTTTACCTGCTCCGCTGTCGGGGTGTCGACGTTGTTCTCTCCGCTTACCGGGTCCGTTTTGTCTTGTATCGCCCAACTAGGGACGCTTACCGGTTTTGTGACTGCCATTTTCTAGCCTTTCGTGTAAATTTCGGAAAAATACCCGCCGACGTCCGCGCCCTCCGCGAATCCTAAACCGTCGCGCCCTATCCCGTTTTCTTTTTCGAACGTAAAATAGTTAAATCCCCCCGCCTCAATCATAACGAGTTCGACGCCCGCCGCTTTATACGGGACCGTTTGCCGGAATACCTCCCGGGATAAAATAGCCGCGTCGGCGTATAGTTCAATCGTTGCCGGATAGCCCTCCCGGTACTCAATAGCCCCGCCATTTGTTGACAATTCCGCCGCCTCGATAACGGCGTCCGGTTGCCCGTTTGCCGCGTTTATCCGTATTCGGGATTTTATCGCCGCCCGGTATGGTTCGTCCGTTCGACCTTTCCGGGGCTCCCCGACGTGTGCCCCTACGTCGTCGATAGCTCCCCCGGACGAGGTGTCGATATTCCAAAGGTAACGAATAGACCCGACCGCGTCGGCCGAATCTTTGAGGAGCGACCCTACGGCCTCTATTTTTTTCTTTAGTATGTCCGCCATGCTCTACGCTCCCCCGTCTCGTATCGGCCTTTTGAATTGCTCGAGTAAGAGGTCGACGGCCGCCGCGGCGGGGTCGTTCTCGTCCTCTGTTCTGAAATATCCAAGCGACGCCGCCGAAAGGGTCGAGGCCGGAGCCCCTCCCCCTATTTCCGAAACGTCGAGAATAAATTTTTCTCTCATTGTTTCCCCTTAAATTGGCGTCCGGTCCGTCGTTGTTACAATTACCCGGAAAAGAGGGGTCGCCCCGTCTTTTTTGTAGAAAGTTAGGGTGTTCCCGTCGAGAGTCATTTTTCCCCGGAGAGCCGCCCGAACGAGGTCGACGCTTTCCTCGAGCGTTGTCCCTTCCGCGGTTGCCGTTGCCATTGATAGCCCCGAAATGAGAGCCCCGCCCGCCGGGAGTTTCCCAACAATCTTCGCGACCTCAATCGCGACGAGAGAGAGGTCCCCGTCTACCTCGTTTACCTTCGCGAGAGTCGCGTCGACGTCGAGCCCTACCTCCTCTATTGCGGCTTTGATCGAGTGTTCTATCGACCCGGCCGCGATGGTTGCTGTCGGGATATAGCTCCGGACCGCCGCGGCTATAATTTCTTTATTTGCCGCACTATTCGAGAGAACCGACTCCCCGGGAACTGAGGAGGCAACTGTCGTCATTCTGTTGTGTAGAATGTCGACGCCGTTCTCTCTGTATTTGAAATCGGCCAAAACGGGCCCGTCGAAATCCGTCGCGCTCGACTTGTACCAAATTTCAAAAACGCCCGTCTCCCCCGATACCTCCGTCATTTGAGCGAATCCCGTATAGGTCCCGCTCGCGTCCGCCGGGATTGATAGCGCGGCGTCATTGAATAGCCGCCCGTTGAGGCTCGCGTTTGTCATCGACGTTAAGCGGAGGGATACCCCGTTGTCCGTTGCCTCCATGTTTCCGGCCGTGTCATACACGAGCGCCCGGATTTTGTACCCCGTAGAACCTGTCTCGGGTTTTACCGCCGTTTCGGGAATAGTCGAGACGAACGTCGTATTATTTATGATACTTTGAACGTCCGATTGTGAAGCTATAAGGCCCGCCGGGAGTTTCCCGTTTAGCGCCGAGAGAATCGGTGAAATACTGTCGGCTGTAAAGTCCCAAGCGGCCCCGGCTCCTTTTTGGATTTCGAGACCCGCGTCTCCGGGAGCCCCTACAAGGGACGTTCCCCCGTAAACTTTCACCCCCCCTAAAATATCGACGCCGTAAGCCCCCGCAAAATTCGCGTGGTTTCCGTGTTGTGTTCCCTCGATTGAGACGCCACTCCGCCCCATAATTTTTACCGCCGCGGCTATCGACGGCGCCGTATTTTCGAGAATTAGAGCGCTGTCGCCATTGCTCAAAAAGAACGCGGCCGCGTTTCTTAATGACTCGAGCGTCAATGCTTCCGCGTCGCTTTTTACCAATACCCCGCCATGCTCCGGGGCTAAAATCTCGACGGCGTGAATATCTCCGGGGCCCGCTATTGTTGAATGATTTGTTTCGACCTTTATCGCCGTTCCGGTGTCGCTGTAAACATTGACCGCCGTTTCGGTTTCTTTGTATGTTGAAATGTCGAGAGCCGGGCCCGACTGAGACCCGCGGAGAGATACCGCCGCCCCTGTCAATCCGTCCGCCATAACGTCGATACCAATCCCGCCCGAGATAACCTCGATCCCGACAGCTCCGCCCGCGGTGTTCGGCGCTTTTACGCGGACGCCTTTCCCGACAGTTCCCTCAATTGTGAGCCCGTAATCGTCACCGACAATTGTCGCGCCATTATCTCCGCCGTGAACTTTCACGCCGTCTGTCGCGCCGTCAATGTCGAGCCCGACGCCGTCGTCTCCTATAATTTTTACCCCGACGCCCGGGCCCGATTCGCTTCTCGCGCGAATACCGTCCCCGCCGTTTTCGCTCGACCCTTCGGCGAATAAACCATCGCCCCCGCGTCGTCCTGTCGTGGTGCTACCTGTTCCGCCCTTGAGAGATAGACCCGCCCCTCCGTTCGCGCTTGCTGTCGAGTTTCCTCCCTTCGCGTAAATAGCCGCGGCCGCCGGTCCGCCGAATACCTCGACCGCCGCGACCCCTTGACCTTCCGCGATTATTTCGAGCGGGCTCCCGGTTCCTATTGACGACAATTTGAGCGCCGCCGATTCGCTCGAGCTTGCTATCGAAACTGTCGGTTCTGTTCCGCTTCCGCTTCCGGTAATTGCGACCGCCGGTGTTGTCGAGTTGTTCGCCGCAATGGCAACGCCGCCGACAATTAAGCCGCGGGTTGTGCTGTCCCCGACTGCCGCAATTTGCTTAACAGAAAGAACCGCGGTCCCGTTGTCAGACCGTGTTCCGTTAATCGCCCGGACGTCGCACGGTATACCCTTTCCGGCCGTTTCTATCCCGTCGACGAGAACGTCGTAAATAGTCGCGGGAATTACGTCGAACTCATGCCAAACGGAAAGCGCCCCCGCTACCTTCACCGATAAGACCAAACGCCCGTGCGTCCCTGTGTCTACAGTGTTAAGACTAACGAGATAAAAGCCGTTTCCGGAGTGAGTTGTCGCGGTCGTCGAGTTCTTCGCGGCTAATCCCGCCCCGTTCTTTGAGAGCAAAACGTCCGCCGTGTTTATTGTCAGACTTGTTTCCGGTGTTTTCCCGTCCGTGTCCGATACAAAAGGCCCGACGAGTACCGTTTTTGTCGTGCTTACTTTTAGTGGTCCCATTATCTGTGTCTCCGTTGTTGATAGTCTGAGAGAATAGCCCCGTCCGGGCCTCCTCCTGTTGTATTGAAGAAAAATTTTACTTCCGTTATTTCGAGGTATGTGGAAGAGTGTGCGAAGTTAGCCGCGAGGACTATACCGTCTAGCGGGTTCCACTCCTTCGAAATCCATTTGTCAACCGCCGATTTTAACTGTGGGTTACCCCCGAGGAAAAAGTCGATATTCGCCCCCGCCGTGTTTGCATTTACTAACTCAGATATTGCGAGCTGTTCGGACCAAAATTCGGTAACGGGCGGGAAATCGTCGAGACGCGGGTCCCTTGCTCCCCAAACGGGTTGATTCCATAAAGACCGCATTGTCCTATTTTGCCTCATTACTTTAAGCGGCGCAGTCATGTTTACCCCGCTACCCGTCATGCTTACCCGGAGAAACGAGGCCCCCGGGGAGTATGAAGTCCCCGGAGTTACTCCGGCCGCTTCAAAATCAAAAATTGCGAAAGTTTCGTCCATGTCCCCGACCGATAGCGCCCGATTCCATTGTCCCGCCCTCCCCGTTCCTATCCCGTGAGACGCGACGACCCACGAGGCGTAATCGAGCCACCAACGCGAGCCCGTCACCGTTATTTGTGCCATATATTACCCCGTTACCGTTGTTCGTTCAATAGTAAAGCTGACGCGCTCAAAAGCCAAAACCTCGAGGAGCCCGGAGGCCCAAACGATAACGCCCGGCGCTGTCTCTTTTCCTACTCGAGTTGTCGCGGTCCCGATTCCCGGGACGCTATAAACCGCGCCCATGAGAGCTTGCGCGGGGACGTCGTAACCGGCGGGGAAATCGCTCGCAATTTCGACCGCTTTCCGCGCGACTCGTTCTTTCCAATCGGCGGGGGGAATGGCGTCCGGGTTGAACGATGTAACCACGATTTCAATATGCCCCGGGAGATAATCCGGACGGCTCATTTTTACGGTTTGAGGGTTCCCGCTTTTGTCGTATACGGTCCGCGAGATTTTTCCGGCCGATTCTATCCCGCCGGGCTTTGTGCTCCAAATCTTCGCGGCGATAGCCTCCTCGAGGCCCGCTTGACCGTCAAAAACGACCGCGAACGAGTTCGCCGGTATGCCGCCTTTCGCGATTCCTGTCGCGTTTTCCCGGACGTTCACAAAAGAGATACCCGGGACGGCCCGAACCGCCTCGTATATGGCGTCGATAGTTCCCGCGGTTGCCGTTGTTCTCGAGGCGTCGAGACGCGCCCGGAGCTCCGCGTCCGTTTCCGCTCCTCGACCGATTGAAAGGTCCCAAAGGTTCCGACAATTTCTGAGGCCGGAAACGGGGGTCACTATTTCCGAAAGTGTCCCCGGAGCTCCGCCGATAGGCCCCGGATTTTTGGCGGCGAAATCTCCCGCCGTACCGACTTTGTCGCGTGTCACATTTACAACGGCGCCGGACCGAAATTCCCGAACCTCGTCGAAAATGTCAACGGTAACGAGTACGCCTTCGGCGCTTGCTTTGAAACGGTCGTCAATATTAGCCGACGCCGCGAGGACCTCCGCGACTTTCTCCGGAGTGTCTCCGGTTGCCGCCGTATATGTTGCCGTGTGTACGTTCGTTCCGTCCGTTTCCGATAGTTCGAACGAGTAAACCGCCCCTGCAGTAATGGTCCCCGGTACTTTATAAACCGCGGAAATTACAAAAAGCGAGGAGATAGAAACGGCCGTCAATAGTTCGAACTCCTCCCCGGTAACTCTCGACCGGATAGTCGTCCCGTTTGGTACGTTTACCCCTCCGGACCCGTCCGCGAAAAGAGCGACGCGGGCCGAACTGTTCGCCGGGCCCGCTCTTTTTATATTTCGATATGAGACGTAATCGTCGAGGCTCGCGCCCTCCGCTCCCGTTCGTGAGCGGGCCGCGTAAACGTCCGCCGCGAGTTCCCAAATATCGGCGATTGGTTTCGAGAGGACCCCGACTTCTTGACCGATAACGCTATTCGGGCCCGTGTCCGTATCTTCTCCCCAAATTTCCCGGAATAGTGTCGCGAGTTCTTCGCGTATAACCGGGAGTCTCTTCGGGACAAATCCGGCCGGGCAGACTCCGTAACTACTCATATTTTGACCCCTTGCGAATAATCGCCGTAAATTGTTGAACATTCAAAATAAATAGATAGGACGCGCGTTTTATTGTCGAGAGACGCGTCGATTCTCGAGACCCGGAGGACCTCTTTATCCGCCTCTATCGCTTCGCGTAAAATACGTTTTGCGATTGAGAGGTCCCGGAGTTTACCCCCGAGGAACTCGAAAGAAATCCCGCCCGCTCCGGTGTCGAGATACCACTCTCCCCCAATATGCGCGAGCATAATCTCGAGACGTTGCCGGAGAGCGTCCTCCCCCTCGAGGAGAATCTCGTCCCCTGTGTCCGTGTCTATGTCGAAAGAGCCGTCGTCCGTTCTCTTGAGTTTTATGTCCTTCACATTCCCCCCGCTTTGTTTTGTCCCGCCGCCGATATTTTCAAACTACACGAACAAGGGACCGGCCCCGCCTGTGTTGTGAAACTTCCGGTACACATTCCCGAATCGTTCACGCGGAGAGGTTTCGCGCCGTCCGTCGTGACTTTTGCCGCCGTTGCTGTTATGCTCCCGGCCCCGGGGACCAATACCCCTCCCGGCAAAATACAAGCCGCCGCGGTCCATGATATAGCCCCGATTAAAACGTCCGCCCCGGAGGCCGAAAGCCGCGGCGCTTTTTGTTCTATAACTGAAAACGCCGAAAACGCTCCCGGTATGGCGGCGGTGTTCGGCGTTATTGTCACAACGTAACCGGGAGAAACGGCAAAAAGCCCGTTCATAATGTGACCCGGAGCGCCCCGCCGTTAATATCGACGGCCCCCGCTTTGTCGATAGTAATCGCCGCTTTCCCGTATTGAATCGCCGCGACGTTCCAATCTGAGACGGGTTTCCCCTTTTCCCCGCCGTATAGGCCCGGAATAGCTACCGCATCGGTTAAGGAATGGCGCCGCCGGTCCTCTTGTGTCGAATCTCCCCCGGTCTCGATAAATCCCTCGATTGACGCCTCGCAAAAAACGAGGAGAACCGTATCGCCCGGGACGAGAGGAAAAGTGACCGAAAACTCTCCGCTTTTTTGATACATTACCGGTACCCCTACAATAACCGGGAGTTCTATCGCGTCCCCGTTTTCGTCGATAATGGCGACCGACGGTTTCACGTCAACGACGCCCGCCTCGAATCGCTCGACGATACCGGGTAGCGCCGTATGTATTCCCGACGCTTTCCGGGATATAACCGCCTCGACGGCTCCCTCGATAGCTTCAAATAGTTCTGCCGCGCTGTTCATCTTTTGTCGTACCCTTTCACGTCCATTTGCCACGCTTGCCCGTGAGTGTCCCCGGTGATCCGGAGTTCCCCGACCGTAACCAATGCCGAATCTCCCGGGATTGACGCGCTATTTATTTGAACAAGTCCCCCGTGTACGATTCGGCCGTCGATAAGGTTCGAAAACTGCCACCCGTGTTTTTTCGTTTTTTCGCCTGTCGCGCCGTCCTTTTTCTCCTCCTCCTCCATAAAGCGAACCGGAGAGCCCAAAAGGCCCGAAGAGCTCGAGGAGAGAGCGACCTCGAGAGAGGCCGGTACTGATTCGTCTCTCGAGGCGATAACCAACGCCCCCGAGTATTGAACAACGCGACCGCCGACGCGCTCCGCTACCTCCCGTATCGCGTCGATAGCTTTCCCCGTAAAGGCCCACCCGTTAGAATAAGGCCGGTCGGTTAGGTCCGCTGTTTTGAGGTCGAGCGGAATCCCTATTCGGGCCCCGAGGTCGCGGAGGACTCCGAAAGCCGATACCGCTCGACCGTAAGAAAAAGAATAAACGCCCGACCGGAGACTCGAGGCCCCGGTCCGGGCCGAAATTTCGGTCACTGTGTCCGGGCCTTGTGTCCCTCTTTTTACGTCGAGAATGTCCCCGGAGAAAATAACGGTCTCCCGCCCTTTGTACCCCGCCGAAACGGTCAACAAAAGGCCCGCCGATAGTTTCGCCCCTGTCGTTTCCGATACGTTGTAAACCTTGACGGTTCCGACGTTCTCGTCCTTGCTTTTAGATACAACGAACTCGAGGCGGAGCCCCGCGAGAGATAACGCGACCGGAGCCCCTTTTTTTGAGATTTGGACGTCCGCCGAACGGTCGAAATATAGCCCCGGACCCATTACGAGCCCCAAACATAGAAAAGGCCGATTTTACCGCCCGTGAGCGCCTCGTATGTCACGCCGTCGGCGATAGCGCTCGAGAGCGCGGAGAGGTCCGTCGAACCGGCGAATATATCGCCCTCCATTCCCTCCGGTAATAACGCGGAATAGTCCGACAAAAGGAAAACGCCCGGCACGACTTTTACCCCCGCCACATAAGCGAGGCCCGTCTCCGGGTTCTCTATGGCCAAAAACCAACGGCGAACCGTTTCGAGGTACTCGAGGCGGATGCGGACGTATGCCTCCCCGAGTCTCATGTCGTAAGAAAACGCCGGGGAACTCATGACCGGGATTTGTTCTATTTTCTTCAATTTAAAAGCCCTTTCAATGACCCGAGAACCACTTCGCCCGGGTTCGCCCGTCCTTCGGTCCCCGCTTTTAACCACGACTCGACGGGCTTTTTAGTTGCCGCCGGTCCTCCGTTTTGCGATTCTTGAGACTGTCGCGCCGCTTCGCTCTTTTTCTTTTGTTTAGGCGTTGCCGGGGCCGGGTTAATCATCGCCGGGACGCTCATTGTACCAACGACCCGAACCTCTGAAAACGAAAGCCGGATTTTCGCCGATAGTTCGCTCGACGACTGTCTCCCGAGTTCTACCCGGACGAGTGCCATATTTTTATAGATTTTTATCGAGGTTGCCACCTTGAAAAGAGACGCCCCGCGAGGCCCCTCTCCCCTTGCGAGTCTCTCGAGGTCCGAATATACCGCCGCGAGGCGTTCCTCCCATTCTCTCCGCGTGTTCGACGCTTGAGCCGCCGCAATACCGACCCCGAGTTCTCCCCCGAGATATATCGCCGCGTTTGCGTTCCTGTCGGCGCTCCCTTCGAGAGGTGTCCCGGTTAGGAACATTTCGGCCGCGAATTGTTGCGGATCCGCTCGTAAATGGTCCGTAACGTCGACGCCTTTCTCGACCGGGTTCCGCGTTGCCGATACTTCGACCGCGTGAGATTCTGAGAGAACGAGGTCCGCCGCGAATACGGGGTTCGCGAACGCGGCGTCGTCGTCGTAAAAAATAAGGCCGGGTTGTATTTTTGCCGGATTATCCATTTTTTAAGGTCTCCCCCCGTTGTTTCGTTCCACCATTCGAAAGCCGTCGACCATTGCCGACGACGTCGCGGCCCGAATATCGTCCGGGCTCGCATTTGTCCCCCCGAAAGATAGCTGAAAGCCGCCCGCGTTGTACGTCGAGTTGTTTCCCGCCCCCGCCATCATATAACGGGTCGAGGTCGACGTCGCGGCCGCCCCTGCTCCCGCTCCCGATTCGCTGTTCCATTCTCCGGTATACCCGAAATCTGATATTTTTTTGAGGTTGTCCCGGATAAACCGAACCGGAGCGGAGTCCCAAATTTTCGTAAGCAAATCGAGTGCGCTCCCGAAAGCCTCCCCGATTAGGTTCCCGACCCATTGAAACGCCGGGCCCAATACGTCAAAAAGCCATTGGCCCAAAGGCAAAAGGACCCGGCCGACCGCGGCCAAAATCCCGACCCACCCCTCGAGAATCGGTTGAACAAACGCCCAAAACTCCCCGGCTTTCTGTTTAAGTAATTCCCAAGCCGCGACGAGAACTATCCCGATAATTCTCCCGGCCGCGAGCAAAAGCCCCCCGAGGAAAACGAGACCCGGCCGAATATTCTCCCAAAACTCGAGCGCTTTCGCCTTGAGCCGTTCGAATCCCTCCCAAAGAGACCCAAGAGCGGAGGACCCGCCGTCTTTCCATACTTTGAAATCATCGATAAGGACCGCGAGCGCGGAGCCCCAAAGAGCTATAACCGCGACAATAGCCGCCACCGCCGCTATATAAGGCAAAAGAGGAACTAAAGCCCCCCAAGCCGCGACGGCAAAACGTCTTAGAACCGCTATACCTATCCGCAATTGTGCGACGAGATAGCCGCCGATAGTTGTCCCGGCCGCCGCCGCCGCTGTCGATAGACTCCAAAGTCCGAAAGCCAACTGAGCGAAAACCATGATCAAAGGCCCGAGAACTATCGCGAGAGCCGCCCCGCCGACAATTAGGGTCCGGACCCATGCCGGAGACTCTTTTAAAAACATAAGAAACGGGGTCGCGGCTTTCATAATGTCGACGAGTACCGGGAGGAGAATCTCCCCGAAAACCTCCCCGACCGCTTTTAGCTGTTCGCGAAACGCGCGGACCCGGGCCGTATAGCCTCCCGACTCCCTCGCGTATGTTCCCATTTGTTTAACTCCTCGCGCCTGTATTAGCTCGAGTGTCGCGTATGCTTTTGCGAGCTTCTCGTTTTCGTATCTCATGCCGCGTTTTGTGTTTAGTGCAATTTGCGCGGTTATGTCCTCTTCGCTTATTGCAATCTTTAAGGTTTTGAGGCTTTCACGCTCCCCGAGGAGCGCTTTCGTCACGGCGTCCGCCGCTCCCTCTGTTCCCCCTTGATAGTTATTAAAGGCCGCGAGGTCCGCCCCTATCCGGGCCACCTGTTTTGAAAACTCGAGAGCCTCCCCGGCCCCGGCCCCGATACCCTGCAAAAGTCCCCCGGTTCCCGATAATAGTCGGGAGGCCGTCGAGTCCGCGAGTTTTAGGTCGTCCGCAATGGTCCGGAGAGCTCCGCCGCCTTTGTCCTCGAGAGTGTCGAAAACCGCCGCGTATGCCGCGAGGCTTTCCTCCGCGTCGGCCGCGAGGTCTATCGACGTTTTAAGCCCTGCCATAACCGCCGCGGCGCTCGCAATTTTCGCGAGCTCCCCGGGAATAGGAGAGAGAGCTTTCCCGATTCCGACGAGTTGGTTTTTTAGGTTCGTTGCCGTTTTTGTCATTCCGTCGAGCCCGGAGGCGTCGACTTTCCATTTTACAAGCGCGACAAATTCGTCGATAATATTACTCATTTTGTGTTTTTTCCTTTGCCTTTTTGAACTCCTCCCGGACGTCCGCCTCGTATGATTTGTACGCGAGGAGGCGCTCGAGGTCGTCGAGGCTCATCGAGGTTTCGAGCTCAAAAAGGGTAGCGGCCCCCGAGGAGACCGCCGCCCAAATTATAGACTCGTCGAGAATCTCCTCCGAGAGTCTCTTTTGTAGCTTTTGGGCTATTTTGAGAGAGAGCTCGTCGTCGTCCCCGAAAGTCGGGTCGTAATATCCCGGAGCCCCGAAAAGCCCTTTACTAAAAAAGGGTAATTCAAGACGAAAACCTCCGCGAGAACGAGGAACAATTCCCCCAAATCGCACATATAAATCGAGTCGAAAACCGAGGAGAGCTTACAAAATCCGAGCCCCTCGTCCGTTACCACTTCTACGAGTTCGATCATTTCGTCGACTATCTGCATAAACTTTTTATCGTCGAGACTCCCGAGAGCTCCGCCGATAGCGGAGGCGATAACCGCTAGAACCTTCATTTCGTCCCCGGAGAGAGAGACGCCCGTCGAGCTCGTAATCCCTTTGAGAGATTCCGCCCCGCCGACGTCCGCAATTTTAAGAGACGAAAGCGCGGGCCCTAAAAGCCCGGCTAATTTCAATTTAAGCGCGAGAGCTTTCCGCGCGGGGAATGCTCCCGCCTTGTACAGATGTTTGCCGATTTGTTTTTCAAAATGTTTCACGGTTTGACCTCTTTCCCGTTTACCGTTGTTGTATCAATTAAAGCCCGAGCGGTAAATTTCCGCCCGTAAATCCGAGAGCGTTCGGGAGAATAATCTCCCAATCAACGGCCCCGACGTTTTTCCCGAACTTTTTCCCGGCGTTTTTCTTAAACATAGCCGTCGCGCTCGAGTAAATTGTCGTCCCGTTTAATTCCTTAAGCATTACCGGGAACGCTCCGACCCCGGTTGCTTTGTCGATCTTCCGGAGGCCCGCGAAATGGTCATTCGATAAACTCGTCTGAGCGAGAGATACTTTTAAAATGACCGTTTCGTCCGCGTTCATTGCTCGAGAGACGAATCCGTCGACGCTTTTGTATAGCGTGAAGTCGTCCTCCTCTTGAGATACTTCGATAAAATTGTCGTCCGCGTACCCTTGAACCAATACGCCCGCGACAATTAAGGTAACGAGATTAGGACTATAATTTCCGAGACTCATAAGTCCCCCTTTTTAATATGTTATTGTTCCGTTTATTTGGGTGTAGTGCATCGCGCCCGCGAGGAACGCGACAAAAGAAACGCCGTCGTATTTTCGGGCCTGTTTGTCGGCCGTCGGCATAGTTGCCGGGTCAACGACGGTAACCGAAAAGCCTCCGTTTTGGACGTCGTCCTCGTCAACTGAGGCCGGAGAGATTCCACCGACGCTTTGCCCGATCTCGAGAACCGAACGTGTCGGGCTTTCGATCATTGCGGCGCCCTGCATTGTGTACGGGATTTTCTTCGCGTTGAGCATAACGCCAAAAACGCCCTCGGCGATTCGAGCGCGGAGCCAATCGGCAAAAACGATAATGTCGAGCCATTCCCCGCCGGTTTCGCGGCTCCCGGTTGCAATGAGAGTTTTCGAGCCCTCAATACAAGACGCCCCGCCAATTTCGGTATATGTGTTGACGCCCTTATCGTGTAAAATACCGCGCTGATTATCGGTCAAGCTGTCGACGTCAATCCCTCTCATTTTTTTAAGATGTAAGGTCCACGACCCCGGCTGATAAGTCGAGATAACTCCCGCGACTCCGCCGTCCGCGTATACTGACGCCGCGGCGCTGTGATAAATACAGAACGTGCGGTCGTTCGCTTTTGCGAGCGCCCAAATACTCGCGGTGTCGTCTGCTTTAATCTCGAGGAGCTCCGGGTCCGCGCTCGACGCTATAAAAATTCGAGAGTCGTCCGCTTGTACCCACTGAGACGCCTCGACCTGTTCCGATACCACTCGAGAACATAAGAGCAAAAGATACCAAGCCGTATTTTGTCCGGTGATCTCGTCGAGAGCTTCGCCGATTCCGGTGTCGTCCGTGTACTTTTGGCCGATCAAAACGCGAGACGGACGCGGATTTTGCCCGAAATAGGCCGCCGCCTCTTTGTATTCCGCTGTCGTGTCCGCATAATCTGTTTTTACCGCCGCAATGTTCGTATATTCGCGAACGCGGAAACGGTTCTCCGTTGTACTCGCGAAATTTTTCGAGCCGCCGATAATAAGGCCGACCCCGAACGACTTCGCGGTCACTCCCGCTGTTCCCGCCGTGATTTGCACGTTTACTATTCCATTGATAGAGCCCATTCGCTCCCCCTCCGTTTAATTAGTTTTTGACCTCGACCGAATACTCCCGGCCGCTGTCGCTTTTTATTGTTCCCGTGACCGTTACTTGTTCGATACTATCCCGCGCGAATACTTCCGACTCATTCCAACGAATACCAAACGCGAACGACGCCGCGCTCCGTTGTTTCCCGTCCCGAACATAAGAGACGTCCTTCGGAATATCATTTCGATAAATAACGACGCCCGCGGCCGCCGCTACCTCTGTTTTTTGTTCGATGTTTGTCGACGCCTCGAGCCTATACCCGAGAGCCATTGAGCCCGGACCGGCAAAAATTCGCAGGTCGATTGACGCCTCGCGAATCCCTGTCAATTGCGCCCGGTCCGCGTCGATCTGTTCGACGGCGTCGCGGGCCGGTGTTCCTGTCGGGGTAAAAAAGAGAACGACGCACGGCTCCGCCGGTGTCGGGCTGTCTTGATTCCCCCAAACGATAACCGCCTCCGGGATATACCCCTCGAGAGCGGAGATAACGAAAGCCCGGCACGGGTCCTGTACTGCTGTGATAATATCGGTCACGCTATAACCTCCGCCGCCGTTGCTTTGTAGTGACTTATTAGGCCGTTTTGCCAAGGTTCAACCGTTTTGATTTCGTAAACCTTACCGGAGACCGCGACGAGGTCCGCCTCGACTCCGGGACGTCCTCCGGGCCGGAGTTCCGTCGACGTGTAGAGAGTGACCGAGCTTTCCGCCCGTTCGTCCTCCGGGAGAGGGTCGCGCCTGTCTTGAGAGCCGCCCGCCTCGCGGTGTTGTACTGAGACCGTTATCGGCGTTCGCGTTTCCGCCCCGTCGACCCACCGGCCCCCAATGTAACTGCCGCCGCTTTTTCTTATTAGCTCCGCCGCTTTTCGAAATCCCATTTTTTAGCCTTTCCGACGTATCGAGAATGTAACCGAGGCTTTCATTTGTCCGGTGTCTATCAACGGCTTAGACGACTTTTTTCGCTTGATCGTTGCCGGGAGGTTCGGTTTGTGTTGTCCGCTTGTAATATAGGACCGTACTTTTGCCGCCGCTACCTCCCCGACCATTCCCGCCGCGTCGATAGGGTTCGAACCATCGAAAACCATTTCGACCGCTTTGTATTGTGCCGCCCGGATAGTATTCTCCGCCGCTTTGAGCCCCGCCGATAGGAAAGGCCGCTCCGCGTCGTTTATGGCGGCGATAGTTGCAATATTGGCCATTGTTTTTGGCCCGTCCGGTTCCGTCGGCGGTTTCGGGTCCTTTCCTTTCGGAAATCCGACCGCGATCTCCGCGGCGTCGAGAACGTCGAGAGAGGCCCGGAGTTTTGCCATAGCTTCCGCATATTTGCGAGGGTGCAAAAACTCCGCGTGGTTCATTCGTCCGGGTCCGTCGCGAGAAACGCCGTCGAGACGTTCGCGCGTATCATTGCCGCGAGTTCTTTCCCGTATGCTGTCGAGTTTAGGTTCTCGAGCCCCGAGAGCCCGGAGACTTTTGTGTCCCCTGTCGCGTATGCTTTCGAGAGGTCCCCCTCTTGTTCGCTCGAGAGAGGCCCGGCCGCCGCCCCGAGAGAGCTCCCCGTCGTGCCATTACCCGCCGCCGTTTCCACTGCTAACCAATGAAGAACGAGGAGGCCCCGGCAAATAGGGTACGCACGCCCGAGAGCGTCCTCCCCTAAATAAAACGTCGTGAGCTCTACCATAGAAAGGACCCGCGCGTCGATAACGACGCCCGGCTCCCGTATTCCGATAAACTGCTCCGGGGTCAATTGTTGCCCGCTTCGAGTTCAGCGCGTTTTTTCGCTACTTCGGCTTTTCTAACTTCGAGAGCTTCCTCGAGTTTATCCAACGCCGCCGCCGCTTTTGCCGCTGTCTCTTCGGCTTTCGTTTTTTTCTCCGGGTCCTGTTCCGCTCCGGCTTTTTCGGCCGCTTTTGACGCCGCGTCGCGGGCCTTTTCTACTTTTGCGATAAGGTCCCCGAGCTCTTTCGCGCTCGCGTCGTCTTTTAGTTCTTTGATTTGGTCCGGAGCCGGGACGCCGTCCTCCATTAAGTCGACGACGAATTTCCCGCGCTTCTCGCGCTCTTCGAATAGCTCATTCGCTCGAGCCTCTTCGAGCTGTTCCGCTGTCATTTCATAAGAGTGAACGCCGGGAATAATTGAAAAACCGCAAACGAAAGTAGCGGACGCGGTTTTGTTGTTGATAATAACCATTTTACAACCTCTTGTATATAGTAAGAATTTAGGGGAAACGGGCCCCTTTTGGAGGCCCGCTTTTTGGGGTTTTAGCCCCGGAGGTTCTTAGAGACCTTCCCAAATTGTGATCGAAAGCGGGTAGTATACCACCGGGCCCGCGGTTTTCGCCAAACATGGGATAACGTACTCGAGGCCCCGCTCTTGAGCCGGGAACTGTTCAAACTGCTTTGTAATTTCAAAAGCAAATTTATTTTTGTCGTTCTTGTAAACAAGAGCGACCGAACTCGAGCCCGCGACGCCCGACGGACGAGGGGTCACGCTGTCGAGTTCCGGGATAGTACCAACGCGCGTAATATACGGCGAGGTTTTAAGGAAAAACTCGAGGACGGTCGTGTCGCTCTGAGTTGAACGAGGACGGGTCGAACATTCTCCGTAAGCCTCGAGAGGGAGGAGAACCGTGTCCGGTCTCTCGATACCGTTCGTAAGTTTCCAAGACGCTTGACTCATGGTTTTAAGGTCCGCGAGCATTTCGTCGGCTGTTTTGTCGGCCCACTTTTTCGAGGTTCCGGCCGCGTTGTTCGGCAGAACTGTTACCGGTATTCCCGAGGTGTACAAAATACCCGTCATTTTCGCGTGGGTGTCCGGTCGAGCCTTGAACATAATGTCATTCATACGCGCAAAAATTGACTGTTTCGCCGCTTCGGCTTTTCTCGCGTCGAGCTTCGAGCCAATCTTCGCGGAGATTCGAGCCTCGTCGACGCTGTAACCATAAGACGACCCGAGAGGACGAACCGGAACTGTGTCTGATTTTCCCATGATGTCGGCGCGTGGTAAGTCGTCGGAAAAGTCCGAAATAATCGATGCGATTCCGGTCCGGTCAAAAGAGCGAACCTCGATACTCGTCGCGGTGTCCGGTACGTCGTAAGAAATAGGGAAATAACCGCCCGCAAAAAGGCCGTACTCCGGATAGAGTCGGTCGTATGTTTCGGTTTTTACGTACTTGAGCTGTTCCTCAAAATGCGCGGTTTCGTTCGCGTCGAGGTGCTGTGTTTGGATTTTATCCGGTTTCATTTTGGCCCGCTTTCTTTGTTACGGAAGGTTAATTTCAAGAATTGCAACGCCGCCGCCAACTGCGGTAACGTCCGAACGGAAAACACCGCCCGTTGCGATATTTCCGGTCGCTGTCGCTGTGAAGTTCCCCGGCGCCGATACGTCCGCGTATGCTACCGCGTCGACTGCCACTGCGCCCGATGTAGTAACCGACGCGCGGCCCTGTCTCAATACGGGTACGGGGTCGTTTATTGCGTACCCTTTCCCGGTTTCGACCGTGTGAGACTTGAGAACGATTCCGCGGAATTTATCGCCGCTTGCCGCCGGTTTTTTGATTCGGTTGTCGCCGCTGTTTTTTACGGCCGCTTCACCAAAGTTGAGCGCTTCCGCCGCGATTCCGGTCTCTACATGATCGAATCCAATGTCGAATTTTTGGCCCGGAGAATAGGGGGCCATTTCCGCCGCGTAAGTATTCGTGAATAGATTCATTTTTCCCCGCCTTACTTCTGTTCTGTTTTGTGGTTGTACTGTGTAAACTGTCGATTGTACGCCGCCGCCATGTCGGCCGCGTCGTGTCGTTGTTCGTCGTCGCCGTCTTTGCGGAATTGTCCGGCCTGTTTTGCCGGTTCCTGTTTTGCCGGTTTCTCCTCGTCGATAAGATCGATACGAGCCGCGAGATATTCGTCGCTTTTGCCTTCGCCGGTAAATCCGTCGTTACGTTTTGCGATAATCGCGATCATTTGAGCGCGTTCGTCCTTCACGTTAAGTTTTGCGAGGTCGTCCGCGTCCATTACTTTAGCCGCAATGGTCCGGAGGCGCACACGTTTTTCGACGATAGCGTCTACCGCGTCCATAGAGTCGGCGCGTTTTTCCGCCGCTTCCGCTTTTGCTTTTGCATCGTCCGCCGCCGCTTCGGCTTTTTCCTTTTCGGTGTTCGCCGCGTCGGCTTTCGTTTCCGCATCGTCCGCGCGTTTCGCTTGCGCGAGATACGCCGACCCGACCGCGTCGTCAACTTCGACAAAAACGCCGTTAATTTCGATTTTCATCGTTTTTCCTCTTTCGAGTTGTTCGCTTTCGTCGACCCGATAGGCGTCGTCCGCGTCGAAACGTAGACAAGCCCGAGAGCCCGCCCGGGCCCGGTCAACTATTGCGAGGTGATTATATACAATTTCCGTTTGTTCGCTGTCGTATCGTTCGCCCTTATATGTCCCCGGAGTCGGGTCGATTGCGACGTCGTAACCGAGAGAGAGCTCCCGGCGGCCGTTTTGAATAGCCCGGATAGCGTCGTCGTGAGTTACCAATATTGAGACGAGGCACTCGTCCCCGCGTTGTTCGACGGTTTCCCCGGTGAATCCCTTTGCGAGCGCTTTCGCGTTTTTAGCGTTTACGAACTCTTCGGGGTGTCCAATTGTGATCGGTATCATTTTTAGAGATTCGAGGGTCTCGTCGCGGAATACCTCGTCGGTTCTCCGGAGCTCCACGCGGACGGACCCGTCTTTGTTTTTATATCGGAATGTACCGGCGCGAGTGACGACGGCTTTCGCCCGGATATACCCCTCCGGCGTTAGTTCTACTTTTCCGATAATTTCCGCGCTGTCGTATCGTTTCACGTTTTCTCCTACATAAAAAAAGAGGCGGCCAAAAGCGGGGACCCGACGAGGAGGTCGAATTTTTCCGCATTTGTCCGCCTCTTCCGTTTCCTACTATTCGAACCGGGATAGCTTTCGAGTTAAAATATACGACTATTTTCGTTTTTTTGTCAAATAAAAAAAGCGGGGCGGTATCTTTGAACCGCTTTTGCTTTGTAATTGCTTTGCATTTGCTTATCAATTGCAAAACTAAAAGAGAGCAAAGCGAAAGCACTCGCGAACCTTTGCAAAACATGAACGTGTAATGTTACTGCTATTGTATTGTATTTGTGTTTTAATTTGTTTAATACTATACGCGAGGCCGGAGGGCCGACCGCTCAAACGAGTTGTTTTAAGACACAAAAGGCCCGGAGTAGTGTCGAACTATCTCCGGGCCTCGTTTTAGTTGCTGTCGGGGCTGTCTCGTTGTTAGGTTCCTTTCCTTTTGCCCCCCGCTATATAGAAAACTCCGCGCGGTCCGCCGTTGCTCTCTTTTTTCCCTATGATCTCCCATTCTCCCGGCTCCTCTCCTTTCTCCCGGAGAAACTCCCCAAGGACCCGGACGGCCTCCTCGATTTTTCCCTCGTCCGTTGCGTTTGGGCCTAGCCTCCGAATCTCGAGACTATTCTCCGGGAGGCGAAAACCGCATCGCGTCGCGCTACTCATTGCCCGCCGCCCTTTCTTCTCGTATGCTTTGAGCCCAAAACCTCGCGGCCTCCCCGTCCGGCCGGAGGAGAGAGTCCTCGAGCGCGGAGATATACGTCCGCTGTTCTTCGAGATTCCCCTCGAGCTCTTCGATTTTCCCCGCCGTTTCGAACTTGTACTGACCAAAGAGCGCCCGGAGCTCGTCGAGCATTTCCCGCGCGGCCGATAACTCCCGGCCGGTCCCCGCCGATAACTCCCGGACCTGTCTCGCGAGGTCTCGAACAATGTCCGCCGCCGTTTCGGGGTCTCGTTTGTCCTCGATCTCCGCGGCGATCTGTTTTAGCTCCTTTGTCCACGGGAGGCCGCTCATTTTTGGCCCCCTTTCGCCTCTTTGAACTCGCGAACGTGCTCGAGGCGTCTCTCGAGCTCCTCCCGAGATATTCGGAATTGAAACGGCTGTCGGACCTTATGAAATAAAAGCCTCGAGAGCTCAATATCGACCCGAGCGTCGTGCAGACCTGTTCCGGGAATACCAAGCGCCCGCGCTACCGTCGTTGCGATCATTTCCGGGCTGTCGTAATCCCGGAGGAGGAACTCCGAAACGGTCCCGAGTTGAAAGTCCGGGAGCCAATGGCGATACGGGAGACAATAGAGCGCCGCGGCTCCCCGGACGTCGTAAACGTCGGGCCATTTCCAAGACCCGAGGTATTTCTCCCCGTGACGGTCGCAAGCGGCCCGGACGAATCCGTCGTCGAACTGCGAGTTGTACCCTGTAAAAATTGCTTTGTCGGCTTTGTCGAACTTCGAAACATAAGCCGAAAGCCAAGCGAACATTTCCGAAAATACTCGTTTCTCGTCCGGAGCCCCTTCGAGGTCCGCGCGTTGTATTCCCGAAATAGCGAGAGCCTCGTCCGTACATTCGAGCCCCGGGAATGGCCGAACCAAAGAGGAGAACCGGCCGACTTTTTCGCCGTCTATTTCCATGATACAAGCGACCTGCACTATTGCGGAGGTCCGCGGGTTGAGTCCGCCGGTTTCCAAATCACAATGCCATAATTTACCGACCATTTGCGGCCCCCGTTCCAAAATAAAGCGCGTTTTCTGTTCTCTTTGAGTGAACGACCGCGACCGCGATCCGTCCCGGAGTCTTGAGCCATTGCGGCCCGGCCATAAAGTGAGGCGCGTTGATTTGAAAGCCGGTCGCGTTGTATTCTTTCCCGGCAATTGTTACGACTGTTTTGTTTTCTCGATTCATTTCCCGACCTCCTCGTCGTTTTTTTTCTCTTTTGGCCCTTCAATTGTCCGGACGTTCTCCGGGGTTGAAACGGCGAACGGTTTTACATTGCTGTAATCGTGCCTCTCGAGGCGATACCAACGCCCCGCCGCGAGCGTTTGGATATACTCCCGGGCCTCTTTTAGGGTCCCGAATTGCGACGACTCCCAAAAAACATGAGACTCGTCCGGCCCGTCGTTCACAAAATACAAAATACTACTTTTTCCCATTATTCGAGCCCCTACACGCTATCGAGATTCCGACCGGAGTCCCTTCTATTTTTAAAACCATTAAAACCGGGGAGTATTCAATCCCGGGGCCGTAAAGCCCGGCCCAATCTTCGCCATAATCGGCCCTAATCACGTCCCACCCATTTTCGAGCGCGGCCTTTTCTGTAATCCACAACGCCCCGGCGGTCCGGTCCGAAAACTCGTTCGACTTTTCTCCCAATATAAGGAGCTCCCCGCGGATCATTGTTCGCCGCCTTGATACATTGCGAGAGCTTTCCCTCGAGGGTCCGGAGTTGTCCCCCAATAAATCGAAACATCTCGAGCCCGCTCGATTTGCCCGTCCGCGATCATTCCCCGGACCCGTTCGCCGTCCGGACCCGCCGCGACGATAATCTCCCCGAAACTCTCCCCCCGGTGTATAGCTTTCATGGTCTCGAGCGCTTCCGTTGTTTTGTTATGGCCGACCCGGAGAAACTCCCAAGACTCCTTTCCCTTTTTCGTCGCGATAAGAGGCCCGGTCGCGAGGTCTCGAGCGTCGAAAGGGAAAAGGCGATTAAATGCCCGGTAATGGTCCACGCTATCGGCCCCGATTGCTCGAGAGGCAAAAGCGACGAGGCCCTCGACCGGTATCTCGTTTTTGTGTTCGAATTGATCTGCGACGCCGTCGCGTTTGTCCGCCGGTACAATCCAAACGCCGGACCACTCCACGCGGCCGACCGATAGACCAACGCGAGACGCCCGGAGGCCCTCCGCCGCGTCCTCTCCCGTAAAGAATCGCTTACAAACGAGACCTTTCGAGGCTTTCACTTTTGACGCGAGGAGAAAACAATCCCCCGCCGTAAATTTCCGAACCGTCTCCGCGATAGCCGCGTCGAGGTCGAACTCTTTTTCTCGTGCCATTTTGGCCGCCTTTCGTTTCCCCCTTCGGGGTGTCAATAGAAAAGGCCCGGGAGACTTTCGCCTCCGGGCCTGTTTGTTTTTTAGTTGATAGTATTCGCGAGAGTCCAAAAATAGATGCGCTGACGACGTGAGGCGAAACGCTCGTCCGCCGGTTGCCCGACGCGGCTATTTTTCAAAAAGTCGAGTACGTTATCGAATTTAACCGCGAGAGAGAGCTCGAAAGCGAAGCGCGGTTCCGCGAGAATCGCCTCCCCCCATACTTGACGAGCGCGAGATTTTCCGAGGTTGATCTTTTGAGCTGTTGTGAGGTTCGCCGCTTTGAGTTCTTGAATCATTTTTTAGTCCTTTGTTTTCCCCGGCGGGGTGTCCGTTACTTGTTACATTTTGAAATATAACACTAAGAGCGCGAAATGTCAAATTTATTTTATCGTTATGATATTTTTCTCCGCGATCATTATCGCCGCTTCGTATCTATCGACGAGCCGGTCCCGCTCGATAACCGCCTTTTCGAGGGTCTCCCATTGTCCCCCGTACTTCTTGAACCGTTCGTACCTCATGCCCAAATAAACCGAGAACCGTTCCCCCGCCGGAGTGTTCTCTGTCCGGATATACGGCTCCCCGGTGAAACTCGAGGCAATGGCCCGGGGTAGTCGTGCCCGTTGCTCCCGGATAGCTTCGCTCGCGGAGGCGGCTATCTTGAGATTTTCCGGCCGGAGGTTCTCCGCGTCCCCGTCAAGATATACGACCCGGTTTCCCGGCCCCGTGTACCCCAAAAAGGCCGACGCGACGAGGCGCCCGGCCGTAAATTGTTTTTTCTTCCCTTCGGGGTTCATTACTTTGTACAAAATCGACTTTCCCGCCCCTTTTTCCCCGTGAGAATCGGCCCGCCACCCTTTCGAGAGTATAGGGGCCGCCCCCGCCCCTGTCGTCCTCCGGAGGCGGCCCAAATTTGAGACCCAATAATCCTGCCGCAAAAGCGGAGAGCGCCGCCATATTTCCCGAAAGCCCTCCGGTTTTTGTATTGCTGTCTCTTTTACCACCCGAGATACCCCTCGCACGTATGGCCCGGGGCTACTTGCTCCCCCTCGTCGTCGAATAGTTCGTCGATAGTGCAAGAGAAATTCCCCCCGGCGTCCTGTGTCGAGTTTTCGCATTTATCGCACGTTCTCCCCGTCGCGAGGTTGTACTCGATTATCTCCTCCCGGACGAGATTCTCGAGAGCCTCCGCCGCGGTGTTCCCTTCGGCCTCTTTGCCATTTTGGGACCGGGCTATCCACTCCGACCCGTCTTGAAAAACTTCATATTTAATCACTCGCGGGCCTCCTCGTCGTCCCCGAAAACGTCAAAACTGAAATTCTCTGCGGCTCCCTCGAGCGGCGTCCCTTTGAGAGCCTCCCGGACCGCTGTCTCGACCTCTTCGCGGGTTCGTTTCCCGGAGACGAAAACCTCCCCCGTTTTCTCGTCCAAATGGAGATTTTTGTCGTATATCTCGAGACGACTCTCGAGAATGGCCCAAAATAGCCGTTGTTTCGTCTTGAGCTTCTCCCGGATTTGTCGCGAGGCGTCCGCGAGCTCTTGAACCTCGAGCCATGCGGCCTTTTCCGCGTCCGTTAGTTGCCCCGCGCTTGTGTCATTTTTGCGGAGTTCGCGCTCTATTTTCGCGTGAATAATTCTTTCGAGTTCTTTCGGCATTTTTTCCATTTTTTTTCTCCTCGTTCTACGTTTTGGCCCGGGACCTCCCCGGGCCTGTCTTGTTAGTCTATCTCGACGCCGTCGATAACCGTTACCACTGTTCCGACGTACTGAGGGAACCGCGCGTTTTGATCGAGCCCGAGCGCGAGCCCGTCCTCGTTCACAATTACGAGGACGGTCCCGGCGTCCGTATCGACCGCCGTTGCTATTTGGATATAGCCGCCCAAAAGCCCCTGTAATACCGGGAGAATCTCCCCGGCCTTAAATTTCGGCGCGAGGTCGACCTCGATCTCCGCCCCGTTTGTGAAAAATATCTTTGCCATTTTTGGCCCCTTTCGTTTTGCCCTTCGGGCTTTCAAGTCTCCCCGGGAGAGTTCCCCCCGGGGCCGTTGCTGTTATTCTTTCCCGGCGGTTCTCCCGCGCTGTCTCCCGTTCAAAAATGCGGCCCGGATAAGTTTCTCGACGTTTGGCTCCGGAGTCTCCTCCGGTGTCGACGTGAATCCGTGAACGTATGAGAGTTGACGCAGGACGCTTTCCTCCTCGTCCGTTGTCGCGATTGCGGCGGCCGCCTGTTCTTCCGGTTGGCAAATTTTAAGGAGTTGATAGGCCGCCTCTTTGAACTCGCGGCCGTGTATATCGCTATTGTTCACCGTCGCGATAAGGTCGAGGACGTCCTCCCCGATGTTTCGGAGCCACCAATCGTTTCGGTGAATAATAGTGAGCGCTTTCTCCGCGTTGTACTTCCCCCCGGAGATAAAACAAACGCCGGTGGTTCTGTCGATCTCGACGACAAAACCGTCGAGATTCGCCTCCGCCGCTGTCGGGACAACCGGAGCGACCGGAGCCGCTTCGAGAGCTACCGGGGCCGGGGTTTCTTCGATAGCCGGAGCCGCTTCGATAACCGGAGCCGCTTCCGCTTTTGCTTTTGCTGTTTTCGGAGCTTTTACCGGAGCTTCTACGAACTCAATCGCGACCGCCCGGAGACAATGGTCCGCCGCTGTTAATGGCTCCTTTTTGTACATTTTCCGGAGGCGGTTGTCCTCTGAGAGAGTCCGGGCAATATATCCGGCCGCGTCGTTCGTATATCCACAAACGACCGGGACGCCTCTTTTACTATTCCACAATACAACGTGGCTGTACTTGTTGTCAGTTTTGCGAGTTGATTCGACAGCGGCCATTTCTTCGCCGTCGTCCGCTGTCATTGCCGGGAGTGCTACCGCGTAATGATAAACCGTTTCCCCTGCTTTTGTTGTTTTGACTGTCGCTACTGCTTTGATTTGTTCCATTTGGTCCACCTTTGTTTTGCCCTTCGGGCTGTCCTTCGTTGTTACATTCTAAAATATAACACTAAAACAATAAAAAAGCGAGAAATATTTTTCCCGCTCCTAATTTTTATGTATTGTTTCGCCTAAAACCTCCCGTTTTTATGGCCGGAGCTTGCTCGATACCTCAATCCCGGCCCGGCCGATTCCGCCGTCCCGCAGGTCTATTGTCACCACTATTCGCCCCGTCAATCGTTCCGCCGCGTATTGTCCGACCGCCCGGCCGACCGCCTCCCCGAGAGTCCTTACCGTGAACCCGTCCTCTTGTTTTTCCTCGTTCGCCACTATTTCCCCCCTCTAAAAGTAATCGACCCGACTCGAGCCCGTTCGACGGCTTTGTCCTGTTTTATCGCGCTTTCTCTATTCGCCGGAGAAAATAGGAGACCGCCGTCCCCCGGATAGGCGTCCCGGTGATCGTGTTTATTCGCGAGAATAACCACCGGCACTTTGAACGGTTCCCCCGGATAGGCTTCGCACGTTCCCCGCCCGGTCCATCGTGTACAAAATAAACATTGCGAGAGGCCCGACTCGTCGAGTATCTCCCCCGTGTTTTCCCTTTCCATATCCCTTACTCCTCCGGTAAAATTTCGACCGTTATTACTCGATTGTGCCGCCCGTTGTGCAATACATGGCTCGAGTCGATGTTTTGAATATCCGAAATATAAAACCGCGTCGTCGGCGGGAATATTATTTCGTCCTCTCCCGTTATTTGCGAAATATGTCGGGCCGGGATAGCTTTCGCCCCTTTAGGCACATTGAGGCGGAAAAGTGTCCCCCCTTCGAACGCTACCCGGTGTGTCGTCGTTGTACTCATAAAGGCGTGTTCGGTGTAAACCGTCCCGACGAGGTCCTCGAGCTTTTTCCCGCTTTGTTTTAGTAAACTATTAAGGAAAGCCGTATCTCCTCCGCGCCAAACGACGAGCGGCTCCTTTACCGTGTGTTGCCTTATTAGCTCCGCCGCGGCTTTATGCTCCCTGTCGAGCTTTGCGGCCGTGAGCGGGTTCGGGTTTGATATTCCGCGTAAATAGTTGTTTCTACTGCCATACGACCCGCCGGTGTAATCTCTCAAAACCTCGTGCGCGTCCTTCTCTGTTCCGTATTTATCCCACGGGACGCCATCGCGTTCCAAATAGTCGCGGTTCGACCCCTTTGTCCACGGCCCTTCTATTTTCTTTTTCACCATAGAGACCCACCTTTTTTTCCCGTCTCCGCGGTTCAACTGATAACCGTCGGCCCCTTGTACCCCGGCGTCGACGAGGTCTTTCGCGTACTTTTTGTCGTCCGCGAATACTATCCGAAAGCCCTCTGCAGTTTGCGCGAGCGGTTTCCCCTCCTGTAAAACGAAAGCGGCGGCCGGGTTTGTGTTGTCCCTCCCGAGTTCTTTCCGGCGCTCCTCTTTTTCCTTTGCCGTTATGGCCCCTATAGTACGGGCTTTTGCCGAGGTGTCTCCGCCCGCTTTCTTTTTGATTGCGATATACTCCGGAGAGGAGAGGACCGCCTCCGCGTTGTCTATCACCTGCTGTAGCTCTTGAATTACCGCCTTTTCTTCGTACCCTAGCTTCGCGGCTTTCTCCGCCGTTTCTTTCGCGTCCGTTGCAATTGCGAGAGCTTTCTCCGCGTTGTTCTTCACTGTCAAAAAGTCGGATTTTTCCACCGTGTATAGCTCGTCGATAGCTTTCTCGAGGAGTTCGTCGGCCTTGACGTAAGAATCGGCGGCCATTTTGTTTAATCCCTCCGCCGTTGCTTTGTTCGCGAGTTTTGCCGCGGCGATTTTCGCGTCCTCCGCCGCTTTTATCTTTTTACTTATGGCGTTTAGGTCGAGCGGTTTCGGGAATGGCCCGCCGCCCTCGATAGCTTTGTCCGCTTTTGTCATCCATTCTTTGACGTCCTCGATAACGTCGTCCGGATAGGTTACGAGATTTTTGTCCGACTCGAGCCCGTTCGCTTCGAGCGCGTTTTTCATCGTCGTTTTCCCGTTGCTCTTGTACTTCGCGAGGAAATGGTCCGACTTTTCCGGAGATAGGAACGGGACCGCGTCACCGGGTTTGTAATCGTCGAACGGGTCGAACGGTTTCGGGGCTTTCCCTTTTATCGCCCCCGGGAGAGCCGCCCCGGAGAGCTTCGGTCCGTCTCTTTTCTCCCATTCGGCCCGAATTACGTCCCGGCGCCCTTTGAGCGCTTCCCGGTACTCCTCCCGCGTTTTATCCGGGAGCGTCGAACCTTTCCACACTGTGTCGAGAATGTCGTCGATAGTTTCGTCCGTAAAATTCGCGACTTTCTCGAGACTCCGGGTTATATCGTCCGCGCTATATTTCGACAAAATCGGTGTTATTTGGTCGTTTACCCCGTTTAGGTACGTTTCGAGCTCCGGGACCTTTCCGGCCTCGAATGGTTTCTTTTGACCTTGCGCCCGGAATTTCATCGCGGCCCCTACGTCAATTCGGACGAGGTTCCCGGCTGTGTCCTTGAGTATGTTGTCCATAGTGAGCCCGACGGAATCCCAATTCGCGAGCCACATATCGACACCCGCGCCGTCAATAAAGCCGCCCGGCCCCGTTTTCGCGCTTTTGAGTTCTGAGACGCCCGACTCTAAACCGTCGATCCACCGGCCCGCGAGAGCCCTCGTCGGTTTCCCGTTGTAGTTCACGCCCTCGACGAGCATCATGTCGGAAGTGTGAACGCCCGCCGCTTTGTAGAGTTTCGACGCGAGGAGCTCGTTTATAGCGTGTTCCTCGTCCATAACTTTTACAATATAACGGGCCCCGGCTTTGTCCTCGTAAATTCCCCCGGGGTTCGACCCCTGTTTTGGGCTTTTGTACGTCCATTCGCTCGCGTCGACCGCTTTTATCCCGGCGGCGTTTACCCCGTATTTACTCGCGAGAGCCGCGTCCGCTGTTGTGTTCGCTGTTGATAGCGCCGCGAGTTTTGCCGCTTCGCTCTTGAGCTTCGCCGCGAGATAATAGTCGGCGTCCTTGATCATGCTTTCGGCCTTTTGAAAAGCGGCGCCCCCCTTTTTCAGTTTCGAGAGAACGGCGGCCGCTTCGGCTTTTATGTTTTTGGCGAACGCCTCCCCGTCGGCGTCGAACTCTCCCTTTGTGAATTTACTTTTTACGATAGCCGCGTCGACTCCCTCGAGCCCATCGACGAGGTCCTCCGCCTCCTCGAGCGCCGCCGCTTTTGCTTTTTTGATTGCGAGAGCTTTCGCGAGTTTATCCTCCGCCGCCGCTTTTGCCGCCACCGCTTTTGCGAGAACATTGTCGAGAGCCTCGAGGGTTTTCTCGATGTTTTCGACGTGAGACAATGCCGCCGCCGCTTGTGCTTTTGCCGCGGGCCCGGCCGCTTTCGCGCTGTTCACCTTTTCCGCCGCCGCTTTCGCCTTTTGAGCTTTCCCGGAGAGCCCCGCCGCCGCCGCTTTCGCCGCTTCCGCTTGCTTTAGTTTCTCGTTCAGCTTCACTGTCGCGGCTTTCTTTGCGAGCTCGTCGAGTTCGTCCTCTATCCCGACTATTCCGTCGACGAGGTCCTCGAGTTCCTTCGCGGCCGTTTCCGCTGTCGAGAGAGCCCGGATAGCTTCACCGGCCGTATTGCTCGCGAGATTGAGAGCCGCCGCCGCCGCTGTTCTGAGATTCTCGATTTTAGCCCCGAGGCTTTGAGCCGGTCCGATAGTTTTCCCGGTCACTCCCGCGGCCCCCTGTTCCCCCGTTACTCCCTCGATATATGGCTCCGCCGTACATCTGCACAAAATAGCCTCCCCGGGGTGTCCTCCCTCCGGCGGGGTGTCCCATTTGTAGACCTTCCCCTCCCGGCCATAATGAGACGGGACCGCGTTCGGATAGCGCCCGGACGGGTTCCCCCGGACGCGCTCGTCGAGAGAGGTCCGCCAAATATACGAATCTATCCCGAGCTGTGTTTGTCGCTTCTCGATTAGTTTCCCGTTAAGTTTCCCGATTTGGTCCCGGGCTATCAATCGCGACCGCTTCCGGGCCGTATTGAATGGCGGATTTTTTAGCGCCTCAATAGGCCCCCCGGAAATAATTTTTTTCTCTATCGACTTGTAACTCTCCCCCACCGCGAATCCCTCGTATACAATGCGGCCGACCTTCGCGACCGTTTCGTCCGTTACCGCGGTTATTAGTCCCGCGTAATTTTTGGACCACGCTTTCCGGAGGCTGTTCCGTATGTTCTCCGGGTTGTACCCGGTTTTATTCGCCGCGAGGTAATCGGCCGGGAGGAGCTTCTCGAGCTTCAAAATTTCCTTGTTTGTCCATTGTTCGACCTTGAACGACGCCGCGTCCGCGAGAGGTTCCGAGGTTGCCGCTATCTCGTCGGCTTTGTTCTTTAGTCTCCGGAGAGCTCTTTGTATATCGCTCGACCAATGCCCGTCGCCCGGGAGGTTCGCGTCGTCCGTTCGCTCCCGTTCCACGCGGGCCGCTATTCCCCGGAGCTCCGGGACGAACTCCTCGAGAACATACGCCCGGAGAGCGTCCCCGAATTGTTCTGAGTCGTTCGCGAATTGTTTCTCGATCAATGTCGGGTAGAGCATCGCCGGAGCTTTCACTATTCGCCCCCGTTTTTCTTTTGTTCTTCGAGCGCGTCCGCGTCGTCCATGTCGTCGAGTTCCACACTTTCAACGGCCGTATTTAAGCCGCCGCCATTGACGAACCGATTTTCCCGGATTTCCTCCGGAGTCACGACGCCTTTGTCGATATAAAGGCCGTCCGTATCTCCCTGTATTTTCCGGGTCTCCGCCGCTTCTTTTTCCGACGGTTCCCAAAGAGGCCGCCATTTTACCACGGGAGGACGGTCCGCCGACAAAAGCGGGATAGCCGTCTCGATAACCGCGAGTAATTTGTCGAGATTCGGCTCAAATTGCTCGACTTGAAAGTCGGCTATTTCATCATAAAACGAACGGATATCGGCGTCCCCTGTCGATTGTAGACCGGCGGGGCTCGAGCCCATGAGAATTTTAACCGGGACGCCCGAGTCGGCCGATAGTTTCGAGGCGAAACGGTCGATCACTTCCGGAATTGAGGTAAGAGAGGCGGCGCCCCGCGTGTATTTCTCATCTTTGTCGAGTATCACCATATTTAAAAGTGAGCGCCCGAGATTGAGAAACGAAAACCGCTTTTTTATTCGGTCCTCGTTGCCCCCGGCTATTTGAGCCGCGAGGCCCTCCACGTTTAGGACCGGGACGTCGTAAGATTGTATAAGGGTCTCAATATACCCGAGAGACGCGCCGTAAGAGCGGGCCGACTCGTAAATAGAGGAGAGAACAGAATCGCCGTACCCGTCGTTCAATTTGCGGCGGCGGGCCGTTGCTCGAGCCCCGTCGAAATAGAGGAGGCGGCTTTCGTGTATTGTCGCGTGTGAACCGTCCCACCGATAGCACTCGAGGAGCTCCGGCCGCCCGGATTTTTTCCCGGTGTCCGGGCCGTATCTCGAGACCGGTTTCGCGTCGAATCTCCCGAAAACTTCGAGCTCGTCAACGGTTACCGCTTTTGATAGGTCGAGCGGCTCGTTTAGTTCCGCGGATCCGTCCGTATAAATCGCGATATATGCCCCGCCAAACGTCCGGGCCTCGATTCCCGCCTCTCTAAATGCGGCTTTTGCCCCGATTCTCCGGAGTTCTTTCCCGAACCGGTCGTCGTCGTCGTTCTCGAGGTCAATCCAACGGCGGGTTCCATGTTTCGGGAATGCCTCAATAATTCGGCGGCAGACTCCGTTCTCCGCGTAAACGTCCGCGCACTCTTGCTCCGTAAGAGAGCGGCCCGGCTCGAATTTCGTCATCGTTTTGCTGTCTTTTTCCGTACCAAGTAAGGTAAAAAGATTGACCCACCCGTCGAAGTTCTGTTGTTGGTTCGTTATCCGTTTTCTCATTCCCGGCCCTTTCTGTTTAGTCTCCGGCGAATAGGTCGTAATCGATCCCCCGCCCGTGTTCTACTGTGTTAAAATAATATCTCTCCGCGTCTTTTGTATGGTCCGCGTCTTTGACCACTATATCCTTACCAAGCAGGACCCCTTTCGAGTCGAACCGGTAGAGAAAATACTCCTCGATAGTTTTCCGGCACTCTCGACAAATCGCGTAATCTCCGGCAAAAAGCGCCCGCGCCTGTCGTTGTATTCCCGGGAGTACCTCATTTTCCGCTTTCATTACCGGGAGGCCCCGCCGCTTTAGTTCCTCAATGAAAGAGGACGCCGACGGGTCGACGACTATCCCGAGGAGCTTCGAACGGACCGAACTCCCGGCCCACTCGTAAAGGTCGTCCGCGAGTTCTTTGTCCGTTTTTAGGATTTTTGTCTCGCGGCCGCTGTGGTAATACTCCCGCTCGCACCATATACGCGGAGAGGTCAAACGGTTTCGACCAATCAAAAGAAAAACGGTCGGGTTTTGAATACCATAATCGACCGTGATATAGTAAGAGGTTGCCGCCGCCGGGGCCTGTGGAATAACGAACGGCGCCCGCTCCTCGAATCCCTCATAAACGAGACCGTCGGCCGCGACCCATTTCCCCTCGATATTTCGAGCCCTCCACATTCCGGTATACTCCCGAGATAGCGCCGCGACGTACTCCGGGTCGAGATAGGTGTTTGCTGTGAGCGGGAAAAGATACTCTTTGAGATTGTGATCCGCTTTTTTGTCGAGAAAATCGGCCTTCAGCCAATGTTTCGGACTGTCGGGGTTCGTTGCCCCGAATAGCTTCGCGCCCTTCACTGAGAGACGCGCGAGCGTTTGCATAAAAAATGATTTGTTGAGGAGTGTTACCTCGTCGAGTAGAGCGCCCGCGCACGTTAGCCCCCGGATAAGTTTCTCCGACCCCTCCGACGCCGCCCCGAATAGGTAAACGTCGTGCCCCAATATTCGGACGATAGACCGAGAGGGAATATATTTGCACTCTTCCCCGAGCATTTCGCGCAATGGTTCGACGACGTTCCGGAGAGCCGACCCGACCGATACGCCCGCGATAAAAAGCGCCCCGCTTCCGGGGTAGTCGTGTTTGTCGAGCCCTAAAAGGAATTTCACCCACCGGATATTTGCCCCGATAGTTTTCCCCGATCTAACGGGCCCGTGCCAAATATTTAGACGCGCGTTTGCACTCTCGAGGCTTTCGAGTTGTAGGTCCGTTGGTATCATTCCCCGCCGCCGTTTCGTTTCGAGTTCATTCTCGCGCCCGCTTCGACTTGTTGCCGCATCCAATTTGCAATAGTTCCGCGGTTTTCGTTTTCGTTCACGTCGTCCGCATTGCTCCGGGAGTAAATACTCTGCCATCTCTCCGGGTCACTGTTGACGAGAGCAAAAAGAACGGCCGTGACGTTCGGGCCGTATCTCTTGACGGTCCGCCGTTTGTAGACGTTTACCTCTTCCGACGGCTCCGGGTCTCCGGGTTTCCACCCTTTCGGCCGGGCCGCTGTTTTCTTCCGGACCTCCTCTATTTCGTCCGTGAGTTCAAAGCCTTTTATAAGTTTGAGGAGAGCGTCCTCCGCGGTCGACTTGATCGACTCGCGGCGGCGGCTTTGTCCCCTTTTTATAGCCCTCTCGATTGCATCGGCTCTCTCTGTCGTCTCCGGGCTCGTTTTTCGGTACCTATGATTGTTGAAAGCCTGTGGCGTTACTCCAATTGCGGCGGCGATAGCGGGGCCCGTTTGGGCTCCGTTAGATACCGCGTTCTCGATCTCGACGAGAGTCTCCGGCGTGTATTGCCTTTGAGCTCCCGCCCCGACCGCTTTCGGCTTTCCTTTTTTCTTCTTACTTTCCGCCATTTTTACCCGATCTGTTGAAAAACGAAAACCCGCGAGGAGCTTCGCTCCGATTACTTGAGCTCCGCGAACTTGTGCCCGGGTTCGGCGGCGGGATAGTTCTCGACGGTTCGACGCCATAAAACCCGAGAGCCTCGAGAATGTCCCGCGGGCCGTTCATTTGCCCCGCTCTTTCCTAATCTGTTCTATTGCGTTGTCGAGCCATTTCCACGAATAAACCCCGAGAACAACAAAAGCGGCGTACCCTTTGAGGCTTTCCGCCGTCCCTGCTGTAAACCCTAGAACAAAAAAAAGAATAGCCGCCGCCCCTAATCTTTGCACCTGCATTACTCCCGCCCCGGTTCGTATTCGTCGAAAGGTTTCCCCGTCTCCGCGTGAAATGCCGCCCGCCCTGTTTGCTTTTGCCACCGCCGGACGATAACGTCTACCCACCGCGGTTCTATTTCCATAGTACGGGAGGCGAATCCGAGCTCTTCGCACGCCGCGAGAGTTGCCCCGGAGCCCCCGAAAGGTTCCGCGACTATCGTCCCCGGCTTTGTAATCGTCTTGAGTATTTTTTTGTTTAGCTCGACCGGTTTCGGCGTCGCGTGTCCGTGTCTCTCGTCTCCCTGTACTCCCGGGACCCGGAGAACGTCGTCGAGTTCGGCGTCGTTGTTCAAACAAAAGTAGCCCCGGAGCTCCTCGAGTTTAGCGTCGACCGCGGCCCGGGCTCGATTGTATTCCCGGAGGAGGTCGTCGAAAGATCGCGTGAAATATTCCCCGCCGCCGAACTCATCGAGAACCGCGTATTTTTCCCGCGTCGGGAATGACCACTGAGAACGGCCCGTATAGTGTCCGAGCATCCCGTTTGTTTTCGAGAGCTCGTCGAATTTTTTCCCCGAAAGCCCGGAGCGGTCCGCCTCTCCCGCGAAGTATAACCGGAGCGGCTCCCACTCCTCGAAATATTCCGAACTGTCTCGAGAGATAGCGGAAACGAATTTCCCGAGGTTGAAAAATAGAGCCCTCTCCGTTTGGTTCGGGAATGAGATTTCGAGGTCCGACCCTCTCCCCTGCGCGGAGCCTTTCGCCCATACGATCTCGTTTTTGAATGTCAACGGCTCCGACGCCTCGAGGCCGATCTCCGGATAGTACCACCATTTCCATAATACGCGAGCGTTCCCAAATATTACCGCGTTTGCGTTTTGTTTTGCCCGGGCCCGGAATGTCCGCCACCACTCGACGTTGAACGAGAGGAGGTCGTCGTCGTTGAGGTTGTCGTTTGCTACCCCGTCCGCCTCTTTTTTCATGCCGTAAGGAGGGTCCGCGTATATCGTCGCGATTTGTTCCCCCTCCGGGAGGAGCTTCTCGAGGTCCCCGAACGCCGTCGAGTCTCCGCACATTACCCGGTGACGGCCGCACTCCCAAACATCGCCCCGGACCGATACGACTTCGGCGTCGTTTTCCGATACCTCCGGGAGTTCGTCGGACGCTTCCGCCCCGGGTCCCGCTTCGATTGCCTCCTCGTTTAGTTCGTCGAGTAGTTCGTCGCATCTCCCGAGGAGTTCCCCCTCCTCGAATCCCCACGCGACGAGGTCGTCGAGCTCGAAAAGGTTCGCGAGCTTATCAAAATCCCACCGGCCGCCGTTTTTATTGAGTCGGACGTTTAGCTCCTTTTCGTGTTCCTCGTCGAGGTCAACGAATACCACCGGGAATGTATCACGCCCGAGAGCCCGCGCGACGTTTATTCTTTGGTGTCCCCCGACTATTACGTTTTCCCGCCCGGGGTGTCTATTCACGACCGCCGGTTCTACTATCCCGAAACGGTCGAGAGACGCCCGGAGGTCGTCGAACTCTTTCGCGAGTAGTATTCGCGGGTTGTAATCGGCCCCGATTAGGTCCGAGATTTTCGTCTCTGTTATTTGCATTTGCTCGAGCTTCATTGTTCCCCTTTTTCTGTTGTCCTTTTTAGTTCCCGCCGTACCCTGTAAAATAGAAACGCCGGGACGTATACCGCCAAAAAGAAAACGCCCCGCGGGATTTCCCCGAGGAGTCGTAAATATTCCCGCGCTTTCATATTTGCCACGGGTCCCGGTCCGGCGTCGAATCGTTCCGGCCGTCGAATAGTTCGTCGATTCTCTTTAGTTTTGCCGCGTTTTTCCGGTTCTCGTAACAAAGGCCGATAAACTCCGCCGCCTTGAGCATTTCATCCGCCGCCGTTCGTGCTTTCTGAAATGCTCCCCCGTTCCCGTTCCGGACGAGAAACTCGACCTTACCGAGCGCGAACTCGTTCGAATGGTACGCCCTGTGTAATCCGTAAGGGACCGCGACGAGATTCGCGGCTCTGTTGTCCCGCCTGTTTTTGTTTATATGGTGAACCTGCCAACGCTTCGGGAGAATAAACCCGTATCGCTCGACGTATATCCGCCGATAGTCCGGGATTCGTGTCGCGCTCCTCAAAATGATTGCCGCCAACGCCAGGCCGACAACGGCCGCCGAACCGATCGCCGCGGATTCGAAACTGCTCAGAAATGTTTCGCTCATTTCGCCCCCGCTTTCCACGCTATCGCCACGGCGTCCCGTATGGTCCGGAGGAAAACGTCGAAGCGCTTCCGCCTCGTCTCTTTCGCTTTCTTCCGTTGAATGTTCACCAGGTCGAAAGTATAGAACGGCCCGACGCTTTCCGTCTCCGTTGTTTCTTCCCCGTAATCAATGTTCACGCCGTACCCGTGGTCTCTCTTCATCACTCCGGTTTTGGTTGATCCGTACACCCTACCCCCTTTATTGTTACGAGTTGCGGGTCGTATTTATACAAAATCGCTGCTTTGCTCCCGTCGACGTTCCTCTCGTCGAGCTCGATCTCCGCGTCTCTCGTCTTGAGCTTTCGCCCTGTTCCTCCGTGATACGTCCCGAGCCCCGTCTCGAGATAACGGCGAACCGCCTCCACACCCTCTTTCGCGTCCCTAACTATTGCGAACCGATACCCGCGAGGCGCGAGGAGCTTCGCGAATGTTCTCTGCTCTTCCGAGAGCGTCGAATCGTCGGCGCCTTTATACTCCAAGTAGAGCCCCGCCGCCCCTTTTGTCGGGAACGGGAGGAAAATATCCCAAACGCCCGCCCGGCCTCCCTCCGCTTTGATTTTCGCCGCGTCCGATTTGCTCCGCTTGTGTCCGTTCGGAATGGCGTGTATTCCGTCCCATCGAGGGTCGAGCCGGAGGAAATGCCCGACCGCCTCGAAAAACGCCCGCTGTCGAGGTCCCTCGACGTCTCGCGGCCTTTTGCGAGCTACCGCCGCCCCGCTATTCACTCCTGCCCCCTAATATGTCGAGCCGCGTCGGCCGGGGCTATTGATCGCACTTCGATTTTCCCGTCCTCCCGGCGAACTGAGACGAGGACCGGGCCCTCGAGCTTTTCGACCGCGGCCGCGACTTTCTCGCGTTTCCCCGCCCGTACCCGCCCGGCTGTCATTGTGTAGGTTTGCTTTTCCATTACTCGACCTCCTCCGCCGTGTACAATTCATTCCGGAGCCATGCCTCGCGGACGGCCTCTTCCGCTCCCTCTAATGACTTACAGATATTGCGGTCCCCGTTCCAATCGTAAAAGCGACAATTTGAACCAAAGGCCACAAAATGTTTGCACTCGTCAAAACCTACGCACTCGACCGAGATTGACGGCCCGCCGCTCCCTTTTACTTTTTCGAAAGCCATTTTTCCGCCTTTCTCATTCTCTCCGCCGCGATTGTTTTTAGCTGTTCTTTGTGCTGTTTTCGCCCTTCGAACTTCTCATGGCACGAGCGACACAACGCGACGAGGTTCTCCGCCCCGTCCTTGAGCTTTGAACCTCCCATGCCTCGCGCGTCGATGTGGTGAATATCGACCGCCCGGGCTCCGCATACTTCGCACTTGACGTTCTCGTTTGGCGGTTCCCCTATTGAATCAAAATAGTTTTTTATGTACTGTTTCACGCTTAGAACTCCCCGTTAGGTCCGAATATATTCGCCTGTATTATTTCGGGCTCGATTGATAGGTCGAACTCGAGCCGCTTATTTTCAAATAGTACCGCGTCGACTCTCCGCTCCGCCTCGTCGAGTCTCGAGTAATCGTTCGGCGCAAATACTGTTTTTTTCTGCAAAACTCGCATCCCCCGGACGAGCCGGAAAAGTCTCTCGAGTTGCTCCTCGCGGTCTCCCGCGTCGTCCTTTCCCATTTTACCCCCAAAAGGCCCCGAGGTTCCCCGGGGCCGGTTAGACTATTTTCTCGACGAGCGAACCTGCTCGACCGTTTGAACCTCGACGCCGGGCCATTGTTGAGCGCCTTTCGTTGTTGCCGCCATTTTGTCGAGCATACCGATATTTATGTCGAGGAAATGGAGGCCGCCATTTTCGAGAGCCCAACGAACAAAAGCCGCCTTGTCAGTTACCCCGGTTTTGTACGTTGTCGCGACCGAGGTCCCGGCTATTTTCGGGAGTGTTTTCGCCTCGACCGGGACCGACGCCACCGCCGTTGCGAGGAATGCCGATTCCGTCGCGGCCGTGTCTTGTTTTTGGGCCCGGGCCTCGTCCGCCGCCGCGCTTCTCAAAAGCGCCGCCCGTTCTCTCCCCTCGAGTTCCTCCGCCTCCCGGCGTTTCCGCTCCGCCTCGAGCCGATTCTCCTCCGCCTGTCGCGCTTGCTTTTCCGCTTCCGCCCGGAGTTCCGCCTCTTTTGCGAGTCGAGCCGCTTCCGCTACTCTTCGAGCCTCGTCGGCGATCCGTTGTTGTTCTCTCCGGTGCTCCAAAATAGCCGCCTTTATCGTCGATTCGAGACTCTCGAGAGGCCCGGTTATTTGTCGGAAGGTCTCGTTTATTCTCTTCACTTCGCCGTTTAGCGGTCCGACGAGTTCTTTCCGCGTGTCCTCCGCGAAAACGTAGAGACGTTTCGCCGATTTCAAAAGCCCGTCACTCGCGAGGAGCTCGTCCTCTGTGTTGATTTTGAGAACCGCCGGGACCGTTGCCCGGAATGTTTCGAACTGCTCCACTACGACCGCCACCGGGTCTCTTTTCTCCGTTACGTTTTCGAACTCTACCGCCCCGAAAACCATCGCCGTTTGTTCTACGCTTGCTGTTGTCATTTTCCGACCTCCTCGTCGTTTTTTCTTAATGCCTCGACGGTGTCCGCCGCCGCTATAAATACCGTTTTGATTGCTCCCGGGTTTCTCCCGACCTCTTCGAGAATTGCAAAAGAGAGGTCGTTCGCCGTGATTTCGAAAGCCGCCCCGGCCCGGTGTCTTGCTTTCGCATTTTCCAAAATATTAAAAGCGAACATCTCTACGGCCGAAATAGCCGCGCACGCGTCCTCGATTAGTTTGTCCCGTTCTGTCATTTTGTCCGCCTTTGTTTTGCCCGTCGGGCTTTCTTGAATGGCCCGGGAGATTTCCCCGGGCCCTGTCTCTTAAATTGTATCTAATCTCTCGAGGCCGCCGATAATAAACGCGCGAGACTCCTCGTTCTCTTTGAGCTCCGCCGCGATAGCTTCCGACAATTTAAGAACAACGCTCCCGGCTCCGTTTCCGTTCTTCACCCGGTTTGCGATAGACGCCGCGTGGTGTTTAGCCGCGTATGTCGTCGCGTTCCCGAGGTGAGGAAACAAGATACCGTCCTCGAGCTTCTTGTCTACGTTTTCTTCGACTAAATAAGAGGCCCCGAGCTTTACGACAAAAAAGTCGAGTTCTGTCGTTCTTGCTTTGAGGTTCGCGTCGTCCCGGTCGAGGCTCGCGAGCATTTTCTCGAGTTGTTCTTTTGCTGTTGTTTTTTCCGCTTGTGTCATTTGGTCCGCCTTTTGTTTTCCCCGTCGGGGTGTCCTGTGTCCCGGTTCGCCGGGTCGTTTGTTGTTACATTTGAAAATATAACACTATCCGCGGAGATTATCCACTCTTTTTTTGACAAAATGAAAACGGCCCGGGAGAGCCCCGGGCCTATGTGCTTTTATTTCAACGTAAAACGCGGGTAAGAGTTGCCCGGTTTCGTCCCTGTATTCGATTCTATAATCTCCGGAGAACCGAAAACACCGAGAGCTATCGCGACCGCCTCCCAATCGACGACCCGTTTATCCTTCGCGACCGTCCATTTCATATAAGACCGGCCGGAGACCGATTTTATTCCGGCGAATCCTTCGGAATGTCTCAATATTTGGGCTTTTTTCTCCTCCTCGATTTGTTCCCATTCTTTCCGGTGTTGTGTAGCTTCCGCGAGCTCCTCGAATAGGTCGTCGACAAAATCCGACCCCGCCGCGTCTCCGACCCATTTCCCGCCGACAATCTCGACCCGGGCCGCGTCCTTGAACTCGTCGTCCGTTTTTTCCGGTTCCGTATCGTTTACGATATGTTTGTCGTACCACTCCCCGACGGTTTCGAGGAGATAGTTTTCCTCGTCCCGGTCTCTTGTTACCGTGAATGTCCGGAATTTGTTCCCGCCAATAAGCGCGGCAAAATGCCAAACGGGCAGACCGGTTAAAGCCATGTACCACCGGGCCTGTACTTCATAATATTTCGGGACGCCGTCCTCCCAATGGTCCGCGACGTATTCGGAGGCGTTTTTGATCTCGAGGCCCTCGTCCGTTTCGAGAGCGTCCGCGAGGACTATCCGGTCCGGAGAGGCCGCCGCCCACGGATAATCTCCGAGGAAATAGCCGCCGTACTCGTCGTCGTTCTGCACTCCGTAAAGTTTCGGCGATTCCCGGAGAGTTCTCCCCGTTTTCTTCGCGTAAAGGTCCGCTATAAATGCCTCGATCTCTATCCCAATTTCCATCGCTTCGGTTTGTACTTTCCCGGAGTCGCGTCCGGTCAAATATAACCACGTCGAGTGAGGCGTCGAACCTTCGAAAGGAGAGAGCCCGAGAATACTCGCAATTTGAGAGCCCCCAATCGTGATAAGACGCCCGCGGCGGTCCCCCTCGATAGGGTTCGCCATTTGTACCGGTTGCATTTTTGAATAATTCATTTTCCGACCTCCTCGTCGTTTTTTTTATACATCTATCGCGTCGATTTGACGCTCGTTAAACTCGCGCAATTCACGCGGTTTTTATAAAACTTCTATCCCTATGTGTTCTCCGTCAACCGTCCCCTTGGGGTCATTTTCGATGGTAGCCGTTACAATATTTTCAGCCTCATCTTCACTTTCAGCCTCAATTTCAAGAATATATTTTTGAACTCTTGTCACTTGGACTTCGTATTTCATAATCCCATCCTTTCTATAGGTCACAACCGTTATAAATCCCGGGAGGACTTTCCCCCCGGGAGGCTCGCGGGATAAACTCCCGCGCCGCTTTCTCCCCGGATAGCGCCGGGCCGCTCTTTGTTACATTTGAAAATATAACACAAAAACAAATATTTTACAAGTTTATTTTTAGCAAAACGCCCGGTTAATAATATTCGCCCGGCCCTCTTGATAACTTTTACACGGTCCGGAGTCGGCGATTTTTCCGTCCTTTCGTAACTGCCAACGGTACGCGCCTTTCCCCGGGAATACGGTCCCGAGTATAACGCCCGAGGCTTTGAACGTGACCCGGTAAATATCGCTCCCCGGCTTTCGAGGTTCAAAGATAACGCCCTCCGCGTAGCTATCGACGGCCGCCTCCCATTTCGCGAGCTCCTCCGCGTTCCCTGTCGTGAATTGTCCCAAAACTTTATAGACCCGGTCCGCCGGGGCCTCGACCATCTCCGCGAGCTTTTTCCGCCCGATCCCTTTTTCCTTGAGCTTTTCGGCGATTCGCTCCGCCGCTGTCATTCGTTCCGCTGTTGTACTCATGCGATTTCCCCGTCGTCCTCTTGTGTTACATTGACGCCCCCGCCCCAATCTCGACGGGCTTCAACTCTTTGAGCTTCGAACATTTCACGCCAAACGCCGACCGCGGCGTCGTGGTATGCCGCGTCCTCTATTGAGTTCTTGAAATTGTCGTAAGTAATACGAGACGCCGCGACCCGGACCGCGTCCTCGAATACCTCCGCCGGGAGCTCGACCCGGAAACGGTAATCTGCGTAAGGGGTCTCGTATACCTCGAGAGCAAAAACGCCGCGGGCTTTTTTATCCCCTTTTATTACCCATATTCCCCGACAATTGTCCCCGATAAACTCCTCGAGGTGATTCCGGAGGCGGGCCCGCAGGATAATTGTCTCCGGTTTGTCCCGGTGTTTGACTGCTGATAAAAAACTTTTATTCGTAAAAATCCACATTTTCGGCCCTTTCGTTAGGCTGTAAAAATCCGGCGGTCGTTGCCGCTGTATTGTACTTGTACCCCGGAAAATATCCGGCTCGTTATTTTGTCCCCGTATCTCGCGACGAGGTCCGCCGGTTCGAGGTTCGTCGTTACGACTGTTCTCCGGTTTTGGGACCACCGTCCGTCTATAACCGCATAAAGTAACTGCAGAGAGGTTTCGCTCGATTGCTCCGCCCCGAGGTCGTCGAGAATAAGGACCCCCGGCCGGACGAGTTTGTCGACTATCTCGTCCTCCGTTTCCCCTCCTCGCTTCGCGTTCCATGTCGCGCGGGCCCGGATTATTAGGTCCGGGACGCCGACGAAACGAAACGAGGTGACGGTCTCCGCTATTAGCTTACACAAAAACGCCGCCGTCGTCGTTTTCCCTGTCCCCGTCTCCCGGCCATAAATCAAAAGGTTTCCTTGTCTCGTCCTCCACTGTCGAGCCGCCTCCGGAATGGCGGCGGGGTCGATCTCGAGTTCGATATATCTCTCCGGGACCCCGAGCCGCGCGAGACGCTCCGCCCGCTCTTTTCCCGGGTCCGCTTGTTGCCTGTCGTCGAATCTATCGGCCGCCGTTAAGTTGGTTAATGAGAGTCGAAACTCCTCCCGCGTTACTTGCTCCATTTTGAGCCCCTTTCGATTGCGTTCTCTTTGTGAATCCTAAATCTTTCCAATTGTCGAGCCACCGACTTTTCTCGAGCCATTTCTCCGGGGCCGGGAGATACTCGACCGAACAAAACGGCGCGTACTCCCTCAAAAATGATTCCATTCCCGCCCGATAGGTTTCGAGAGTCAATTTTTGAAAACGGATAGCTTTCGCCGCCGCTTGTTCTATCGCGTACCGGTTCGACGGTTTCGGATAGCGCGTTCCCATGTCCTCCGCGATATGCTCGACGAGTTGCCGGAGCCGCTCGTCCTCATTCGCGTTCGGGCTCATTTGTCCCATAACTCCCGGTGCCGTTTTCTCCTCCGGTTCCGGGGTTGTCTCCGGGACCGATTCCGGGACCGGCTCCGCTTTTTTGCGTCTCCCGCCTTGAGCTCCCGCCGCCGCTCTTTTCTCCCGTATTCCGTCGAGTTTTTCCATTCTCCGCAAAAGCGACGGTGACGAGAGCGCCCCGTCCTCCGAGACGAGGAGCCCGCTTTCAATCAAAAGCGAGAGAAACGCCTCGACGTCAATCCCCGGGAGTTCCGCCGCGAGAGCTTTCCGGGACCATGCCGCGTCCGGGAGTTGGTAACCTTCACTTTCCCGGAGGAGCTCCACAACGACCCACCACGCGCCGTACCCCGCGAGGCCGAACTCTGAGACGACCGCCCGGATTTTAAGGTCCGATCGGGCCCGTATATCATGCGGAAAATAGTAGTGCGTTTCTTTCATTTTTTCCGCCGTCCGCTTTGCAATGTTGCGAGCGCGTCGCGATAGTATTCCGCGACACAACGGCGGAGGGTCGTCGCGCCGTTGAGTTGGTTAGATACCTGCATATAGTTTAGTTTTAGCGTTTGGCAAAACTCCCGGCGGCCGTGTTTGTCTATCGCCTTTTTGAGCGCTTCGCGTTCGACGAGGTCCGCCGCCTCGTCGGGGTGTTTCAAGTCTCCCATATTATCGCCCCATCCCTTTTCTTCGTTTGTGCCCGTCGATAACTTGCGTAATTGTCGGGAGGTGTACCTCCCGGAGCTCGTAAATATTAGAGACCGCGAGAGCCGCGAGCATTTTCCCGATATCGCCGCCGACCGTCTCGAGCTCCCGGGCTATCGCTTCGCATTGTTCCGCCTCGAGGAAATCCGGCCCGGAGTACGCGCCGTCCTCTAAATCCTGCGTAAAGAAAGCCGACGCCGCGGTCGTTACGAGCATTGCCGCGACGAGTGCCCGCTTGTGCCCCATCTTTGTTACTGTGTTGTAAAAATCGGCGGGGTTTGTTGCCGTTGTCGCGTCCTGTTGAGTCATTCGCGCGTCGTCCTTTTTGAACTTCGCGTTGCATCCCCCGGAGTTCGTCGCGCAATACCACCCGCCGCCGTACTCCGGTTTTGATCTCCGGAGCGCGGCTTTCCCGCAATCCGGACAAACGAGGTCCGCCCGCTTTAGCGCGTATTTTGTTTCACGGGTCGAGCATACTCCGTAACCGTCCCCGAGATAGGTCCCGTCCGAGGCGTGAACCATAACGCGAACAGAACAAGTGAGGTGACCGTCCGGCGTGTATACGGGAGTCATTTCGGTATGTGGTCTGAGGTTAAAAGCAAACGCGAGGTACTCCGCCCCGGCTTTGAATAGAACCGGTTTTTTACCGGCTCCGGGAATGGTCCCGAAATGGACGCCCGGCACGAAGTTTTTCGCCATAAGCGCGGTGATTTTTTTCTTTTGCTCGAGAATAACCTCCGGCGATAGCATCGTCGATACTCCCGTCGTCATAATCTCGAGACCGTTGTCGTTTTGTTCCATGTTTCCGCCTCCGCGTTTGGTCCCCGGTTCGCCGGGTCGTTTGTTGTTACATTTGCAAATATAACACAACCGCGCGGAGTTATCAATCTTTTTTTATATTTCAAAGTATAACACAATAAAAAGAACATAGCATTACAGTTACACGCGCTGTTTTGCAATCGTCGTTTTTTGCTTTGCATTTGCTTTCTTTTGCTTTTATTTTGCTTTCATTTTGAACAAAAAAGCCCCCGGAGTTTCCCCCGGAGGCTTTCCCCCTAAATCCATGTGCGGCCGCTTTTTATGCGGTGTATTCGATCATTCTCGCCCTGTGGTTCATCTTGAAAAACGCGAGGAGGTCCTCCGGAGAGACTCCGCCGAACGGCCCCGGTTGAACCTTCACTATTCCGAAATCTGCGAGGAGCTTCGCGACGTATTCCGAACAATAAAAGCGGTCCGGGTCGTGTCTCCCTATCCCAATATAGGTGAAAATTCCGGGCCAATCGTACTCGATAGTCTTCCGCCGATGTATCGCGACGAGCTCCCCGAGTTTTTTCCGGCTCTCATCTGTCATTCCCGGGAGAGTCCCGACCCCTATTATAAACCGCCGCGGGCTTTTCCGGTACTCCTCGAGGCTCGAAATAGTGAGCCCTCCGCCGAGCATTTCCGCGACGAGCTTTTGCCCGTTAAAATCGACAATTATCCCGACGTGTGTTGCTGTCTCTTCGGCTTTTTTACCTTTCCCCGTGATACGTCGAATGACTCGAGAGAAAAGGCCGCGGCCCCCGGTAAACACAACGTCCCCGGCTTTGAGCTTTTCGTATCCAATTTCCGGCGCTTCATATTTTTTCACTTTTTCCCCTTTGTAGTAAATCCACAACGGCCAAGCCATGATCTCGCGAAAATGTCCTGCCCGCCTCCCTCCGCTATTTGAACATAGAACGAGACCCGGAGAGACGAGAAAACGAGGAAAACGAGTTCCTCCTCCCCGACGCTGTGGAGCTTGTTTACGGCGTCGATAGTTTTCGCCCCGACGTTCCCGTCGACGAGGAGCTCCGGGAATGTTTTCCCCGAGCGGTTCAAAAAGTTAAGCGCCCGTTGTAAAATCTCCGCCGCCCGCCGCGTTCCTGCATTGACGGCGAAATCGTAAACGGCCCCCGCTATACGGTCCCCGTTTACGGCGTGGAGCCCGAGAGGGTTCCAATACTTCGCCCGATATAGCTCCCGGGCTTTTTCGTATAGCTCCGCGCTTTTCTCCGCGTTTCCGGGGAATGCTTTCGGCGCCTTTTTGAACTCGTCGAGCATTTGCCACCCGGGCCACTCCGGGTTCGCCTTTCGAGCTACCCCGAAAATTGTTTCCCCGCCGCGGTCGCGCGGGTCGTTTATGTACCCGCCCTCCACGCCTTTTGTGAACTCTTCCGCCTTGCTAAAACTTGCCATTTTTAGGCCTCCTCGCGTTCGTTTTCTCTTCGGTCTCCGTATATTCTCGCGACGGCCGACTCGAATCTCCGCTTCGCGTCCGCTACGCGCCCTTTTTCCTGTGATTTGATACGAATACAAGTCGATACAAGGTTCCGCCAATGCGAGAGCGTGTAGTCCTCCGGGACCCTCTCCGGCCGTATTCCCTCGATAAGAGTCAACGTCCGGGCCTCCTCTCTCATTCCGTCCCACCATACGCGGTGAATCTCTCTATTTTTATTGACGAGATACGACTCGAGGTCCGAGACCCCGAGACCAAAATATCCGTTCAATAAAATAAAAGCCTCCGCCATGCTTTCCGCTTTGTCTCCGGCCCGCTCGAGTGCCCCTTTGTACGCGAGGAGGTTCGCGTCGTGTAGTTTCGGGAGTGCCGGACAATGTTCGACCCCGGCCTCGCATTTCCACGACTTGAGACTCCGCGA
>JFJP01034007.1_pt1 | contig 45155 bp, 35 predicted proteins | sample 431651 | NCBI WGS metagenome assembly JFJP01 (sample SAMN02602958, study PRJNA72255) | Microbial mat metagenome, whole genome shotgun sequencing project. | biome: fresh water; feature: sink hole; material: water; isolation source: purple microbial (photo- and chemosynthetic) mats found in...
CCAAAGCAGGGCCTTTGCCCCCACGTCGACTTGAGCCAACAGCCCGGCTTCGTCCAGTTGAAGCGCGCAGACGACGAGGGAGTTGGTGCCCGGTCGCAGAAACCGCGAAATCGGCACCGTGTCGAAGCAGTGGGCAAAGCTGTAGGCTCTCGCGGGTCCCCGAGTGACGAAGTGCCCGTTGACGAAGACGGCATGGTGACCGCCTGAGGTGATTTTGAGGCTCGCCTCGTCGAAGCCGGCCTTGACGACGAAGGCTTTTCGGGCAAGCCACCACTGCCGCATTTCGGATTTCTGGGCCCAAATGACCCTTGCCCTCGAGTCAAACGGCCCCGAGGTCAGCATGGCCACCTCACGAGACGACGCCTTCGACCAGCGCAACCCCCGGGCACTCCAGCTCAAAGCGCACCTCGGCGCACCCTGGGCGGTGCTCCACCACCACGTCTGTGGTGGGCCGCAGCCCGTTCTGTGCCTTCAGGTCGGCCAGCTGCCTGGGTGTGGGATAGGCTGGGCAGCCTAAGTCCCGCCAGGCGCTCAGAATGTTGTTGTCGTGGCGGTCGATGCGGTACACCGTGGCGCGCTTCGTGGCCGCCGGTAACTTCACGGTAACCACCGACTTTGAAGTAAACCCTTCTGGGGTCGATGGATAGCGCCACACCAACACCGACGAGCCGCGTTCTGTCGGCGTCGCTACCGCTCCCTCGAGCTCACTGCCGCCGGCGACCGGAACCTGTGTGGTGCCCAGCCGGCACAGCAGTTGGTGTGCCTGGTAGGCCGGCTTGCGCAGGCCATGGAGCGACAGCAGGCCGTAGTGCGCCTGGAACTCCGAGCTCTGGTAGCCGGCCTGGTCGTAGATGTCGCTCAGGCTCCAGAACCCAAAGGCATCGGCCAGCTGCGACACCTCACCCATGGTCTTGGCGACAAACGCCGCCTCGAGGGGCGTCTCCTTGAGCGGATCGTGGGGGAACCACGAGCGGCCCCATTCGTTCCAGTGCACCTCGCCGGCAAAACCCCGCTCGTCCAGCCGCTTGCGAAGTCCTTTGATCACGCCGGTGGCGAAGTGCGGGCTGTCCTTTACCTTGTGGCTGGCCGGGCCGTCGAAGGGCGAGAGCGGCTGCGACTCGCTGTCGTTGTTGTACACGTGGGTGATGTAGTAGTCGGGCGTGGTGCCATCTTTTTGTGCAAAGTCGAGGAACTCGTCGAACCACTCGCCGCGCGCGGTGGACGGGCCGCCAAAGCGCAGGTCGGGGTGCACCGACTTGACGGCCCGCCATGTGGCCGACCAAAGCCGGAAGAACTCCTCTTTAGTACCGCCCCAAAAGCAGCCGATCAGGTTGGGCTCGTTCCAGCACTCGATGGGCCAGCTGAGCACCTCGGCCAGCCCGTAGCGCTGAACGTGGTGACGCAGGCCACCGGCGACAAAGTCGGCCCACTGGTTGAGGTCGCGGGGCATGCCAGTGGCGTTTTTGTCGGGCCAGCAGACCACGCTCGAGTCGGTGAAGTCGGCCGGGGTGAAGCTGGTGGTGTAGATGGGCTTGAGGCCCAGTTCCATCAGCCCTTCGAGGCCGTAGTCGACCAGCTGCCAGTTGGCGCGCTTGCGCTTCTGTTCGGGGGGCAGACGCCAGTCGGGCAGGTCGTAGTCCCACACCCGCATTTCGGGCGAGTACATGGCGCAGGCGCGCACAAACCGCACCCCCAGCTCGTCGCGGGCCAGGGCCAGGTGCTGGCGCTGGTCGGCACGTACCAGCCAGCGGAACTGGTCGACGTTGGCAATGGGCGAAAACGTGTGGCGGAACGGCGCGGTCGGCGCGGACCAGTTGGGGGTCAGGGTCATCGGGGCTACCTCTCTTCCCATTTTACCGTCACTCAACCGCGCCGGATATTCGCTTTTCCGACAAGCCTATTCACTGAAACCTCTCCAGCTTTAGTGTTTGCCCAGCCCGGGTGGCGGCTTTGAGCAGGGTTCCCGTTTGGACCTCGCTGCCCAACAGCCACCGATCCCCCAGCGCATGCGCCAGCTGGAGTGGCCCGCCCCGCGTGCTGAAAACAGTAATGGACCAAACCTTGCCATGCCGGAACTGAGCGCTGACCTCAAAGCCGCCCTCGACCCGCACACGCTCCACACTCACCTCGCGCCAGCCCTTGGGCAGCCGGTCGGTCACCGTGATGGTGTCGCCTCGCACTGAAACCAGCAGTTCCAGTACGGCAGTAATCGCCCCCATCGTGGCGTCCATCTGCATGATTTCGTGGTACAGAAAATCGGGCCCTTTGCGGTGGTTGGGCCACGCCAGGCTGCCGTCGTCCCAAGCTCCGAAGCCGGCACCGTCGGCGTTGTGCAAGGTGGCGTAGCCCTCGTTGGTGTACTGTTGGCCCAGCACCTGCAGCCAGCCCAGCGCGGCGTCGGGCAGGCCCAGACGCGAGCACAGTGCCGACGCCCAGGGAAGGCACCAGCCCGTCCAGTTGCCCGCACCCATGGTGTTCCAGCGGTTGATCGAGCGCATCAGCACCCCCTGATGCTCGGGGGCAAAAGGGTCGATCGTGGTGAACGGGTAAATCGCCGCGAGGTGACTGTGATGGCGGTGGCTTTCAGGCAAGTCCTTGCCTTCCCAGAGGGCGATGCGTTCGGGCTTGCCCGGAATCCAGCCATAGGAACCATCGGAGGCGTCGACCAGGGTGTAGCGCGGGACTTGGGCTTCCACTTCGTCCCAGCGGGGATCCGGGGCGTGGCCCAGGGCGGTGGCCGCCACCCGGAGGTCAGCGACGGTCCGGTGCAGGGCGGCGAGCTGGAAGCTGGCGTTGCGTCCCCAGCACTGTCGCCTGTCGGAACCCCCAAACTCCGGGCTCACGCTGATGGGGAGCGAGAAGTCGTCGAGCATGGCCCAGTACCCTTCAAAGGAACCGGTCAGCAGCGGCCAGACCACGTCGGCGAGCAGCGCCTGGTCGCCTGAAACCCGCCACGTCTGCCACGCCACGTGTGCGGTCCACGCGATGCAGGCCTGGTCGAGCACACCGGCCCAAAACGTTCCCATTTGACCGAGCCGGTCGTCGACAGCGTGGGGGAGCAGTAGCGCTCCTTGGCGCTTGTGGAATCCCTCGCCCATGGCGCGCAGTTTGGGGAGCCAGCCCTTGAGCAGGTCCCACAACGGTTGCATGTCGGCGGCGTGGCCCGTCACGGCGGCGGCCCCGTACACCAGCTGGACGTTGATGTTGAAGTGGTAGTCGTTGCTCCACGGGGGGATGCGGGTGTCTTCCATCCACGGCCCCTGCAGGGTTCCGGCGGGGGCACCCAGCCGCAAAATACCGGCCTGCTGGAACAGCCCGTAGTCAAACTGCCGCTGGAGCAGAGGGTCAGGAAGGGTGACCCGGGCTGAGCGGGCCCAGTACCCGGACCAGAACTCCCGGCGGCGGCGGTGGGCTTCGTCGGCATCGAAGTTGGCGAGGGTGGCCTCGGCCTGGGTGCGGGCTTCGGATCCTAGGGCGGTCGCGAGTGCCAGTCTTCCTGTTTCGAGCTTGTATGCCACGCACAGACCGTCGTCGGCGGGAAGGTGTTGGACAAAGCCGCGGTCCCACTTTTGGGCAGGCGCGATGCCCAGCGCCTGCATGGGGTTGGGCTGGGGAACGCCGGCCGCCATCACGTCGTAGGCAGCCAGCAAGCGGACCTGGAGCCCAGCCAGAACCTCGGGCTTGGCCTCGAGCCACAGCACTTCGGCGTCGGGATGCTGGTAGAGGCAAACCTCAGCCATGGGCGAGTCCTCGTCGGAACCCAAAGTGAGCCGCAATTCTGCGGAAGCCAGGTCGAGCGTCGCCTGCAAGGGGTGCCCTTGTGCAAACGTCAGCTCCAGCCGTCCGCCGCCCATTTGCTGGGGGTGGGGCGTACCGGCTTTTCTCGGCGGAAACAGCTGTTCGAGCGCTTCGCCATCGTCAGCCTCGAGGGCTTGCCGCACCGCCGCATAAGTGGTGCCGGTGAGCAGTCCCACGCCACCCCGGTGGTCCCAAAACCCGGCCCGCGCTACGGTGAGGTGAACGCTTGACTCACCCCAGACGAGCACACCTTGTTTGCCGTTACCGAGCTTGGCCCCCGTGTGCGGCCGAGGCAGGGGGAAGTGCCAGTTCAGGGTTTTGCTCATGAAAACGCTCCTTGGGAAATCTTCTTCGTCTGGCCCGCCGCTAGTTCCACCCGTTGCGCGTTGACCAAGGGAACCGAGCCCAGCATAACCTGCCGGTCGCTGGCTGTCTCGGCCAGCACCGTGACCCGGGCCGGAAAGGTCGTCGGATTGGTCAGCTCGAGCTGACGTCCCTTCCCTTGGCCCGCCAGCCGCGCCGTGACGTGGTCGAGCACCGTGACGGTGTCGCTGTCGAGATCCCAGTACACACCGGGAACTTCGGCAAACGTCAGCAGGGACGAAACTTCGCACCAGCAGCTGCCGTTGAACACCCCGCCGACGCGGGCCGTGCCTTCCCAGTCGCTGAGGTTGACCCGCTCGCACATCACACCGGGGGCCAGAACCCCGCCATCCCAATCTTGAACTGGACGGTCGGGCCGCGACAGGTACTGCGTGACGCCGTGAGCAATTTCCTGCAGCAGCTTGAGATAGCTCGCGTCGCCCGTAGCCCGGTACAGCTTGAGCAGCGACACCCCCGAAAGGGTGCAGATGCCGGGGGCCGAGTGCTTGTTCTGCACGTTGGCCCACACGCTTCCGGTGGAGTGCAGGTCCAGCCGACCAAACTCGCTGGTGGCAGGGAAGTCGAAGTCGTAGCTGACCACCCAGGTGGCGCACTGGTGCGCAGCCGCCTCGGCGAGCGGCAGCCAGACTCGGTCGACTGTGCGCTCGAACAGCTCCATGTAGGTTTCCAGCAAGCCAAACGCTGACTCGGAGTCAGGGCACTGCAAAATCTCGCCCGGGCCGCCGTTGGTGTAGCCGAGCTCGAGCCAGCGCGCAAAATCCAGCGCCGACTCGCGGGCGATCGCGAGCCACTCGGGCCGGTTCAGAAGAGCCGACGCGGCTGCCAAAGCACCCGAGACAATTGCCGCGCTGGAGCTGCCGGCCACCACCGGTTCGCCGGTATGAAGGTCGACAAACTGATCGAAGCGACCGTGGCGCTGCCAAAGGCCAACCAGAGCCTGAACCAAGCGTTCGATTCCCTCCAGCCATACCGCGGGGACCGCTTCGCCTTGGGCCTTTGCGACCTCGACGAACCGCACACAGAACAACAAAAGGTCGGCATTTTTGCGCAGCAGCAGCACACCGGTTTTGTCCTGATACTGAAAATCGTCGCCCAGCAACTTACCCTGATGCACCATGGGGTAAACAAACCCCGTTGGAGCCTGCAACGGCCCGAAGATGGCGTCCATGGTCGCCCGGCTCCGTTCTCGGGTGGAGGCTTCCGCCGACGCCAGCAAAGCCAGCGAGCTCATGCCGCCGCCCACCCAGCCGGCCTGCCAGTCTGAAAAGAGGCCGCTTGCATCGCCGACCATCCAGTATCCCGTGGTGGCGTTCCAATTCGACTGGTGGTACTTGGCCTCGATCAGGTCGAAGGCCGCCGAGAACGGCAAATCATTGCGGGGACGAGAGGTATCGAACAGCGGACCGCGCTTGGCGTACACAAACCGAAAAAGTGTTCTGATGTCGATGCAGGGAAACTCCTCGATTTGCCAGCGCAGATTGAGCACCCCACCTGGTTGCAGGGTGAAGGGCGCGTCGGGCGACATGCCACCGGTATTCGCCATACTGTAGGCCCGTGAGCGCATGCCTGGCGCTGAAAGCTCCAGCATGGCCGAGCTGCGGTCGTCCGACTCCGTGAAGGACACGCCGGAGAACCCGGCCTCCGTGCAGTGACCGGTGGTGACCATCCAGCCTTGCTTTGTGCCCGGGTGAAAGGCGGCTGCCAGCGGAAATGCCAGGTCACCGGTTAGAAGCTCCAACTTGGAAGGGCCGGTCCCGATTTCGAGCCTTGGCACGTCGGTAATCCGGGGACCGTGGCCGACCTTTTCGCAACCCTGCTCGTGGAGGAAGGGCGGGTACTCGAGCGCAGCCACGGTGAAGCGGTTGCCGTTATAGGCCGCCGCCGGAAGCAGAAGATAAGCGTCGGGACTCCAGCCCGTGTTGTGCCGCAGACCCCAGCGCAGCTTCACTGCCTCGCCGTCTAACAGGGTCAGTACGGCCTGTCCGGGAACTGGTTGCTCCAACTGAAACCAGCGGCCCGAAAGCTCAAATTGAGCGTTCTCGCCACTGTCAAATTCGGCACAGTAGCTTGACCCACCGTCTGGCTCGTCGAAGGTCTCAACAAAAATCTTGGAGCTGTTCAAAGTCGGGCCTCCTGCCACAATTCCGGCGCTTCACCTTAGCGTCCAAAAGACGATTGCACCTTCACAAAAACGCACAAAACTAGCACAATCTTGCCGATGATCCCACGCTATCCGTTCGACTCCCAAGGGCCGGTCTCGCTGTCGTGGGGCCAGGCTCTCAACACGCCGCACCAACCGCACCGGCACGCCTTCGACGAGATTGTCCTGGTGCTGGAAGGCCTGGTGGTGCAAGACATCAACGGCGTGCGGGTGGTTGCCGAGGAAGGCGATGTGTTTGTTCTCAAAGGCGATGACGTGCACGGCCTGGTGGCTTGCACCGACCTGAGCGTTCTCAACGTAGGCTACCTGGAATCCAGCCTTGCCCCCTACCGCGACGGGCTGCAGCGTTTGGCAGGCTTTCACGCGCTTTTCAAGCTGGAACCACGGCTTACCCGCACACCTGGTGCCCGCATCGGCATGCAGGTCACCCCGTCGGTGTGGCCCCAGGTGAAAGACCTCGCCCACCGGATGATAACCGAGGACGAAGTGCGCCACGCTGGGTGGGAGGTGGCGTTGCAAGCGCTTTTCGGCGAACTGCTGGTGACGCTTTCGCGCTGGGTGCAGCCACGTACAGGCAGCCCGGTGCTTACGTCGGTGCTTCCGCTGGCCTCGACCGTCGAAGCCATGGAAAGACAGTACCGGCAGCCGTTGAGGCTTCAGACTTTGGCTCAGCTATCAGGCCAGTCGGTGTCCACCTACCTGCACAATTTCAAAAAGTGCTTTGGCCTGTCGCCCATGCAATATCTGCTGCACCTGCGGGTGCGCAAGGCGTGCCGCCTGCTGGCCCAGACCGACGTCAGCGTCACCCAGATCGCCTTCGAGACGGGCTTTCAGGACAGCAACTACTTCAGCCGGGCCTTCGCCAAGGTGGTGGGAATTTCCCCGAGAGCGTATCGAAGGTCGCTGGCATCGCCTTAGGAAACCTGGCTCGGGTTAGGGGAAAGTACCAGTTCAGGGTTTTGCTCATGAAAACGCGCCTTGCTTTTTTCTTTCCGTTTGCTTGTAAAACTAATCGATCTGTAAAAAACTGGATAGTGTGCGGAATCGTGCCGGAGGTTTCTTGATGGACTTCAGAGTGAATGCTGTGGCTGGAATGCGTAAAAACGCACTGTACGGTTTGATCCCCCTTTTCCTGACGATTGTCTTGACCCAATCCTGTTTGACCCTTCCCGAGGACGCTCCGGCGGACGAGGTATGGTCCGATCTGGGCGATCCGGCCAAAGGGATCGCTGCCGTGCTCCACCTGGGACGGTGGGGCTATGCGGATAAGTGGGGTCGCATGGCCATCATTCCGCAATTCGAGGAAGCCCTGCCTTTTTCCGAAGGCCGGGCTGCCGTGCGCCTGACCAACCGCTGGGGCTTCGTGGACCTTCAGGGAAAGTACAGCATCCGGCCCAGCTACGAGGAGGTCCAAGCCTACTCCGAAGGTTTGGCACCGGTGCGCACGAAGAAAGGCTGGGGTTTTCTCTCCTTTTCGGGCAAATTGATCGTCAAGGACGAGTACGACGGAGCGGGTGGCTTTTCCCAAGGCTTTGCGGCGGTCAGGATCGGTACTCGCTGGGGATACATAGAAAAGGACGGCCGGCCCGCGACAGCTTTCGAATTCGGTGCCGCCGGCAAATTCACCGAGAACCTCGCTCCTGTGGCGACTTTGGACACGGACAACGAATGGGGCTACATAGACCGCCGGGGTAGGTACGTTATCGAACCGACCTTCGACTATGCCCGAAGCTTTTCCGAGGGTCTGGCGGCGGTGCTCGTGGACGGCAAGTGGGGCTTCATTGACAAGGGAGGCCGCCTGGTCGTCAATCCCCGTTTTGACGCGGTGGGCGAATTTGCCGGCGAGGTGGCCCCGGTCAAGGAACAGGGACTCTGGGGCATAATCGACACGGAGGGCACCTTTGTTCGCCGCCCTCATTGGATCGAACTGGGCAACTTCAACGATGGTCTAGCCCGGGCCGTAACCCCCGAGGGGAGGGTGGCACTGATCACCTTCCTGGGCTTCGAGGCCTCGCTGAAGGCCGACCTCAACAAGTCGAAGACCGAGACGGCCACGCGGGATGCCGCTAAGGCCGATGCGGATTCTATCGAACTGCGGGTCGAAGTGAAGGACCATCTGACGGGCAAGCCGGTTCAAGGCTTCTCCTTTACCCACGCCCTGGGGAGCTACGGCGAGCAAACCCTCGATGCTTCTATGGTGTCGGGGCCGGACGGCCTCCTATCCGTGCGCCTGGGCGCGGAGCTCTACGGCAAAACCAAGGAGCTGATCGGAGGCGATGATTCGTTCTTCCCTTGTGTCCTGGACGTGTCCGACCACCGTCCCGGCGGCTATTCCGTCCGTGTTCTTTCGCTCTCGGTCGATTTGCCCAAGCTGGATCAGGTTCTCTTCACCCAGGAGCAGGCGAAGGATGGGTCCAACGTGCTCCTTCAGCAGGAGGAGTATGAATTCGGTAAGCCGGGAAAGACTGATGTGCGATTCGACGTCCATTCCGGGGGCTTCAAGATCAAGAAGTACTTCCTACAGCAGGGTACCAAGAGGATCGAGTCTGATAGCGCAAGCTTCAGCCTGGAACCGGGCAAAGCTTTCTCCGTCGGCGATCCTATCCACGCAGGTGTTGTCACGGATTATCAGAATATGCCCGTGGCGGTGCAGACGCTGGTCAAACTCAGGAAGAACCCGGCTTTGGAAAAGCCCATAGACATGCCGGTTTCCCCGGGTGTGCAATTGCCGAAGGACATCCCCTTCGCAGGGGGCCAGAACGGCGAGCTCCGCATTCCCTTTCTCAAGTTCAAAGTGGAATACGAGGAAGAGAAGGTCACCATCTACATCGGTGTCAGCGAAGAATGGAGCAAGAATCAGGGAGGCTCATGGCAGGGTTCCTATAAAACCTTTATCAAGGAAACGATGGAGGGCATGCATCAGCTTTCCGAATTGCAGCAGATGTTTAGGAACCAGAATTTCGTTCCCCACCAGGAAGGTGTCGGAGTATTCAAATCCTCCGTCGGGGCCTTGGGCTATGTGGAAATGGGATACGGACCAAAGGGACTCGAAGTCCTGGACGGAGGCATGAAGGTTTTCGGCGAATTCGGCTACGAGTTCACCCAAACGATGATGGCCGGCTTCATCCCCGTCTACGCTTCCCTGGGTATCGGTGGCGAGGTTGCCGTCAAATTTGCCTCGGACGGCAAACCCCAAGCCTTTGCCGACTTCTTCAGCAATGTGACCCTTACGGTGAGTCCCTATGTGGATGTGGAGGGAGGGGTCGGCATCAAGGGTCTCCTTTCCATCGGACTTGCCCTGCACGGGGCCATGGAAATCGAATTTCAAGTTCCGAAAAAACATTTCGCGGGCCTTATGACCGTGGACTTCTTCCTCCGCTTGCGGGCGCTGTTCGTTTTCACCAAGGAATACCGGCTGGCCGGCAAGAAGTGGCCCTTCGGACCTCATAACCAGCCGGGGCTCGACGATCCCGGCCCCTGGAAGCTGCCCGATGGTTTTATGGACCAACCGCTTTCCCTGGAAACCAAGGGTTACCTGGCCGCCGGCTCCTCTTGGCTGGGTGCCGATCCGCCTCCTACAGCTCCTGAAGGCGGGGATCCCCTGACGGTCCAAGCCCTGAAGACCAACATCATACCTGGGAGCGAACCTCTGCTCTACGATTTCGCCGGTACTCAGATGCTATTCTGGGTCGACAACGCCTCGGGTAGGGCCCCAGCCGATATGGCCGCGCTCCTGTTTTCCCAACGAAACAAGGACGGAACATGGTCCGAACCGAAGATTGTCAGCGACGACGGGACGGCTGATTATGAATTTGCCGTCCAGGAACATCGGGGAAATCTCTATGTCGCCTGGCAAAACACTTCCAAAATCTACGGGACGAATTCCGCGGCGATGGAGGACATTGTCAGGCATAGCCATGTGGTGGCCGCAAAATACGATAGCGGGAGCAATTCCTTCGGGACGCCCAAATGGATCAACGGTATAGTCGATGGTTTTTACTACGGACGTCCGCGGATGGCCAGCGACGGAAAAACCCTCGCATTGACCTATGTATCGAATAACAGTGGAGACTATTACCTCAGCAAGGGCATATCCCTGCTCACCCAGATAAGGATGACCGGGAGCGATTGGTCCAACACCTTGGACTCCCTGTATTTTACGGATAAACCCTTTGTCGGCTACGATATCATGGTCCAGAACGGCCTGACCTATGCTGTTGTGAACCAGGACGGGGACGGAAACCTCCAGACCATCGACGATAGGACCGTGCTGATAACCCATAAAGAAGACCGGGCAAAATCCTTCACCATCGACAAGGTCGGTGCCCCCGGGATGTACGGCAATCCCCGATTCGTCGCTTGGAAGGGCAAGAACGCCCTCTTCTACTACGAGGGGGACGTCAAGACCGGCACAGGAAACATAACGTATTATCCCGATGCCCTTTCCCGTGGTTGGCCCTCCGGGCGAAAACAGGTGTACAAGCAGAATCTTGCCATGGGTGAGGATTTTTCTTTGGTCAATGGTCCTAAGGATACCCTGGGCATCTTGTCGGTAGACCAGGACGTCAAATTGCGCTCCGCCCCGGCCATGACAGTGTATGATGCGTCCAGAGAAAGATGGGGCCTGCCGGCACGGCTCGTTCCCGAAAAGCCGCAGAACGACAGGCGGGCGGAAGTTCCCCGTGGACTGTGGTCCTCCGGCGACCGTATCGACATCGTATACCGGAGCCTCACTGCCTCCTCCGAAGGCAACCCGAACGATCCCCCGCTGACAACAATGGAACTGCTCTCCACCTACGCAGCGCCCGACTTGGCGGTGGATCCAGCGGCCATATACCGGTACTATGGGCCGCAAAAGGGCGGAGACTTGATCACAGTCAACGTGGCTGTGGAGAACCGGGGCCTTGCGACGGCCACGGGCGTAGGCCTTGAGATACGCTCCAAGGATTTCCAGACCCACTCGGGCTATTTCAGCTTCCACAAGAATACGGTGCTCCATCCCGGCGAGAAGGCTGTGCTTCCCGTGCAGTACCGTCTGCCGCCGAGCACCGAAGGCTCGTACAATCTCTACTTCGTCGCAAGCCACCTATCGGGACCGGAGCTGAACAACGGCAACAACGGAGCCCCGGTAAAATTTGCCGAACCCGATTTCGGACTGGGAACGGTGGACTTGTACCGCCATGGTTTCGAGAGGCATTTCAAAATCCCGATCCAGAACCGCAGCCCCGTCCAGGTCCGCAACGTCCGGCTGACCCTCTACGACGACCTGGACAAGACCCAAGCCTTGAAGGTCATCGAGTATCCTTTCCTTGAACCGTACCAGGAAGTTCAGGCCGAGCACACGATCAATTTGAACGAGCTCTTGTGGCCCAAGGCCCAGAAACGCCTGCTCTTCGAGTTGTCGAGCGACGATGTCCGCAAGCCCGGAGACCACAGCAACCCCTTCATTCTGATCGATCCCCTGAGCTATCCGGCTTTCTCGCTTTCCATCTTCGACGCCCGCATTGCCGGTACAGGCTACATTTGGGTAAGCGCCGCCGCGTCGAACAACCATCCCAAGGAGGAGCGGGGAGATTTGCTCATCGAGATCGTGAACAACCGGGGCGTGGTTGAGCGGTCGTACACCCAGCCGGTTGGTGCTAAGCCTGCCGCGACAGCCGTCGTGTCCCGTTCGTTCGCCGTGAAGGAAGCCCCCTCTTCCTACTCGGTGCGGGTATCCATGAAGAACACAACCCTTTTTCTGCCCGGTTCGCCCGGGGCGGGGTCACGGATCGAGCTGGGCGGCGAGCCCGTACCGGTAGAAGCGTACGTATCGGGAAACCAAAGGTAGGCAGGATATGAAGTACTCCAAACCCGCTCGGACCGCTAGTCTTTTGCTGTTTGTTTTCCTAACGACCGTACTTTCGGTTTCTGCTCAGAATAACCTGGCCCAGGAAATCCCTGCATGGTCATCCGAAACAAGATTGGGCTTCTTTTTTTCCAGTCCCACCCCGACCAGGGACTGGAACGTCGATGGGGAAGCCGTCGCTTCGACCCAATGGATCCTTCCCGCCTTCAGGGGGAAGGGGCTCCTCTACGATACGAACCACGTTGCTTTGACGGGCGATGTTGCCCTGTCGTCGGCTAACTTGGAACTCGGCGCCCGCCTTCGCGCCCAGCCGATCCAAATGTTCAGCCTGGAACTGGGGAACCTCCTGGGAACGGGATGGACCGCAGGACCGGGAACGGTCAAAATCATCGGTCTGGGCATCAACCCCGCCAAGGACGCCGATCCTATCCGGGAAACGCCTTTCGGCGGTTTCCTCTGGACCTCCTGGCTTTCGGCCAAGGGCTACCTAAGCCTGGAGCAGGCTTTGCAAAACCCCTGGTGGCGGATCTACCTGGAAGCTGATCCCACCCTGCGGTACCGGTACATGAGTGCCGCGGCGAAGGGAGAAGCCTGGGTGTGGAAGAACGACGGAGGCACGAACTTCAACGGATTTCAGTTGGACCAGGCGTATTGGATGGGATACAAGCCGCCATTGATGTACGGGCTTCAGGATATCGCCTTCGGCATGGGATTCCGCTCTTGGCTTTTCGACGTGGCTTCCCGATCGACCAAGGCGAACAAAGGCTGGGGTTCCGACGATTTGATCTTCCGCATGAATCTCCGTATGGACTGGCGCTTTACGGCTTGGTCTTCCTTGGCCCTGCTCGGTTATATCGGCGGGGACGTTGACTGGACCGCCGCCAGCCGGGCCGCCCACCGGTATTTCGAATTTCGGGAATACCAGACCCAGTCCTTTGTATTCGGACTGCGCGCTGCGTTTGTGTATGAATGGTAGGCAATCTACTCTTCTGCGGTCCCAAACAGCACCAGCGCCGCCTCGACCCCGATCCGGCCGAACACCCCGTCCGGGTTCTCCTCGCCGGGGCTGAACGTCAGGCGGGCGCATCCATCGGCAAGCCGCTCCACTGTCACCGGACCGAGGGCCCACCCTGCGTCCTTGACCCTGTGGCGCGTCACATACGTGACGGGCACCGCCATCGAGCTGAACAGCGAAATCAGCCCGCAACCCGTTTCCGGGTCGAGCTTTTCGACGATTTCGGGGCTGGAACCGGGGTCGCCGGTCCGCTCGGGGAACGCCTGTGTGATGGCCTCGCGCACGATTTTGTAGCGGCGCACCGCCTCGCCCCAAAACGCAATACCCTCATTGGTGAGCGCTAACAAGTCGCCCCAAACGCCGTTTTGCCCCAAAAACATCGATGCCAGATTGGCGATCTGCGAGCCCTGCGATCCCTCGGCCAGGTAGTGGCTCAAGAACAGCGTCGAGGGGATCCAGGTGTCGTAGTCCAGCGGGGTGCGTAGAAAGCGCGGACGCGCCGGGCCGGGAAAGGCCAGCACATTGGCGCCCATGCCACCGCCGTTCACCAGCTTGTCGTCAAAGCTCGAATGGTAGGGTCCGTTGTTGATCAAAAAGTACTTGCCCGAAGCCAGGAATCCCAGACCTACGGCCCGCTTGTCCTCGGTGACATCAAAATCACAAAGGGCCCCGGGACAGGCCTCGGCAACCAAATCAGCCACGCGGGCCAAGGCAAGCGGAAGCCCGTAGGCGTAGGCGTCGGCACGTTCCGCGCTGGTGTGACGCTCGTCGCCGTGGTGGTGCAGGGGAGAGTCGCAGCCATACTGGCCTACCGCGTCCCACTTAAAATAGGTGACGCCCAGTTCACGGTTCAGCTCGATCAATCGCTTGGCAAACAAATCTTCATACCCGCTGACCAGACAGTGGTTGAAACTTTCCTCGGTCTCCCAGATCTTCCACGGGCCCGGGAGATCACCCTTCCAGGTGACTCGGGTTTCGGGGGACTGCTTGGCCAGGCGGCTGGTCACGGCCACCGCTGTGGGGTTGAACCACAAGCCGAGCTTCATGCCGAAGCCACGCAGTTTGGCACGAACCGCCTCCAAGCCATCGGGAAACCGCTCCCGGTTGACCTCCCAGTCGCCGGCTTTGAGGAACCAGCCCACATCGAGCACAAATACCTCCACGCCCAACTGGGCCGCCACGTCGATTTCGGCCAGCATGCGGGCTTGGTTCATCGAGTCGAGGTATTTTTTGCCGTACCAGGTGGCATTGCGCTCTTGAAAGTTCCAGGTGTTATAAAAAAGGTGGGGCTGTCGGGTGGCCTGGTTCGAGGTCTGTCCCCGCAACAGGAACCGACGGTAGGCTTGCCGCAGCTGGTTCAACCCGCCAGCCACCCGCCCCAGTTGAAAGTAAACCGACACAAAGGGATGGTCGGCATCCAGCACTTGGTCGCGGCAGGTGTTGCCCTTCACCGCCTCAAGGTTTATCTGCTTCTTACCCTGGGGGCGAAACGCCAGAAAGGCATCGGGTGTCTGGCTGCCGTGTTCGTAGGCCCACACCCAGCTCTGGCTTTGATCGGCGGCTTCCCAGGCCAGCAGAGGCCCCATGAGCTGCTGCCCGTCCCAGCGGCGGCCCACGGGCCGCTCGACCATCCGGTAACTGTGAATCCGCTCGTCAAACTCAGAAAAGCGGACCTCGGTCAGCGTCCCCTGTTCGGGAAGCGTCAACGTTCCGTAGGTGATGCCCTCGGTTCCCCTCGTTTTCGTCAAAAGGAAACGGTATCCCTGTTCCGCTGAAACGGTGAAACGGTAGCGCAAAAAAGCCGAGCCGGGTTGCTGTTTGGCCTCGTAGCGCACCGTCAAGCCAGGTAGGCCCGCCACCGGTCCGGAGTGATCGGGCAAGGATGTTTCCTTCCCGTCAATTTCTAGAACAGGGGTCGTCAAGGGGAGGTCGGAGAGGCCAAAAGCAGCCAGGATTGTTTTCATAAACAGGAGCATAGTCAGGTCTCGTCTTCCTTGACACGGATAATCGCCGTGTGACATGGATGAAAGTACGATGGTAACCTACTATTCCTTCTCACTGCCCAGCCAGGGAGACGGTCCCCCGCTACCCGTCGATGTCCTTTCGTGCGGTTGTGGCCGGGAAACCTCGCCCAGCTACTCTTGGGACAATGAGCGGCACCAGCGGTACGCAACCCAGGCGGGAGAGGAGTGCATTGTTCAGTGGACGTTGGAAGGCTTTGGGTACTTTCAGAATCGGGTTGCCGCCCCTTCCGCCACGTTTACTGTGGGTCCAGGACAAAGTTTTGTTGCCGCGGGTAACCGACCGTACTCCTATTTTTTGGGCGATAGCCCCCTATGGGTGTTCTACTGGATGAGTCTGGTAGGACCGGCTGCTGATCAGTTGTTGGCTCCTTGGAAGACCGCAGAGGCCCAGCCCTTCTCTCTAGCCGAGACCGGTCCTGCCCTGCTTACCCTTAAGGCGCTGCTGGCGGAGCTGCAAAACGGCTCCCGGCCCGACCGCTGGAGGCTTTCGACCATCGGGTATACCTTTTTGACGGAACTTCGGTCGGAGCGGGAACGGGAAACTCAACAGCCAGCCCTGAGGATTCGGGACGAGGCGGTGCGGTTCATCACGGCCGACCTGGCGGGAGCCTGTGTGGAAAGTCTGGCCGCACACTTTGGATACCACCCCAAGTACTTCAACGACTACTTGCGTCGGGCCACTGGACTGACGCCGCACCGGTTCATTCAGCAGGTGCGCATGGAGCAAGCCAAGGCCCTTTTGGTTAAGACGGGGTGGTCGGTGGTGGAGGTGGCCCGGCAATGCGGGTTCTCAGACCCCGCGCACTTCTCCCGGCTGTTCAAGGCCTTTTCGGGCTGTTCTCCCCGAAGTTATTTTCGTCAATAGTTTTATCGGTTTTTCCCATAATTCCCGGGATTGACACTCCTTGGGCGGCCGACCAGCATGAAAGGCAGCCATGAAGAAACATCCGTTCACCGACGCCACCATTGAACAGACCTACGACCACGAGCACCCCTGGAGAACCTACTTCAGTCTTTTCCGAGGCGACCGCCGAAGGTTGGTGCTGGCTCTGATCATGTACGTTATCAAGGCGGCCCCGGTATGGACGCTTCCGATCTATATCGGGTTTGTGGTCGACCAGGTGGTGTCTGCCGCCGCTCCAGGGGGCGTCTTTTCGTGGGAGCCCCTGGTGTGGCCCAGCGTGGGCATGATTGTGCTCAACCTGCAGAACATCGTGACCCACACCCTCTTTGCCCGTCTGCTTTCCGTCGCGTTGCGCAACATGGAAGCCTCCATCCGCATGGCCCAGGTGCGACGGCTCCAGCAGTTGTCGCTGCACTTTCACAGCCACCACTCGGCGGGCACTTTGCAGAACAAAATTCTGCGCGACGTGGAAAACCTGACCAACCTCACCAACAACCTGGTCAACTCGGTGTTCCCGGCGGTGGTCACCATCACCATTGCCATAGCCCTCACCCTGGCGAAGGCCCCTGTGCTGACCCTGCTGTTTGTCGTCCTGGCTCCTTTAGCACTTCTGCTTCAAAGGGCGTTCAGCCGTCCCCTGAAAAAGAACAACACCGCCTTCCGCAAAAACCTCGAGGCCATGAACTCCCGGGTGCTCGAAATGATCGAAATGGCACCCGTGACCCGCGCCCACGGTCTGGAGGAGGTTGAGGTGGAGAAGATGGGCCGCCAGTTTGCCGAGGTGCAGAAGCAGGGGTTGCGTCTCGACCTGACGGTAGCCTGGTTCGGAGCCAGTGCCTGGGTCACGTTTATGACAGCGCAAGTGCTTGCCTTGCTGGTCATGGCGTCACTGGCAGGGGCAAGGGTCATCACCGCCGGTGATGTTCTGTTGTTCCAAAGCTATTTCACCAGCCTCATCGGGGCGCTCAATGCCCTGCTGAACCTTCTGCCCGACCTGGCCAAGGGCCGGGATTCCATCGCTTCCATGGCCGAAATTCTGGAATGTCCGGACTTGGAGCAAAACAAGAACAAGACTGTGCTCGTAAAGGTGCAGGGCGGGTTTGTGGCCGAGGACCTGCGGTTTCAATACCCGGGTGTAGAGGTTTCAGCGCTCGACAGGGTTCGCTTTGCCGTGAATCCGGGTGAGACCATCGCTGTGGTGGGAGAATCCGGGTCGGGCAAATCGACCCTGATGCAGCTTCTTATCGGGTTCTACCGTCCCACCCAGGGCCGGTTGCTGCTCGACGGCCAAGATATGGCTGAGCTCGACCTGCGCACGTACCGGCGCTTTTTGTCGGTGGTTCCCCAGCAGACGCTGCTGTTTCACGGCACCGTTCGCGACAACCTGACCTACGGCCTATCGGGCATCAGCGATGTCCAGCTGTGGCAGGTGCTTGAGCGCGCTTGGGCAGCCGAATTTGTCGGTCAGCTGCCCGAGGGACTGGGGGCCGACCTGGGGGTTCACGGGGGTACCCTTTCCGGCGGGCAGCGCCAACGTTTGGCCATCGCCCGCGCCCTGCTGCGCGACCCCCGTGTGCTCATCCTCGACGAGGCTACCAGCGCACTTGATCTGCAATCGGAGCGGGAAGTGCAAAAGGCCATCGGCGAGGCCAGCCGCGGCCGCACCACCTTCTTGGTGGCCCACCGCCTGAGCACCATCCGTGACGCGCACCGGGTGTTTGTCATGAAAAACGGGCAGATTGTGGAGTCTGGCAGTCAGGCCACCCTTCTGACCCGCGAGGGCGAATTCTCCCGGCTGGCGAGGTTGAATGTATGAGTGGTTCCTTTGTTCTGCGTCCTGACGGTTCTGACGAGGCCCCTGAGGGACCTTGGGCTACTCCCGCCGGAGCCCGCGATGCTCTTCGCCGGTTGAGGGCCGAGGGTAAGGTTGCCGGTGAAGCGGTGGTGGAGCTTCAGGAAGGAACCTACCGCCTGACCGGACCGCTGGACTTTGGCCCCGAGGACAGCCAGGCAACTTGGAAAGCGGCCCCTGGTGCCCAGCCCATTCTAGATGGTGGCCGGGTGCTGACAGGCTGGACCGAAACAGAACATCGGGGAAGGCGGGCCTGGGTTCTCGATCTACCCGAGGTTGCCGCCGGTCGCTGGTATTTCCGATCCCTCTTTGCTTCCGGTGTGCGCCAACCCCGGGCCCGTTTCCCTAAGTTTTCTCCCACCGCCGAGGGAGGCAGGAACACGCTTCGCCTGGGGGAAATCCGCTTTCCAGAGCGCCGGGGTCTCTTCGACGGCGACAATGCGTTCAAGCCTGTCGCCGGGGACTGGGGCGACTGGCCCAGCCTTCCCGAGGCGGAAATCGTTTTATTGCATTACTGGGTTGAGACCCGTCTTCCCCATCCCCGCTTGAACCCCACAACGGGTTGGGTGAGCTGCTCCCGACGCTCGGTGTTCAACCTTTATGAATCCTTCAACCCGAACTTGGCCCGGTACTACGTCGACAATTTGTTCGAAGCGTTGACCGATCCGGGGGAATGGTACCTCGACCGCTTCCAGGGACGGCTGACCTACCTGCCGCACCCCGAACAGACTCTTGCGACTACCACCCTTGTAGCGCCGGTGCTCACCCGGTTTATTGAGGTGGCGGGTCTTCCAGAACGGCAGCATCCGGTCGAAGCTCTGGCGTTCGAGGGTCTGACTTTCCGCCATTCCGACTGGTACCAGCCGTTGGCCGAAATGCTGCCCCACGATAAAGACGCCCTTCTGGGGGTGACCGATCTTCCCCTGGGTAGTGCGCCTCAATCGGCGGTGCATGTGCCGGCGGTGGTGCGTTGGCGCTGGGCCCAAAAGGGCCGGTTTGAGCGCAACACCGTCGAACTGACGGGGTTTTCGGCCCTGGAATTCGGACCGGGTTGTCGCGACTGCCGGGCGGTTGGCAACACCTTGCAGGATTTGGGGGGAGGTGGAATCAAAATCGGCGGTACCGACGTGCAAGGCCCCTGGGTGGACCGCACGGCCTTTGTCGACTTCACCGACAATACCGTGCGCCGGGTGGGGCGGGTGTTTCACCAAAGCTGTGGCATTCTGCTGACTCACGCCTCGGACTGTTGCCTCGTACACAACGAAATCGCCCACACCTGCTACACGGGCATCTCGGTGGGCTGGACCTGGGGTTTTGGCGACAACCTGACCCGCAACATTCTCATTGAGAACAACCTGATCCATGACATCTGTGAAGGTGTGCTCAGCGACAACGGCGGCATCTACCTGCTGGGGGTGCAGCCGGGTACCGTGGTTCGGGGCAACCACATTTACCGGGTGACAGCCGCCGACTACGGAGGAAGCGGTATTTATCCGGATGAAGGCAGCTCGCATATCGTGATGGAACACAACTGGGTGCACGACGTGCAGGGCAGCTGTCTGGGCCTCCATTTTGCCCGCGAACTGGTGGTACGCCATAATGTGTTTGCCCGTCCGGGCGAAGCCTTTGCCGGTATCGGCCGGGTGGAACAGGCCACCCAGGGAACCCTCATGCACAACGTCTTTCTTGGTCCCGCCAAGGCGCTGTACTGTGGTGCTTACCGGGGTGATATCCGCACCGGGTTCGCCACCGATGCCAACGTGATCGGCTTTCAGCCCGAAGCTGTTCCACCCTGCACCCACCCCGACTGGCGCACCGACGTTCCCCACAGCCTCGACCTGGCCCAATGGTGGCTGGCAGGCAATGACCGCCAGTCGCTGGTCTGCCCCATTCCCTTCCAGGAGACTTCCACCATGGTGACGTTTCCCCCTGACTCGCCGGTTTTTTCCACCGGGTTCCGACCCTACGACTGGTCGGTCTGCGGGCCGCGGTCATGACGTTCCACCCCGGCGAACCCTGGCTTGACACCTCGGGCCTCCCCATTCAGGCGCATGGCGGTGCTTTGCTCAAGCATGGCGATTATTGGTATTGGTACGGTGAGGACAAGCGCGCCCATGTCAACGCTCAGACAACCACCGTAACGGGGATCTCGTGCTACCGTTCCACCAATCTGACCGACTGGGAGGACCGGGGGCTTTGCCTTACCGCCGAAGCCGACCCCTCGTCGCCCCTGCATTCCTCCAAAATCGTAGAACGGCCCAAGGTGCTGTACAACGCCGCCACGGGCCGGTTTGTGCTGTGGATGCATCTGGACGAACCGGGCTACAGCTTTTCCCGGGCAGGGGTGGCTGTGGCCGACCATCCTGAAGGACCGTTTCGCCTCGTACGTGTCATGCGGTCGATGAGCTACGACTACGGCTATCCCGAAAGTGATCCCCGCAACCAAAAAGAGCTGGGCAATGCCTTTCTCGATTTCAACTTGTTTCAAGACGAGGACGGCAGCGCTTTCGTTGTTCATGTGTCTGAAAACCTGATGACTCTCTATGTCTTGCAGCTTTCCGACGACTATACCGACTTTAGGCGGCCCGCGGTGCAAGGCGTCACTTGGGAACGCATTTTGGTGAACCGGATGCGGGAAGCCCCGGCACCGTTCCGCCACGGCGAACACTACTACCTGTTCACCTCGGGCTGTTCCGGCTGGGATCCCAATGCTACCTTGCTTCACCGCGCATCAAGGCTTTTCGGTCCCTGGGAGAACCTTGGCCAGCCATTCCAAGGTCCGGCGGCCGTGAGTTCCTGGCGCACCCAGCCCACCTCGGTGTTTGCTGTTCCCGGGGCCCCGCCGGGTTCGTTTGTGTTGATGGCCGACCGTTGGAAGCCTAGCGAACTGCGCGACACGCGGCATGTCTGGTTGCCCTTTGTGATGCACAACGGTTCCACCACCCTCGACTTCCGCCCCCGCTGGGACCTTTCGATGTTGCAATCCGGACGGCTGGTTCAAGCGCTTAACGCGCCTGTGCTGCAGGGCGGGTTGCACTTTGACTGGTCGTACAAAGTCCCCACGGGCGTTGATCTGCACTGGAGCCAGGTGCCGGGAGCCGACGGTTACCGGGTCTTCTGCGGTACCATTGCTCTTTTGTTTACGACAGAACTGTCGGCAAGACTTCCCCTGGGACTGCCTGGAGCGGCGGTCGATTATACCGTGCGGGCCGAATCGCTGGGCCAAGAACCGTCGGAGCCCTCCAACGTCCTTTCGGTGGTGCAAGGACTACCACGGACCTGTCACCTCAGCGACTTTGCACCCTTGCGGTCGTTTACCGGCTTTGGCGAACTTCTTCACGATCAGGTCTGGAACGGTTCCGAGCTGAAACTGGCTGGCCAGGAGTTCACAAAAGGTCTGTGGGCGCACTTGGACAGCGAGGTTGTGTATCAGCTGGGAGGGGTGTACGATGAGCTTTCGGCACTGGTGGGAATTGCCGACAGCCACCCCGAGGGCGAGGGACGCTTCACGGTCGAGGCCGACGGCGTCACGGTGTGGCAGTCGCCGGTTTTGAAAGGAACCGACGCACCGGTAACATTGAAGCTCCGCCTGAGCGGAGTCCATTTTCTGCGGCTCGTGGCAGAAGGTCCGAACACCATCGGGCTGGGCCATGCGCTGTGGTGCAACCTGAGGCTGCAACCATGCCGTTGATTCACTGCGACTTCTCATCGAAAGTGCTGGGGTTTTCCACCTCGATTGTTGTCCTCCTACCGCTGGAACGTACCTCGACATCGGTTCTAACCCTGCTCCACGGATACTCGGATGACCAGACGGCCTGGACCCGCCAAACTTCAGTAGAGCGGTATGCCAGCCGCGCGGGTCTGACGGTGGTGATGCCGTACCTGTGCAAGAGCTTCTGCACCGACATGGCACATGGCGACCGCTACTTCACCTTCATCACCGAAGAGCTTCCCCAGGTGACAAAAAGCCTGTTTCAGCTCTCCGACCGGCGCGAGGACAACTTTATCGCCGGGTTGTCGATGGGCGGGTACAGCGCGTTCAAGGTGGCCCTGACCTACCCCGAACGGTACGCCGCCGCGGCCAGTTTGTCCGGTGTGCTCGATATCAACCATTCCAGTATGGTAGGAACGCCGCAGTTTAGGGATGTGTTCGGGGTCGCTCGCGTCGCCGAGACCAGCCCAAACCACCTCTTTCATCTGGTCCGAAAGCTCAAGGCTTCCGGCACAACCTTTCCCCGGCTGCACCAAAGCTGCGGTACCGAGGATTTCCTCTATGAGGGGAACCAAAACTTCCGCCAGCTGCTGAACAAGTTGGGTGTCGAGCACACCTACCTGGAAGAAACCGGTGACCACAACTGGGAATTCTGGGACCGCAATATTCAGCGGGTCATCGAGTGGCTGAAGTGAGAAGGGGTGTCACAAAACCCATGGCCGACGCACAAAGGTTGAACTGACGGTCCAGAGTCCAGATTTCCATTGTCGAGGTACGGCCGGGAGCGACCCACTCCAGAGCTGTTGACAGGTGAAGGGTGTCAAGGGTCCCTAGGACCAAGGGGAAAGACCCCTCGGCCTGCCGTTGAACCGCCTCGTTGAGCCTGAGCCGCGAAATGGTCGCTGCCGTTGACTCAAAACTCTGCCGGACTTCTGCCACCTGCTCCGCCGCAAGGACACGGTTGTGAAGAGTCCGTTCCAAAACCCGGGCCATTTCAATCCACAACAAGCGACTTGACCCTACCTCGGCATCGGCGGGCACCCGGAGAAGAAGATCATTCCCTTCCAATAAGTACGCCAGCACCACGCTGGTGTCGAGATAGACCTTCAATGATCTCCTCTCTCGGCCACCAGCAAGGCCATGCTGTCGATTTCAGGATACTTGTTAAGATTGGGGCGAACAGCACGAAAGGGCCCTGCGGCCGGTGCTTCTACGAGATCCTCGACTTCGTATGGAATGATTTTTGCGACGGGGACGCGACGGTCAGTGACGACGACGGTTTCGCCCCCGGCCACACGTTTGAGATTCTCGGAAAGGTGGGCTTTGAGCGACGATACTGTGCTGGTCATGTGGTCAAGTATGTGGTCATATCACAATTCCGTCAAGGTAAGCTCCCAGGCTGTCGGGGTGTCACTCTTTCACCGCTCCGATATTGAAGCCCTGCACAAAGTATTTCTGCAGGAAGGGGTACACCAGCAGAATGGGAACGGTAGCGAACATGGTCATTGACGCCCGGATGGCGTTGGGAGAAACCTGTTGCTGCACTCCCAGTTTGGCCATGGCAAGTTTATAGTCGCCTGCCACTCCCGCCCCTCCCGACTGATTTGCCGTGTTGAGCACTTTCATCAATTCATACTGCAGCGTACTGAGAAAGTTGTTGTCCGACGCGTACAGCATGGTGGTGAACCAATCGTTCCAATGGCCTACGGCGATGAACAGAGACAGGGTTGCAATGATGGGCTTGCTGAGAGGAATTATGATCTGAACCAGGATGCGCATCTCTCCCGCCCCATCGATCTTGGCCGATTCGATCAGGCTGTCCGGTAGTTCCTCCAGAAAGCTTTTGGCAATCAACAGGTTCCAAGCGCTGACCAGACCGGGAATGATGTACACCCAGAAGGTGTTGATCAGGCCCAGCGAGCGGGTCAGCATGTAGCCGGGAATCAGGCCTCCGGAAATATACATGGTAGCCAAAAAGAGAATCAGAATTGGTTTTCGAAGCACAAAAGCTTTGCGCGAAAGCGGATAGGCGAGCATGATGGTGCAGAACACTCCCAGCAGAGTTCCGCTGACGGTCCGCAGTACACTCATAAACGCCGACTGGAAAATATTGGGGTTGTTGAACAAGTACTCGTAGTTGTACCAGGTAAACTCCCGGGGCCAGAAGAAAACGTTTCCCCGGTAGGCATCGGTGGCGTCATTGAAGGACAGGACCAGCAAATTCCAGAAGGGGAAGAGAGTCACAAAGGCGAACAGCGCCAGGAAGACGAGGTTGAGCACATCAAAGGCTCTGTCCCCTGGGCTTTGCTTCCACTTTCTTAAGGCTGAAGAAGTGCGCTTGGTTTTCATTTAGAACAGTCCTTTTCCACCGTTGGCTTTCAGGATCTTGTTGGACCCCCAGATGAGAACCAAACTAACGACGGCCTTGAAGATGCCGGCTGCGGTGCCATACGAGAAGTTTGGTTTGCCCCCGAAAGACATCAGGCCTTCGGTGAACACATACACGTCGAGGTTGACGGCGTACTCTTTGACAGTGGGGTTCATCAGCAGGTACGGCTGGTCAAATCCGGCCGACAGCAAATGACCGAGGCTTAATACCAGCAGCAGAACAAAGGTGGACCGGATAGCCGGCAAGGTGATGTACCGGATTTTCTGGAACCGGCTGGCACCGTCCATATCGGCGGCTTCGTACAATTCCGGGTTGATGGTAGCAATGGCGGCCAGGTAGATGATGGCGTTCCAGCCGACGTTTTTCCAAATGTTGCTGATGGCCAGAATGGGCCAGAACAGCTCTCCCTTGGCTAAATAGATCATCGGGTCTTTCTGAATTCCCAGCCAGACCAGAAGGCTGTTCAGTGGACCTTCGAGAGAAAGAACATAGAAAACAATGTTTGCCGCCACCACCCAGGACACAAAGTAGGGCAGGTACGACAGGGTCTGAACCGTCCTCTTGAAACCGCGGTTCCGTACTTCGCTCAGCAAGAGAGCCAGCCCGATGGCTGTCACAAAACCCAGCACCAAATTCAATAGGCTCATGACCAGGGTGTTGCGCATGGCCAGCCAGAATCCCGGGCGGGTGAACAGCATTTCAAACCATTGAAGGCCCACCCACTCTTGACTCCAGAAATCTTTCGCCGGGCGGAAATCCTGAAAGGCCATCAGCCAGCCCCACAGAGGCAGATAGTTGAAAACGATACAGTAGAGGGCCCAGGGGACGGCCATCCAGAACCAGGCTTTCTGCTGGACCAGGAGCCTCCAGAAGGATGGCTTGGGAACAAGTGCGGTGGTCGGTTTCATGGGAGAATCTGCCTTGCAGGGGGGATGAAAAAGGGGACAACCCTTGCGGCTGTCCCCGGATTCCTAATAGTTGGCGATGCGGTAGTCCATTTCTTTCTGCAACGTACCCACCAGACCCTTGATGTCAAGCTTGTTCACTTCATTCACATAGGTTGTCCAGTTGGATTCGAACTTGTCGACAGGACCGGTGATGAGGATGGCGAACCACTTTTCTGAGAGGGCATAGGCATCGTTGTAGACCTGGTCATACTTGCCTGGGTAGTTAGCCCAGTTGATGGTCCACAGCGGTGTCCAGGTGTAATTGGTGACCATGGTGTTGTTGTACAAATCACCGGGAACCTTGAGGCCCCAGGCTTTGACAAACTTCTTGTCCCAATCATCGAGCGTTGCAGCCGCCACTTCGGGGGAGTCGCTGGGGAACACGGTGTTGCCATTGGGCCAGGTGCCCCTCAGCGAGGGCCAGGGGTAACCACCCACGCCGCCTAGACCGACCTTGGCGTTGATGATGGAATCGCTGGCATCCTGCATCTGTTTGACGGTACGGACGTATTTGCCTTTGGCGTCCACAGTGTAATGCGTACCCTTCACACCCCACTGAACCAAGGTCTGCATTTCCTCACTCACCAAGGCATTGAGGAACTTCATAATGCCCTTGGGATCTTTGGCCTTGGTGGTGATGGCGGTGCCGTCTCCCGAGGGCCGGGTCACAATGTTGGGAGTCAGCGGATCACCCTTCTTCCAGGTGATGTTGGGCAGCTGGTACCAGGTCTGACCTTCCTTGCCGGCCTTGGTCAAAGCGTCGGCAGCGGGTCCGAATTCCCACGTTGCATCCCAGAACCCTACAACGCGTCCGGAAGCCAGTTTGGCCACGTACTGGTCGTATTTCTGCACAAAGCTCTCAGGGTCGATCAGGCCCTTGGCGTGCTGCACGTTGAGGAACTGAAGCAGCTTCTTCATATCAGGAGCGATATCGCGCATGATGACTTTCTTGGTCTTCAGGTCGACAACGGCACGTCCGTCACCGGGGTAGGCCCCCAGGTTCTCGTACATCCACTGAATGCTGTTGCGCCAGTCGTCGCGCAGAATCTCAAAACCGATGGTCTTCTGGCCGTCGATGGTGGGGTTTTCCTTGACGTACTTTTCAATCCAGGCAAAGTACTGTTCCAGGGTCTCGATCTTGGGGAAGCCAGAAGCTTCATAGGCAGCCTTGGGAAGGGCAAAGCCATCACCGATCAGGGTGCGGGGAAGGCCGGTGCCGATGGGGCTAAACGCAGGAATCGTATAGATCTTCCCGTCTTTCTGCCGGTTGCGTTTCCAGGTTTCGCCGTAAACCTTGTCGATATCCTTGCCTTCAGCCTTGAGCAGGGTGTCCAAGGGGATAAATGCTCCTGAGTCGAGCCAGGTAGGGGCGGTACCGCCTGAGGCAAGGACAATGTCCGGGTAATCGCCTGAAGCGATCATCACACCGATTTTGGTGTTGGCATCGCCCACGTAGTAGATGAACTTGAGGTCAACACCCGTCTTGTCGGAAATGATTTTTCCGATAACGGTGTCAGACATCATGGCCGGGGAATTGGCTCCCTGGGCTTGGTTTGTGTACACGGTGTACACTTTCTTGGCCTGGGCAAAGGCCCCCGTGGCTAACAAAGCGAAAATTGAGAAAGCCAACAGCAGTCTCTTCATTCGGTACCTCCTCGATACTTGGTTCATGTGCTCTTCCATTGCAAACCCTTATGAGGCAGCCGTCAACCGATCGAATTTGCAGTCTTTCCCCCCTGAATTGCGACTCCTTTTTCTCTCCATTGACTAACTCATATTCCCGGAAAACAATGGGGCATGAGTCTTTCGTCCCGGCTATCCGTGTTTCTCAACCGAATTCCCGTGGTAAAAAAACTATTCCTCGTCTACCTTTTCTGTGTCATTCTTCCCATCGTCGGACTCGACAGCCTGTTGTATGGCACGCTGACGGAATTCCTGACAAAGCAGAAGATCGAACGCACCGAACAGGCCCTCAAGCGCATTGCGCTGTATTTAAATGAAACCCTGCAGAACTGCCTGGTCTTAATGAACACCATTGATACCGATGCGACCCTGGGAGATTTTCTCGAACAGAATTACGATGGGATGGATGATTTCGCCGATGCCTACCGCAATACCTATGCGCCCATCCTCCAGCGGTATCTGACTCTTTATGCCCCCATCAGCAATATCGTTATTGCCACCGACAATCCCACCCTCATGAACGCCTCCTATATCCGGCAGCTGGACCAAGAAACACTCCGGGACTGGCAGCTTCCCGATTTTCCGGCTCAGAAGGACCGTTCGCAGCTTGTCACCTACCCGGCAACCAAGCAGATCTCCCTGATCCGCACCCTGGGCTACTACCACCGCCGTTACGACACCACCAAGGTGCTCAAGGTCGATCTGTTTGACCGGGCCTTTCTTGAGATCATTCAGAATGAGCTTCTAGACGGTGCCGTCACCATCCTTGACCAGAACGGAGTTTCCGTTCTGGAATCCACCCCGGAAGGAGAGCGGCCCCGTTCCCCCGACGACTATCCCTTGACCGTGTCGCTCTTCGAGACGCTGGTCGATACACCGTGGAAACTGACAGGCCTTGTTCCCCGTGTTTCGTTGCAGGAAATTGCTGCCTCGAGCGGTATCTATGTGGTGACCATCGGCCTGTTGTCCATGGTGCTCACGGCGGTTCTGATGTTCCTGGTCGGTCAATCGATGACGGCCCGCCTGCACCGCCTGGTCTCTACCATGGACGCGTCCCAGGAACTGATCACCCGGGTTGAGACCGAAGATCCGGGCAGCGACGAGATTGGCGACCTGATCTTGGGTTACAACCGCATGGCACTTCGCATCCAGGGGTTGATCAACGACGACTATAAGCACCGTCTGAAAGAACAGGAACTTGAGCTAGCCCGAAAGCAGGCCGAGCTGCTGGCCCTGCACAGCCAGATCAATCCCCATATGCTGTTTAATACTCTTGAAGTACTGCGCATGAGGTCTATTGTGCGCCGCGACCCGGAAATCGCCGATATCCTCAAGTCGATGTCTTCGCTCTTCCGCCGCCAGCTCCATTGGACTGCGGACACGGTTACGCTGGGAGAAGAGCTGGGAGCGGTGGAAGACTTTTTGAAAATCCAGGCAGTCATCTTCGAGGAGAGGTTCACCTCTGAGGTCGAGTGCGATGGGGAATTGCTGAAGTTGCCCATCCTTCGGACCTGTATTCAGCCCTTTGTCGAAAACGCCTGCATCCACGGCATCGACAAGAAAAGCGGCGCGGTTTCTGTGTTGGTCAAGGTGACGGGCAAGGGGCGGCGTCTGGAGGTCGCGGTGAAAGACGATGGTGTGGGAGTCGATCCGACGAAGCTGGAAAATCTTCGGGCCAAACTGTTGCTGGAGTCGGCTGACACGCAATCCCTGGGTATGAGCAATGTGTTTCACCGCCTAAAATTACTGTACGGCAGTTCGTTGAAGTTTTCGCTGTCAAGTCGGAAGGGTCAAGGCTTCACTGTCAAATTCTCGTTCCCGAAGGAGTTGCCCCGTGGCTGACATCAAGGTGGTTCTAGCCGATGACAAGCCTTCTATTCTGAGGGGGCTTCAGGCGATTTTGGACTGGGAGAGTCTGGGTTATCATATTGCAGGAACGGCTCTCGACGGGGCTGATGCGTGGTCTATGGTGCGCGACCTGAAACCCGACCTTTTGATCACCGATATACAGATGCCCCTGGTTGACGGACTGGAGCTGTCCCGCCGGGTGAGGTCCCTCGGTTGGAATACCCGGGTCATCATCCTGACAGGCTTTCAAGATTTCGAATACGCGCGCACGGCCCTGCGCCACGGAGTGATGGAGTTTCTGCTCAAACCTGTAGACGAAGTGGCGTTGACCGAGCTTTTGAAGAAACTGGCCTTGAAGATCGGGGAGGAGCGCGGCGGCGTTCTAAGGGATGTTCCTGTTCAGGCTGTCGATGATCAGGATATGGTCCGCCGTGTCAACCTGGCCATACGAAGCCGGTACAAAGAGAATCTGTCCATCAATGAGCTGGCGGCAGATCTGTTCATCAGTGCGGCCTATCTGGGCCAGGTGTACCGTAAAAAAACCGGACTGTCGATCAAGGACACGATCCATGCTGTGCGGGTGGAAGCTGCCAAAAAGGTCTTGGCCACCACCAGCCTGCGTATCTACGAAGTGGCGGAGCTTGTCGGCTATGTCGACGAGGAATACTTCTCAAAGAAGTTTCTAGCTTTGGTAGGTATGACCCCGATGAATTACCGCAGAAGCGTTCCTACCGATCCACTGCTTTGAAGCAGGAACGGCAAAATCCCCGTTTGTCCTGGAAAAGACCAGCGTTCCAGGAGTAGATTATGGAAATGCCCCGCCCCGTGTCGGCCACGTCTGACATTGTCTTCAAATACCTCTTCGGCAGTCAGTCGAGCACGAATCTGTTGCAGAGTTTTCTCAACGCCGTCCTTGCCGACTCCGGTGACCCTTTGCTCACTGAGCTTGAGATCACCAACCCCATCAACGATAAGCAATACTTCGATGATAAACTGACCATCATCGATGTTCGTGCCAAATCGACCGAGGGTGTTTGGGTCAATGTTGAGATTCAAGTTCGCTCTCAAACCGCCTTTCCGGAGCGCAGTCTTTTCTACTGGGCCAAGACTTACGGAGACCAGCTGGATGAGTCCCAGCTATATGGTAAACTAAAGCCGGTGATCGGCGTCAATTTGGTTGGCTTCTGTCTTTTTCCTGACGAGGTGTCGTTTCATTCCGTCTTCCAGCTCACGGAACGTCACCGGCCCGACCTTGTTTTGACCCGCGACTGCACCCTCCATTACTTGGAACTACCGAAACTTAAACCAGCCCCCGATACCGAACTGGGCCAGTGGCTGACAGCGCTTAAAACACTGGGGAGACCTGAGGAGGAACCGCAGATGAAAGTTCTCTTGGAAAACAATCCGAACCTGACTGAACTCGCCGAACGTTATAAGAAATTTGATGGCAGCCGTGAGGCTCGTCAGGCCTACGAAGACCGAGTGAAGTACCTGCGCGATCAGGCCAACATTCTGTACACTGCCGAGGTCGAAGGCCGCGCCAAGGGCATTGCCGAAGGGCGAGTTGAAGGACGAGTTGAAGGGCGAGTTGAAGGGCGAGTTGAAGGACGAGTTGAAGGACGAGTTGAAGGACGAGTTGAAGGACGAGTTGAAGGACGAGTTGAAGGAAAACGGGAAGCGCAGATTCAGATGGTGCCATTGCTGCGGGAGGCAGGAATGTCCGACGTGGATATCCTACGAATCACGGGTCTCTCCTTGAACGATCTTGATCTGGAATGACGCTATGTTTTCATCCTGTTCCCTTGACGCGTGGCGTGGGTCGCTTTTACTTGTCGTTGTTATTGCATTGACAGCTTGCACTGCAAAAGACCTCTCTGCAGTAAAAGAAGTCTCTCCTGGCAGTGAGACCCCGATGTTGAGCGACCTCAAATTGAAAAAGGCAGACAGCGGGAAGAGTTATGAGCTTTATAAGGGCAGTACCATCCAGATCAGCCTGGAAGGCAACCCGACCACAGGTTACCAATGGGGACTGCTTCCCGAGAGCGTCAATGACCTTATCCTCAAGCCCAATGCCGATTACAGCTTCTCGCCCGATAATTCTGCCTTATCCGGGTCTGGAGGTACGTTTGTCTTCGATTTCATGGCGTCCAACCCGGGTGAGGCCAAACTGGTTTTTGGCTACCAGCGCAGTTGGGAAAACGACCCTTCCGCCGAAACCTGGTCCATCAACGTTACCGTCAAGGACGTCCACTAACCGCTAACGCGATGGGGGCTGGGAGTGGGCCAAAATCTCTCCGAAGAAGTACTGAAAGGCTAACCCCCTTCAAAGATAGGAAAGCCACCAGTCTTTGCGGCGGGATTTGAGCTGGGCAAACCATCGGCAGAGCGGATACAAAATGAGGATTGCCAACAACCACGCCACATAGACTTGCGGCAGGTCCCAGTCCGGCAGGTAGACCGAGGCGGGCAGGTCGGTGGTCGGCCAGCTGCCGATGCCGGTGGAGGGGGGATCCTGCAGCAACCAGGTGGAAACACCGAAGCGCAGCTGAAACCAGAGGACGGCCATCAGATGCAGCAGGAACACATGCAGGATGTAGAAGAAAAAGGGAACCTGGCCAAAGGTGGTGATGATCCGGCCCAGCGGCCCTACGGGTCTTCGAAGGATCACCCCAAGCAGAATCAGCAAAGGAGCGAAGTTGAGACCGATATACAGCAATGACGGAGGATATTTCAGGCCATTGGTAAAATCAGCCACCGTCCGCCAAAACTCGGGCCAGACGGTCCACGGGGTGGGGTTGCCGTAGAAATTTCCCAGCCGAAGAAGCACTGCCGCCAGAAAGATTCCGGACCCAACCAAAATGTAATCCCGGCGGACGGTTTCCGGCCGCGTCTTGGTCCAGCCTCCCAGCAGGAAGCCTAGAACGATGATGCCGCACCAAGGAATAATAGGATACAGGACGTGCAAGGTCATGCTTGATACCGGATGAAGCACTCCGCCAACGTGCAGGAAGGTCCAAAGCAAACCACCAGCCTCGGCGCTGATTCCATCCAGCAAGTTGTGACCAAAGATCAGGCCCAGGGCAAAAATCCACAGGAACCAGCGGGGCAGCAGCGATACTCCGGCGAGAATGATCATCGACCAGCCGATAGACCACAGCACGCCAAGACGGATGAACTCGGTACGGTCGCCGTTGAAGAACCACAGCAGGTTCATGATCGCCACTTCCAAAAAGAGCAGCCACACGCCTCGCGTCAGGAGGAAGACACTGCGCTTGGCAGGTTCCTGCTTGCTGGAAAAAGAAACGCCCATCCCGGCAAGGAAAATGAAGACAGGGGCGCAGATATTGGTGATCCATCGGGTCATGTAATACCAGGGGGTGGTGTTGGCAATATCTGTCGGAGAGAAAAAGGCCTGTGCTATCGAAAAGAAATCGCGGGAATGGTCGATTGCCATGACCAGCATGACCAGGCCGCGTAAAAAATCCACTGACTCCAGACGGGGTTTTTTTTCATTCAGCATTCCATTAGCTCCTTTACTGCATAAAGTGGTACTTGATCCGGTCGCCACCTTCGACTTTTAAAAGGTTGACGATTTTGAACAAGGCGCTGAGGATGTCGGCGACCTGGAACCCTTTGCGGGTGACCATGACAATGGCGACGCTGAAGGTTAAAGGTCTGTTCCGACGGGCGAATTCGGCTTGAAGTTCGTCCTTAAGCTCGCCCATTTTGGCCAGGGCCGTCTGGCCATCGATCTCGTTGAGGGCAATAACAAAACGGTCCTCGTCGTAACGGTAGACCTCTGGATAGCGCTGGCGGATAAAGCGCGCGGCAACTTTGACCAGTTCGTCGCCTCGGCCCAAGCCTTCACGCTCGATGATGTCGTTATAGTGGTCAATGTCCATGTAGCACAGGCTGTACTCGTTTTCGAAAAGGCTGTTGCGCTCCTTGATCCTTTCCATAAAGAAGCGCCGGTTCCCCAGTCCCGTCAGGTAATCCCGCCGGGCAGCCGCCTGCTCCCTCAGAAGGGCTGCTTTCAGCTGCGCCACCATGAAGGCCACCAGCAGAAAAAGCACAAGGTCAATGCTCAGGTTGACCATCAGCAAGGCAAGGCCGCTGTTATCCAGGTATTTCTGGTTGGTGAAGAAATTCATCAGCGAGGCCAGGATGGACATCAGGATGCCCTGGGACCAGCCCAGGAACAGCGAGGCAAACACGACAGCAAGGGTATAAAGGATGAAAAGATTGACCGCCGATACGTAATAATCCGCCAGACCGGTGAGCAGAATGAACAGGAGAACCATGCTGGACACCCGAAGCCGGTACGGCAGGCTGTCATGACCGATAGCCTCAATAAGGCTTTCCCGCAAGGTTGCCATCTTACTGAGCCAGCCAGGACTTAACGTCCTCGAGGAGGTTGTAGGGATCAGCCGAAGAGACAGAATGCCCCGACTCGGCATAATGGGGCCAGAAAATGGTCCGCAGCTTTGGCGTTTCGACGCCCAGAGACTTTAGAACTCCGGGACGGTATTCCACCGTGATGGTGCCCTCGCGGGCACTGGCATCTCCCCGGTGGGTATCAACCCGCGTCACGACTTGGTCATAGCGTTTGAAGGCCTCCGGCAAGGCTGGTGACCAGATGACAATGTCCTTGGCCGCATCGGTGATGAAGGTATCGACCAGTGCCAAGTTCTGCAGGAAGAGTTCACCGTACAGAGCAGAGTCTTTCGGGCTCAGCTGGAAGCTGGTGATCCAAGGGGGCAACACGTTGGTGAACCCCAGATAAATCGGATAATTGGTGGTCACCAGGTAGTCGTCAGTCTCGGGCATCTTACCCAATACCGCTTCCAGGCTGCCCACCGGCGGGTCGCTTCTCAGCATCTCGTCCATGGCAATCTGGGAATCCGCTTCGTCCTGCAGCAGAAACCGATCCATTTCGTCCAGGGGAGCCTTGCGGAATTCGGCAAAGACCTTGCTGTCCTCCGTATCCTCGCTGGTGCCGCCCAGCTGTTCCAGCCAGCGGTTGAGGGTGCGGTAGACGTAGCGGTAAGCATCGCTGCGGTCGGCACGGCTGAAATAGGGAATGGTCCGCACATCGGCGCCCAGGATTGCGGAAAGGCCGTCTGAACTGGTCAAAGTCTTTACGGCAAAAGCCTCCAGTCCGTCTGTCCAAGCTTTCGGCTTGGAATAGTTGTAGCGGTCAATGTCATGTCCCGAGAGGAAGGAATAGGCGGCCATTACCGGATCCTTGAAAAGCGACCGGGAGTAGGGGTGTCCGATCTTCTTGCCGATCTGATGGATGACCGAGTCGGGTTTGTCGAACATCTGACCGGTGATCTCCCATTGATAGGGCCCGCTGAGTTGAGGCTGAATAAACACTTGACGGGCAAAGAATTTCGCCACCTGAGCCGGCTTGATCGTCCCCGCCGGTGTACCGGGCAGCAGTTTGCGCAGCACGCTGTCGATCTCGTCAACCAGTTCCTTGTCCTGGTACAGGGCTTGTCCGGCGTAACGGCTGTGGAAAAGCAGAAGGTTGAGCATGGTCGACACCCTGGTGCCCGCGTAGCTCTCGCCGACCAGAATCACCTCGCTCGGCTTCAGGCTCGGATGATTTTCAAGGAAGCGCAGCAGAACCCGCAGGACCTGGGCCGCATCGATCCAGGAATTGTAACGGTCATTGCCGAATTCCCGCAGGCGCGCGGCGGCATTGTTCACATCGGGCACCAGGTTGTAGGAATAACCGGTGTTGGGTGCATCGATGTACAGGAGGTTTCCCAGCTGGGACCAGCTGGCCCCGTTCACTTCAAAGCCGTTGTCGCGGTTTTTCAGATGCTCTCGGTCCAGCGTGAAAGGGGCGGTATTCATGGCAAAGAGATTCGTGGCAGTGGTACAACCGGGACCACCGTTGAGAAAAACAAACAGCGGCTTGCCGACAGGCCCCCCGTCGGCGGGAAAGTAGGACTGCCAGAGGCGCATCCTGGCCGACTGCAGATCCACTTTGTTCTTGGAATCTTGAAGGGTGTACCGGATGGACTCCAGTTCGGTGAAGCCGGCACCACTTTTCCTTTTCAGCGGCCAGCGCCCTGCCACCCGAAAAGGAGCCTGCTTGGCTGAAGATTTCACCGATGGCAAGACCGCCATCGGGTCCGAGATAGCCCCACTTGTCTCCAGTTCTTACCCCAGCCAGGCCTTCGCTGCGATTCAATGCCTCGGAATACTGCGGGTTGACTGCGAAACGGCCGCTGGCCTCGATATAGCCCCAGAAGCCGTCGAGATACACAGCGGCCCAGCCCTGAGCGAACGACCTGGCTCCGTCAAAGGCCGGACTGATCATCAGCTCACCCTGGGGATTGATATAGCCCCATTCGTTGTCGTCGACCTTGGTCCGCACCGGTGCCAGCCCCTGCACGAAAGGCCCTGCCGCCCGGTATACCAGGTTGATCTGGACGCGCCCCTGCCGGTTGATAAATCCCCAACGCCCTCCAATATCGACAGCCGCGAGGCCCTCGGAGAATGTCTGGGCGGCATCGAATTGCGGCTGGATCACCATCTCGCCGGCTTTGTTGATGTACCCCCAGGAATTCCCGACCCGGATGGGCGCCAGGCCGTCGCCAAAGTCGCCGGCGGCATCGTACTTGGGCAGGATCACATACTTGCCATCCTCGTTGACATACCCGTATCGTTCGGTCAGGCGAACCCAAGCCACACCCTCGTGGAACGCCCCGACGGCATGGAACTGGGGTTTGATGATCTCTTTCAGGTTTGGACCTAGAAAGCCCCAGAGTTCGGCGGACCGGAAGGCTGCCCGGTTTTCTGAGAAACCAGTGATTTCCCGGATTTCGGCTCGAGGTTGGACCGGGGTCGATGCACAGGAAAGAACACTCCCAACCACAAACAATGCAAACACAGAACCCAAAACTCTGGAGCAGACCGGATGCATCCATTCCTCCGAAGTCAGCGCATGACAGACTGAGTTTATTCTCGTTAACCTCTGCAGTCTTGTCAAATTCGTTGCCGTCTGGAGATAATGTGCCGGGTTTTCTAGTCGTTTGTCCCTTCGAGAATCGCCTGGACCCCGAGCCGTGCCAGTTCTGCGTCTTCTTCCTGGGCGAGACCGCTCACAGCCACCGCGCCTACGACTTGGCCCTGATAGACCACCGGAACCCCGCCGTCCCAGCCCGTGAACCGCGGGTCGCTATTGGCCATCTGCCAGCCGTTCGCCTGGAAGCCTTTTCCAAGATCGCCCGTCGATTTCCGTTCCCTCGAAGCCGTCAAGATTTTTCTCAAGGCCACTTCGATCGAGGGGAGGGGAGCCCCGTCCATCCTCAGCAGGGAAATCGGCTCTCCGTGAGAGTCCGATACGGCGATAACCCCTGTCTTGCCTCTGCGGACGAGTTCCTCACGGATAACTCGGATGGCCGTTTCGGCGTCTTTCTCACCAAGTTCTTTGTGGTTCAGCATCAATGCTCTCCCTTGTCCTTGTCTAGTCCGTTGACCTCCCGCCTCCCGATCTCTACCTTTTTGGGAAGAGAGGAACCCGATGGAAGTTCGCCAGTTGCGGTATTTCTCGGTTCTTGCAGTAGAGGGAAACTACCTTGCTGCCGCCGAAGAGTTGTTCGTCAGTCAATCACAGCTGTCCAAAAAAATACTAGCCCTGGAAGAGGAGCTCGGCGTGCAGCTCATCGACCGCAGCCGCCGGAAGATCGCCTTGACGCCGGAAGGGGAACTGGTGCTTGTCCACGCCCGCCAGATGCTGGCGGTGCACGAAGCCCTGGTTCGAGAAGTAGACGAGCGGCGGGGTGTTCCCCCTGCTCCTGTCAGTCTTCTTTCCATTCCGGTACTGGCCCCCTACGGAATTCCCGCGCTTCTGGCAAGATTTCAGGCCGCCAATCCCGGTACCTTGGTGAACGTCACCGAGACCGAACCGAACTCGGTTCTGGCGGGTTTGGCCAGCGGGAATGCTGAACTCGGTTTGCTGCGCGAACCCTTTGTCGACAAAGCCAAGTTCCGTTTTTGGGGACTGGAGGAAGACGAGGTTGTCGTGGTTGTGCCTGCGGGCGGCCGCTGGTCTGTGCAGGAAGCCGCCCTCGACCTGGCGGTTCTTCGTAGCGAGGGGTTCGTTTTTCCTGATCCCCGTACTCTCCTTCATGGTTACTACCGCGACCTGTGTCTGCGCCATGGCTTTGAACCCAGGATTGTGCAGACCAGCACGCGCGAAGACAACATCCTTGAGATGGTGGCCTCCGGCATGGGGGTGGCCCTGATGATGAAACGCGTCGCCCACTATGGGAAGGCCGAAGCAGTCCGGGTCCTCGCTCTTCAGAGTCCTGTCCGTTCACGCCTCGGGGTGGTTTGGGCCAAGTCAGCGGTGCTCAGCCGCGGGGCTCAGGCCTTTCTCGCCTTTCTGAAGACTTATTCCAAATTGGAATAGGTTGACCGAAAACTCGAATTGCTCGCTACCAGGTTCCTCCGCATACTGCTTGCTGAGGTAATGCGGCATGAGTCGATGGTCTGCAAAAAAAGGAAGAGTCACGGTTGCGGTACAGGTATTCCCCCTCGGACCCGATTGGTGTTTGCTGGTGACAGGGGGCGAGGCTCCCCATGCGGGAGCCGTGGGCTGGAGCGGCGACATACCGGCTTTCAGCCTGGATTTTCCGCAGCACCGGGACCGGGTTGTCGTTGACCTGTTCCTGGAAGCGCTCCTGCAGGTTCCAGGAAAGCATATTGTCGTCGCCGGCATCCACCTCGAGGCCATCACTCCCCAGGAAATTGAGTTGACCCTGCAGCTGTGCCGGACGTTGGCCGCCCGTGTGGCCGCTTCTCTGGGGAGGGCGGCATGAGGCTGGTGGTCGGAATCACCGGCGCCACCGGTGCCTGTCACGCCCTGCGGCTGCTCGAGGTTCTGGCCGGCCACCCCGAAGTGGAGACCCATCTGGTCGTCAGCGAATGGGCGGCCGCCAACCTCTTGTCCGAAACCAGGCGCAGCGTTGCCGACCTGAGCCCGCTGGCGGCCCGCATCTGGTCGCCTGCAGACCTAGCCGCACCCCTGGCCAGCGGCTCCTTTCTGACCGACGGCATGATCATTGTGCCCTGCAGTATGCGGACGCTGGCCGCCGTTGCGGGGGGCTTCTGCGACAATCTGATCACCAGGGCGGCCGACGTCTGCCTGAAGGAGGGGCGCAAGCTGGTTCTTTGCCCGCGTGAGACACCGCTGAACGCCCTGCACCTGGAAAACCTGCTCAAACTGGCCCGGCTGGGGGTTCGCATCGTCCCTCCCATGCCTGCCTATTACACCCATCCCCGCACCATCGACGACCTGGTGGCACACCACGTGATGAAGGTGCTCGACCAGTTCGGGTTCCAGTCGCCCGACGACCGCCGCTGGAACGGAACCGATTCCCCCAGGAGTGAAAACCTATGAATTCTACCCAGGACGATCTGCGTTCGGCCCTCGAATATCTCAAGACGTTTCCTGGCGAGGTCATGCAGACCGACGAGCCCGTCGACCCGATGGCCGAACTCTCGGGCGTGTACCGCCACGTCGGCGCCGGGGGGACGGTGATGCGTCCCACCAAGCTGGGCCCGGCGCTGCTGTTCAATTCCATCAAGGGTCACCCCGGCGCCAGGGTGCTGATCGGGCTGTTTGCCAGCCGCGAAAGGACGGCCCGGCTGCTGAAAACCACGCCGGAGCGCCTCGCTTTCCGGCTGGTCGAGGCCCTCGAGCATCCTCTTGATCCTGTGGTGGTGCCTCAACAGCAGGCTGCCTGCCAGCAAGTGGTTCACCGCGCCTCAGACCCGGGTTTCGACGTGAGGAAACTGGTTCCCGCCCCGACGAACACCCCCGACGACGCCGGGCCCTACCTCACCTTGGGCCACTGCTACGCCTCTGACCCTGAAACGGGCGAGTCTGACATCACCATCCACCGGCTTTGCCTTCAAGGGCCCGACACCCTGACCATGTTTTTGACCCCGGGAGCACGGCACATCGAGGTGTTCCGGCAGAAGGCCGAGGCGGCTGGCAAGCCGCTTCCCATTTCCATCAGCATCGGCATCGATCCGGCGATTTCGCTGGCGACCTCCTTCGAACCTCCGACGACTCCCCTGGGGTTTGACGAACTGAAAGTGGCCGGCGGGCTGAGGGGCAGGGCGGTGGACTTGGTGGAATGCCTCACGGTACGCGAACGCGCCATCGCCCACGCGGAGTACGTCATCGAAGGGGAGCTGCTGCCGGGGGTACGGATGCGCGAAGACCACAATACGGACTCGGGCAAGGCCATGCCCGAGTTTCCCGGCTATACCGGACCCGCCGTCCGGGAGCTGCCGGTCATCCGTGTCACGGCCGTCACCCACCGGCATCATCCCATTCTGCAAACCTGCATTGGACCCAGCGAGGAGCACGTCACATTGGCCGGCATTCCTACCGAGGCCAGCATCCTCCAAACGGTAGGGAGGGCCCTGCCAGGACGGCTTCTCAACGTCTATGCCCATTCGGCCGGTGGCGGCAAGTACCTGGCGGTGCTGCAGTTCAAAAAAAGCGTTCCCAGCGACGAAGGCCGTCAGCGGCAGGCGGCACTGCTGGCCTTTGCGGCATTTTCTGAGCTCAAGCATGTCATTCTGGTGGATGAAGATGTCGATCTGTTTGACAGCAACGATGTGCTGTGGGCGCTCAACACCCGTTACCAAGGAGACCTCGACACGGTGTTTTTGCCCGGGTTCCGTTGTCATCCCTTGGACCCCTCCCAAAGCCCTGACTACAACCCCGCGCTGCGGGACAATGGTATCACCTGCAAAACCATCTTCGACTGCACCGTTCCGTGGAACCTGAAAGCCGAGTTTGTCCGTGCAAAGTTTCTGGACGTGGATCCGGCTCGTTTTGTTTTGAGGCCCTTCTAGGAACCTGCCCGGCTCAGGTGGTTTCGCGAAGCACCAGCCGGGGGCCCATAGGCCGCATCTGGTCCGGTCCCAGAGGCTCTCCGGTAATGAGGGCGTTGATCATCGATACGGCGCGCTTGCCAAGCGAGTCCTGGTCGAACGAAACCGTCGTCAGGGCCGGACGGATCAGCGCCGCGAAGGGAAGATCGTCCGACCCGACAAGGGCGATTTGCTGGGGAATCTTGGTACCGGCATCGGTCAATTTGGCAAGCAAGGGAAAAGCATACTCATCGCTGTAGGTGTACAACGCTGTGATGCTCCCATGGTTAATTCCATGGATTTCAATGAATTGCTCTGAACCTAACAGGGTTGGTCTCACATCGTCCTTGGGCCAGGGGAGTTCCAGGAGTTTTGCCTCCGGACAGGTTTGCATGGCCCTACGCATCCCGGCCAGGCGTATTTGGTACGCCCGGCTCTGCACAGGGTCAGCAGGCTTGATCACACCGATGCTTTCATGACCGCGAAACAACAGGTGCTGAGCCGCCAGGAAGCCGATCGCTTCCACCGGCAACAGCAGCGTCGGATAATCCGGGTGGGGCTCAATGTCGTAGAGCAGAATATTCTCCACCCCGAGCGATTTTGCATACCGGATATCATCCATGGTGACGTCGAAAAGGCTGAGAAACAACCCACGGGGCTTTCGGGCCAACAGGGCTCGAAACGCCTGCTTCTTGCGTGCCGGGGCGTGGTACGAGTTGAAGGAATACTGAACTGGAACGCAGCCGTCGGCCAGGCCCAACTCATGGATGGTGCCCAACATCGCGTTGATGCGTTCGGTGTACGGCCCCGGAAAAAACAGCGCAAACTCATTGGCAAACCCCCGACGGAGGGCCTGCGCCGATTGATGGGGCTGGTACCCCAGGTCTTTGGCTGCCTCGAGAATCTTTTCGCGGTTGGTCGAGCTGACATGTTCGGCACCCTTGCCGTTGAGCACATAGGACACCTGGGTGCGTGAGACTCCCGCCCGTTTGGCCACATCGACGGCAGTGGGACGGCCACCGGGGGCGTCGGGGGATTGAGCCATTCCTGCTCCTTCACAAAGAAGTTCTAATACTGAACCCGTCCCCGGCTTGCGTCAAGTCGGCGCTTCACTCCACCGCCCGGATATAGGCGCTCATCAGAAACTCCATGGCCCTTTTGCTGACTTCGGCGTCGGGGCAAACGACGTCAAAGCCATGGTAACAGCCGGGGAACAGCTGAAAATCGACCCTGACTCCGGCTTGTCTCAAGTTTTCGACATAGTGCAGGGTCTCGTCGCGAAAGGGCTCGAGGTCGCCGACAAAGGTCGCCATGGGCGGCAGATTGCGGTAGTCCGTGGCACGGGCCGCAGCGGCGTAGGCGGGAACCTCACCCCCGAAGCGGTCTCCCAGGTACAGGCGCCACCCCCACAGGTTCATATTGGAATCCCAAACGGGAGCCTGGTTGTTTCTTGCCGATTCGGTGGTCATGCGGTCGTCGATCATGGGGTAGAGGGGCATCTGGAAGGCGATGTTCACTTCGCCCCGGTCACGGGCCAGCAGGCAAAGGGCCGCCGTCAGGCCGCCACCGGCACTGCTGCCTGCCACGATCAGCTTGTTGCGGTTGATACCCAGTTTCTCTGCATGGTTTTTGGTCCAAAGCAACGTGTCGTAGCAGTCTTCCAGGGCGGCCGGGTAGGGGGCTTCCACCGACAGGCGGTAGTCGGGAGCCACGATCACACACGGGCTGGCCGTCATGAACTGCTGGAACATCGCGTGGTCTTGTTCGGGAACTCCGATGGCGTACCCGCCACCGTGAAGCCAAACAATGACAGGCAGAGGGGCACTATGGTTCAACGGCTGGTAGAGGCGTACCCGCACCGTGCCTCCCCCTGTCCGAGGCACCTGCACCTCGCGGCAGTCCAGGCCCTTGATCGACCTTCCGGCAAGCAGCCGCAAGGTCTTTTTCATCTTGTGAGCACGAGACCTGTACTTTGTCTCATCACGGGACTTGAGAAACAGGTCTGTCAGCCAGCCTCGAAAGCGAAGTTGCTCATCAATCATTCTTTCATTGTATGAGGTTCTTCCTGATCAGAGCAATGCGGTCCTCGACGCTGGTGCGGCTGCGCAGTCGGTCTGGCGGGGTGTTCTTTACATAGTCGAGCAGCTGGGCAACGCTGGTTTCGGCCACGTGAAGCCTGGTGTCACTCGAAGCATAGTAAATCAGTACGCGACCGTCGGGGTCGGTGATCAACCCGTTGGTGAACACAACATTCGACACATCACCTATCCTCTCATCCCCTTCTGGTGCAATGAGATAGCCCCCGGGGGTGGCAATGGTTCTGGTGGGGTCCTTCGGGTCAGCGAGGAAGGCGTAGATGACGTAGCGCAGGCCGGCGGCGGTGTTGCGCACCCCGTGGGCGATGTGCAGCCAACCGTCCTTGGTCTTGATGGGAGGGGCACCCGCGCCGTTTTTCACCTCTTTGATGGTGTGGTAGACCTTGGGGTCAAGGACGGTTTCCTTGTCGACGACGGCGGGGTTCATGCTCTTGGACAGGCCCGTGCTGATGCCGCCGCCTGAACCGGTGTCGATGAACCCGTCCTGGGGCCGGGTGTACAGAAGGTACTGACCGCCGACGAATTCGGGGTGGAGGACGACGTTGCGCTGCTGGCCGCCGTTGGTCTTCAGGTCGGGCAGCCGTTCCCAGGTTTTCAGGTCCTTGGTGCGCACGATGCCGGCGGTGGCGGTGGCGGCCGAAGTGTCGCCGGCCTTGGCTGTAGGGTCCTTGCGTTCGGCGCAGAACAGCCCGTAGATCCAACCGTCTTCATGGGCGGTCAACCGCATATCATAAACGTTGGTTTCGGGGTCGGCCACGTCACCGAGCAGCAGTGGTTCCCCCTCAAAACGGAAATCGTGGATGCCGTCAGGGCTGCTGGCCAGTGCGAAGAAGCTCTTGCGGTCCCACCCTTCCACCCGGGCGACGACCCAATATTTGCCTTGGAAGAACAGGGCACCGGCGTTGAACACGGCGTTGATGCCCAGCCGCTCCATAAAGAACGGGTTGGCCTTGGGGTCGTAGTCGTAGCGCCAAGTCGGGGGCACGTGACCGGCCGTGAGGACGGGGTTCTCATAGCGGATATAGATACCGTTGCCGGGCAGAATGGGCTGATTGTGCTGGTGGATCAGCTCGTTGTATTCGCGTTCCACATGGGCGCGGCGGGTCTGAAAAATACTCATGGATCTCTCCTTTTTTGTCTCACACAGAGGCACGGAGAAACACAGAGGAGAAGGACAGTAAAACCCCTACTCTTGAATTCTCTGTATCCTCTGTGTTCTCCGTGTGAATCTTCACTTTTTCAGTTCGTGGTCTCTGTCAATCGGCGAGCTCGCTGGATCACTTCCAGGCAGGCGCGGCCGTTGTGGTAGCTGGTTTTCCACAGACCGCCCTTGGGGCGTGAAAGGTCGGGTTTTCCGTCGGCTCCCACAAGCCAGTACCATTCCCCGTGCTCGTGGTTGACAATGAAACGCTGGATGTATTCCCACAGGCTTTCGGCAGCGGTCAAAAAGGCCTCATCACCAGTGAGTTCCCAACCGTTGACCATTCCCACCAGGGCTTCGGCCTGCACCCACCAGACGCGGTCGGTGTCGAGTCGGCCCTTGTGTAGCTCGTTGGGCAGGCTCCCCCCGTTGTGCTGCAGCACCTCCAGACTCTTGCGGGCAATCCGGGCACAGAATTCCGGTTTTTCGGCAGATCCAGCCAAGATTTGGGCGGCTTCGGTCATCAGCCAGCTGGCCTCAATGTCGTGCCCGTAGCTGACGTGGTCGGTGAGGTTCTTCCAGTCCCGGTCGAAGTACAGGCCCAGGTGTTCCGGAGTGACCAGAATGTGCCGCTCAAAAACCTGCAGAAGGCTCTCCAGGGCCTCTTTGACCTGGGGCTGTCCGCAGGCCAGGTACAGCGACGAAAAGGCTTCCAGGGTGTGGAGGTTGGTGTTCATGCTCTTGGAACAGGCGATGTCGGTGTCGCTCAGGGCCTTCACCAAGGGCTGGGTCCAGTGCTGGTCTACGGCTTCGTAGTAGCCCCCGAACTCCCTGTCCCGGCCTGTTTTTTCCATCAGGTCGAAGGTAGCCAGAGCCAGGGTCAGGGCTTCCCGGTTGCCGGTGGCACGGGCGTATTGGCTCAGGCTGTAGATGGCGAAGGCTTGTCCGTACAGAACCTTGTGGTCAAAACCGGGCTCTCCCTGGGCATCGACAGTCCACCAGAACCCGCCGCCCTGACGGTCGTACAGAGCTCCCGTCAGAAAAGCGTAGGCATGGTTGGCGGCAGCCCTGTCCAGCGGGTTTCGGCGTTCCAACCAGGCGCTGCTGTAGGCCCATAGATGCCGGCTGTGCATCACCAGGCCTTTGGGGCTGGCCACATCGGTTGTGTTGTCGTTGGTCACGTGCCCATAAAAGCCGCCGCCCCGGCGGTCCATGGTCTGATACCAATAGGGAAGAATACTGTCGCTCAGTTCAAGGGCGGTTTTCTGCGCCAAGATTCGCAGGCGTTCGGAGGCAGTCATGGAACAAAGTATAAGGGCACAACGGCGTTTATGGCAACCGGTTTCCTAACCGTGGGTCAATGCCTCGCCACAGGACTCCCGAACCACCAAGGTGGTGTCCAGCTGTAGGAACTGGTTTGTCTTGGGGGTCTCCCGGATCAAGCTCAGGAGCAGGTCTACCGCCGTTTGTCCTGTCAGAATGAGCGGCTGGGCGATGGCTGTGATTCGGGGGGTCAGGATGTCCCAGAAGCTGTAGTCATCGAATACCCCCAGCCCGAATTCCGGAAGACTGCGGCCTTGTTCTTTCAGCACGTGAAAGGTGTCAAAAAGGAAGTCTCCCCCCGAACCCAAAAACAAGGCATCCATTTGAGGTGCGCGCTTGAGCAGTTCTTCCAGCGCCTTGCGGATGGGGACACTCGCATACACGGAATGGGCTTCGGCGGTCCAGGTCACACCGTTGAGGGCTAACGTTTCACGGTAACCCCTGATCCGCTCCTGAACATAGGGGTACTCCTGTGGTCCGAACAAGGCCCCGATACGGCGGTAGCCTTGCTTTACCATATGTTCGATCATCCTTTTTGTACCCTGAAAGTTGTCAATATCGACACAATGGTGTTTAAACTCGGGGTTCTGGCCCAGCAGGACGAAGGGGATCTGGTCGGCGACAAGAGTCGCCAGACCTTCCTTGTCGAGGAGTTCCGATCCGATGATCAGACCGTCGACGGAACTATGGTTCAGAATCTGCCTCAGGGCACCCTGGATATCTCCGTCCTTGGCGGTGGTCAGTACCATCAAGTTGTACCCAGCCGCTGCGGCCTGGTGGCTGATTCCTGCCAGGATCGAGCTCCAATACTGGCCTGAGAACGAGGCCTCGGCTTCGTGGGGAATGAGAAAACCAAGAGCTCCGGTACGCTGCAAAGCCAGAGCCCTTGCCGAGGCGGCGGGGTGATAGTCGAGCTCTTTGACGAGGGTGAGAATTCTGCCGCGGGTGGCAGGGCTGATGCCCTTGTGACCGTTGAGCACTTTGGAAACGGTGCCCTTTGACACCTGGGCCAGTTCCGCGATCTGTTGGATGTTCAGTTTCATAGTTCCTCTTTGAAACCGGTTTCTAATCAATCATCACAATACGCCTTGCTCGCTTTGATGGCAAGCCTGCTAGTGAGCT
>JFJP01037332.1_pt1 | contig 45146 bp, 46 predicted proteins | sample 431651 | NCBI WGS metagenome assembly JFJP01 (sample SAMN02602958, study PRJNA72255) | Microbial mat metagenome, whole genome shotgun sequencing project. | biome: fresh water; feature: sink hole; material: water; isolation source: purple microbial (photo- and chemosynthetic) mats found in...
TTTGCGGAACAAAAAATGCAGGAATACAAAAACCTGGCTTTTGAAAAACTAAACTCTTTCCCCGATTCAGAATCCAAAAAATCTCTGATTGCACTTCTTGAATTCACTATAAGCCGCAAAGAATAGAACGTAAGAAAAGAAAATTGCCACCTGAGGTATTCTTCGTTTTCAAATAGATCATTCTCCTTCTATCAAACCCCATGTTATTCGATGTTAAATCGTTAAATGACAGTTAATTATAGGAACAATTTCACGAATGTGTTTTTAATCCTTCCAGATAGATTTTTACCAATTTTGCCTTTTTCTCGCCTAGAATTTCAATCAGTTCATTTTCTGTCAGGTTTTTCATTTCCTCAATGTTACTTACCCTGCTCCATAATTTCTTGAGAGTACTCTCCCCTATTCCGGGTATATTTGTAATTTCCGACTTCAGCATGGAATCAGAACGCTTGAGACGGTGAAAAGTAATTCCAAACCTATGCGCTTCGTTTCTCATTTGCTGGATAAGTTTCAGTGATTCGGAATTTTTATCAATATACAATGGAATCGGGTCCCCCGGAAAATAAATTTCCTCTAGCCTTTTGGCAATGCCGATTACCGCAATTCTGCCCCGCAATTCGAGTTCTTCAAGTCCCTGAACCGCAGCATTGAGCTGTCCCTTTCCCCCGTCCACAATTATTAATTGCGGCAAATCCAGTTGCTCTTCGAGCATCCGGGAATAACGCCGAGAAACTACCTCCTTCATTGATGCGAAGTCGTCCGGACCGATAACCGTCTTAATATTAAAATGACGATAATCGCGCTTGGATGCCCGGGCATTTTTAAAAACAACACAGGCAGCAACCGGGTTTGCGCCCTGAATATTGCTGTTATCAAAACACTCTATATGTATGGGGATTTCTGAAAGTCTCAGATCGGATTTCAGAGTGGAGAGAATCCGGAAGGTGGATTTTTCGGGTGAAATTGAAGCTTTTTGTCGTTTACGCTCAAGCATAAAGTACTTGGCATTTCGTTCCGAAAGTTCAAGCAATTTCCGTTTATCTCCAATCTTGGGAACAGTTTGGAAAGAATTTGGCGGCAGACTCTCAAGTAAAAACGGAACTATTATTTCCTTTGCATCACTATGGAGCCGTGAACGCACCTCAGTAATGGCGAATTCCAGCAACTCCCCCGGCGATTCATCCAATTGCTTTTTCATTTCAACCGTATGCGCCTGGATAATAGCTCCGTTAACAACTTTAAGGAAGTTAACAAAAGAAAGATCGTTATCCTGAACAATGGAAAAAACATCCACATTATGAATTGAAGGGTTAACAATTGTTGATTTAGTTTGGAATTTCTCCAACATTTCAATTTTCTGCCGTATCATTTCCGCATCCTCGAACAGATATTTCGAAGAAAATTCCAACATGATTTTATTCAGATGGTCGAGTAGGTCCTTCAGGTTTCCTTTAAGAATCAAGTGTATTTGACTAATGGCAGCATTATAGTTCTCCTCCGTTTGCATAGATTCGCAAGGCGCAAGACAGTTTCCGATATGAAATTCAAGACATTTTTTGATTTTTCCCCTCTGTATATTTTCAGTCGACAGAGTATGCGGGCAAGTTCTAAGTTTATAGAGTTGTCTTATAAGGGAAAGGATAGTACGCACTGTAGATGCAGAAGTGTACGGACCATAATATTTCGATCCGTCTGAGACAATATTCCTGGTAGAGAAAACCCGAGGAAAAGCTTCATTCTTTATACAAATCCAGGGAAAGGTTTTATCATCTTTGAGGTTAACATTATATTTTGGCTGGTACTTTTTAATCAGATTGTTTTCCAGAAGAAGCGCATCGGATTCGGTATCGACTACAATATGCTTAACGTCAGCGATTTTTTTCACCAGGATCCGCAGCTTGTTATTCTCATAATGAGTTTTCGAGAAATAGGATGAGACCCGCTTTTTAAGATTTTTGGCTTTTCCGATATAAAGAAGCGTATCGTTCGCATCGTAAAACTGATATACCCCTGGCTTACCGGGCAGGTTGAGAATGGTGTGCTTTAGAATGTCATTTTCCTCTTTCATGTTTGTTTTAAAAGAAGTAATTACTCATACAGACTTGTAAAGCAAAAATTACAACCATCGAACAGCCCTTTATTGCTGAGTTTCAAATCGGGAATAACCAATAAAGCCATAAAGCTAAGGGTCATAAAAGGAGCTTTTAAACTGCAACCAATTCCCGCAGCAACATTATTAATGTTCTTGTACAGGCTGGCCACAGTTTCTGCCTTTTGATCGGATATAATGCCTGCAATTGGAAGCGGGATTCCTGTGACTCCAATACCGTCATGAACAGCAACCCCACCCCTGTTATCAATTATCCAATTGATGCACTCGGCGATTTCTGTATTGGATACTCCAACGGCTATGATATTATGGGAATCGTGAGAAATGGAACTAGCGAGAGCACCCTTTTTCAGGGAGAAATTATTTATAAATGCAAGGGACGGCATTTCATTCTCATACCGGTTGAGAACCGCCATTTTCAAAATATCCTGAGAGATATCCGAAACCAAATCATCCTGTACAGCCTCCAGAGATGCCACAAAAAATTTGGTGAGCAACTCTCCATCTTCAACTGTTATAACTTTGACACTATTTGATTTTGGTGGAACCACTAGAGAATTTTCCTCGATTCTCTTTGCTTCGAACTTATTTAAAATTCTTTGTGGGGGAACTTCCTTTAGTCCTTCGAGCCGATCAAAAACTTTTTTACCACCGATATAAGTTTCCGAAACGCGGAATGAAACCAGGTCATCGACCCGTATAAAATCGGCACTATTGCCGACCTTTAACAATCCAACCGGCAGATCATAATGCCGAATTGGATTAATTGAAACTGCGCGCAGGAGATTAAAGAGATTTATTCCCTTTTCTACGCCTTTTTTTAGAAGCTTATTAATGTGACCATCCAGCAAATCATCCGGATGCAGGTCATCAGAACACAGAAACACCATATCGGGAAACTTATCGACGAGGGTCCATAAGGCATCGAAATTCTTGGCTGCGCTACCTTCCCGAATCTGGACAATCATACCTCTTTCAATTTTCTCAAGTGCCTCCTCGATTCCAGAACATTCGTGATCTGTATCAATTCCGGCTTGAATGTATTTAACAAGATTCGCTCCAGTAAGTCCGGGAGCATGACCGTCAATCTTGCGCTTGTGTTTTTTCGCAATCTCAATCTTTCTAATTACCTCCGGGTCATCGTAAATAACCCCCGGGTAATTCATCATTTCGGAAAGAAACTTTAGACCCTTCTTTTCGAAAAGGTATTCGATGTCGTCTGCGGAGATTTCCGCCCCAGAGGATTCGAAACATGTGGCAGGTACACAACTTGGCGCACCAAAAAAGAACTTCAACTCTGCACCCAAGGCGTTCTCAATCATATACCGAACCCCATCAAGCCCGAGAACATTGGCTATTTCGTGCGGATCCGAAACGGTGGCCACAGTACCGTGAGAAACGGCAATTCGGGAGAAATGCTGTGGAGTAAGCATAGAACTTTCGATATGAATATGGGAATCCACGAGCCCAGGTAGAATATAGGAGCTGGACTTTGTTGACGATTTTTCTATAGATTGGATTTTACCGTTTCTTACAACAATTTCCGCATCGTAAATCTCTTCAGTAAAGAGATCCACCAGCTTACCAATGTGTTTTTGTGATGAATTCATAAGTGTTTTTAATGTTCCACGTGGAACATGTTCCACGTGGAACATTATCGACCCATAAATAAAAGAAGCACACTAATATCAGCGGGCGAAACCCCACTGATTCTGGAAGCTTCTCCTATCGTTATAGGCTTAACACGTGCAAGCTTTTGCCTGGCCTCAATGGAAATAGAAGCAAGCTTTTCATATTGAATATCTTCTTTAATCTTAATTCCTTCAAGGCGTTTAATCTTGTCGGCAATAATACGTTCCCTTTCGATATAACCTTCGTATTTGATTTCAATTTCAGCTGATTCCAGGATTTCTTCCCTTCTGGCCTCAAAAAGTTTGCATAGGTCCTCAAGACCTGGAACCAAATGCAATATATCCTTAAGAGATATTTGAGGCCTTCGAAGAATGTCGATAATTTTGACCTTCTGATTAATTGAAGCGGTTCCTTTATCGAGCAACAATATATTAATGTCGCTAGGTGAAACACTAGTGGTTTCGAGTAGATAACGGATCTCCTTTTTCCATGCCCTTTTGATAACAAGCAAATCATATCTGTTCCTACCAGCCAAGCCCATTTGAAAAGAAATTTCGGTCAGCCGATCATCAGCGTCATCCTGCCGAAGTAATAAACGATACTCAGCCCTCGATGTAAACATACGATAGGGTTCATCAACACCCTTTGTAATGAGATCGTCGATAAGAACACCTATGTAAGCCTGTTCACGACCCAAAACAAATTCTCCTTTACCCTGAACGCTAAGTGCAGCATTAATACCAGCCATTAAACCCTGAGCAGCAGCCTCCTCATAACCAGTAGTTCCATTGATCTGTCCAGCAAAGTACAAACCTGAAACCATACGGGTTTCCAAAGAATGTTTCAATTGCTCTGGAGGATAGTAATCATATTCTATTGCATATCCAGGACGGAAAATCTTCACATTCTCCAAGCCCTCAATTTTTCGAAGGGATTCGTACTGCACATTCAATGGCAGTGAGGAACTGAAACCATTGATATAATATTCTATTGTATCCAATCCTTCCGGCTCCAGAAATAGTTGATGAGAATCTTTGCCGGCAAAAGTATGGATTTTATCTTCGATGCTAGGACAATACCTTGGACCAATGCTCTTAATAGTACCGTTGTACATGGGAGAATCTTCCAAACTTGTGCGAATATTGTCGTGAACATCCAAATTAGTAAACGCGATGTAGCAAGACTTATGTGTTGAATAATCTACATCATAATTCAAAAATGAAAATTTTCGATTTTCATCATCTCCTGTCTGCTCGGCCAGTTTTGAGAAATCAATGCTTCTTCCATCAATACGAGCCGGAGTTCCGGTTTTCATCCTGCCAACCTTAAATCCCAAGTCCGATAATTGTTCGGAAATTCCAACTGATGCAGGCTCAGAAGCCCTTCCACCCTCAATTTGGGTACGCCCAATGTGCATAAGACCATTCTGGAATGTTCCGTTGGTAAGAATAACTTTTTGGGAATGGAAGCGCATGCCCATTTTGGTTACAACCCCACCAATAGCCCCGTTCTCCAGAATTAGTGAAGTAACCATATCCTGCCAAAAATCCAAATTAGCTGTCTTTTCAAGCAACTCTCTCCAGACAATACTGAACCTGGTTCTGTCACACTGTGCTCTAGGACTCCACATAGCAGGACCCTTAGATCGATTAAGCATACGGAACTGTATCATAGATGAATCCGAAACTAATCCTGAGTATCCACCGAGTGCATCAATTTCACGAACCATTTGTCCCTTGGCAACACCTCCCATAGCAGGATTACAACTCATTTGGCCAAACTTTGTCATATCCATTGTAATCAACAAAGTGTTACAGCCAAGATTAGCAGAAGCCGCAGCAGCTTCACAGCCTGCATGTCCAGCACCAACCACAATTACATCGTACACCGGTAGCATAAATCTAAATTTCTGCAAAGATAAATATTTAAAACCAATACAAATAACAATTATGGCAGGTATAGGAAATACAATAACATTCTATTTAAGGAAAAGTTGGAGGAAAAACTAAAAGCAAATTATTTTCCAAAAGCTAGCAATAGCCTATTCAGGGCATCATCTTCCTTGTCATGAATGGCTTTCTTCAGGAGCGGGGTATTGTCCAAGTAACCAAACAGGTGTAGTATTCCGTGTATAATAACCCTGCAAAGTTCCGTTTGAAGGTTGGACTTAAAATTTTCAGCATTCTCGCAAACTCGATCAATGCTTATAAATAAATCCCCAGATATGAAATTATCCTCGTTGTAATTAAAAGTAATTATATCCGTGTAATAATCATGGCTAAGATACTTGCGGTTAATCTCCAATAAGTATTCATCTGAACAGAATATGAGGTTGATTTGCCCAGGTTTAAAACCACTACGAACAATTTCAGAAACAATCCAATTTCTGAGAATCCGCTTATTCTTCAAATTAAAGCTGAGATCAGCCGAATGAAAGGTAACAGGCAATTTTATTTAAGACTAAAGGTTAATTGAACAATTCTACCGCGCTCAAAAAATTCAATTTTATCAGAAAGTCTTTGCATCAGAAACACCCCTCTCCCATTAATTTTTTCCAGATTTTCAGGAGCTGTTGGATCGGGTATATTTTCATAATCAAAACCATCTCCCTCATCCTGTACTCTTAAAACAATCTCTTCTTTTTCCGAAGTAAGGTGAATATCGACAATTTTATCTTCCCTACTCTTATTGCCATGAACTATAGCATTATTAGCAGCTTCAAGAGTAGCAATAAGCAGATTTCCATAAATTTCATCAGAGAGCGACAAATCAGCAGAAACTTCATCCACAAATTTTTCAACTTTCCGAAGATTCTCTGAAACAGACTTAATTGTTAATTCCTTTCTCATAACATATAACCGAAACCAATTGATGCTATTATCATAAACGAACCCCTTATACTTAAGTTAGCAAAAAAAGTTACACAAAACTGCATTATTTACTAAGCCATAATTCAGGATTCAAAATTACTTTATCCTTCCATACTTCAAAATGAAACTTTGTGTTCTTGTCAAGATCAGTAAATACAGTACCAATAATATCCTTGGTCTTGAGCTTGTCACCGGCTTTAACTTTAACATCTATAAGATTCTGATATACCGTTCTATACTCACCATGTTTAATTATCACTGTATAATTTGCTCCAAGAATTGCAATTACCTTTGTTACCTCGCCTTCATATACAGTCCTGACCTTAGCCCCTTCAACCGTATTAATATCAATTCCGTTGCTTTTAATTTTGATTCCTTTCAAAACAGGATGGCTTTGTTCACCATATTTCCCTGTAATGACACATTGCTCGGAAGGCCATGGCAATCGCCCCATATTTTTGTAAAAATCCCCTGAAATAATTTTCTCTTCGGGAGTAAGAACATTAGGCTTGTTGGCCACTTTAGCCTTGCTAATTTCTTCTTCAATAAGACGTCTGATTTCCTTCTCAATTTCAGATTGAATTCGTTCTCTCTTTTTAATATCGGCTTTTAATTCGGATTCCTTACTTTGCAAAGAGCGAATAAGTGTTACGTTCTTCTTCTTGTCTCTATCAAGAGAACTAAGTTCTCGTTGTCGCTCTGTCAAAAGAATTTCGTTCTTTCTTTTATTCTCCACCAACTCTGAATTCCTTCGCACTAAATTTTCCTCCTCGATCATCAACTTTTCAACAAGTTCAGACCTATAGCGTGCTAGATATTTAAGATACTTGATTCTTTGATAAGCCTGATTAAAGTCCTCCGAAGAAAATAAATACATCAAAGCGTAATCGTTATCTAAATTTCTAGAGGCGGCAAGAACAAGCGATGCGTACTCGTTCTGAAATTGCTTAACCCTTTCTTCAAGCCTTTTAATTTCGAGAATATTCTCCTCAATATTGCTCCTAAGGAAACTTAACTCATCAGAAATGTTCACAATAATTCCTTCTCTCAATTCAATATTCTGTTGGATAAGGTTGAGCTGGTTTAGGGTAAGATTCTTAGAGGCTTCTGTTTTCTCCAAGAGGGACCTCGAATACTGAAGCTTCTGAATATTCTCTTTCTTTTTCGAATCAAGATCCTTTGAGTTTTGAGAAAATAAAACAAAACAGGAAGCAAGAATAAATATTCCAGAAAAAAAAGGTTTTAACAATATGTTAGAATGTAATCTCACTGTATCCAGCATTTACATTAAAAGATTTCCTTGCAAATTTATCCTTGGATATTTTTCCAATACCAACGAGAACTTCAGCATCCAAGCCTCTACTTTTAACTGAAATTCTCAATTCTTTTGGGTAATTCAAGCCTTCATAAAACGAACCAGGAAAGGCAGAAACAAATAAACCTGCAGCAGAATCTACAATATTGATTTTCGAAATTCTGTACGTTTCAATATTAAACACTGAGGAAACCTCAGCTCCAAAAGAAGTGCGGTACGTGTAAGACAAAAGTTCAGGTCCTTCAAACACCCTATCCCTGAAGGATCTTCTGTTTTCAGAACCATCAATCACAAATCCTTTCAGAACAATACTTTCAATTTCTTCGTAACCCAAATCTACCCCAAACAAACTCTTCAGTTCGTCTATCGCGCCAAAGTAAAACGATTTATCCAGACGATTAATAATCTTAACACTATCGACAGATAATTCAAGACGCCCCAATTCGAAGCCAAGAAAATTTACATTAGCATAAATAAATTCTCCTTGCTTAATGCTAATTTTCCCACGAAGATTTTTCGTGTCATCAGTAATAATTTTAATATCCAACTGCTCGGAAGAGAAATACTCAGAGGAGTATTCTGAAGAGTGCTTAAACAAATACTGCCTGAATTCAGTATCTCTAGCAACAGAGGCAAGCGGTACCGTTTTACAAGAAACAGCAGTAAAAACCAAAAAAATGAGAAACCAAAATAAGCTATAGCTTTTCATACAAGAGCATTAGTTTAGTTTCAATATGTTGCTTATTGTACCCTTTCTGCAGGGCCTTTTCATAATACTCTTTTGCTAAGCGGTATTCACCAAGCATATACAATATCTCCGCGTAATGAAACATAATATCAGGATCCTTTTCAGAATCTATAATTAGTGCCCTTTGAGCATAAACTTTAGCATTATTATAGTCACCCAATCTAAATAAAACCCAGGAATAGGTATCTAAAAAAGTACTATTATCCGGTGAATTGACGATTGTTGAATAACTCAAGTCCTTAGCTTTTAATAAATCAACACTATCCAAAGCAAGGTAATAACTGTAATTATTTTTGGTAAAATCGTTTGACGGATCCATTTCCACCAATGCATCGAAATAGGTATAAGCTTCGGTTTTTCGATCAGTACGATAACTTGACTCTGAAAGAAAAATCAGAAACTGCAATCTAATTTTATCGCTGTCTTTGATAGAACTATAATTTTGTGACAAAACAGAATAAGCTTTTTCAAAATTATCCAACTGAAAGTAGGCCATTCCAACAAATAAATAAAGCTCATGCTTATTTGGGAAATACCTAAGTGCCTCTTCCCCAATAATAATCAGCTCATCAAAATCCTCTAGCATAGAAGCATTATACAAAGCTTGTTGCCAAATTATATAGTCGTCTTTCTTGTTGCTCAGAATATCTTTAATTATTTCCAGAGCTCTCGGATGATCCTCAATACCATTGTAAAAATCGTAGGCAACAGTCTTAACTTCATAATTATCAGGATATTCATTCATCAGACTAACAACCATAACCTCCAACAATTTACGGTTATGATTAATATGGTTCCTATCCTTATTAAGCGCCATCATGGTCTGGATCTTATTTGACAAGGGAATATTATGATTCAAAAAAGCCTGATTAAGATAAAAATACGCCTTTTCATCATCACCTTGCGAGGAATAGATATCAGCCAGATTCGTAACAGCATAAATATTGGAAGAATCGATAGAAAAAGCGGCCATATAAGCTTGAAGAGCACGGACAGAATCTCCAATCTCAGCAAAATATTCCCCTAGAATAATTTGATATTCAGAGATTTCCGGAGCACTAATGATCAAACTGTTAAGCACACCTTCGGCTTTAGCATAGCTGCCTTGCAATTTAAATATTTCAAACTTCTTAAAACTTATAAGTTCAGAAACTCCATATTCCTTTTCAATTAACTCGAGTACAGAAATGGCTTTTGAATACCTTCCATCAATGGAATAGATTTCTGCAATCTTAAAATCAATAGTAAGAAAATTGCTTCGATTATTTCTCTTAACTTTTTTTAATACTTTTAATGATTTAGAGCTTTTATTATTAATTTTAAGCAACTCTGAATAAGCAATTCCATACCAATAATTATCGGGAACCAACTTAAAAGCTTTAAAAAGAATATCTTCAGCCTTTTCGTTTTCACCCAGTGCCGAATAAACTGTACCAAGCTCATAATAAGCTACATCGCATTCAGGATTGGCACTAATACATGACAAATACAGATTAATGGCCTCGTTTACATTTCCTATCATCTTTTGCCGCGAAGCCTCAATGAGTGCATATTGATATGAATACTCCGATTTAATAGAAGAAACCTGATCCGTTTTTTGTGAAAAAACTGAAGTCCCATACAACAAAAGCGCTAATGTTAAAATTATCCTCATTTGAAATTTATTTACCAGTATGGCCAAAACCTCCGCTTCCGCGGACAGTCTCAACCAAAAATTCAACATTAACCAAAGTAACACTTTCATGCTTAGAAACAATCATTTGACAGATCCGCTCGCCATGTTTAATTTCAAAGTCACAATCTGAAAGATTAATAAGAATGATACCAATCTCACCACGGTAGTCGCTATCGATGGTGCCCGGGGTATTTAAAACTGTAATCCCATGCTTCAATGCCAGACCACTTCGGGGCCGGATCTGAGCTTCGAAACCAACCGGAACCTCAATAAATAAACCAGTGGGTATCAGCATTCGCTGCAAAGGTTTCAATAGAACAGGAGAACTAAGGTTCGCCCTTAAATCCATTCCAGCAGATTGAGCTGTACTATATTCAGGAAGAGGATTTGATGATCGGTTAATGATTCTGACTTTCATGTTTCACAAACAATTTTCGTTTTTCAGAGATATAAAAAATCAAAAGATAAGAACAAATCAATACAAAATGAAAAATATACTTGCCAACCGAATTGGAGAACACAAAAATCTCAGAAGCGAGATAAAACAATAAAGCCAAAACAACGAGAATCAGCATCTGTTTCAACTCGTAATTAATTCTGTAAAACCTTTGCCCAACCACGAAACTAAGAACAACCATCAAAAAATAGCTAATAAAATGACCCCATGCAGAAGCATAATATCCAAAACGCGGAATAAAGAAGTAATTAATCACAAAAGTAACAACAGCACCGAAGAAAACAAGATAAACTCCCCAGATAGTTTTATTCGAAAGTTTGTACCAAATCGATAAATTATAGAAAATTCCCATGAATAGATTAGCTATGAGGACCAGTGGAATAATAGAAATTCCATCCCTAAACTCAGGTCCGATGAAAAGAATAAAAACATCCAGAAAGAGCATAACAAACAAGAATATTGCCATTCCAGAAAATACAAAATACTTCATAACCTGAGCATAAATATCTCGTGCATTAAGCTCATCCTTTTTTGAAAAAAAGAATGGCTCAGCAGCATATCGAAACATCTGCACAAAAAGTGTCATGAGTACGGCCAACTTTACGCTAGCTCCATAAACACCGAGCTGCTCCATAGGATTTTGCGAAGCGGGTAAAAGATATTTAAGCAATATTCGATCGATTACTTCATTAACTGTGCCAGCAAGCCCCGCAATGAGAAGTGGGAAGCTATAAAATAACATCCTCTTCAAAAGTTGAAAATGAAAAACACCAGATGAATAAAATATTTCTTTGCTTAATGCAAGTACTTTTACAACAACAGATAACACATTACTAATGAAAACATACCCCACCCCAATTTCCGGATTATATACATTGGAAACCAATACAGAATCGGTATTGTCAGGACAATAAAATAGGAAAAACCAATTTGCGAGAATGTTAACACAAACCTCAAGAATTCGGATAATAGCATATTTAAGAGCACGTGTTTCCAGCCGAAGCTTAGCAAAAGGAATTGAGGCAAAACTATCCAAACCAACAATAAGACCGACCCACACCACATACTCAGGATTATCGGGATAATGAAGGAAACTAGCTAAACTCCCACTAAACAACCAAGCAAGTCCAATGAAAACTGTAGATGTGAAGGAAAGTGCAATAAGTGCTGATCGGTAAACATTTTTATGATTGTTTTCCTTGTCTGCAAAACGGAAGAAACCCGTCTCCATCCCATAGGTAAGGACTACCATTAAAATAACAATATATGCATAGAATTCGGTAATAATGCCGTACTCCGCTTTTGTGAATATTCTAGTATAAAAAGGTGTTAGCAGCAAATAGTTGAGAACGCGCGGCACCACAATTCCCAGACCGTAAACTGCCGTTTGTCCGGCAAGCTGTTTAATATGATTCACAGAGAAAATTTGCGTCTAAGTTAAGCCTTATTTCACAAGAATATTAAGGCAGTCCTTCAAATTATTTCCAATAAATCGGTAACCTTCAGTTTGCAATCGGGCAGAAATAACTTTTTGGCCTTCAAGAAGCGTTGAACTCCCTTCTCTAAAAACCATTTGCAATATAAAAGAAGGAATCGTAAAAAAACAAGGTCGTCGAAGGCTTCTGGCCAATTCCCTGGAAAATTCAGCATTGGTAACGGGTCGAGGACAAACAAGGTTAATAATTCCCACTAATTCCCTCGAAATAATAAGATGAAATATTTTCAGAACATCTTCTATTAGAATGAATGAAAAACCTTGTTTACCACTTCCTATTACACCACCAATTCCAAGTTCAAATACTTTTCGAAGAATTTTAAAAGCACCTCCAGAATTGGAAAGAACAACACCGAAACGCGCAATACTTAATTTAACACCCAAGTCAAGAACACAAGAGGCTTCTTTTTCCCAGTCAATAACAACTTTTGAAAGAAAATTACCGGCGAAATTTCTGGAAGACTCATCAGACAACTCCTGATCGGAGTATATGCCCACAGCACTAGCATTGATCAATTGCAAAGGTTTCCTCTCCAATAAGGTTATTGCCAAAATTAGGTTCTTGGTAGTATTGATCCGGGAATTGTATATTTGGTTCTTTACCTTATGATTCCATCTTCCCGCAATTGGATAGCCTGCAAGATTAACAATGACATCAATCCCATCAAGACTAAGAGCCAACACACGTGCATCCTCATAAAGCAAAGAGCTCTTAATAATTCTAATCTCAAAATCAGCTGAAAGAAACTTAACAAGTTCTGACCCTATTAAACCTCCAGAGCCAATGATTCCTATCACTTTTTTCATATCAACCAAATAAGCGTATCAATTCAAGACCAAAACAATCTGCACTAAGCGAAGATTAAAGACTAATAATACAAAAAATAAAAACTACAAATCAGGATAGAAAGCAAAAATATTCCCAAGCTTAAACATTTTTATCGTCAATAAGTTATAATTTAATACTTTTGCTAATTATAAAAATAGACATGAGAAAATTTATATTGCTAACGCTCATACTGCGGACTCGAATTGTCAGTTTTCAACAAATGAACAACTTACAAAAGTCCAGATTAGAACGGATTCCGGAACCATAACAATAGTTTTATACGACGAGACTCCCCTCCATCGTGATAACTTCATCAAATTAACCAAGTCGGGGTATTTTGACAATCAGCTTTTTCATCGACTTATAAAAAATTTTATGATTCAGGGAGGCGATCCGAATTCAAAAAACGCAGATAAAGGCGAATTATTAGGACAAGGCGGACCCAGTTATACAATACCTGCTGAATTCAACCCTAATTACTTTCACAAAAAAGGAGCTCTTGCAGCGGCAAGGAAAGGAGATGATGTTAATCCTTCAAAAGCCTCTTCCGGATCGCAGTTCTATATTGTGCAGGGGAACGTATATTCTTTAGCCCAGCTTGATATGATGGTTACACGGAATATGCATGCCCCATTTACAGACGCTGAGAAAGAAGCTTATACCCAAATTGGAGGTTCACCTCATCTTGATGGCTCATATACAGTATTTGGCGAGGTAATTGAAGGATTTGAGGTCCTTGACAAGTTGATGAGGGTTCCCGTTGATGCTTATGACAGACCCTTAACCGACTTGAAATTCAGTATAAAAATTTTTAATCTCGACTGAAATATTTTACACCCACACAACGATATTTTTAACTTTGCACAAAAAGAACAAGATCCATGTTAGATAAAATAAAGGAGCTTATTTCAGAGGCCGAACAATACAAGGCAGAAAGCCTTCAGGATTTGGAAGATTTCAGGATAAAACATTTGAGTAAAAAGGGCAGTTTAGCTCAGCTTTTTGAAGACTTCAAGGTTATTTCAAACGACAAAAAGAAAGAGGTTGGGCAGGCACTCAATGAGCTTAAGCAGGCGATACAGTCAAAAATAGACATTCTCAAAGATGAGCTGGGAACATCTGCTGAAAGCAGCAGTATTTCAGACCTAACTTTATCGGCTGAGAGTCTTCCCTTAGGTTCCAGACACCCCATTTCCATTGTCAGAAACGAGATTCTTGAGATCTTTTCGCGCTTGGGATTTACGGTTTCAGAAGGACCGGAAATAGAGGATGACTGGCATGTTTTCACCTCTTTGAATTTTCCACCAGAGCATCCGGCCCGTGACATGCAGGATACTTTCTTCATTGAGAAAAATCCTGATATTCTTTTACGTACTCACACCTCTTCGATACAGGTAAGGGTTATGGAACACACAAAACCTCCGATTCGAACTGTTTCTCCCGGAAGAGTTTTCAGAAATGAGGCAATATCAGCACGTGCACATTGCATTTTCCACCAGGTAGAAGGCTTGTACATTGATGAGAATGTATCGTTCGCAGACTTAAAGCAGACCCTTCTTTATTTTGCCAAGGAGATGTTTGGAGAGTCGACGCAAATCCGCCTTCGCCCCTCCTATTTTCCCTTTACCGAGCCCTCGGCTGAAATGGATGTAAGCTGTGCCTTATGCGGAGGAAAAGGCTGCAACGTATGCAAGTATACCGGTTGGCTGGAAGTGTTAGGATGCGGTATGGTTGACCCAGCGGTACTGGAAAACAACAATATCGACAGCAAGAAATATACCGGGTTTGCCTTTGGAATGGGAATTGAACGTCTCGCTATGTTAAAATTTCAAATCAGGGATTTGAGATTGTACTTTGAGAACGACGCACGATTCTTAAGACAGTTCTCTGGAGCAATTTGAGAAGGCTATTAGAAATTTAAGCCAACCCAATAATTAGTTGCCGTTCAGCTCGATTTTGTGCTCGATCTCCATGGCTTCCTTATAACTTGCGTAAACTCCGCAGTATTTGTCTTTCGACATATCCACAGCTTTCTGGATTTTATCAAGAGGCAGGTCTTTTCCTGAAAATTTATAGATAATCTTCATATGTAGGAATTTCTTGGGGTGCTCTTCAGCTGTATCTCCTTCAACGGAAATTTCCAAAGAATCATATTCTACCCGCATTTTCTTCAGTATCGAGACAACGTCCATACCCGTGCATCCTCCAAGAGCAACAAGCATAAAAGCTTTAGGTCTTGGTCCCAAATCGTTCCCACCATGCTCTTCAGAGGCATCGATAATTAGTTTATGTCCGTTAACACTGGTCTCGAAAGCCATATTGTTTAACCAGTTCATTGAAATTGACTGCTTCATGGTATATAGAAAGTTATCGTTAATGATTGCAACAAATCTTTCTGCAAAGAAAGAGAAAATACCTTCCTATAACAACAGGGATTAATTTAAGTTCCCGAGAAATTGATATCTTAACATTTGTATTTATTTCCTACTTTTGCAAAGTTTTGCATTGATTACATGCTCAAAAAGAAGATGGTACTACAGGCCATGATTTGCAGATGAAACAAAATAACATACCCGGGAAAAAGGAAGATTGTTTAATAAAAAACCATCCCCTCTTCCGTCATCTCACTTCCACTGAATTTGACAGGCTATACGACGAAACTGTAACCGAACATCATAAGCGAGGTTCGGTTCTATATCATGAAGGTAATCGAATAAACGGGTTTTATTATATTTCAGAAGGGATCATAAAAATTTACAAAACAGGCATTGACGGTAAGGAGCAAATTATACGGTTTGCCCAAAAAGGCGACATTATCGGATTCAGGTCTATATTGAGCAACGAGCAGGCCTGCACTACTGCTCAGGTAATCGACGAGTCCGCAACCTGTTATATTCCCGGTGAAACCCTCATAAATCTTGTAAAAAACAACGGTAATTTCTCCATAGAACTCATGCAAATAACCTGCAGGGAGTTGGGTCAGGCAAATTCTTACATAACCGACATTGCACAGAAAAGCGTGAGGGAGCGCCTGGCAGAAATAATTGTTCAACTCCATAATGACTTTGGTCTTGACGAGGAGAATGTGTTAAGGATAACCTTAACACGCGAAGAACTTGCAAACATTGTGGGCACAGCAACAGAATCAGTAATCCGATTGTTGTCGGAATTCAAGCAGGATAAGATGATTGAACTAAATGGCAGGAAGATCAAAGTTCTGAACCTTCCCGCACTCAGAAAAGTCGGAAATATTTTCGTTTAGAATCAGAACAGTCTGTTTTGATCATTCCGCAATTTCCCAAGGTGCATATAAGCAATAGCTGTAGCTTCACGGCCTCTGGAGGTTCTTTTAATATATCCCTCTTTAATTAAAAAAGGCTCATATACTTCCTCGATAGTTCCAGCATCTTCTCCAACAGCAGTTGCTATGGTAGAAATGCCCACAGGACCACCGGCAAACTTATCGATTATCGTATTCAGGATCTTATTATCCATTTCATCCAATCCGGATTTGTCGATGTTAAGTGCTTCAAGGGAGTAACGTGTGATGTCGATGTCAATGATCCCGTTACCTTTAACCTGAGCGAAATCCCTTACCCTTCTCAAAAGAGCGTTCGCAATACGGGGTGTTCCCCTGCTCCGCGACGCAATTTCCACAGCGGCCTGATCATGGATTTCAACCTTAAGAATCCCGGCAGAACGGTGAACGATTCCTGTGAGTATATCGTGATCGTAATACTCAAGTAAGGAGGTAATCCCAAAACGTGCACGTAAGGGGCTTGTTAGCAGTCCGGAACGCGTTGTGGCCCCAATAAGGGTAAAGGGATTAAGGGTAAGCTGCACCGAACGAGCGCTAGGGCCTTTATCTAGCATTATATCGATAGTATAATCCTCCATGGCCGAATACAAATATTCTTCAACAACAGGAGAAAGACGGTGAATCTCGTCGATAAAAAGCACATCTCCGGTTTCAAGGCCCGTTAGCAGTCCTGCAAGATCACCGGGTTTATCGAGAACAGGACCTGAAGTAATTTTTAGACCAACTCCTAATTCATTTGCTATTATGTTTGCCAGGGTGGTTTTACCAAGCCCGGGAGGGCCGTGCAGAAGAACATGATCGAGAGCTTCTTCACGCTGCTTTGCAGCCGTAACAAACACCTTTAGATTATCTACAACTTTGCTCTGCCCGGCAAAATCATAAAATCTCAAAGGCCTCAATTTGTTATCCAGTTCCCTCTCGGAATCAATAAAACCTTCTTCCCTTATATGAAAATCTTCATTCATTTAGACATTATTTGATAGTTTGGATTGAGCCTTTGGGCAAATTAATCTTCTCACCGTTAATCCTGTATTCTGTATCGTTTTTATAGGTAATGGTCATTTCCAGGTTTCCCTGCTCGTTGAATTTCTTCCAATTTCTCTCCCTTACACCGCGGCGATAGTAACGCTCCTCTTTCAGAATGCCAGATGGGTAAAAATATTTGTGCTTCCCTTCTGCAAGATCCTGGTTAAAATCCCCTGAGAACTGAAGAACCCCATCATTATAAAAATACTTCCAGGTACTGCTCCTCAAGCCCGATTGGTAATTACCCGTTTCGCTGTGATCATTTACATTATAGGTCCATTCCCCTTCCTTTTCTCCGTTTATAAATTCACCTTTGGCAATCACTGTTCCTGAATCGGAATACTCAATCATTGGACCATCTTCACGCCCATTGAAGTAACTTTCCTCTCTCCAAATTTCCCCGTTGGGATAATACCAGGTCCATTGACCATCATAAAGTCCCCTGAGAAAATTCCCTTCCTGCTCCTTTCTACCATTTTTATAATAAAACACCCAGCTTCCAACTTGCTTGTTATCCTTATAGCTACCGACAGCTTTAACTTCACCGCTTGAATAATATTCCTTCCACATTCCTTCTCTACTACCTGTTTCATCAATAATCCCCTCTGAAATGCAATTGGACAAATCATCATAAACTTTTGCACTTACTACTTTTCCGTCAGCATTGTAAAACCGGTGCATGCCTACAGGCCGATCTTCCTTGTAGCCACCAGAAGATACCAATTTTCCGTTATCATCATAAATTCTTCTGAAATCGAGGTTTTCCAAATCGATAATCTCCTGGTTGCTTTCAACGATTTTATCATCCTGATATTTAATGCTGAGAAGCAGATTCCCGCTTTCATTAAACTCCTTATAAAAACCGTTCAATTGGTTATTTTTATAGTTCAATTCCTTCTGAACTTTTCCGTCGGGATAAAACAGTTTCCAAGTCCCTTGCTTAAGACCCTGCTGATCGGTCACGTTAATTTTCTCGCGGGAAATAAGATAATTGTTATTGTATTCCAAAAGATATATTACCAAACCATTAGAGTCGTATTCTTTACCAGGACCTTGTTTCTTGCCGTTTATATAATTAATTTCCTCTTTTAGTTTACCATCGGGATAATAATAATATGCCTTTCCTTCTTTTTTGTCGTTCACATACAGCTCTTTGCTGATCAATATGGCTAGAGAACTTTTTTCATAGCTGTATTTAAAACAATAGCCGTTCTTTTTGCCGTATTTGTAGTTTATTTTTTCCTCCAACTCGCCCTTGTCGTTGTAAAAAGTCCATGTGCTGTCTAGAAGAAAATCGGTACGAAGTCCTTCGGATTTGAGAATTCCGGAAACGTTGTAAGTTTTCCAAAACCCATCCGGCTTTCCATTGCGGATCATCCCTTCGCTTGAAATTTGCTTATTAGGATAATAAAAACGCGTGAAGCCATCCTTCACAGTATCCTGGGAATTGAGATCAGGAAAAAGCAAGAGCAAAGAAAAAAGCCAAACAATTGTCAGAAATGATTTCATTATATATCAGAGTCCTAATTTTGCGGATATTTCAAGCATTCTTCGAATAGGTATTTCTGCTTTTACCCGGATTTCTTCCTTCAAAGTTACCTCGGGCAATTCATATTTTAAAGTATTATAAAGCTTTTTTAAGGTAATCATCTTCATAAACACACAATCGTTGCAGGCACAGGTAGAATCATCAGGGGGTGCAGGAATAAAAAGCTTATTGGGATTGGTTTTCTGCATTTGGTGAATAATACCGAACTCTGTTGCCACAATAAAAATATTTGAACTGTCTTTGATCGTATAATTTAACAGAGCAGAAGTTGAACCAATATAGTCGGCTACGATCAGAATGGTTTGTTCGCATTCGGGGTGGGCAATAATTTTTGCCTGTGGATACTGCTTTTTCAACTCCAAAATTCTTTCAAGCGAAAAACGCTCGTGAACATGACAAGCCCCATCCCAAATAACCATATTTTCTTTGCCGGTTTTGCTCTTAATGTAGTTTCCCAGGTTTTTATCAGGAGCAAAAATCACATTTTCCTCTTTTGGAAGACTATTAACAATTTCAAAGGCATTTGAAGAAGTGCAGGTAATATCTGAAAGAGCTTTGATTTCAGCTGTGGTATTCACATAGGAAATTACAGTATAGCCCGGATATTTGTTTTTGAATTCGGCAAATTTGTCCGGGGAACATGAATCTGCCAGTGAACAGCCGGCATTTGAATCGGGAATAAGAACCTTTTTCTGGGGAGACAGAATTTTTGCGGTTTCCGCCATAAAATGAACTCCGGCAAACAGTATAATATCGGCTGATGTACTTGCAGCCTGCTGGGAAAGAGCGAGACTATCGCCAACAAAATCGGCAATATCCTGAATTTCAGGCTCCTGATAATAATGAGCCAAAATTACGGCATTTTTTTCTTTTCTCAGTTTGTTGATTTCAGAATGAAGATCAAGCGACTTGTCTATTTCTATATCAACAAACCCCTTTTTGATCAGTTCAGCCTTATTAACATTAACCATTCCTATTATTATTATATAATTTAAATTTTAAAATATTATATGATGATGATGTTAGTCCGTTAATACTGTTCACAATTATTTTCAATTCCTTTGGCAAGTTTACTTATAAAATTTTCAAAACATGATATTAACACAAGAATTCATCAACGCATCTTGTAAATCAAACAATTCCAAAGTAATTAACAAGCTGTTAATAGCGTAAATTTCTCATAAATATTGTTTTTTCCCAGCATAAAAATTGGTTTAAAAATTGTTGGTTTTCGCACTAAAAACCAATGCTTATTTTTTTGATATTCTGACAATTTTTATTAGCACTACTGCTTTTTTCTTTTTCTAATTTTTTAGCACTTTTTACTCTCATTTAGTAAACAATTTATCAACCGAATAGTTAATAAATCCTTTTTGGGAAGGTGCCGATAAATAAAAACAGTTTCAGGTCTTAAAATATTTAAGTATTTTTGGGGATAATTGAAAACCATGAACGAATTAAAAATAGCAATAGCGGCCGATCACGCCGGTTTTGAATTGAAAGCCGAAATTATGAGTTTTCTTCTTAACCGGGGAATAAAGGTAAAGGATTTTGGAACATATAGTGCGGAGTCGGTTGATTATGCCGATTTTGCCCACCCGATGGCTGATGCCGTTGAAAAAGGCGATTTCCTTTATGGGATATCGATATGTGGTAGTGGGAATGGAATCAACATGACGGTAAACAAGCATCAGGGAATACGTTCGGCGATTTGCTGGAACGAGGAAATAGCAATGCTTGCCCGCTCGCACAACGATGCCAACATTTGTGCCTTGCCCGCCCGGTTTATTAAAAAGGAGGAGGCCCTAAAGATCCTTGAGGTTTTTTTATCAACCGGTTTTGAGGGCGGACGACATACTCAAAGGATACAGAAAATCCCCCTAAAACATTAAGCATGCTTTCAAATACCTGTAAATACGGAATTCGCGCGGTGCTTTACCTTGCAGTAAATGCGGGGGAGGGGCAAAAAATCGGCATTAAGCAGATATCAAAAGATTTGGAAATTCCCACACCATTTCTTGGGAAAATACTGCAATCGCTTGCAAAACATCACCTTCTCTCTTCTACCAAAGGTCCTAACGGCGGGTTTGGCTTAGGGAAAAAGCCGGAGGATATCTTATTGATGGATATTGTTGAGATTATTGATGGAATGGATAGCTTTCACAAATGCGTTATTGGGGTAAAGTACTGCTCAGAGCAGGAAAACCCGTGTGCTTTGCACTCCCGTTACGCTTCGTTGAGGGAGGAAATCCTGAGGATCTTTGAAACAGAAACCATTGAGCAGCTTGTGAAGGACATGGCGGTTGGCAAGCACGGGTTTGTTATTTGAGTTTTTTCAGAACCACCCAGGCCAACACAGCCAGCAAAACTCCAAGAGCATTAAAGGCCAAATCTGCAAAATCTCCCGAACGGGAATCCGTGAGGGTAGCCTGCAAAATTTCCAGCGATCCGCCATAGAATACAGCTAAAACAGCTGCAAGAAGAAAAATTCTGGTATATGCCACATCCGGTTTGGCCTTCATGATGTCGAAAATAAGCACAAAAGCCAGACTGAAATACATACCAAGATGCACCAGCTTATCGAAATTTGGCACATCGAACCAGGTGATTTTTTCAACTTCATTCGATGGGAGGGTGCTGGCTATTAAGATCAAAACCAATATGGCCAGCGACCTGTAAAAGTTATGGAGAAATTTGAGTAAGGGCATCCAGACTGTTTTTGTTTTAAAATATTGTGCAAAGATATAGTTAGACCGGAAATATAACAACTTGCCCCCATAATGGTTTCGGGTTTTGCGGAGATTCCACGTTAATCACTAATTTTTAAGCCTTTACTATGGCCGGAATTTACATACATATTCCTTATTGCAGGCAGGCCTGCAGGTACTGTGATTTTCATTTTGTGGTCTCGGTATGGCAAAAGAAGGAACTCCTTCCCTATATGCTCAGGGAAATTGAGGAGAGGAAGGATTACCTTATGAATGAGGTTATTGACACGATTTATTTCGGGGGAGGTACCCCGTCGGTGCTTGAGGTAAAGGAAATCGCCAACATCTTGGATTGTATTTACAGGTTTTATCCGATATCATCCGGTGTTGAGCTGAGCCTGGAGGCTAATCCGGAAGACCTGAAGCCGGAATACCTTTATGAACTTGCGAAAACCGGTGTCAACCGCCTGAGCATAGGGATCCAATCGTTTCAGGATTCCGATCTGGAGCTGATGCACCGGATCCACAGCGGCGAGCAGGCAGGGGAAGCTGTTAAAAACGCCCAGAATGCGGGTTTCGATAACATCAGTATCGACTTGATTTATGGACTTCCCCGCCAGGAAAAAAACGTTTGGCAAAAAAACCTTGACAAGGCTTTGTCATTGGGTATCCAGCATTTTTCGGCCTACCATCTCACTTATGAGTCGGGTACAGTGTTCGATCACTGGAGAAAAAAGGGCAGAATAGGCCTCATTCCCGAAGAGGATAGTCTGAACCAGTTCAAAATCCTTATAAATACTGCAAAACAGCAAGGTTTTGAGCATTATGAGATTTCGAATTTTGCCCTTCCCGGTTTCCAGTCAAAGCATAACAGCAGTTACTGGCAACAGAAAAAATATCTGGGCATTGGACCCTCCGCCCACTCATACAACGAGCTTAGCCGGCGATGGAATTTAAGTAATCATAAAAGATATATCGACGCCATGTCTTCAGCTGAAGATTATTTCGAGACCGAAACATTAAGTCCGGAAAATATTTATAATGAACATGTAATGACATCCTTACGGACTTCTAAAGGAGTTAGTTATTTGTATTTGAAATCCCGTTTCGGAGATCAGGAAGCGGAACATTTCAGAACAGCAATTGAAAAGTTTGTGAAAAGCGGCCATGTGAATGTGAACCAGGAAATTTACAGCTTGACACAGGAGGGCATTTTCATAGCTGACCACATAATTGAGGTGGTTTTTAAATAGCAAACGAAGGAAATCCTTGGGATCCAAGCAAAAAAAAGACGGGATTTCCCCGTCTTTTTTATCTTTTCTGCAGGTATTTTATCTCAACAGAAACTCAGTACTGCCAATGAGTTTGTTCTCGCAGTAAAGTTCGCAGGTATAGTTTCCTTTTACCAGATCTCCATTGTTGTCCCAGAAGATCGAGACCGGAAGGTCGTTCTTTTCATAGTTTACCTCCCTGCTTGCGCTGTAGGGAATTTGCGAATTCTGGTATTCCATAACACCTGCATTTTTCGCTCCCAGTACAACGGCATCCGGACGAACCAGACGCAGATACACAACCTTTGCTCCTGCATCGGCAACAGTATTTTTACGAAGTGTGAAATCCACCCTGATTTTCGTCACCTTATCAATTTTATCCTGTTCTTTGCTTCTCTTGTTCAATGCTACCGGGGTAATACCGGCAGCAATAAGCGTTTTGGCTTCGGATTTGATTGTGGTTAGCTCTTCTTTTTCCTGTTCGAGCATTTTGTTCTTTGTTTCCAGTTTGGCGTGTACGTTTTTCAAGTCTTTGTTTTCAACCAAAAGGATTTGATTCCGCGTATTCAGACTATCAATTTGCACAATGTAACTTTTCAAAACATCGCGAATTGTCAGGAGTTCCTTTTCATACCTCTTGATTTTTTCGGCATCGCTGATCCGCATCGTCAGGAGTTTCTTAATTTTTTCCTGTTGCTCTGTGATCTGCATATTAAGGGTGTCGTTGTTGGATCTCAAAGCATCGTATTGAAGGATTATTTCGTTCAATTCGGTTTCAAGCGAATCTTTCTTTACCTCCATTATTCCTGAGTATTCCTGCAATTGGGCGATAACAGCGCGACTTTCTTTTCTTTGATCAAAATAAAGAAACAGAACAACTATAAGGGCAACAGACATAACTGCAAAGCCAGCTATTAGTAGTGATGGGGATTCTTTCTTGTTTTCCATGGTATATGAATTTTTAAAATACAAAGATAATCAATGAGATATTAACGATAAAGAAAAGTTATTATTATCAAAGGCAATTATTCTAAATCACCAATGCTGATAATATTATTCAAAATGGCATAAACAGTTAGGCCTGAAATGGTTTTAATGCCCAGTTTGTTGGTGATGTTTTTACGGTGTGTGATTACCGTATGGGCAGAAAGAAAAAGTTTTTCGGCAATCTCCTTGTTGGTAAGTCCCTTAGCCACGTGTTTAAGGATTGTTTTTTCACGCTCGCTGAGCTCGGTCTGTTGGCTAAGCTTGTGACGGCTGTCAACTTTTTCGCGTATCAGGCTTTGAAGTTTATTGTAAATATCATCTCGCTCGTCCAGAGTACTTATTATTTCGCGTAAACCATGTTTTTTTTCCTTTTCTGCACTATTGCCCGAGGCTATTCCTATGCCGGTTTGCGACAGGTCGGCCTTGATTTCAGTATTTCTGAAAGTGTCAATATCACTAAGAATCCCAATATTCACAACAATGAAATCAGGAGTGTATTTGAGAAGCGCGGAATTTATTTCATCAAGGTTTTCAAGTTCTTTCACCACGGTGGCATGCTCAATGCGGTTTATTATTGAAGCAATACCCTTCCGAATAAGGTAGGACTTTTCGATGATAACGAATTTTATCCTTTCCATGGTCAGGCTTTGTATAAGGCAAGCAGCTTTTCTTCCATGGCTGCCACTTTGGGTATCAACACCTTGTCTTCAAGATTTGCGTGGGCATTAAGATCCTTCTCAAGCCGGAAAAGCTCGATTAGTATGCTGTTGCACAGGCCTGAAGAGTTACAGGGGGGAAGGTATTTGATAATGATGTTTTTCAGGTCGAAAAGTTTCTCCTCCACGTTATCGTGTTCCGATGCGAAATCGTTAATAGAATACTTGCGGATTTTTGAATGCAGGCTTTTGTTTATCTCGTTCTTGATTGCAGCAGCCTCGATTTCAAGAACATAAGGGTGCACATTGGCCTCTTCCCGATTAATATGATTGGTAAGCTCCTGTTTGTATTCGGTGAAAAAATTTTCCACCAGGCTAAACTTGTCGTTAATTGTTTTCTCCGCATCCAGAACTCTTTGGATGTTTCTTTCGATTTCCGGGATTTTTTCCTCCAGATAATATTGGTGCGTTTTTTTAAGGTACTGAACAATGAGGGATACCGGGAACGTGTTGAGTTCTTTCTGGGGGATATAATCCTCGTCGACATATGAATTTGTAATTTCCAGGAAGAAATCGAGGTTCACGTCGGAATTGCGACATACTTCAGAAACCGTTTTATCGCCAAAACCGAGTTTGATGTTAAATCGGGAAACCACTGGCAATAGCGTGTAGTTGTGGAACAGCACGTCTGCCATCTTCATATCGGGAGTGATATTCATGTTTTTTGCCGGGATTTGGGAAGTAAGGTGCAGTAAAATTAGGAATAAGTTTAGAATTATTCCAAATAAAAGAATTATTCTCTGGTTAATCCCTCCACATCACCTTCCTTGAGCCCGAATTTTTCGTTTTCCTCCTCGTTTCCGTAGGGTTCAATATGAACAACGATGTCGTAAACATTAGGCAAGCTCTCCTTAATAATGTTTTCCACTTTACGCGCAATTTCATGCGCGTCGGTAACGGTGATATTCGGATCCACCTCCACATCCATGGAGATCATGTTAAGATTGCCTATTTTCCTAACCCTTACGCGGTGCGGATTTCTGGCGCCATCAACAAGTTTAACAGCACGGAAAAGCTCGCAATACAAAATGGGATCTTTCATTCCATCCATCAGCTCTGTATTGGACTGGAAGAAGATCTGCAAGCCTACTTTCATGATAAAGAGACTTACAATCAGTGCGGTAACCGAATCCAGAATTGGCATTTTCAGAAGAAAGGTGAATATTAATCCCACCAGAACCGCGAGTGATATAAGAACATCATTCTGCATGTTTTTCGCGTTTGCCAAAAGCATGGAACTGGACACCGATTTGCCGGTTCGGTGCAGGTAATATGAAAGACCCAGTTTTCCGAAAATCGACACCAGGGTAACGTAAATTGCAAGCATCTCAGGCGGGTCGGCAATCTGAGGGTGAAGGAGTCGCCCTACGGTGGATATAGCGAGTTGGGCTCCCGCGAAAAAAATAACAAACGAAAGAGCCTTGGTGGCAAGGGTGTCGGCTTTCTCATACCCGTAAGGATATTGTATGTTCGGTGGCTTGGAAAGAAGTTTGGCGGTGAAGAGAGTGATAACCGAGGTTGCGATATCGCTTGTTGAATCAATACCGTCGGCAATTACCGCAAGACTGCCTGAAACGATTCCCAGGGAGACTTTCATTATTGCCAGCGCAGCGTTGCCAATAATACCGACCCATGAGGCCAAAATCAGGGTTTTTTGTCTTTCGTTCATAGGAAGATTTGTTGGCCAAATGTAAACGAAATTTGTTAGTTGACGACCCAAAGTTACGTTAAACAAAAGTTAATCAACGAATTTTCCTTGTTTAAACGGGCTTAAGACTTTATATTTGACCCCGCATGAAAACCGTAAATCTAATATTATCCTCATTGCTTCTGGCTGCGATGTGCATGTCCTTCACCGGGGAAGCGCTGCATGTCCATTACTGTTCAAGCTCCAATTCCTACTCCATCGATCTTCACCACTTTGCCGATGTTGAATGTTCTCCAAAGAATTGTGTTTGTCATGTTTCGGGGGAGGAAAACAAAACGGCCCCTTCTTGTAAATCGTGCTGCAGCACTAAAACGGAAGACAGCGCTGAGGGTATTTGTTGTATCGATTTAATGACCAGTCCGGATCCGGATACGTTCTACAGTCCTGTTGGTAAAAGTCTGAATTTGAAACCATCGGTACTGGAAATTTTCAATTTTGCTTTTTCTGATGTCCCCACAACTCGATTGACCTCTTTATTTTTTTACGATTTCGATAAATCCGGAGACCATTCTCCCCCGGATATAATTACCACCCAGATACTTCTGATTTGAGATATCTTCTTTGTAGAGTGCTGTATTAATTAGTTTTAAACAAAGAAGCATATGAAATTTTTATTATTTTCCCTTGGGGGATTATGCCTTGTTGCTGGCATTTCAGCCCAAAAGGCGGGTTATATTTCCGGAAAGGTGTTTGAGATTGACGAACATGGACACAAAGAACCCATGGAGTTCGTTAATGTATATTATTCCTTATCGCGGGAGGGTGTTATTTCTGGACAGGACGGAGCGTTTATGATCAGGAATCCCCTGCCTGAAGATGGCAAAAAACTGGTGTTTAGCTACATGGGATACAAGCCGGATACCATAGCGGTTCGGAAGGGAATGTCGGAAATTGAGTTGGTGATGAAGTCGTCACTCGATATTCAGGAGGTTACCGTTGTGAAACGCAAAGCAGGTGAGTTTACCAGCCGTTTAAATACTCTGCCTACTCAGGTTACTACCGAAGCGGGCTTGCAGAAACTTGCCTGTTGCAATATTGGCGAATCGTTTGAAAACAGCGCAACAGTTGATGTCGGATATACTGATGCCGTTTCGGGGGCTCGTAAGATCAGGATGCTGGGTCTCGATGGCAAGTACAGCCAGTTTTTGTACGAAAACATTCCATCCCTGAGGGGACTGGAGTCGGGGTTCGGGTTAAGCCACATCCCCGGACCGTTTATGGAGTCCATACAGGTTTCCAAAGGAACATCCTCCGTATTGAACGGTTACGAATCCACTACGGGACAGATTAATGTTGAATTCAAGAAACCCGACAACGGCGACAGGCTTTTCGTGAATTTGTTTGCCAACACAGAAGGCCGATATGAAAGCAACTTTACCACAGCCCAAACAATTAATGAACGTTGGAGCACCATACTGCTGTTTCATGCATCAACCAATTCGGGAGAAATAGACCATAATAAGGACGGATTTTTGGATGTGCCTTTAACACAACAGCTCAACTTTCACAACCGCTGGAAATATGCAATCGGTGAAAACCTTCATGCCCAGTTTGGTCTGGAGGTTTTGAATGAGAGCAGGGTAGGGGGTCAGGTTGGATTTCAGGACGACGCCGCAGGTCTTTACGGAATCAACATCGATTTGCAGAAATTCAGAGCTTATGGGAAGCTTGGGTTTGCCTCTCCCTCGAAACCCTATGAAAGCATAGGATGGATAAACTCCTTTACATGGTTCGATCAGAAATCGAAGTTTGGTTTGCGCGACTATGACGGTAGACAGAAAAGCTATTTCTCAAACCTGATATGGCAGACCATACTTGGGAACAGCAATCACCAGATAAGCAGCGGCTTATCGTTTCAGTACGACGAATACAGGGAGTACTTTGTTGATACCGAATCTCTTCGAAAAGAGATCGTTCCCGGAGTTTTCTCGCAATATACCCTGACTCTTCCGGATCAGATGGTGTTGATGGCCGGAGCCCGACTGGATCACAATTCGAAATACGGATTGTTGTTCACACCCCGGCTTCACCTGAAGTACGACCTAAGCCATACCTTGATTGCGCGTGGCACCCTGGGACGGTCGTTTCGTTCGGCCAATGCAGTGAGTGAAAACATGAGCTTTCTCTCCAGTTCGCGGCAGTTTGTGATGGATAGGGAGTTTGAGATGGAACAAGCCTGGAATGCAGGTTTGAATCTAACACAACATCTTCATTTCCGTGATCAGCGGGAGGGAACCCTTTCGATCGACTATTACCGCACTGAGTTTGTCAACCAGGTGGTGATTGATCTGGACAGGAATGTTAACCAGGTTAATTTGTATAATCTCGATGGGCGTTCTTATTCCACTTCCGTGCAGGCAGAGTTTACGGCCGAAGTGATAAAGAGACTTGAACTGACGCTGGCCTATCGCTTTAACGATGTTAGAGTCAATCAGCTCGAAGGCCTTCACGAAAAGCCTTTTGTTGTAAGGAACAAGGGTCTTTTCAGCACAAGTTATGCAACCCCTTTCGAAAGGTGGAGAATTGATTTGAACGTTCAATTCAACGGGAGTTCCAGACTGCCCGACACAAGCGACAGTTTGCCGGAGTTCCGGTTGGCGGAACGGTCGCCTTCCTTTTTTATCGTTCATACCCAATTAACACGGAAATTCAAATGGTTTGATGTTTATACCGGGGTTGAGAACCTCACCGGTTATACCCAGAAAAATCCGATCTTATCGGCCGACAATCCCTTTGGAGACAGTTTCGATGCAAGCATGATCTATGCCCCGATTTCGGGCAGGATGTATTATGCCGGATTGCGTTTCAGGATCAAATAAACAATTAAAAAAAGGAGAGAGATGAACCTAGCATATTTACTAAGCCCAGACTTGCATGAACAAAATATCCATGCGAGTCCTGGCCGACCCATTAGAAATAATTCGGTACGGCTGAAATCAACAATTATGTTATTTTGGATTTTTGTGATCGGGCAGGCTGCTTTGCTGGCCCAGAGTGGCGAAAGCAAAATGGTTCGGAGCAAAATCCAGACCACCGCACAGTGCGGAATGTGCAAGGAAAGGATAGAAACCGCCATGGCTTTTGAAAAGGGGGTAAAGAGTTCCAGTCTTGATCTTGATACAAAAATTCTCAGTGTGGAGTACAAGAGGGGAAAGACAAGCGATGAGGCTATACGCAAGGCAATTACCAAGTTGGGCTATGATGCCGATGCTATGAAGAAGGATGAAAAGGCCTATGCCAAGCTGCCGGGTTGCTGCAAGATGCCCGATGATCCCGATTATGTGAAACACGAATAGAAAAAACCCCGCTCCAGCTCCCGGAAAAAAGGGAAGTTGGACGGGGTGTTTTTTGAGGCAAATTGAATTGTCCTGATTCTGCCGAAGCGCTTTTGGATCTTTTGGTTCTTCAAGGAGCTCGATGAAGGATCTATTTTGCTTTTCCCTGGTTGGCTACTGCTTCCATTGCTTTTTTAACTGCCTCTTCATCACCCAGGTAGTAATGCTTGATGGGTTTGAGGTTTGCGTCCAGCTCGTAAATCAAAGGAAGTCCGGTAGGAATATTGAGTTTTAAAATTTCCTCTTCGCTCATATTATCGAGGTATTTCACCAAGGCACGAAGACTGTTTCCATGAGCGGCAATAATAACCTTTTTGCCGGTTTTGATGGTTGGCGCAATGGTTTCGTGCCACAGCGGAAGGAAACGCTCAACTGTGTCTTTCAGACATTCGGTAAGTGGAAGATCTTTTTCAGGTACATTGGCATAGCGGGGGTCGTTCCCGGGATAGCGGGGATCACTTTTTTCAAGAGCTGGAGGTGGAACATCATAGCTCCTTCTCCATATCAGCACTTTGTCTTCACCGTGCAAAGCAGCGGTTTCGGATTTGTTAAGACCTTGCAGACCGCCATAATGACGCTCATTGAGCCTCCATGATTTTTCAACGGGAATCCAAAGAAGATCCATCTCGTCGAGGGCAAGGTTTAGCGTACGGAGAGCCCTTTTCAATACCGAAGCGTATGCGATATCGAAGGTAAATCCGTTTTCTTTCAAAACTTTACCTGCGCTTAGTCCTTCCTGAACACCTTTTTCAGTAAGATCAACATCTGTCCAGCCGGTAAACCTGTTCTCCAGGTTCCACTGACTTTCTCCGTGCCTGAGGAGTACAACTTTATACATAATGAGTTATGGGTTTGATTAATAAATATTGCCTTTGGGAAAGCAAAGATAAGACAAAAGACAAAAGGATAATTACAAAAGTGTTGAAAAAGCCACAAATTCCGAAGGCATTCCCAAAAAAGCTTCAGGAATAAGGGTAAGAAAGGGTGGCCCTAGACAACACCCTTGTACTTGTACCCTAAATCGTTAATTGTTTTTTCAGTGTCGCCAAGGTTAATGTTTTCACCTTCAAGGCTCACGTGACCGCTTGCCAAATCGATTTTTACATCGGTAACACCGTTCATTTTTTTCAGGTTATTTTCGACATTCATTTTGCAGTGATTGCATGTCATACCTTCTACCAATATTGTTTTGATGTTCATAGTATTGTTGATGTGGGTTACTGTGAGTGGGGTTTTCTTTTTGAAAAGAAAGGGCAAATAAATTCTTAACAAACCATTGATCATTAGGCCGGTAAGTACGATAGCCGATCCGACCTGAAGCCAGCGTGGTAGGATCTGGTGGTTGTGTTGGCCCGAATGGATATTATGGATTGCGCTCATAAAAAGGTTTCGGGGCAGCAGCTCGTTTACAAGGATTCCAAAAAAAAGTGCTCCTGCAATGATGGAGAACAAATAGATAAAAAGAGTTTTACGCCCCATGGTGTTTCCAATCACAGAAATCGTTGCCGCGTTGGTTGCCGGTCCGGCCATAAGAAAAACCAGGGCTGCACCCGGTGAGAGCCCTTTCATCATAAGCACGGCTGCGATGGGAACCGATCCGGTGGCACAAACGTAAAGGGGTATTGATGCAAGAAGGATAATCAACATGCTGAGGTAATCGTTGGAAAGGTATATTAGGAAAAAATCCTCGGGAATGATTACCGCCATCAATGCCGCAATCAGCAAACCGATGGTTAGCCACTTTACAATATCCTGAAGGAAATCCACAAAGGCATATTGCAGCATGCCCTGTATGCTCACCTTCTTTTTTACCGTTTCAACGGGAATAGTTTTTTCCGGGGGATTGGCTTTGTTGGCGCGGTTTTCCGAAATGTTTGTCAGGATACCTCCTAACACACCGGTTACGAAAGCGACAAAAGGACGAATAATTGCCAGGGGCCATCCCAGAAGCGAGCCGGTAACCATAATGGAATCCACCCCGGTTTGAGGGGTAGAAATAAGAAACGACACCGAGGAACCCTTCGACGCCCCGTTACGGTAAAAGCTCACTCCGGTTGGGATAACCCCGCAGCTGCAGAGTGGAAGCGGAACGCCCAACAAAGCCGCATTTACTGCTGAAGCTGTATTGCTTTTCCCAAGGTATTTCACCATTTTTTGATCCGGAAACCACGCGTAAAGCATGCCGGCAAACAAAAAGCCAAGCATAAGGTATGGAGCCATTTCTATTGTAAGTTCCACAAGCTCCCCGATGTATAGTAAAATCCATTCCATAGTTCTATTCCCCGTTTGAAATCATTGCTTTTTGACCGCCTGTTTTGTACTCGAACTGAAGGGTTACGTGATCGATATCAAAGGAATTTCGAAGCATCGTTTCGATTTGGTTGCGCAAAACATCAACCTCGCTTAACAACATGTCATGGTTAACATCCACATGCGCCTCAAAATGAATTAGCTGATCGGTAAGGTTCCAGGCATGGATGTGGTAAATGTTTTTCACACCGCCGATTTTTTCCACTTCTGCTTTGATCTCAAGCAGGTTGAGGCATTCAGGAGTGTGTTGCATCAGGATCGCAACAGCCTGGCGGAGTATTTCAATGGTTTCCTTTAGAATATACAGACCAATTAAAAAGGTAATGAGCGGGTCAACCCAATACAACTCGAAATACAGCATAAGCAGTCCGCCGATGATCACCACAACCGATGATAGGCTGTCGCCGATAAGGTGAATATAGGCAGCTTTAACATTCAGGCTTTTGGCAGAGTCTTTTTTCAGAAGTACAACGGCATAGATGTTTGCCAGAAGACCTATCGTTGCAACAGCCAGCATAACCAAAGAATTTACAGGTTCGGGATCCTGCAGACGGAACCACGCTTCCTTAAAGAGGTAAAAGCTGAGAATAATCAGGGTAACAGCATTAAACAGGGCTGCCAGGATTTCAATTCTTTTCAGTCCAAAAGTAGCTTTTGGGGTTGAGTCTCTGCTGCTAAGTTTTAGGGCAATCCAGGCAATAAATGTCGCAAATGCATCACCCAGGTTGTGAAGGGCGTCGGAAAGCAGGGAGAGGGAGTTGGAAAACAGTCCGCCCACCAGCTCAACGGCAGTGATAAGCAGGTTCAGCAGCGTTACCCAAAGCAGATTTTTTGAATTAATCTTTTTTTCCCCGTGGGAGTGGCTATGGGAGCTGACTTGGTGCATTTTTATAAGAATAAAAGCAAACTGACGGCCATGACGCCCATCCCTGCTACGAGTCCGTAAATGGACAAGTGATGTTCCCCATATTCCCGCGCTGTGGGAAGGAGTTCATCGAGCGAGATGAAGACCATGATACCTGCAACTCCGGCAAAGAGAACCCCCGAAAGGGTTTCGCTGAAAAAGTTGCGCAACAGAAAGAAGCCCACCAGTGCGCCCAGGGGTTCTGCTAGACCGGACATAAAAGATAACAAAAAAGCTTTCTTTTTGTTCCCGGTGGCGAACGAAACGGGAATGGAAACTGCAATTCCCTCGGGGATATTGTGGATAGCTATAGCCACAGCGATGGGTATCCCCAGTTTGGGATCGGCCAATCCAGCAGCGAAGGTGGCCAAGCCCTCAGGAAAATTGTGAATGGCAATGGCAAGTGCGGTAAAAAGGCCCATCCGGTAAAGCTTTTTGTCTTTTGCGGCTTTGGATGGGATCATCTCTTCAACATGGTGTATCTCATGGGGATTTTCGCCAGAAGGAATGAGCTTGTCGATAATGGCAATAATCAGAATTCCCCCGAAAAAAGCAAGCACAGTGTACCAGGATCCGATTCTGTCGCCGTAAATCTCGGTCATTGACACCCTTGCTTTTTGAAATATCTCAACCAGCGAGACATAGATCATAACCCCTGCGGAAAAGCCCAGGGATACGGAGAGAAACCGCGTGTTGGTTGTTTTGGTAAAGAAAGCCAGGGCACTTCCTATGCCCGTTGCCAGTCCGGCAAACAGCGTAAGGCCAAAGGCAAAGAGTATATTTTGGGTACTGAGATCCATAATTTATTTGTTATGATGAAAATCATTTATGTAAGGGCAAATACAATGTGTGTCCCAACAATGTTAATCATCGGAACAAGTTTGGTCTAACCCGGCATAACAATACCCCATACTGCGCAGCTCCGGCACATTAGTTTTACGCGTTGGTTTTTCCATATTTACGCAGCCATACAAGCAGGCCGATTCCCAGCATAATAAAAGGCAGGCTAAGTAACTGACCCATGTTCATGTGCCATTGGGAAATCATGTTCAGCTCGAAGTCGGACTGTTCGAATTTCAAGTATTCAATAAGAAAACGAGTGGTAAACAGTGCGATGAGGAACCAGCCGAAAATAACGCCATCCTTGAGTTTTTCCCCGTATTTGCGGATAACCCAAAAGAGAATGAAGAACAAGAGCAGGTAACTCAGGGCCTCATAGAGTTGGGTGGGGTGACAGGGAAGGTGTTTACCGAGGATTTCGCCGGTATTCGGATCGGAAAAAGTGATGCGGGAGTTGTCGCGAACAAAGCGGAAACCCCAGGGCAAATCGGTGGGCCTACCATATATTTCCGAGTTCATGAGGTTTCCCATGCGAATAAAAAATCCGCCAAGTGCTGTAACAACACTGATGCGGTCGATAAGCCAAAGAAACGACATTTTGTTTTTCCTGACATACAGATATAAGGCAACAAGGATGCCAATGGATGCACCATGACTGGCAAGTCCGCCTCTCCAGATCTGCAGGATTTCCAAGGGATTTTTCAAATAGTAGGCGGCATCGTAAAAAAAGCAATGACCGAGTCGTGCACCGATAACCGTACCCAGAGCAATGTATAGGGTTAACTGGTCGAGTTTTTCGGTTGAAAGGCCTTCCTTTTTAAAAAAGCGGTTGAAAATAATGTACCCAAAAAGGAATGCGCAGGCAAAAAGCACGCCGTACCAGCGGATGCCAAATGAATCAGACAGTTTAAACAGCCAGGGATTAACATCCCAAACAATGCTAAGTATGTTCATCTTTGTTTTTTTTTAAAAAGAGTTTAAACTTACAAAATTTAATCTGCATAGAGGGTTAAGCGTTTTAAAAATTTCGACCTGCTATGATTCCTTTCCTGGTAATTCTTTCTAAATTTGCGTGTTATCAAAATATTGGAATTTGAAAAAGCTTAAATCGTTATTGCAGGTATTATTGTTGCTTTTCTTTTTCGGGGGATGTGCAAAAATGGGTTCCCTTACTGGTGGCTACAAGGATGAAGTCCCGCCGGTTCTCATCTCCTCCAAACCTTTGAACTTCTCTGTGAATTTCAATTCCGAGAAAATCGAGCTGGAATTTGACGAATATATAGCTCTCAAAAACGTTAACCAGGAACTGATCATCTCCCCACCGCTTCCCAAAAAACCTGTTGTGAGGATTAAAAACAAATCCGTAATTATCGATCTTAAAAACGAGTTGAGGCAAAACACAACCTACACCTTGAACTTTGGAAAATCGATAACCGATAATAACGAGGGCAACCCGCTTACAAATTTCGAATTCGTGTTTTCAACCGGAACTTTTCTCGACTCCCTCTCGGTTAAAGGCAACCTACTCAACTCGTTCAATCTCCTGCCTTCAAAAGAACCCTTTGTTGTTGGACTGTACCATCAGTCTGAGGATTCGGTTCCCATGAAATCCATTCCTGTGTATATCAGCAAGACGGATACGAAAGGGCTTTTCCAGATCAACAACATCAAGGCCGACACTTTTAAGATTTTTGCCTTGAAAGACCTCAATTACAATCTCTTGTACGACTTGCCCAATGAAGAAATCGGATTTGCAGACACCTTGCTGATTCTTACTCCTGAATTTCTGAGTTCCCTTCCCGAAAGAATTGCGGCTGTTGATACCCTTTCGTTGGATACCGTAGACCCCGAAAGGCCCGAACCGACTCCCCCGATATCCGACAAAAAAAAGGAAAAAAAGTCCAAAAGGCTGGCCCCAGCGGTCAGCCTGCCCGATACTGCTGCAGTTGACAGCTTCGACCAGAAAGTGAAGTTGCCCGAATTGTATGTTGATATGTTTTATTTTTTGCCCGAGGCAACAAAGCAATACATGACGAACAATGAGCGTATCAGCAGGGAAAATTTTCAGTTGTGTTTCAGCCTCCCACTTAAAGATAACCCGGGTATAGAGGTTCTTGGATTTGAAGCGGCTAAACCGTGGTATCTGCCGGAAATTTCCGCCAGGAGGGATACCTTTACTTATTGGATTACCGACACGAGCCTTATTAGCCGCGATACGATTAGTCTTCAAATTGCTTATCCCATGAAGGATTCCGTGGGAGTTACTTATACCCAGCTTGACACGATAAAATTCATAAGCCGCAAACCTTTAGCGAAAGCCACTAAATCAAAATCAGATAGCAAGAAAGCTGAAGCCAAAAACCCGGAAGGAATCTTAACGCCAACAAGCATTCGCAACAACGGGATTCTTGATTTTAATGTGAACCTTCCGTTTACCTTTAATTATCCACTTCAACGGGTTGACACTTCGTTTTTGAAATTATATGCTCGGATCGACACGCTGGAAGTTCTGCAGAATTATAAATTTGAGATTGATAGTTTCAATTTACGAATGGCCTATTTGGAATGCGTCTGGAAAGAAAAGACAAAATACAGGCTAGAGGCTCTGCCCGGCGCTTTCAACGACATTTACAAGCACACGAATGATACGGTAGTGCTGAAGTTTTCAATACAGGAGAAAGCTTTTTATGGCACACTTACGCTTACCTTAAGTGAGGTGGGTTCACCGCTTTTTGTTCAGCTGATGAACGAAAAGGAACAGGTGTTGAGAACAGCCACAGCTGTTGCAGATGGCCCGGTTTTGTTTGAGTTTCTTTCTCCGGCGAAGTATAAACTCAAGTTTATCTATGATACCAACAGTAATGGAAAGTGGGATACTGGTGATTATACGAATAAAATACAGCCTGAACGGGTGTCTTTTTATAAAGGGGAAATTAACATCCGTTCAAATTGGGATCTTGAGGTGAAGGAGTCTTTTAAACAATAAATATTTTAAGTCCAGAATGATCAAACAGGGTTATTGTCTGCCTCTGTTGTTCAGTTCGTTCCAAATAAGGGCTCCGGCACCCAGAACTGCAATGTTTTTGTCCTGTAGGGCGGATGGAAGCAGTTTTATTTTGTTTCGGTAAATTGGCAGAAGGTAGTGCTCCATATATTTGCGGGTTGGGGCGAAGATAAGATCCCCGGCGCAGGAGAGTCCGCCGAAAAGAAAAATCGCTTCCGGGCTTGTGTGAGCCACTGCGTCGGCAAGTTTTAGGCCCAGCATTTTTCCGGTATAGTCGAAAGCCTTAAGCGCGAGGGGGTCGCCCTTTTTTGCAGCTTCGCTGATCATCTTGGCATCAAGGTCATGAAAACTGACGTTTCGGAGCTCGCTGTCCTCAATTTCGGAGGCGATCATTTTATACATGGTTCGTTTGATCCCGCTGGCAGAAACGTAGGTTTCGAGGCAGCCCTGTTTTCCACAGGCACACTGTCGGCCCTCGGGAACGACTACGGTATGTCCCAGCTCACCGGCAAACCCGTCGTGTCCGTATACAAGTTTTCCATCCACAACAAATCCGCTTCCCAAACCTGTGCCCAGAGTGATCATAATAAAATGCTTCATCCCTTTGCCGCCGCCATAAATAAGCTCTCCCAATGCCGCGGCATTGGCGTCGTTGGTAACAATTACCGGTACTGAAAAATGCTTTTTCAATAAGCCGCCCAAATCCACTGAACCTTTCCAGGGGAGGTTTGGGGCAAATTCGATTTTTCCGGAATAAAAGTTACCGTTTGGAGCGCCCACACCCACACCCACAATATCAAAGGCTTCTTTTTCAATTAGCTTCTGCATTTGTTTATAAAGTTCCTCAAGAAAATCCTTAATCTTCGGATACTTGTCTGTAGGAATAGCTCCCTCATGGGTTAACTCCCCATTCTCAGCAACCAGCCCAAACTTTGTAAACGTACCGCCAATATCAATTCCTACTACACGTTTCTTCATAGTTAAAACCATTTCAGATGAAGTATTTTTTTAAAAACGACCTTTCTTGTTTTAAAAACAGTGGTAAAGATAATCGTTTGCGGTGACAAAGAAACAAAAAATAACCTTGAAAAACGGATGCGCCGGTTGTGCCGAAGCAATAAATTCTTTTTGAGAGACTCAGTCGGTCTGAGACTTTTAAGGTGTTTCTCCAAAAAGCTTTGATTGAACTTGTTTGTTGTATCTCGATTTTGTGGCACAAGGAACCACTTCCGGTTTTGATATACTATTCATTACAACCCCTTCAAAAAGAATGTTATGCATTCTCAAACGATTAAAGATTGTTTTATTGAAATAATATTTAATTTAGCTGAGATTAAATTTAATGCCTGTCATGATGAAAAATTTCATTATTCCAATTGATTTTTCGAGCGATTCCTTAAAAGGGCTTGAAGTTGCCGTTCTTTTTTCCAAAAGATTGCATGTGAATATACAGATGGTTTATGTTCAGAAAAGCAGCGAGGATTACCACCCCGGCTCAATGGAAGAAGAACACAAGTTTGCCGAGTCCAGATTTAAGGAAATCATCGCGAACTATGAGAACAAACTAGGTAACGATTCGAAGCTTCGTTACATTATTAAAAAGGGGAAGATATATCAGGAGATCGTAAATCAGGCTGAATCATACAACAATAGTATAATTGCCGCCTCCACCCATGGTGCCTCCGGGTTTGAGGACTTTTTTATCGGAAGCAACGCAATCAAAATCATATCTGCCACAGGCAAACCCGTCATTACTATCCGCAAAGGAAATTGTCCTACCGATATTAAGAAAATCATTGTTCCCATCAAAATGAATGTTGATACCCGGCAAAAAATTCCCTGGGCCATGGAAGTTGCCGAATTGTTCGGAGCAGAAATACACTTGATTGCAATTTCAACAAGCACAAACAAGAAAGATTTGGCCAGGATAAAAGCCTACCAAAGCCAGAGTGCCGATTTTATTGCAAAGCGAAAGATTCCCGTTGTGGCTAAGCAGCTGTTTGGCGATAGCCTTTCAACCCTCGTCACAAATTATGCCACTGCGGTGAATGCCGACTTACTGGTTATAGGATCCAACCGCTTCAACGGTTCCAGCAAGCCAATGGGCGGCTATGTTCAGGAAATCCTGAACACCTCCCCGGTTCCCGTCTTGTGCATAACCCCCGGTGAGAAACATGTACCGGTTGGGTTTCATGTGGGATCAAAATAGCACTCACGAAACTTTGACTTCTTTCATAAACTCCCGGGTAAGCATTCTCTGCTGAAGTGCTGTGGGAATGAATTTCTGAAGGAGGATAAGGAAACGGTTCACCCCGAGTGGGATATACAAGAATTTTCCTGTGAGCATCTTTTCTATTGCGTTTTTTGCTAGAACTTCCACGGGTATCGCCGTGAGTCTTGCTTTTGCCCCATGAGCCTCAATTCTGGCATGTGTTCCGGCATTGGTTCTTACCCCGTTTGGACAAACCACCGATACGCTGATCGGAGAGCCTTTCAATTCGTACCGAAGCGCCCGGCTGAAGTTTACCACATAAGCTTTGCTGGCACTGTAAACGGTTTTATAAGGAATGGAAAAAAAGGCCGAGAGACTGCCCACGTTTAAAATATAGGATTTTTCCTGTTTCTTGAGCTCCGGAATAAAATAGCGGGTAAGGAGGGTGAGGGCCCGAATATTTACCATTATCCTGATATCGCTGTAGGCCGGGTCGGAGTTTTCAAACACCGCCGTTCCAGCAACCCCCGCGTTGTTGACAAGGATGTTTACCGCATACTTTTTTTCTATCACCCATTTATAGACGCTTTCCGGGCTTTCCAATTGAGAAAGGTCGGTTTCGAAATAGTCGATGATAACATCGTGTTTTTCACGAATTTCGCGGGCCACCTCGCTGAGTCCCTCGTTGGGCAGCGAAATCAGTAAAAGGTTCATTTTCCTGCTTCCGCAATACCAGGCAATACCTTTTCCAATGCCTGAGCTGGCACCGGTTATTAGGGCGAAGGACTTTTCTTGTCTCATCTCGGTAAGGATTTAAGATCATTTAACCAGGTTAATGTGCTTTTCAAACCGGAACCGATGCTCCTGGGGCGATATCCCAATTCAGCAATAGCTTTTGAGCTGGATACGTTCCAGTGCTGTACAAATTTTTTCACAAGGGGAGGTGTTATCAGAGGTTCTCTGCCGAAAAGCTTTGCAAATAGCAGCATGGTATTCGACAACAGCATCATTAATGCAATGGGGATATGCATCATGCGTTGTTTTTTGCCACTAAGACTGCCCAGCTCCTTGAAGAAATCGTTGTATGAAATATTGTCGCCTCCCAGAATATAGTTTTCGCCAGACAAACCTTTTTCCATGGCAAGAATATGACCGCTAACCACATCTTCCACGTGTACATAGTTTCCAACGCTTTTCCCGTTTCCGGGAATCACATGCCATCGACCTTCGGTGTAGCTTTTTATCATGCGGGTAACCCCGTTGCTTTCGCTAAGGAGCCCGGGACCATATACTCGGGTGGGGTTTACAATCACCACATAACTGCCCGATCTGCTGAGGGTCCTGAGGATCTCTTCAAGAATTGCTTTTGAGGATTCGTAATCGATAAAGTACTTTTGAGGTTTCGGGGATGACTCGTCAACAAAACCCTTTTCCCCCGAAGGACCAAAGACCCCAGCGGTGGAAGTGCACACAAACTTTTTTACTCCACAAGTAATACCCGCGGAAATAAAATTCATTGTACCTTCTATGTTGAGTCGATAGATTTGGGAAGGGTCGGGGTCCCAGACTTTGGCAAAGGCTGCGGTGTGATATGCCTGTTCACAACCGGCCATGGCTGCCTCCAGGTCCGCGCGCACGAGGATATCCCCCTTGAAAAGAACAATATTGGGATGCCTGATGATTTCCGATTTGGCTAAGGAGCGGTACAGAGCGTGTATGGTGTTGCCCTCGTCGGCAAGTCGCAGCGCCAGTCGACTCCCAATAAATCCCGTAGCTCCGCTTATGAATATTTTCACGGTTTGGTTTTAATTAGTTGCATATTGGGGTGAAAGAGAAAGGAAAACCATTCGTTTGAAAGTGCCAGAACAACGTGGGCAAAAAACGCGATCCAGAACGAACCCGACCCAACAGCAAGGTAGGAGAGCAGAATGCCGAAGGGGATGGCACCAAGGGTTTCCTTGCTCCCTTTGGGAATGTGAACCAGCGAATATACGGCCGTATTCAGAAGTATTGCCGGCCATAAGCCCAGAACGGGCAGACTTGCGAAAAGAAGAAATCCCCTGAATAAAAACTCGTAGGCCAGAAGGTATAAAATCCAACTCAAAGCACTCGACAACAATAGGGAAACCGACCATTGCTGATCCCGGATCTGCGGGTAATGGGAAAGATTTTCGGAATCCCGGGAGTTAACATAGTTCATGGGGATTATAACTACCGACAACACCAGGATCCATATCAGCGTGATTCGGTTTGGCATGCCCGTCCCGAACAGAGCGGCTGAAGAATCCAGGAAGAAACCAATCACAGCGAGCGATGCCAGTCCAAAGAAAAGTACCCCAATCATGCGCTGAATAATCACATGGCGGGCGTTGCTTGAACTCAGACTTTCCCAGAGTTTGTAGGCAGGGCTGTTTGTTATGAGGTGGTATAAAATAAATCCAAATGATGCTGTTGAAAATGCTGATATGAAAACTTTTATGGCTTCCGGGTCGAGGGTTGAGGGCATTTTGCGAGGGGTTTGAAAACCAAATTTATGAAAAGAAGGGATAGGAATAAGCTTTTAATGAAAATATTTTTGTCCCCAGGTTCTCACGTTATAGAGGTTAAGGCTTGCCGCGACCCAATCAAATCATCCAAGAATCCTTAATAAAAAAATTTGCAATGGCAAGAAATCAAAATTGTCATCTCCTTCGATCTCCCCAGCTTCAGCGAAGGAGAGCCTGAACATCATCCATAAACAAGAGCCGATAATACATTTTGACATTTTTTATAATTTCCTACATTTGTAACATGTGACAATAATTTATCCCAAAAATGCACCTGAAAAACATTTCCCTCTCTCTCATGCTGCTGCTAAGTACCTGCATCATAGGCCTGCGGGCCCAGACAGTTTCCGATGTGGATGGAAATCTTTACCCCACTGTCGTCATCGGGTCACAAACATGGATGGCAAAAAACCTTTCGGTAAGCAAGTTCAGAAACGGGGAGGAAATACCCGAAGCCCGCACATCAAAAAAATGGAACGCAGCCAATAATGCTGGAAAACCTGCGTGGTGCTACTACAATTACGATGCGGCAAACGGAAATCGTTACGGTAAGCTTTATAACTGGCATGCTGCGGCCGACCCAAGAGGCATTGCCCCCGAAGGATGGCATGTTCCCAGCGATGCTGAGTGGACCATGTTGATTGACACGCTTGGAGGAGAGAAAATCGCCGGCGCCCATATGAAAAGCAAAACCGGTTGGGATGGCACAACTTCAAAAGCCGAAAATGTCGTAATTACCGACGGCTTCACCGGTCTCCCAGGTGGGAGTTGTAACCACAGCGGATCGTTTTATGGGATCGGCGATATCGGTGCCTGGTGGAGCACTACCTGGAGCAGGATCGACATAGCCTGGGCCCACAGCCTTTATTTCGGGAGCGATTTTGTGAGCCGCGATGGCGACTATAAGCGCGTGGGACTATCGGTTCGCTGCGTAAAGGACTAAGAATCTTTAAAAAATACCGAAGGTGTTTATGTCTTTTCCCCTGGAAAACGAAACCTTTACCTGTTTGATTGAGTACAAAAACCAGTTTTCATTCAAAACCGAATCCAAATTTCGAAAAAAGGCTTAAAGATTAAATTTCGCATGTCTTTAGTGGAATAATTTTGACAAGTGTTGATATTTTTTGATATACGAGAGGGAGATATTGAAAAGTTTGTGCGAAACTTGTAAAAGTATTTATTAAACTATTATTAAGTGTTTTGCTAGTATACATTTAAATGAGTGAACTAAAAAACATATCTATCGACGGAACAGGGAAGACTCCCAAAATTGAATTCAATCAGGAAAGGGGAGATCTTATTTTAATTGGCCGTTCCATCCCGGAAAACGCCAGCCTCGTTTATGAGCCGCTTCTAGAATGGATAAACGATTACATCAAATCCCCCTTTCACACCACCAATCTCTATCTCAATCTCGAGTACTTCAACTCTGCCACTTCCATATGGTTTGCCAAAATGGTAAGGGCTCTGAGCAAAATTACCGGGAAGGACAAAGTCTTTATTATCCATTTGTATTTCGATATGCAGGATTATAAAAACATGGATACCGACGACCTTAGCGATATGGTAAGTACCTTGGTTGGAAATATCAGCGATGTAAAAGTAAGCATCGGACTGAAAATTCATGGCATCAACCGCGAAAGAAAAACTGTTAAGGATACGATGATCTTTATCTAATGCAGTCCTTTTTGCGATAGGAACCGTTAGCGCGAATAATTTTATTTAATAGGATTGAGAAGCCTTGGAGAAATCCGGGGCTTGTTCATTTATCCCTATGCCGTTTTGGAGAAATAAAGGGGTCCAGACGGTCACTCCCAATGGATATCGGGAAGCGACACTCTGATTATGAGTGTTAAATCAGGGTTTCCATCCGTTTACACAGATTTGTATCCCTTTGTACCAGTATAAGTTAAAGTTGATTAAATGTAAAATATTACAGGGATTAAGATTGATTTTTAGAAATACTGGCGAAAATACTGGCTCGTTTATCAATACGCTTTTGCTCACCTTACTTTTGAAAAGATTATTAAAGATCACTATATTTGTGAACTAAACATCCTATATTTTAGTATGAATAGTTCACTAAACTTTAAGAATAACATTTTATTATCAATCTTCAGCGATGTAAAGACGGTATTTCGATTAAGAGATATTGCCCTAATGGTCGGAGAAAAAGATTTTGGATCACTTAATAAAAAGTTAAACTATTATGTCCGAACGAGCAAATTGCTAAATCCAAGAAAAGGCATTTATGCTAAACCGAATTATAATAGTGAAGAGTTGGCATGCCTCCTTTATGCTCCCACATATATTTCCTTGGAATATGTGCTTCAAAAAGAAGGGGTTTTGTTTCAGTTCGACTCACGCATTACTTCCGTTAGTTATTTAAGCCGCAGTATTGATGTCCAGGACAAGACTTTTGTTTACCGTAAAATTAAGGGTGAAATAATTGCCAACACTAAGGGAATTTCCAGACAAATTAATCAGGTTAACATTGCTACAGGCGAAAGGGCATTTTTGGATCTACTATACTTGAATAAGAATTGTTATTTTGATAATTTAAATCCACTGAATAAGGCTAAGATATTTGACCTCCTTCCTATTTATATGTCAAAAGCATTGACAGACAGAGTGAAAAAACTTTTTCCCGATGATTGATTTAAACAAACACAAATTTCTCTTAATTCAAATCCTAAAAGACATTTATTCTGACATTGAATTGTCAAATTCTTTAGGGTTCAAAGGGGGTACTGCCCTGATGTTTTTTTATGATCTGCCTCGTTTTTCAGTCGATTTGGATTTTAATCTTCTGGATGCAGACCAGGAGGATCGGGTTTATCAGAAAGTCAGGAAAATTCTGTTAAAATACGGTAGCATACATGATGAAGCAATAAAGCATTATGGCCCTCTCGTCGTTCTGAATTACGGGTATGGTGAACGAAAATTAAAAGTTGAGATTTCAAACCGGGTTTTTGAAAACCGTTACGAGATTAGAAATTTATTAGGAATTACTGTAAAGGTTATGGTGCAAGAAGATATGTTTGCCCATAAATTATGTGCTTTGCTTGATAGAAGCAGTGTAACCAACAGAGATATATTCGATTGTTGGTTTTTTATGGAAAAACGCACTCCCGTAAATAAAAACATTGTTGAATCCCGCATGAAAAAGCCTTTAGCCGAATATCTTCAGCAATGCATTGACCTTCTGGAATCTATGAATGATAAAGTATTATTACAAGGATTAGGCGAATTGATGGACAACAGCATGAAAAAATTTGTGCAAACCAAAATGAGAAGCGAAACCATCAGTTTGCTGAGATTTTATAAGGAATTCCCGATTTTGTAAATGGGAAAAGTATTCCTGCTTTACCAAATCCCGGCACCAAACATAAAGAAATCTACAAGTGGTCTTGTAAGTGTCTGATTTATAGAAGGGGGTGGTTATAATAAAAAAAGCCCGCCTTCGCCTTACGGCTTCGGCGGGCGAAGGTGGGCCCAGCTGGGCACGATCCAGCGACCCTCCCGACATGCAGTGTCGGGATGCTCTAACCAGCTGAGCTATTTTCAATTCCTGGTAAAA
>JFJP01027138.1_pt1 | contig 45113 bp, 58 predicted proteins | sample 431651 | NCBI WGS metagenome assembly JFJP01 (sample SAMN02602958, study PRJNA72255) | Microbial mat metagenome, whole genome shotgun sequencing project. | biome: fresh water; feature: sink hole; material: water; isolation source: purple microbial (photo- and chemosynthetic) mats found in...
ATTTCAAGTTAAAAACCTCTATTCAGAGAGAAAAGGTTAGTTTTTAATAAAAATAAAAGTTTTTTTTGATTTTATAATAAAAAAAAATAGAGGAAAATTTAAAGACTTTAAAAAAAGGCCAAACTGTCAAAATTAATCAAGACAGATGCAACATATGCAATATTCGTTTCGGGACACTTTCATATGTCAAAACAAAATGGTTCTCTTTTTACATATTAGACAAAATAAATAATTTTGCCTTGATATAGCTTGAGTTGTGGGTTTCTTGTATGTGAGAAATGCAACAAGAAAAAAGCAAAATGTGATATTTGTGAACTTAAATTAAGAAAAATCGAGGTTTACAAGATTTTTCTCTTGTTAAATTAAAGAAAAAATATACAGGAATATGCAAAACGAAAGCAATACTTGAAAACTCTCGAGAAAAAAATACAAAACAGTAAATTGACTCATCAAAGGAAAATCCTTGAAAAAGAGAATTTGGGAAAAAAAACTAACGAAATTTTGAAAAATGTGAGAGAAAAAACCAAGTTAATTCTTCGTATTTATAAACTTTTTTTTAAAAAGTTAGATCAAGATCAGCTGATGCAAGAGAAAAACATTTCAGAATTGCAAAATGATGATTTAAAAATTGAGCAAACTCTTCAAAAAAGAATAGAAAACCATGAGAGATTACAGAAGACCTTCAATGTAGATCAAGGACTATATGAAAACAATTTAAAAGAGAATGAGTCTCTAAAAGAAACGATTTCTAATTTGAAATTGGAAATAGAATTGAAAAACAAGAATTTATCGCAAAAAAAAGAGGAATTAAATGAGAAGAAAGATCAAAAGAAATCAATAGAAACTAGGGTTTATTTAACTAACTAAAAAACTTTAGTTAAATTTTTGATTTTTAGCAAACCTATATAAATATGCCAAAAGTTCAAAGATTGAAAAAGAAGAAATCTATTGATAAAGGAAGTAATGTTAATATGGATCTTAATGAAGATGAGTCTTTATATTTGAAATTCGAGGAAGAAAATGTTACTCTCAGCAAATTCCTTGAGAATTCTGATAGTGTGCTTTTAGGGAAATCGGAAAATGGAGGGACTATAATAAACGATGTGTCTATAATAAGGGATGAAATTAAAGAGGCACAAAAGGAAGAAAAAAAAGAAAATAAAAATTATTTTTCATCAGAATAATAAAGTCAATTAACATAATTTCACTATTTTTTTTTAAATGTTACAAAGAATTTCAAGAAAAAAAATCAAAAAAGTGAGATTAAATGCTTTAAAATCATTAATTTAACAAAATATATAATTTTCAAAATAAAATATTCTCTACAACTTTTTGAATTTCCTTGTAGCACAAAAAATATTAAAATACGATGTATGTTACATGTATGATTGATCACAGTGTTTTTGGATCAAGTTCAAATGAAAATAAAAAAGTTGTTGTTGATATTGATCCTAATGACGAAGTTGAAAACCTAAAAGTTCTAGTGACTTTAAAGCTGACAGAAATCGATCCCTCTAATTTACAAGTCTTTTATCGAGATAAAAAGCTACCTAATAATATAAAGGTCATAAAATTGGGTCTACAACCTGAAGAATTCGTAGTGATAAAGAGAATAGGCTCAAGTGGATGTGCTTTAATTTAAGCAAGAATTAATCTATATTAAAGCGCTTAAATTCACTCAAGAAATGAATATTTAAAAAAATTAATACGTAATTTTTGTAAAAATTTTTCTTATTTAATTTAAAAAAAAAAATGATCAACAAAGCCACTTTTTCTCTTTTCTCCTCTAAAAACGACTTCAAACAATCCTTTTCAACAAAAGTAAATATAAAAAAATTTTCAACCAAATTAACAATTTTTAATCTAGATTATTAATAAGCCTATTGAAATTCCCATTATTATCGAAAATAAAGAAAATATTAGGAATTCAAATGCGGAAAACACCAATATTTTCGAGAAGAAAAGATTGTCTGCTTTAGATAAACTCAAAAAATCCTTATCTTCTAATTTATATCAAATACTACAAATTACTCCAACCTCAGACACACAAGAAATCAAGAAAGCATTTAAAAGACTGTCTTTAAAATTTCATCCAGACAAAAATAAAACATGTAATAAAGAAGAATTTCATATGGTTATGTATGCTTATAAAATTTTGGGGAACGTGGAGCTGAGGAAGATTTATGATGAACAAGGAATTGAAATCACAGATATGATTCTGACAATGTATGAGGGAAATGGGCAGAATTTAGTTCAGGAATTATAAATGTTGATTATTTTTTTTTTATTGACTTTAAAAGTGTATAAAACAATGAAAGAAATTTTTTATTAATTTTTGAAAGAAATAATACATAAAAACAAAAAGAAACTTAAAATTGGCAAACTATTTAACTCATTTGAATTTTTTAAAAAGAGTCTAAAAAACAGAAATTTTAACTGATAAAGAATTTAAGAGGGTTTTTTAATTTTAAACGGAATTAATTCAAAATTTAATATTATTATCCAAAAACCTATTTCCATTTTTTCCACTTTTCAAACCCCTCATCCATGAAAATGTTCCTTAAGAATAAAGAAAATATCTCAAACCACAGGTTTAAACCCTCAAAACTCTTCTCTAAAATTAACTTTTCTTTACAAAAAAAGCACCCCACAATTTCCAAAAGAAAATATAAAACCTCAAGAAATTCCTTCTGCAAACCTCAAAAACCTAACCAAACATCCATTCAATAAACGGTTTTCAGTAGGTGCACAGCTTGAACATCCCGCTCCTAAAGACTCCTCTCTGAAAATTCAGGACATAAACAGAAATCGTCTTACAGATTACACAGAATATGAAACGCAAACTTTATCAAAGTCAATGAATATGTACGGTTTGGAACAAATCGAAGAAGAAGATAAAATATTCATCTCTGAACAAAAAATAGCTCAAAATGATAGTCCAATATCTGAAGAGGTTACACCAAGAGCAAAGCTTTCAAATATCAGGAAGAGTGAGAATAATGAGATCTTCCAAGAGAAGAGCAATGAGATGTTAGGAAAAAGAGAGAATGTCAAAGAAGTGATGGACCCTTTAGAAAAATACAGAGGAGTTCACAAATTGTTTAGAAAGAGTGCAGCAGAACCACCAAAAGAAATTGTGATTGATCACAATAGAAAGAAAAAAATCATTGGCATTTTGGTCTTATGTTTTGTTGGATTATTGCTTCTGAATAACTATGTGTTCAGGAGGAGCGTTGACATGAGAAGTGAAGGAGATCTACAAGAGGAGGGCAAAGGAAAGGTGAGCAGAATGAATGATATAGAAAAAATTTATGAGTCTTCAAACCAAATCACCGTGAGTTTTTTTTGTTTTGAGAAGTTTCTTTAAATGTTATAAAGGATGGATATAAAAAGCTTGGGTATCAAATATATCAAAGATTAAAAATCGAAGTTTTGGTAGGAAGATATATATTTTTGTGGTAGTTATTTAATTTTTTCCTAGATTCATAGATCAATATCACTCAATAAATTGGAAGATGATTTGGTCGAACGATATGGTGAAAATTTAAGAGAGAAAATATGGCCATTTGTAATTTTTTTTTAAGATAAATTATAGAGGAGTTTAATGCTTTTTTGATTTTAGGTCACTTCTTTTAGAAATGAGGAGAATGAGATTGTGGAAAAAGTCGATCAGGAAAATGATGAGAAAATTTGGACTGTTAGATCAGAAGATTTATAAATCGATTTTTTTGTTTTTTGTATTACTCTTTTTAATTAAGCTTTTGGTGAATTGGAATTTTTGATTTTAAATTTTGTTTTTCATCAAATTAAAAAAATTTAAAAAACTACCAAAAATTAAGAAAATCAAGTTTTCCAAAAAAAATAATAAATCTTCTTTTCATTCTGGTTAAAAATGGCAACAATCATTGATGATGCATGGCTTTTACTTGAGGAACTAAAAGTGAAGATGAGTAATTCAGCAACAACAGTTAATTACTATTTTTTGTTTCTTTTAAACATATTTTAATTTTTTAAAAAAATTTAAATTTCTACAAAAGGTCAATGCTTTGAATATTTACATGAAAAATATTCAAAAAACTTTTCAAACTTTTGCCAATTCTTTAAAAGAAAATACCGAGGAATTCTATGTTGAAATCATTTTCAAACCTTAAAAAAAAATATAACGTTTTTAAACAATTCATGATTAGATGGCTTTTGCAAACAATATGGAAGATGAAGAAATGAATTTATTTTGTTATAATTACCTCTGTAGTTTTATTCTGAATATGTCCCATAACTTTTTGGAATTGTCCATGAATTTGCAAAGCGATGCCAGCGAGCCTTTAGACTTTTTTCTAATAAATTTTAATGAAACGAACCTGAATTTTGTCAATAACGCGAACAATGTACCAATAATTTGAAATAAACAATTTTTTATGAATTAATAAAGGTGTTAAGCTCATTAGAAAAAGCGAAAATTGATTTATTTAAACGACAAGAGGAGTATAACTTTCATGGTTTTGATTAGAAATAGTTTTTTATGGTTTAGTTATAATAAAATGAGTGAACATGGGGAAAAATCTCAAGCAAATCTAGAAAATTTAATGCAACAACTCTCAAAGAGACAAATAAATTCTTATGATTTGGAGCAGGCTAAAAGCAAGAAAATTTTATAATTTTAAACTATCCTTTTAAAAAGACGAGAATCAGAAAATAAAGATCTGCACTGAAGAGGCTTTAATCTATTATAAGAAGCAATTGGTACTAAAGACTTTTATTTATTCTTAATAGAAATAATTTTAATTAAAAGAAAATTGTGAATTCAAAATGGGAAATCTTTGATGCTGAGTTCTATTCGATTTTCGATAATTATGATGTTAATGAAGAAAGTCGTACAAAATTCACTAAAATCACCATTTCTCAGTCAGCAAAACATCTTTCTAATCTTCTCAAACTCATGACTTCTTTTAACCAAGAGGTACAATTTAAAATAAATTACAATTTTTATAATTCTTTTAAGATTTTCGATCAGAAAATCAAGGATTTAGAAGAAAAAAACACTGATGATAAAAATTCTTGCCTGAAAAACTTTTTAAAAGGTCGGCAATTGGTTACTATAAGCTCTAAAAGAGAAGAGTTTTTATCATATGATAGCTGGAAGAAGCAAAGCAAGAGTGATTCAGGGAATTTAACCAATAAACCGAACAACCAAACAGTTTTTCCATCTCCTTCTCATCGAAGAATCTCAAAAGATAATCTCTTTTTCAGCCCAATCAAAGCATCTAGTGATAGATTTTTTGTGGAGTCTGTTTTGAAATATATATTGATCAAAAGACAAGCAGTTTTTCCTGAAAATAGGGTAAAATATTTACAAAACGAACTGTTTGGCTTGGAGAATCAAGAAAAAAATAATAATGGGAAAATGCAATATCTGGCTCTCACTGTTATCAATAATGGAGAAGAATTGTTCAAGGAAATTATCGAAAATAAAAACAATAATAATTTGACAAGGATTATTGTCAGGAAATATTTCCTTCAGAAGCTTTTTTTCCTTGGGATGCTCGAAAAAGGCTTTACATATAAAATAGAGGAAAATTTATGGAATATTTTTGTTTTTATGGCGAATGAAATGCTTCAAAGTTTTTTTTCTTTTTGGAAAAGAATCCATTTTTATATTATTCTAATATAGATATTTATGAAACAGGAGATAAAGATATAGAAGAATATTATCATTTGATCTTATTTTTGATGAGATTTTATCAAGTTTTTTTTTATTTAGATAAATGCTTTATTTTGTAAATAAAATTAATTATATTATAGAGAAAAGGTAATCTGAAAATATATCTCTCACAGGGAATACATAAAAATTCCCTATGGAGTGATAAAAATCGTTGGGATTCTCTTTGGGACTATATAACTCAGAAAAACGGTCTTGAAAAACTGATGAGAACCAAAGCAAAGGAATCATCGAAGGAAACAAAGGATAGTAGTTTTTTGAATAAAATCAAGAAAATCGGGAAAAATATTTCACAAGATTTCGCAGATATGCCTTTGAAATTAAATAATGTTAAACCGGCAACCAAAAATCCAGTTTTTTCTAATAATGATAATTGGTTTTTATTTCAATCAAAAGCAATAAATATTCAATGTATTGAAGAAATGAACAATATTTTTCATACACTTGAATTGGACCCAAACGAAGCTTCTGATATTCTAGTAAATTTGTTCAAGAAATATCAAATAAAAAATAATGATATTATACCCTTGTTGGAATCTCAACAAAGGAGGTTAGTTCAAGCGAAATCCGAGCTAAACTGTATCAACAGAAAGAAAAAAATCTTAAAAAAAATAAATGGTTATAATGAAAAAGCTCTGTATGTTGTGAAATTGGTCATTCCTTATCTTGAACTTGAAAAAAATTCTCCTGTATCTCTTTTGCTAGTGAGCAAATCATGGAATCAAAAACTGCCTATGATTATTTATGAAAGGTATTTAAGTCTTTTCAGTCTTGACACCAGTCTTAAAATAAAAATTTGGATCAAAATACTAAATCCTGTACAAAAACTATTTTATCCATTTGAAAAATTATTTATTCTATCTTTAAAAAAAAAATCAATTAGAATTCGCTTCCATTCAATTATTTTGAGTTAAAAGAAAAGTTCAATCTCATCCCTAAAAAGGGTCATTCTGTAGAAGATCTCATCAAACTCGACGTACACAGATCTTTTCATAATCATCAAGCTATTAGTCATATGGTTTGAAAAATTAAAAATGATCTTTAATTATAGATTTTTTTTTTTTTCGTTTTAGGTGCTTTATAATTTATTAAGAATTTATGCTTATTATGACCCTTTGATTTCATATTGTCAAGGGATGAATTTTCTAATAGGCTTTCTTTTCAATTTCATTCAGGATGAAGAAATCACGTTTAAATGTTTTGCTGTTCTGCTTGAGAAAATGCTTCGAAATTTGCTCACACAGGATTTGAAAAGAATCAAACTTCTTTTTTATCAATTAGATCGATTAGTCAACTCATTTCTTCCAACTCTAGCAGAACATTTAAATGTATTTCATTTCATTTTATTTGATATTTCTATTGATCATTAGAACGAAAAAATTGACTCTAGTCTTTATGCTTCCTCTTGGTTTCTTACTCTCTTTACAAATTCCTTTCAATTTACAAATTATTCATATACTTTATTGCAAATTTTTGATATTATTATGATCGTAAATTGTATTTTCGTTTCGGAAATTTCAAATTTAAATTTTAGAAAGGATGGAAAGGCTTTTTCAAAATAATCTTATATATCTTAAAAGTGAAACAGGAAGAGCTCTTAACAATGAAATTTGATCAATTGTTAACATTTTTAAATGATTTAACCAAATCAGAAATTTTTTCGAATGTGAATTTTCTTAAATATATCAAAGGTGAGCTTGATCCAATTCTTAGAAATACGATTGAAATGCAGAAGGAGATCAATGATATTAAAAATTTAAAACGTGGGATCCAGGAATTTAAAATAACCAACACTACTTTAAATAGAATGGAGAACGAATTTAATCAAATAAAATCAAATGTTGCTTCTTTATTAGCATTCAAATAATTTTAAACAATGTAAATATCTGGAAATTTTAAAAAAGAAAAAAAATTCAAGAAAAAAATTATTTAAATTAAAAATTATTTATTTTATTTCTATACACAACAAATATTAAAATAAGAGAAACTCTCTTTTATTAAAATTTAACTACCTTATGAAGAAAAAAGAAAAAAAATTAAATAAAGAAAAAAATTAAAAAGATATTTTTTTCAAATTTCAATTTCATTATTATTCATTTAAAAGTTTGAATTCAACTACATTAAATGGAAATAAACTGAATTATAAAACATAAATAAAAACATAATCTGATTTATTAAATTTTTTTCAAGGTTTATATTCCAAAGAAACTTCTTCATTAGAAAGTATAAAAGGTGTAATTTCTTCGTTCCCGCTTTCTAAAAAGATTTGATGAGGATACTCAACATCATCATCTTCATCCAAAGTCACTCTTTCAAGAGTAGTGCCCTTCGGAGCTTTTATAATCAAATAGTCTTCTTTATTGTCTGATAACGTTCTTAGCATCTTCAAGTCATCATAAGTCAAAAAAGCATAATGTGATTGTAATTCATCCTCACCAAAACTCTGAAGATCCTCATTAGTTTTTTCTATCCAATATTCTAACAATTTATCTTCTGCACATAATTTCTCAAACTCTCTGTTCAAATCCTTTATTTCTTGTTTCAAACCTAAATCCTCATTTGAACCGATCCATTTTATTTTGTTTTTATGATTTTTTTCTATAAAACCAATGCCTTTGGAAAAAAATGATAATTTTCAGAAAATGTTTAAGAATAAAACCTTCTAAAACATTGGTGATATCATATATTCTTCGTTTTTGAACATTCAATGCTTTGACTGCTTCATTCAAATCAATCGTGTTTTCTGGAGAATGTTTGATTAAATGAATGAATTTTTTGGTCAAAATGCCCAAGGAATTGTCATGTCTGCTCTTCGCGTTCAATTTATCTGTTTTTGAATCTAAATTCAATTGATTATTTTAAAAAATAAGCTTTACTAAGAGAATTACTTCCTGATGAGTTTTTTATACTTAAACATTCATCATTTAGGCCATCATCATTAAAAGGATCTTCATATGATTTCTTGGTAAATTGACTTAGGGTGTCAATCTCAATTTTCGTCATTGGAGAATTTCCATCCAGTTCAGAATGAAGTCTTTTCGAATTTTTTGAGCTCATTTTTGTATTGTTTTTATTTTCCCTCCAAATTTTTTTTTGGTGTAAAAAAATCAATTTGAGATTAAATAGTTTTTGTTTCAGGATTAAAAAAAAAAATGAATTGGGTTTTGTTAAATGTCCTTTTTTTCTCTCTCTCAAATCAGCCTTGAAAAAAATTAGACTCTACTCTATTTTTAATTTTTTTCATTTACTTTTATTTTTTCATTAAAAAAAAATATATTTTGGAAATTTTCTTTGAATATAAACTTTTTTTAATTTAAGCAAATAAATATTTTTTAAAATTTATTAAAAAATATTAATAAAATCTAAATAATCATTTTTTTGAGGAAAATGTGTTTTAATCAGTCTAAATTACTCAAAAATAAATAATCAGAAGAAAGGTGTGTCCACATTTTAATAACTCATTTAATTAAATTAATTATTGGTTTAATTTTGAAAAATTGATGAAAATCTTAAAAAATAATAATAAAGTTATAAATTCCAAATTTTATAAAACTTAGCCTAAAAATAAGACTCAAATTTTCATAAATCTATGGAAAATTACGAAAAGGTTAAAAAGCTTGGCAAAGGAAGCTTTGGAGAGGTTTCTTTAGTCAAATGCAAAGTTGACAATAAGGTAAACAAAATGATGAAATAACATAAAAGCTTCAATTTTTAAATAAAAAGCTATATGCTTTAAAAAAGATTTCTGTGTCTGCATTGGAGACTCCATCAATATCTCCTTTGAATGAAATCCAATTGATGCAGTCTTTCAACCATCCCAACATCATCAAATATTATGACTCTTTTGAACATAAAGGAGAACTTTGCATCGTTATGGAATATGCAGACAGCGGTTTATTTTTAATATTAATATTGCTTTTTATTTAAATTGATTTTTTAGGAGATTTATCGCAAAAGATTCTAGAACATCGATCCAAAAATATACATTTCGATGAAGATCAAGTTTTATTTTGAATTAAAATTTTAATTATTAAATTCGTTTCGATTTAAAGATTTTAGATTGGCTTCTTCAAATATGCTTATCATTAAACTACTTGCATGAGAACAAAATTGTTCATAGAGACATCAAAATTACAAACATTTTTTTAAGTCAATCAGATTTGGTAAAACTATTGAATTTTTAAATGATAGATATTTAAATTAATTCATTTTTTAGATAAAAGTTGGGGATTTTGGTATCAGTAAAAAATTGGAATCAACAGGTGCTTTTACAAAAACAACTGTAGGAACTCCTTATTATTTGCCACCTGAAATGTTGGATAGAGGCAATTATGAACATTATAATTATATGGTTGATGTTTGGATGCTAGGATGCGTGATTTATGAACTTTGCACCTTCGAAAAGCCTTTTTATGCAAACGGCGAAAGCTGGGAGGTTTGTTTTATATTTTTAATTTCAATTTTTCCTTATAATTTATAATTTGTTTAGAATTTTTTTCAAAAAATTTGTTTCGATAACCCAAAACCCATTCCCAGTATATATAGTCCTTTTCTTCATAAGCTTGTCAATAAAATGCTGAATAAGATCCCAAACAACAGGATCAAAATCACAGAAATCCTAGAAATTAAAGAAATACAAGACAAAGTTTTAAAAGAATTATTTTAAAAACTAACAATTTTTTGCTTTAGTTTGAAGAATTAAAAGATAAAAATAAAATCTGTCAAGAATATTTCAAAAACATTAATAGCCCTTTCGTCACTCGGAATTCCTTAAAATCAATAATAAAAAAAAGGAAAAGTTCCTTCGTCTCTTTCGAGAAAAGCCCAGGGAAAATTTTCTCCTCAGAAAATTCAATTCTCCATTTAGACCCTAATGATTGGAAAGAAGATGAAATCGAAACAAAAAATCAAAAGAAACCTGATGAAAAAAACGTGATGAATTTATTGCATCCTCAAATTTGCAAAAAACCTTATCAAAAAGCCATATCAATCAATACAGCAGGTCTTGATATCCATTATACACAAAAGAAGCAAAAAGAAATCCTTATAGATTCTACAAAAAACATGGACACAAGCATTCCCACAGAAAAAGTCCAAACTAAAAAATTCTCTTTCATTGCTTCTTTTGAGAAAAAATCACCTAATTCATCAAATAGAACCATTTTATCATCGGAATTTCTAAAGAACAAATTGGGCAAAGAGAAATTCGAAAAGATGAATGAATTAATCGAAAATTCTACCAATCCTGTGAAATTTTTAGAAGATAAAGGAATGATTCTTGAAATAATTGGAGAAAAAAACCTAGAATGTATTGAGATTTATAAGTTTTTAATCAGCAATGCAGTCACACCGTCAAATTCTAACCCAGGAGCCAGTTTATTCAAAAAAAATGAAGAATTCATGAATTTTTGCCCAAACAAAAATACTTTTTTTTCTGAGCTAAAAAAATGAAATTTCTTCCTTTTTTTGCTTTTTGATAATGAGCTCAATAAAAATTTTATTAAAGTTTTTTTTTTAAAAATTTAATTTTCTTGTTTTTATGAAAATAAATAATAATAACTAATAAAAAGGATTTGACTAAAGACAAATTTAACTATATATATTTTTTTAATAATTAATTTTATAAGAGCTTTATGAAAAAAGTGAGAAAAAATAAACGAAAAACTCCTCTTAATTTTTGGGAAAAAGACTGTTTTTAAGAAAAAATACGTTCAGACTAAAATAAAATATTATAATTTTTAATTTTTTATGAATTATTCAAGTGACCTTGCAAAGAGCTTTGGAGATCTCGATCTAAGCAAATCGCAATTTAATGAACTATCCATATCCTTAACCTATTCTTTAAACATAAAATCAATAGTGGCAAACACACCAGAAACTAACAATGAAATATATTCTACAACATTCTTTAAAATCTCGAATTTGAAATGCTTGAGTTGTGCCACAGATATGTGTTATTATAAATCTCGTGAAACAGAAAAAGCCAAATTATTAATAAAATGCAATTTATGTGGGATTTGTGCTGCTCCGAACGCTGAAGGTTTTCTCCTTTGTAGAAACTGTGATTTCAGTTTATGTCATAAATGCAGAGTCTGTCCAAATGGCCATTATTTGAAAAAGATTTATGAGTTTAATTTACAAAACCTACCGAATTTTATACAGAAAAAATTCTCCAACTACCATGAAGAGATGAAATGCCATTTGTGTGGGGCGAATTGCATTGATATGGAAAAATCCATTGCTATACGCAATTTTTTTTATATTTGTTGGACCTGTGTTTATTTGATGTGTGATAAATGCATGTTGAGAACAAAAGGCATTAATTTATAAAAACGGTTTATCATAAATTATAGAAATACATTTAATTTTTATTAAAAATTTTTTTTTGTTAAGGTCATTATATCCTTCCATATATAATTTGTCAAAATAAGTAAAGGATCAATCCATCCATTATATAAACTCATGTTCTTATAATCAGTAAACATTTTATTTCCTGCAAACATTGATTGTAGGCATTTTTCTTCATCTTTCTATTAAATAAATTCAGAATATTATTTTCTTCAACAGTTTTCTTTGAAGAATCCAAATTTGAAACATCCCTTGTTAATAATTTTTTATTGAGAAAATCTTCTGATAAATATCAAATTTTATATTTTCCCATCAGTGAAATTGCTATTTTTTTTCAAGTTCATTCAGTGTTTTATTGAATTCATCCCTACATAATTAAAAAACTTCCCACTTTTCGATTTTTCACTCTCCTGTGATAAATAAAGCTTCACTTTTTTTAAAAATATCAGATATTTTGTTGGAATCTTCACTCTCAGTTCCTATATATGAGGTTTCAATTTAAAATCAAAAGTGTTATTCTCATTTATGTTTGTTATTTGTGAGAATTTGATGTTTTGAGAAAGAGATTTCATTGAATTTTTCAATTGTTCATCAAAAGCTTGATGAAAAATCAAATTGTCTTTTCTTGAGAGAAAAGCAAAAAATATGCTCTACTGTTTGTTGATTTTGATCACACATCTGTTCTCCTCCACCGTTTTTCGATTAAGCTGCATAAAGGATGAGAAAGGGAAAATTTTCGGGAAAGGGAAAATTTTCGGGACATAGAAATTATTCATAAAATTATTGAATTAAACATCAATTGAGTTGAACTTTAATTTAATTTTCGTAAAAAGAATTAATTTTTAAGGTTTTGTTTTTTGATATCCAAAATTTGTTTATAATTTAGAAGGTGGATTCTCTTTATCAATTTTATTATAGAGGGGCTGAGCGTTTCTTTGTTTCTAAAGAAAAATGGGTCAAATAAATAAAATGAAGTTTTATTTTACAATTTTTTCTAGAATTGATCCAGGTAAAAGATCTGGAATATTAGCAAAACGTTTAAAACTTTTGGTTTTTGTGAGTTGATTCACTGAAAATGACAAAAGTGAATAGGTGAGCAAAAACAAATTAGATGACTTTAAAAATAGTTCGATAATAATTGAGTAAATGAAAATACTGCTGGACAAAAAATTAAGATTGGAAGTATGAAAAATATGAAATTCTTTGAGAGATTTTCCAATTTCCCACTTTCGAAATGGGCTTTCATGAATATTCGTTGCGGAGAATTCTAAGATTTGTTCCCATTTTAACATCATTTCGTTTATTTATTTTTTTACTTTAACATTTAAATAGGTGAAATAAGTTGCCAAAATTGGTAAAATGCAATAAGGATCATTGTCAGCCAGATTTTTGAACCAAAAAAATCCATCTAAAAATGGTTTTATTCAAAGAATTTAGAAAAAAGTGCCTGTTTGAGTTTGAGGGTATAAATTAGGATAATCTGAAATTTTATTCAAAGCAAGAAAACTACTACTTAGCAAAGGAAACTGCATTTTATTTTATTTATTTTTTTAAAAAAAATGTTTGCCTGAAATAAGTTCACCAAAAAAGAAAAATTTTTGATGTTGTATTTTTTCTTTAAAAAAGCTAATTTCATTCCTGCATCCTTTAAGTCTGAGGCGTTTCCTTTTTCCTTTTGATCTTTTAAACTTTTTTGGAAATTCATTATTTCTGGAAGAAGAAGATTCATTTTTATTGAATTTTTCGCCTATTTTTTTTGAAAAGCAGCAGTTTTTATAAATGAAATAATAACTGTTATGTATGAAAATGGTAAAAAAGCCATTTTTATTAAGAAAGAACTGAGAATAACACCACCGCCGAGCCCAATTTCTAGATAATTCGAACAAAGAATAAGGTTTTCCAGATAAAAATTCTGATAATTGGAAAATATTGAAAGAAATGACTGTTTTTTTCGAAATTGTAGCTATAAATGAAAAGATGTTGATGGTTTAAACATGATTTTTAAAAAAAATTTGAATTACACATGAACATTTTTTCGAAAATCTTTCCAAACTATACACATTTTTCATCATTTTTTTTCTAATTTTTATTCTTTCTAGAAATTTTTTAAAAAAATAGAAAAGAAAATATTTTTTTATTTTTTTTCATTAATAAAAAAAAAAATTTATTTTGTCCTCAAATAAATCTAAAATTTCTTATTTTTAAAAAAAATGGTTTGTTTATATAGTCTCTCTTCAAAAAATGTTGAATTTCAGTTTTTGAATAGTGATTTTCAATCAAAAACATCATTAAACCTTTTATAGAAGAAAAAATTTTTATAATATCTCACCATTTAAACTTCTTGTATTTTCACATTTTTATCAAATTTGGCGTCTTTATTCCCTTTAACCACTTCTCCAACAACATAAGCAATCTCACCTTCTTTCTGAAATTCGTCAATGAAATCATTAACTTTTTCTTTCTCAATACAAAGAAACAAGCCTCCACTGGTTTCAGCACTATATCCTTCTTGAAACTTGAAATTTCTTGCTTTGGTTTTATCTAATTGAAACATTCCTTTCAAGACAGGGAGTGTATGTATAATGAAATCAACAGAATTCAATTGTGCTTCTGCTAAATATTTAGCATGACCCATAATCCCGAATCCAGTGACATCTGTCGCACCATGAGCCTCATATTTTCTCATCAGAACAGCAGCTTTTCTATTTAAAGTGCTCATTGATTTTGAAGCCAAATTATAAGCATATTCAACGTCTTCACTTGTGATTAAATCTTTAACAAAATTCCATTTTTCATTCTGACTTCGATAGTATTGATAAACATTCACTGCAATTTGTGTTCCCAAAGGTTTTGTTAAAATGATAGCATCTCCAATCTGTGCTTTGTTTGGCATGATATATTCTGCTGAACTTACTGAAGAAAATGCAGCTCCCCCTATAATAGGCCAAGGATTCATTATGCTTTGACCTCCTGTCACTGTGGTTTCTGCTTCCATTGCTGCATCATCAAAACCTTCAAACATCAATGAAGTCACAACTTCTCTTTCTATTTCACTCATCTTTAAGGAAATCGCCAAAACCATCAATATAGTGTCAATTCTAGTCACTCCCATCGCATATAAATCTGATAAAACATTACAACATGCGATTCTTCCCTGAATAAAAGGGTCTTCCACCAATGGATAAAAGAAATCTATTGTGGATATTAGACTTTTGGAGGTCTGTGCGATGGGAGTCACGCTGCAATCAGGAGTTTCTTTGCCGATTTTGCCTCGATCAATCTTCTCCAAATATTTGAGAAGCTTGTTTTGAGGCACTTTGCAACCTCAGCCTTTCAAATCAGAGAAATTAGTTAGTTTGAAGTTTGGGTTGAGACCGAAATTTTCAGGAAGAAAGGGTTTGCCTTTTTGGTGAGAGAATTTAACATGAAGTTTAGAAAAAAGCGAGCGAAACATCTTTGTTTTTTTCCACATAATTTTTAAATCTTATGGAAAAAAAATTTTAAAGGAAAATAATTTTTTATATTTATATTCAAAACAAAAATTTAAATTTTTTAATTTTTATCGAATACGTTAGCAAAGGTATTTTTCCTTTCATCAAATTCAATAGAAAATTTTGTAATCTATTTTCAAATTGATTTTATGTTAAAAAACAAAAAAATTTAAATAAGAATAGTTTTATTTAAAAGCAACTAAAAAAATACTCTTAAATTGGCAAATGCCACTTATTAATGAAATAATATTTCTATAACAAAATTTAGGTTGAACTAATTTATATTTAAAACAGCTGTATGCATAAATCTTTTATGTTTCATTGGCATAATGATTTCCCAAGCATCGTTCAAAACTGAATATCTCTCTACGCTCCCCAAAGGCACATTATCAAACCCCCCCATCACATAAATATTTTGAAAATCAGGGGTGGCTACAGCTGCTAAAGTGCATCTTGCACTATTCATAGAAGCCACTAATACCCATTCATTTTTCATCTCATCATATCTAAAATTAACATAAAAATAACTTCAAAACACAAAACACGATAAATTAAAACTTTTCCACTGAATTCAAATAATTAAAGCCATCAAAGCCTCCCATAACATAAATCCCATCAGATAAAGTCACTGCAGAAAGTGCTCTTCTTGGAACATTTAAAGGAGAAATCACTTCCCATTCATCGGTTTCAGAATCATATCTCTCAACAGAATTTAAGCAACAGCTATTTAAAAATGATTTCTTTTTGGTTTTTTTTGATAAAATACTTCTTTGGACCTCCGAAACCACCTATAGCGTAAATTCTCTGATCAGTGCCAAACGCCACTGCTAATTCATCACGAGCATAATGCATAGATTTAATTTTATTGACTTTTCTTTTGTTGAAATCATATTGCTCGACTGCATTCAAAATTGAATTTCCATCGTTTCCTCCAATAACATATAAATCATCTGAATTTTTTCAAATAATAAAAGAATAAATTAGAATTTCTACCGTTTCTAACAAGTGTTCCAAACCCGCTTTTATTTGAAGTTAATTTAGTGTCAATTTGTCTCCATTTCTTCTCTTTAACACAATATTCTTCCATTGAAGAGACCCTTACACCATCCTTATAACATTTCATTTAATTTCAAAATTATATATTTTATTTTTACATGTTTTCCTCCTAAGACAATAATATTTCCATTAGTTAATGAAATAGCACCAAATTTAGCACGACTGCTTGGTAAAATATCGATTTCTTCCCATAAATTTCTCTGAAGATCAAATCTTTCGATAACATTGCTTGGATTATCAAAAAAACCACCTATTTTAATTTATATTTATTCAAAATCTTTTAATTATTTACCTAAAACATAAATAAAATGATTGAATTGTTGATATATATAAGAAAAATCTAATCTTTCATTTGCCTTATTTTCTGTACTTTGAATGAAAGTATTGAAATCGCTATCTTTTATTGATTCCTTGGTTTCTGTTCGAGGAGCTATCATTATGCCTTTCAGAAACTCTAAATCTTCTTTTTTGGTTTTGCTCCCATACTCTTTTTTCCATTTTTTATTTGATAAATGGATAAATTCAACCTTTTTTCGATCTCTCTTCAATGTAACTTTTGTTGAAATTTTCTTTTGTGAAACTTTCAATATCATTATTAGCAAGTTTTCTTTTGGATTCTGTAATTGGGCTTTTAAATTAATTTTTTTTGAATAATCACCGTTTTTTTTGATTTTTAAAGAATACTTTTCATATGTTTGTGAAGTATCCAATGACAAATAGGTTAAATTAGGAGATTTTGAACTGTTTTTTTTAAGAAAACAGTTCTTTGTGTTATTTGAATCTGAATCTATTATTTCAATTGATTTAATTCCCATATATTTTTGTGATCTTCTCGGCGTTGCTGAATTTGAAGTTTTATGCTGTGTTTCATCTAAAAATTATAGATACTAAAAAAACTTTTAGATTTATAAAGGCATACTCTCATTAAAATATTGCTCTTTATAAGCATCTCTAATTTCCCTATAATTCACTTTTTAAGAAAAATGTGAGAACTTGTTAATTTTGTAAAAAAAAATAAATAACAAATTGATTTTAAAGGTTGAGCTGCAATTTGAGTTTGATTTAAAAGAGTGTTGGCGACTTTCAAAGGAGATTTATCTCGATCCAAATGGTTTAAATTTAAAGGAACAGTGTTACATTCATTGTAAATTTCTGAAGAACTGAACGAAAATAAAAAAATAAAATAAAAAATTGTAAGTTACATTTTTTTCATTAATTTATTCGGAAATCTTTCTTCATCAAAAATTGTGTTTTCTGAAAGTTTATGCTTGCATTTTAGTCTGTCAGCACATAAATTCAAATTCATTTTAAGTGGTGAATTGTCACTTTTCTTATTTATTTTCGGATTTTGCCTTATTTAAACAAAATTAAAAAGATTTTAGTTTTTATTTTGAACTTTTTCATATCTTTTGAATGATTTCCATTGAAAATAAAATTCTTTTTCTTTGTAAAATAAGTATTATTCGCATTTGAATTCGGAATGCCATTTTTCGCAATCTGATTATTATTAACATTACTAATGTTTTTGTTTTTTTGAAAGGCCAATTCTTTTGTGATATTATTATTGTTTTTATGGCTTCCAAATATTTTGCAGATATAATTCAGCTCATTTTCTTTGTTCAATTCATTAAAAGGCAAAATAACATCAACTCTTTCAATCTGTCCTGTAGCTTTAAAAATTATTTCTTGTCTTTGCAAACAGGATTCCAACAAGTTTATTTCAGACAAACCTGCAGATTTCTCATATTCTTTATAGAAATTTTTGATTTTCACTATATGTTCATACAAAGATTTCTCTTTATTTTTTAAAGTGGCTTCTTCTTTTTGTAATTGATCCATTATTTTAAATTTCAATAGGTTTTCTCTCTCATCTAAAGCCTTTCTTATCTCATTATAAAACCCACTGATATCCCCTTTAGATTTTTCTGCATTTTCATTGAGAACTGCTATGGCTTCATTAATTTCATTCAAAACTTGACTGGTTTTTTCTTGAAGAATATTGCATGCATCAAACGCTTGATAAATTAACTCTCGTTCTTGATTTGCTGCCTTTGTAAATGATTCTTATAAGTTTTTAGTTATTTTTTAAAGGGATTTTTACGTTCTGTATAGAGGAGATTTCATGGCTTCGATGACCATCTTCTAAAATACAATTAATACAAAGCAATTGTCTTTCTTTTTCGCAAAATGCTAATGAAAATATAATTAATTCTTTTAAGTAAAGATGAGAGAGATTATGAACCTTCAACTTTTTTTTGATGCTTTTGGCAAAAAGAACTTTCTTTTTTGGGGTTATCATTAATGGAGTTTTGCTCAGAATTGTAATCTAATACAATTGTGCTGGGAATTTTTTTCATTTTAGATTTATTTATTAATAAAAGCGCCAGGTTTTTGGGAAAACTTTGCAATGATGATGCATAATTTGGTAATTTGCATTCAGGGCATATGATTGTATAGTTAGAGTATAATGAATTGGAGCATTTTTCACAGATACTGTGCCCACATTGTATGAGCAAACGAGGGACGTGATCGGTTTCATTATAAAAAGTTTTACAGTTAGAACAGTCCATTGTTTATTTTATTTTTTTAAAATTTGAAAAATTTAAAATCAAAAAGAAAATTAACAAAAATGAACGTTTATATTTAAATTTTTTGTTTATTGATAATGGATTAAAAAAAGGATTGTTTTTAGTGAAACTTGTTTAAATTTATAATTTTATTGAGAGAAGAGAAAGAAAAAATTAATAATGTTTTTATAATTTATTTTTCTCCTTCAACAAATTAAATATATAAGATAAATTGATTTCCAATTCTTTACTTAATCTCTTTCTCTTTCTCCTTCCTTTACCTTTTAAAAACTCTAAAAAAAAAAAAAAAAACCTTAATAACAAATAAAATAATGAATTTTACTCTTTTTGTTGTTTCGGTGCATCAGGATTTTCTTTTAAATTTTGCATATTTTTCAAGGCATCAAAGTTCTTTTCATTCAGATTTTCTCCTCTATCCATGCCTTTATTGCTCTCTCCTTGTGAATTGGCAAAATCCAATCCATATCCAGAATTGAAATAATTGAAATTTTGTCCCATTCGATTTTTTTCCGGATTATTCCCAAAATTTTGTTGTTTATTTGGATTTAGTAGCGAATTTTGTTGGTTATTTAAATTCGAGTTCATTTGCATGAAATTATAATTATTAGGGTTTTTACTGGATTCCATCTCATTTCCTTGTGGGAGAAAAGCATTCTGATTAAAAAAATTCTGTCCAGCTCCGATATATCCGAATTGTGAAGGCATATTTGGCATTCCTGGAATAGTTTGTAACCCAGAAATATTTCCAATACCACCCATATTTCCCATGCTCTGCATATTAGGAAGAATTGGCATGTTTCCTAAACTTTGTAAGTTTTGCATTGGAATATTGGTCAAAGAAGCGATATTGTTGAGATTATTCAAATTAGACATATTTTGCATGCTGTTCATATTGGTGCTATTTGGTAAAGTTTGTAGGTTGCCGAAATTGGAAATAGGAGTGATGTTTGACATGTTTTGCAGGTTTGCGGAATTCAGCATATTGGGCATAGGACTGAATTGATTAAACAAATTTTGATTAGCCAAAGCTTCATTATAACTATCTTTTCTTTTCGATTGAGTTTCATTCTTCGAATTTTCTTTATTTTTTAAAGAATTCTCACGTAATTTATCAGAATTTTTCTCAGAAACAAGCTCTTTTAAGCCTTCTGCTTTATTGGTCATTTGATTCCCAAAAGGATTATTCGCTCCTTTTTTGTTTGATAACATATTATTATTGTTCGGGTTTTGAGAGCCAAAGAAATGATTGGGAAAAGGCTGAAAAGGATAAACATTTTGTTCCATTTCAAATCTTTGTGGATTCATACCGGGCATAACGGGCATACCAGGCATACTGGGCATACCAGACATACTAGGCATACCAGGCATACCAGGCATACCGGGCATACCGGGCATACTGGGCATACCGGGCATACCGGGCATACCGGGCATACCAGGCATACCGGGCATACCGGGCATACCGGGTATACCAGACATACCGGGCATACCGGACATACCGGACATACCGGACATACCGGGCATATTAGGAAACATGCTTTGATTGGCTTGGAATTGCGGTTGAAATTGATGCATTTGCATCATTTGTAAGAATTGTTGCATTTGTTCACTCTTTTGTTTATTTTCTTCGCTAGCATTGGCGTAATCATTCTTTTCTTTTATTGATTTACCCCCTTCTTTCTGTTGCTGTTGCGTCACTTTATTATAATCCTTATTATATTCCTTATTATAGTCTTTTGTATAATCCTTATTAATATCTTTAGAATAATCCTTATTGAATTCTTTATTATATTCAATGAATTTTTCTTCGGTTTTCTTTGCATTGGCAAGAGTGATTTCTTTTTTTTTATCGATAAGTTTTTTCATAGTTTTCAATGAGGCTTTTTTCTTGTTTTCTTTGAGCTTTTTTTTCTTCAGGTTCTTAAAATTGTTTGAAATATCATCATCCTCATCATCGTGATCATCTTCACTCTCGTTTTCTTCTTTCTCTATCTCATCAACCTCATCTTCTTCATCCATTTCCTCTCTTTCTTCTTCTTCTTCAGCCATTAATTCTTCTTCTGCTTCAACATCTTCTTCCTCCTGATCGATTTCATAATCAAGATCTTTGTCTTTTTTCTTCAATGGGGCTTCCAATTTCTCATATTCTTCATCTTCGAAGGTCTTTTTTATGTATTTTCGAGGCTTGCTTGGCTTATATTTCATTTTCGGCCTTTTAAGCGTGGGATTTATCAAACGAATCTTCGTTGAATGTTTTTCCATTTTGAATTTATACACAAGATTGTCCTGAATTGCGTTCCCTTGTTTCAAGAATTCATCAAAATCAATCATTTCACCCTCTTTTTCATATCTGATAAGTTTTTCTTTAGGCTTTTCGACAAGTTTTTTTTTCTCTTCTTCGAAATTATGGAACTTTTGTAATATTTGAGGTGCTTCTTTTAAGTGAGTAGTCATTAGAAGAGTTGGGGCAATTTCTTTTTGTTCTTCTTCTTGTTTTTTAATTTGATTGAATGAATTCATTGGATTCATCATATCTGCGTTCATTGTATTGATTGTAATTATTGAATTCAAAAGATTTGATGTATTCAATGGATTTGTTCGATTCGTTTGAGTAATTTGTTTGATTTGATTGATTAGATTAATTTGATCGAGTGGAGGACTCATTTGATTTATTTGATTCATTATCTTCATTGAATTCATTTGATTCGTTGAAATTATTTCATTTGATTGGATGATTTGCTCGATTTGCTCATTGGCAAAAGGATCTTCATATTTTGGCTCAATCATTTCGTTCTCAATGCTATCATCTTCCACATAAGCCTGCTCTTCTTGAGGGTCGGTTTTTTTGACCGATTCTTTTTCAGACTTCTCGACCTCCTCCAAAATATTCTCAATTTTGGCCTTGGAATATTCTTCTTTTTCAAACTTATCGCTATTTTTTGGAGATTGGTTCATTTTTTCACAAAAGGTAATTTCATCCATTTCTTTTTTTTCAGCGAGTTTTTCTTTAAAATCAGCAATTTCTTCCTTCTCTTCATCTTCTTCCTTTACCGCCATTTTTTCATCTTCTACCTTCACTTTATATTCTTGATTTTCTTGATTATATTGTTTTTCTTCCCGATCTTCTTTTTTTTCTAAATTTTGTGCCTGATTTTCTATTTTTTTCTGATCTTCTTGCTCTTGTTCTTGTTCTTTTTCTCTTTCTTTTTCTTGATTTTGATCTTGATTTTGATTTTGATCTTGATTTTGATCTTGATTTTGATCTTGATCTTGATTTTGATTTTGATCTTCTTCTTCTTCTTCATCTTCATCTTCATCTTCATCTTCGTCTTCATCATCATCATCATCTTCATCTTCGTCTTCATTATCTTTTTCTTCTTCTTCTTCTTCTTCTTCTTCCTCTTCTTCTTCTTCTTTTTCTTCATCTTCATCTTCATCTTCATCTTTATCATCATCATCTTCCTCTTCTTCTATCTCTTCATATTCTTCATTTTTTCTTTCAATTTCGAAATTTCTAACACTTATTTTTTTCTCATTTTTCTTATTTTTTTCTTTTGTCTCATTCTCTTCATCATTTTGTTTTTTGTGTTCCTCATTTTGTTCGTTGTCTTCATCAGATTCTTTAATATTGTTCAATTCTTTCTCCAAAATCTCCTTTTGGTCTTGCAACAAGCCTTTCAAAGAATCCTCATTGAAAATGTTATATTCTAAAAATTAAAATGTGACAATTAATTTTTTTTATGTAAATAAATTAAACCTTTCTCGTTATTTTTTTGATTTTGATCTTCTTTTAAACATTTAATTATCTCTTCTTTATTTTCATGACGTCTTTCATAATCTAATTTGTGCTTCAAGATCCTCAGAAGAACTTTATTTTGAGTTTTCTTCAATTTTTCTCTATCTTCAGTTCGAATTATTCTGAAAATCTTTTCTTTGTTTCTGAGCTTTTCTTTCAGGGAAATCGCGATGTTCTCATTGTACATATTGAGAGGATTGTTCAGAATTTCATCGATCCGTTGAAGTATTTCTTTCTTTGAGATCAGCAACTTATTACCACCTGCTTTGTTTTCCATGCATTTAGAGATGTTCAACTTTGAAGAGATAAAATCGACTTTTAGATTGTTTTTATCATTAAAGGCCTCTTCTTGTCTTCCACCAACCAATTTATGGATTTTTTCGGAGTCCTAATAAAAATTTATGAATAAAAAAAGTAGGAAAATTTTAAAAAAATGACAAAACTATCAAAAAAATTTTAAAAAACTAAAAAAAATAATTAAAAATAGAACAATCAATGAAAAATATACCTTTTTAGAAATAAATCTTCCTTTTATTCTCAATCTGGCATCAGCCACTTTTTTCCTGCAATCATAAGAGATTTTTTTTTTCCAATTTCTTTTTTTGCTCTTGTATTTTTCAATTTTTTGAGTTCGATCCAACTTAGTTTTTTCTTTCATTTTGGAGATGTCGCTTTCATTCGTGTTGATGTTTTCAGGGAGAGATGGAAACATTTCCCTATTGTTATAATTCCCACTATTATTCATCATCGGCATTTGTGGCAATGTTTTTTTCATATTGAAGTTCATCACATCATTTTTAATTTTATTTTCATTATTATTCGGCATTATTCCTTTATTATTCATCATAGTTTTGAGCAAATTTTGTGGAAAATTGTTGTTAAAATTAAAGAAATTATTATGTTGACTAGGTGATTGTGTTTGAGTTTGAGACTGGTTGGAACTTTGGTTGAAAAGCTGTCCTTGAAAATTATTTTGTCCATGATTGTAACTGTTTTTTCTTTTTTCATTATTGTTGTTCATCATCAAATTTGTGGGAAAATTTTGATTATTTGATGATTGTGATTGGTTTTGATTTTGGTTTGCGTTTTGAGCGACATTTTGATTGTTCATTGGCTGATTTTTCAGCAGCATCATTTTCATCAAATGAGATTGATCGTTGTTGTTGAAATCATTAGAATTGAAAGAAAAGGCTGTGTTGTTGTTTCCTAAAGGATTTGATTGATTTTGTTGGTTTAAAAACTGTTGAAATAACTTAGAAAGAAAAAAATTAATTAAAATTTTCATTAACAAAAAAAAATTTACTTTTTCTTGTGGGAATGTTTGAGATGGCTCTTGAATACTGCTTGTAGGTTTTTTGTTTGGTGGATTGGGCATGCCCATGTTGCTCATGCCCATCATTTGATTCAAGTTATTTGATCCAGAAAAGTTTTGATTTGGAAGAAGAACATTGGGATTCATTTGGGAATTATTATCTTGACTCTTATTAATTAATAAACATAAGGAAAATCATCATAAAGTTTTAAAATATTTACGAAATTAAGGCCAAAAAGATCTTTATTTTGTAAAAAGTTGTTGTGTGGGTTGGCACTATTTTTGAGGAAATTCTCCATAAAGACTGAATTATTTCCAACCATGTTGTTTGGAAAGTTTATAAACGGAGAATTTTCTTCGAAATTCATGTTGGGAAATTGATTCATATTCATTTCAGGGAGAAGAGGGTTAATTGGGAAGAAGTTTTGAGGGTTTTGGTTATTGAGCAATTTTTGGCTAAGATGTAAATAAATTTAAAAGAAATTTTTTAAATTTTTTTCTCACTTCATTGCTAAATTTTCTTCATTGGTTGGCATGAACATTTGTTGGGGTTCTAATTAAATTTAAATGTTGAGATATGAAAAAAATTTTCAGAATTTACCATTATAATTCAAAAGATTTGGTTGCATCAACTGTACATGATCAGAACTATTAGGAAGCATGAAATTTCCAGGATTGGCGTTAAAGCCACCCATATTCAGAAAATTGAAATCTATTTTTTACATAACTTTAATATTGTTTGTAAATTTTATAAAAAACCATTCATAGAGCCCAATGATAGATTGTTTGGTAACATCAGATTGTTGTTGGCCAAAAGGAGATTATTTGATGTTAGGAAATCATTTGGATTGAATTGTTGTTGGGGATTAATGAAATTCGGCTGAAAACTGTTGATAAGATTATAATCCAAAGGAATGTTGTTATTGTTGAAGAAAAAATTTTCTTGGTTTGGATTTTGAAAAATTTCGTTGGGGTTTTGAAAAACGTATTGGTTTGGGTTTCCTAACATAAAATTGCCCATATTGGCCATTAAAAGCTCATTCACATGATCAGGTTCCTAAAAGAATTGAATAGGAAATGAGATATTTAAAAAAAAATGATTTTTTTCTAATAAATTGTTTTTAATCAAAAAATTTAAAATTAATTAAAAAATTGTAAAAAAATTAAAGAAAAACCTTAAAAGTCAATGAATTTAAAAAACAAAACTTAAACTCTTAAAGATTACAATTTTAAATTTCTGAGTTTTTTTTATAAATAAAATATAGTCAATTTTTTTGAAATTAATTAAAAAATATTGAGAGTCGATCAGAAAAATTGAATAATTATTAAACTGCACATAAAAATAATTGAACAAAAACCTCAAATTCAAAAAAAAAACTTATGAAGAAAAAAATTCTTTACATATTTATTTTTTGGTTCGGAAAAATGATTACGGTTTCCTTCAGTTGTGTTCTGTTTCTGGTTATATTGCGAGGAGTTCATTTCTTAAAATTTTTTTTAATTAACATAGTCCACAGAAATTAAAAAAAAATAAATAGTATGATTATTTTCAAAAAATCCCGCCTTCATTTTAGAGAATCCTATTTAAAATAAATAGTCCATTATCCAAAAGAAATTCGAAATCTCTTGAAAATAATGATAAACAAGCTCGGAAAATTTCCAGATTTTGTTTAAGGAGGAAGAGGAGAAAAAAAAGGGGTATGTACTTGTATTCCAAAGTTTATCAAAACGAAGGACTGGTTCAGATAGAATGTTTATAAAATATGTTTTTAATTATATGATTTTTATTAAAACAAATTCATTTTAAAGGATGAATCTTTAATCATTAAAATTATTTTTCTCATAAACAAATGATCAAAAAATTATAGCGATAATTTTCTTTATTAATTTTTTTTTCCTTCTCCAGCAATCCAGTATTTTATAATATTTCTTTTTATTTTAGAGTCTCATAAAACTAAAAATTTCTAATTTAATTGCATTTTTTTTCTTTCATCAAATTCAAAAATTTTGATGAATAACTATTTTTTTTATTTTATGTTTAACTGAAAAATTATGAATTATGAAAAAAAATTTGATAATTAAATTATTATTTTATTTTCATTTTGATCACAAAATAAAGTTATAAAATTTTTGATATTATTCTTTTTCCATCATTCCAATTTTTTTTTCCATTAAAAAAGGGAGAAATAAATATAAAATTTAATGTTATGAGAAAAACACAATTTTAGAATCAAGTTAAATATTTCGTAAAAAAAATTATGAAAATTAAAAATATTGTTATATACAAAAAAAATATATATATTTTTTTTTTTTCAAAAATGCTTTTTTTATTTTTTAACAAAAAGAAGAATGTGCATATTGAGAAAAAAATCAAGATGGATAAAAAAAAAACCAGAAATTTTTGGTTAAAAGAATAAAAATCAGAAAAATAAATTTTGTTAATCTTTATTAATGAGCTAAAATTTAGGTTATTTGAATTATAAGTAAGCTTTGATCAATAAAAGAAATTTATGGTGAGTTCTTTCCTAAAATAAAGATTTTTATAAGAGGAAAACAATAAAGAAAATATTTTTAGCATTTTTTTTTGTTTTGTTCTTAATTTCATAAAAACTTTATGTTTCGTTTTTATCAGTCTAAAAAAATTGTTATAACCTAACAGACAATTTTTATACTATTATACCGATTGTTTATAAAACGAAACTCTGATTCAATAAAACTAAAACACGACACTACTGTTACAAAATGCAGCCAAAAACTAACTACCAAAAAAACTTCTCTACTTTATATAAATCAAATAAAAATAAAGTTCCTCCCCCTCAATACAGTAGTGCAATGAATAAAACAGAAAAAACCATTAAAAATACAGAAAAAGACAATAAAACTACCATGAAAAATGATCAAACTCTCAAAATAACAACAAATTCGAAAAATGAAGATTTTTATGAAGAGGCCCAATCGGTGGATTTTGAATCTCTAATGGAGCAAATGAGAGCCGAAAAGCAGAAATTCTGTTATAAACTAAACAATATGAGTTCAAGAAGGCGTGAAGTACAACAATATAATGAAGAAAAACAAATAAAAGATGTAAATTTTGTGGACGATTCAGAAAATTTCTCTAAATATAATAAAAACATCACGAATCTATACGAAAACGAAAGTAAAAGGAACTATTTTCTTGATAAAAACGCTCTGAATTCCTTGACTCAGAACAAAATATTAGATGAATTACAAAGAACTCAAGAGAAAAAACAAAAAGTTTTGGGTTGTTTGAACAACGCCATTCAAAAAAAAGAAGATGATCTCAAAAAGATCAAAACAACACAAAATTCTATTAAAAACAGTTTATCAGAATTTCTCAATAGTTTAAAAGAAGAAAATCAAAATTTAGAGAAAAAACTAGAAAATGCCAAAGAAAGTTTAGAAATTCATGACAAAACTCAAAGAGAAAACGCTAAGTTCATTATAAATTATGAACTTGATATAGAGAAACTCGAAGAAATGCTCTATGTTCAAAAAGAAGAATCAGAAAAAGAGTTGAGAAACATGAAAAATGAGCTCGAGAAAGAGAAAAATAAATGCGATGTTTTAAAGAAAAAAGCTGAAGAAATCTCCGAAACAATGGCTTTAAATAAAGAGAATAATGTGGAATTTGATCAAATTCAAAAGGATTTAGAAGAAAAAACCAAGAATCTTATGAAATGGACTGAGAAAAAAAAGACATTAGAATTGAAAATCCAGGTTTTAACACAGGATACTACTGTTGCCTTTGATGATTTAAATTCCCAAATCAAAGAAAAAACTCTTGAATTAAATTCAAAAAAAGAACAATTTGATGAATTCTGTCAAAAAAAAGATGAAGAAATAAAGGATTTACAAGAGAATCTGAGGAGAATCGAAAAGGAAATTTTTTTGAAAGAAGAAAGAGAAAAAGAAGAGAAAAAGATCAGAGAAAATGAATTGAAGAAACTCATTGAAGAAAATCAGAAAATGGAGAATGAACTTGCTGTTTTACAAAGGGATCAGAAGGGGGAATTGAAGAAAATTGAAGAGGCTTTGCAAAGTTTACAGAAGAAAGTGAGTGAAAGCGAGCAGAAAGTTGAAGAAATGGAAAAAATGAATCAGGAACTTACGAGAGAAATCGAGGAATCTAAACCCATTTATGAGAAACAGATGAAATCTTTAGAAAATGAGATAAAGTTTTATTTGGATGAAAATAAGACTTTGAAAGTAAATATCGAAAATAAGAAAACTCAAAACAAAAGTGATTCAGAAAATGAAGGAAATACATTAAAAGAGATAAAACAATTAGATTATGAAATCGAAAAAAACAAAAAAGAAGTGGAGAGTTTGAATAAAATACAAAGGAATTTAGATGAAGAGATTAAAGGATTAGGTGGGGTTCCATTTAGAGAAAACGATAAAATTGGGATGAAAAGAGAGGTCGAGATGTTGAAAAAGAATAAAATTGAGAATGATGACCTTATAAAGAAAATGAATTTAGATAAGGAGAATTTGGAGAAAGAGCTGAAAGAAATAGAAAAATTAACAAATATTTATCAGTTTGAAATAGAGGAAAGCTTGGAATCGATCAATAAAATAAATGATCAAGAAGTATTGGCAAGAAACAAGAGTAAAAAAATTAAATAGTGAAATTTGTTTGTTTTTATGAAAAGAAATTAAAAATTTAAATTGTAAAGTTTTTATATATAAAGAAAAAATTCTTTTTATTTTTTGAAAAAAATTAAAAATAAAGATGAATAAAATATTTTTATGTGTGTGAAATTTTTTTTGTTTTTGTTTTTTTGTTTAATTATAAAAAAAAAATTATGCCAAAAAAAAATAATAAATAAAAAAACTCTTTTTTTTTTAATAAAATTTATTCGAATTATATTTATACTGTACTATGATTAAAAATTGCATTTTCAAAGCCATTTTCTTAACTTGACAAAATCAATATAAATAATAATTTCATCATATGTATCAGTATTATCGACCTTTAAAACATACGTATTCGTCGAATTGTAAATCAACCCCTTCACTTTCTCTTGTAGTTCTAGAATTCCAGGTTCATTCCTTCTTTTTATGCTAATATTTTCTATCTTCAGAATCAAACTGGCTGGTTTTCTTTCATTTTCTTTTATATCATCAAAAACTAATAGATTATTATCAACAGTTAACACAATTTTGCATTTTTTGAATGATTTTGAAAGTATATTTCCAAATTCTCTTTCAACAGAAAATTCCTTTACAACAAGAGGTGATGTTTCCATCTCATCGATTATTACTTCTTCTAAAAAACTTTGGAAGCATTTGAAGGAAAATTCGGGAATGAATTTTTTTAAGCTTATTTGATCCTCGTCTATTAAAAAAAACCATTTTTTTTTTAAAAAAAAAATCATATTTTTCAAAAAAATGATAATATTTTACTTGTAAAACAATTTTCCAAATCTAGAAATTTCTCCAAATCATCTGTGAACTCCAAATTCAAAAGCAGCATTTGTAAATTGCTATATTCAGCAGACGGTTTAAAATGTTCTTCTGACAGTGTTAAAAACTGCTGAAAGGCCTTTTGCACTACTTTTAATCGATTAGCTTCCAATTTGGTCAGTTTTTGCCAGAAACTCAATGTGTGTTTCGCCAAAGACCTATGCAATTTTAATTGTTCTTCGCTCGAAGAAAGCAGTATGATTTCTGAATTATAAAGGTCTTTGCTTTCTAATTGTAATTTCGTTGAAGGTTCTAGCATTTCTGTGAATAATTTCGCATGTTTCGTTGAATTATCAGCTGTTGCACTATTGGCCTTATTCAATTTCCTTCGTAAATCAATGATTTCATCTCGAATATTCTGTATTGCTTTCTCATATTCTTCGTTTTCTTTCATTAACAAATCCTTCACAATTTCTTTTTCTATGGAAATTTTGTAATTTTCTATTTTCTTTTGTCGAACGAGCATTAATTGATCAATTTCTTCAAAACAACGTGAAAATTCAGGAAATAAATCTTTTTTTTCTTTTATTAAAGGCTCTCCATTCATGGTATCAATATCTTCATTTTTCTTTGTTATCACTTCTTGATAAATTGTATTCAGTTTTGGAATTTTCTTTTGGTAATGCACAATATAATCAGCTTCTTGATTTACTTTTTGTGAGAAGAATTTCATCACTATCTGCATAGCATTCTTCAAAAACTCTTGTTTTTTTTCGATTTTCTTCACAAAAGTTTCAAGGACACTCTTATGATTATGCAAAAGTTCGCATTTTTTCATGTCCCAAAGCTTCAAAAGCTCAAAACTGTACTTTTTTCTTTCGAGAATAGCTTCAGAAAAGGGCCCTCCTCCGACATGTGCATCAATCAATTGTTTTAGTTTATTTGGGTTTATTTTTTCCATGAGATTTTCAGATTCTTTTTTGTTTTCTTCTTCATCTTCCAATGGTTTGTTCTTTGAATTAAGTTTTTGATCATATTCAAAAGGGGAATCAAATTCTTGGTTTTCTTTGGATTCTTCATTGTTGTCTTTGTATTGAGTGTGAAGCTGATTTGACATTGTTTAAAGATTTTGTTTAAAGATTTTATTTAATGTTTTTTTTTAAGTTAGTATTGAATTGAAATGAAAATACTATCAGTTTTTTATGTTTATTTGGGAAAATAATATATTTTAAAAATATTCAAATTTTTTATGAAAAAAACAAAAAAGGGAAAAAGTGAACACAATATTTATAAACGTATTTTTTGTTGGCTTTTTATTTGATTGAATTTATTTTGCATTTGCTGTTTTTCTAGTCGAGGATAAGAATTCAAAACTTGAAGACATTGAAAATAAAATAAAGACTATGTAAATAAACGAAAAAAAACAATTAATACCATCTTTGATTTTTTTAGACAAGAAAAGAAAAAAGATATTGAAAATTCATTGCTGGAAAAAACACGTGCCTTTAAAAAGACTAGAGAGGAATACTTGAAGTAAAAACAATAAAGAATTTATAAAAACGAAAATTATTTGAATTAGTAAAATTGAACAAGAAAAAAAAGAAGCTTTAAAAAATCAGTTTATAATTTAAAAAAATTAGATCATTAAATTTAAAAATTGTTTCAAAGAAAAAAAATTGATGAAAAAATAGATGATGTCAAAGAAAAACTCAAAATCATTAAAAAAGAATATATTGAAGGGTTTTCAAGAAAAAAAATTCTTTTAGTTTTATAAAAGAAAAAATAAAATAAATAGAATGAAAGACATTTTCGAAATTGATAAGCAAATGATTTACTATCATAGGAGTTTAGGAAAGTCTATTTATCCCAACAATGTAGAAAAGTAAAGAATATAAACTTTTATGTATTAAATTTAAAAGATTGGAGAAATTTGATGAAATTTTCTTTCAAAAACAAAGAGAATTGGTCCAAAAGGAGCTGAATCTCGAAAAGTAAATCGAAATTAATAAATTACCATTCTTAAAAATATAAAATTACAAGTATTGGGAAAATTTATGCAAACCCAAACGATTTACCTAATTCAATAAATATGAAAACAAAGAATAAATCAAATAAATCCTCTCCACTGCTTCATCCCAATCAGAAACCAATGTAAAAATATTTTATTTCCCAAAATAAAATTAATTGATTATTAAAGATATCATGAAAGCATAGAAGAAGATTCTAATAATAAGATCAAAATCTTATGAAGATGAAGAAATAATTTAGAATATGAAGAGAAAAATATTGGATTTTTATATAAATTAATAATTAAATTTTTCTTTTTGTTTTTTGAAAATGGGGGTCATAAAGACCTGCAAAAATTAAGGAAATAAGAAATCTTACAAAGTAGGTAAAATCTCAAATTTCCTTTGTAATGATTAAAGTCGGTGTAGGCACCAAATGGCTTCAATAAATCTCATTAGCCACTTTTGCTTCCCCGAAAAAAAGACAAATTTTTGAAAATTAAATTAGTTTTTAAGTATTTATAATAAAATTTTTTTATGGGTTTCAATTTTTTTAAAAAAATATTTTGATTTCAATTTTTAAATGAAAAAATAATAAATTAATAACAATTATTTTTCAAGATTTTAATAAAAAGATTAAAATCAAGAAAATTTTAAAAGGCATAATTTTTTTAAATTATTTATTCAGTTCCTTTTGTATGTTTGAAATCAATTTCAACTCCGCTTCTGCTGACTCCTTATTTTGTTTATCTTTGAATTTCTTCGTTTTTTCTTCTTTATCTTGTACTTTCCCTTTGTTGTCTTCTTCTTTTTTTCGTTTTGATTTATTCTCTAATTCTTCTAAATAACCAAAAAGAAATTAAATACAGAATTTTTTTTTCAATTTATGCAATATCTGATTAAAATTAAAAATAAAAAATATTAAAAAATCAAATAAACTTTTCATCACTGCCCAGCATTTATTTCCGAAAACGCCGTCAACATTGAGATTATATTTAATTTGAAAGTTTTTCACACATTTTTCAAAATTTGCATCATAATTGACTGAATCAATGGTTTCCAAATTGAATAATTCTTGAATCCCCATTTTTATAAGCCTTAAATCTTTAAAATGTTTCTCTGGTTCAATTCCTACATGCAATGGTCCTTTGAAGATATAATCCTACTCATAAAGGAAAAAAATAAAGATATAGTTAATAAGATAAGATCCCTATTAATACCATGAGCTGTTCAGAAATATTGGGGGTTTTTAAAGAAGAGTTTTTATCGTTTTTTGGTCTCATTTGATAAAAAGGATCCATATTTATGATATTTTGATCAATTTGTGAGTTTTTAATTTCTTTTTTTTCAAAAGAATTGGCTTCTGATGTTTCATTTGATTGTTTGGAAAGTTGAATCAGTTGATTATTGCTCTTAGAAGACGTTATTTTTTTGGAATCCAATGATTTTGCTGCATCACATGTGGAGACCTCTTCAAAATTATTCGTAAAAAGGCAATTGCTTTGTGATTTTTTATGATTTGCTGAAATTTTGGGCTCTTTATAAATGGTTGAAGGTAAACTAAAAGTCAAGCTTTCATTTTTCTCCTTCTCTTTCAATCTTTTTGGAGATGAAGGGTTTAAAGGAGGTTTTTTGAATTTTTCTGCAATGAGCTTTGTGTTTTGCAATTGCTCTTTATTATTATTTAATGTATTTTCTTTTTTCTTGGGTTCAATTAGAAAGTTTATGAGATTTTTAGGTGGAGTGAAAAACTCTGCATTACAAGGAGAATTATCAATGCTTTTTGGGATTATTGAATTATTATTGACACTAAAATAATCAGGACTTTTCTGCTCTTCTAAAAAACAAATCAAAAGAATTTTACTAAATTTATGATTTAAAAAAATAGAAATTAAGTTTTTATGATTAAAATTTGATTTTTCCTATTGATTTGATATGAAAAACTTACCTCCTATTTTTGAAATTTCATTGGCAGGAGTGTTTATATCAGAAATATCCAATGCTAAATATGAATAAAGACAAAGAGAATTTTTTTTATTCTGAACCATGATTGAAGTTGAAAAAATCTTTCTTCGATTTGATGTTGTTACGATGGGATTGCAAATCCTTTAAAATATTTATTTCAATATCAAATCTTTTATTCATGGCCTCCTCAGTTTCTTGTTTGAATTTTTCCCCAAAGGCAGCCTTAAAAAAAACAAAAAGAGGAAATGCAATTTAATCATAATTCTCGAATTAAAAAAAATTGATGAATTGTTTTAATTTATATCATACAAGGTATAAAAGATAAAAATGCTTGAATTTTTCCTTGATAATTTCCTTGTCTAAATCAATACTTTGCCTTTTTTCTATTTCTAATAGATCTGCATCTACAATATCTTGTTTTTTGGACATTGGCATTGAGAGACATGCAAGTTCAGCTTTGGACTCCATATTTATGTCAGGCATGAACTCATTTTTATAAGGAGATTCCAAAACTGATAAAATTATTAAAGTTTAAAAATTAATGAAAACGAAACTTTCATTTGTTAAATCAAGAAGAGATTTTTCTGGGATGTCAATCATATTTTCGTTTTGCAATTCAGTCAATATCTCATAAATTTTCTCCATTTTAAAATCTTCTTTCGCAATTTTCTTTTCGATTGTAGAACCTTTATCATTTGGTAAAATATAAATCATTCATTTATGTATTTTTTTTTAATAAAAAAATTAAATAAATAACTTTTAAAAAAATAAAAAAGATAAATACTTTGTTTTCCAGCAAAAATCCGAATAAATATCACATAATATTCACTTTCCACACTGACTCCAAGTAATTTAATTTCCATCAATCTTAAAATTGCATTAAGTTTTTAAAAATAACAATGAAAATTAAGGACAATTTCTCGTTATTATAATTTGTTTTGAAAGAAGGAGTGACATGAAATTCTAAATTAATGTTTGAGTTTCTATTGGAGCCCAAACCTGCCGAATGACTTTCATTATATTGAATGTTTTTTTCATTAATTTCTATCGGTTTTTCAATTTCTATGGGTTTTTTTTCGGCCATAGCATCTTTAACTTCAAAGATTTGTCTGGGCTTTAAGCTTTCTTGTGAAGAAAGCTGGGATTTTTCTTTATGAGTTTTTAATGGATCTTCTTTGCAAGAATCCACCTGAGAAAAAGCTGAGCTTTTTTCTTGGTATATTGGAGATTCTTCTCGAATTTCTTCTTCTTCATTTCCGATTTCCGCATCTTTTTTTCTCTCTTTGCGAATAAAAACAATAAATAAACTTCTTATTTTAATTTCACGTTTTTTCGCAATAGAAATAGATTCTCTTGATGATTTTAAAGAACCTTCCTCAATTAGACTATCAGTTGTTAAGTGCACAGGTAAATTATCTAATTCACTGTCTGTTATTTCAAGAAATCTACATAATGAAATTTTTATCATAAAATAGAAATTAAATTTTAATAATATAACTTGTCTTCTAAAAGTTGTGTAATTGTGGGCCTTTCACTTTGTGGCTTGAGACATTGCATGATGAATTCCCTCACATCTGCGTTTTTAATTCTGTCAAGAGCAGCTGGCTTCTTACCTTCTATCAATTTTTTGTAAATTTGTGCAGCGTTCGCACATTCTTTATATGGCGTTTGCAAAGTAACCATTTCCAACACGCTCATTCCAAATGCGTAGACATCGCAAGGAACACCATAGGATTCATCAAAAATTTCAGGTGCCATAAATTCTGGTGTTCCTAAATAATTGAAAGAAAATAAAAATAATAAACTGTTTTAATGTAAATTTCCTTTTTTTTATCACTTTTATACAAAAAATTTTAAAAAATAGAAAATTTCTAATAATTTTCACTGTAAAAATAATAAAAAAATTTAACCTAAAACGGATGTGGTGATTGAATGGGAAAGAAAAGTAGCGAGTCCCAAATCACCGATTCTGATTTCTCCTTTATTGCTATTGATGAAAATATTATCACATTTGATATCCCGATGAATGATTGGATGAGGCTTCTGTGAATGGAGATATTGCAAACCTTTTAGAATCTCTTTGCACCAGGTTTTAATTATTTTAAGTCTAGGTTTTTTGATTTTTTTCAAATACCTAAAAAATGATAAAGAATTTTTTTCAATTTAGCAATAATCTTCATCATACGATTTCAAAGACCCTCCAGTCACGATTTCTGTTATAAATATGACTTCTTCCTTCGCTTTATTAATCCAAGTGCCAATAAAATGGATGATATTTGGATGTTTTAGATTCTTTAACATAAGAATCTCTTTAGATATTCTTTTTCTTTCACCTAAAATAAAAATCAAACGAATTTTTTGGTAAAAATACAAACTTGCAGGTAATTTTTTTAAATTTATCACGTTCCAAGCAACTTCGCAACCAGATTCACTATCGTAACCTTTATAAACTGTTTTATAGGCACCGTTTCCGAGCTCTTCATTGAACTTTTAAAAAAAAAAAAGTTTAAAACTTATCATTAATCAATTTCCATTGGGCTTTATTTATTCTTACGCGATAAAATCGTTCTTTGGGAGATTTTTCTATTATTTTTGACTTATTATCCTCCAAATCTTCTTCTTCATCATGATTTTCATCGAGAATTTCATTGTGATTTTCATTTGTAAGTGTTGTTTTCGAATTATGTTCTTTCTTAGGTAGATTTAAGAATTAAAAAGAAAAAATTGTGAAGGAACTTCTTGTAAAAGTTTATTTTCCTTTGATTCCTCCTCCATTTATAAGCTTTTTCAAATGAAATTATGGATAATAAATCTCAGATAAGGGATAAAAATAAAAAAATAAATTATATTATGATTTTGATTTTAATATTCGTTTTTCCAATTTTTTTTCTTTATATTGTCAAAAATGAATTTATCTTGAAGTTATTCAATTAGGAGGCTTACCTATAAATTTTTTTTTCTTTCTATTTATCCTAAATTTCGATGATTTTAAAAAAAAATTAAAATTTTTTTTTAAAAAACCAATTATTTGAAATTTTTGGTTTAGTTCAAAAAATTTCAAATTTAATTTAAATTGCTAAAAATCAGAATTTTTAAAAAAAATGAAGTTCCACCGAAAAAAGCTTGATCCTATTCCGCCAAAAAGTCTTTTAATAATTTCTAATCTCAAACCAGATAAATCAAATTTTATAAAAAAACTTAGGTCGATTTTATGATCAAGAAGAACAATATCAACCTGATAATCAATTGCCACCAATAGGATACTTCAATAATCCAAGGGAATATGATAATGAAGGAGAGCCTTTTAATAGCAAATCAATTAATCAAAGAGATGATCAAAGGGAGACTGATTTAAAGCCCAAAGTAAAACCTCTATCAATCATTGATCATTCACAATTGGTAAATAATTATGATATACGACGATGTTTTCCAGTTTCAGATCGGAGTTTAATGCGAATAGCTAGAGTTATGAAGTTTAATTGTTCAAGGCCTTTCAAATCTTATGTTGATTATATAGGAACGATTGAAAATGAACAGGAAAAAGCTTTTGAAGATGAATCATTAAATAGAAAATGTGCATATATAAATGTCATGCATAGCTCCAATTTAGAGCTAGACCCAAATGTTATGCATCCTTTTATTAAAATCCATATTGTAGATATGAGAACTGGTAATTATATTCAAAAAAGCATGGTTAGACCAGCTGTAGCTCATTATGAATCAATAACAACTTTTATGAAGAATGAAAAAACTTTTGATGTCAATTCTTGCGATATAATCATACCTTTCGCCACAAAATGTAATGATTTAAGAGAAAGTGGCAATTCAAGAGCGATTTGGAATGAAGGTTTCTTTAAAATCATTTTATCATTTTATGATAATTTTATTTCCTTCAAGTTTTCTACATTAACGAAGATGCAAATGTGATATTTCAGCCAAATACTGTTATTTTGATTGAATTATTAGATTTCAATAAAAGACTCATAACTGAAAAACGCAGTGATTTGATGAATCCTAATCTTTTCTATCGAGTTGCGTGGGGATATCTTCGGCCTTTGGGAGTTCATCGCAATCATTTTGGTATCTCCAGAATTCAATTATATAAATATAAATTCCAGCATTTAAAAACCAGCTCCCTTGCATTAAAACCTGAAATCCCTCATATTTACTATGATTTCATATGGCCTTACAAAGTTAAAATTTTTTTTGTTGGAAAAATTAATTATAAAATTTCTTTTATTTACGAAGAAAAAATATGATGGATATGTCACAATTCAAGTTTTGGCTGAAGAAAGACTTCCTCCTTCACAAACTATGTATCCTCCCAAAACAATTTTTGAGATTGAAAAAGGAGAAGATTTCGGAAAAACCTTAGCCAAACATCATCGTGAAGAAGAACAAGCAGTATTTGAGGAAGAAATTTCCGAAAAAGATAAGATACTATTCAAAAGAAGAAGACTTCCAGAAGAGCCTTGTCAAATCCCAACAAAAATTCTTTATAAATTCCAAACTTCAAAATTCGGCTGTCTTAAAATCGCAATTTCGCATAATGGCAAGTATTTAGCTGCGGCTTGCACCCAAGAAAATTCTAAAACGATCATAAAAATCTTCGATCTCGATGATGGAACTGTCCCATATATCTATAAAGGTCATAGAAATCTGATTCATGATTTGGATTGGTCTTTGAATGATAAGTTTCTGATATCTTCGAGTTCGGATTATTCTGCTATTGTGTGGAAAGTGCCTAAGAACTCTGATGATGTGATTGATGAAGAAGAAAGTGAAAAAACGAGTTTGCTTTGTATGTTTAAACACCCTTCTTATGTGTATGGCGGCAAAATAATGCCAGAAAAAATGCTTGAAAGATTAATAGTAGCAACGATTTGCTTTGATGGGAAAGTGAGAATTTGGCTTATGGAATATAATAATCGAAATAATAATGAATTAAACAGAGGAGGTTCTTTATAACAATTTTTTTTTAAAATAAGTAAATTTATGTTTTGCAGATTTGATGGGGGAATCAATGATTAGTATGTTTGAAGATCAATATGAAACTTATACGAATTTGCTGGATCATAGACATCCAAATACTTTATTATTCAATGAAAATGGAAGATTGTATATTGGGGATTCTTTGGGAATTGTTCATATTTATGACGTCAAAGTAATATTTTTGAGAAAATTAAAGAAATTTATTAATATTAGGTAAAATTCAAAAACATCCTGCTGACAAGAATAAGAACCATCACTCATTCTGAAATTGATGGTGATGCAATTAACTCAATCTATTTTAAACCTCCAGAAAACCACGTTTTAATCATACATAGTCGAGATAATTGTATAAGAGCATTTGAAGAAAACGAAACAGAAGAAAAAGTAATTTATTTCTTTAAATTCTATCTATAAATAAAAAATTTATAGGTTTTAGCTCGATATTTTGGCTCAAAATCATCTAAATTTCCAATTAAATCAGGTATTAGTCCAGACGGCAATTTTATAATTTCAGGATCAGAAGATGGTAAACCATATTTGTGGAATTATACCAATAAAGAAGTTCAGGATTCAGAAGTTTTTCAATTATCACTAATGGATTCAGTCTCAGACGTCGCTTGGTCAAATAATTTTCATGTTGTGGCTTGTTCAGGCTTCGGAAAAGAATACCCAATTTTAGTGTATTTCTGGGAAAGAGAAGGAGAGATTAATGTGAAAGATTTCAAATATATCATGGAGAATATCTACAAAAAAGAGAAAGAAGAATTTAATTTCCAAGAGAATGAAAAAGATCAGAATTTCAATTACAAAACAAATGATTATTTTGAAGGGAATCAAGAAAATGTAAGAGTAATGAATTTTTTTTATATGATTTGATTTTTTTTATTTATTCAATTTTTTTACGATAGCCTAATGGTGAAGGGAATATAAAAAGAGAGAAAAACAATCAATTTCATGAGGTTTTTTTGATTCTTTGTTTTTATTGATGAATTTTTTCTTTTTTTAGAATAAAAAGATTTTTAAAAAAAGAGAAAAAAGTTGAAAAAAAACAGGTTTTGTATTATTAAATTTTTCAATTTTCTTATTTTTGAAAAATGCCCAGCAAACAAAAAAAAAATATAAATATTTAAAAATTTTTTGTTTTTTCCATTTCAAAATTCGATTTTTTTTTAAAAAAAAAAAAAAAACACATACACAAAAAATCAAAATTAGTAACTTGAAAAAATAAAAACTTTATTTACCAAGGGTGAAAAGAAAAGAAAATTGCCTATTTTTAATATATTTCATTGAGCTGATTCATCAACACCTTGCACAATAATTAAATTTTATTTCTTTTATTAAATAAAAAAAGAGCCAATGAAATTCTGCAAAATTAATCTTTAAAAATTGGAATTTTTTTCTAAAATCAAAAGATAGTTTCGTTTTTAGTGCTAGCTTGACGTAATAATATTTAAAATTCGATATTTAAATCCAAATTCCAAAGTCCTTTCTGCATTATTTAACTAATTCACAAAAATCTCAGAAATAAAATCCCTCTAAAATGGAAATGAACTTAAAGCGACCATTTATTCTGATAAAACAAGCCAGAATCCCAAAAACACCAGAAAGTTCAATTGGCAAACACCTTCGAAAAAAAATAAAACAAGAAAATTCGCCTTTACCAAATATTATCAAAAGTCCAATAGAAACACCCAAAACACCATTGCTGATGTACGCAAATTACAAGGAAACAGAAAATAATATAGATAATTACATCTATATGAAACAAATGCCAAAACAAGAAGAAGAAAATGGGATGGTGTTTATGAACACTCAGTTTAATTATAACTGGTCACAAAATTATTTCGGCAATGAACTCAAGCTTATTTTAACAAACCAATCCTTTGATACTCAATCTAGCTTATCAGGTGGATCTCAACTTGAAAAAAACCTCAAAAAAGCCAGTCAAAAAACAACACATGAATCGATAAAATTTTCAAATAATTTGAATGAAAAAATATATGATAATTGGACTGATGGACTCAGTTTCATAGAATCTGATGATCAAAATTGTAATGACTTCATGAATTTGGATGGAGTATGTGGGAAAGAAGTCAAAAAGTTCCCGATACCCTTTGATAAGAAAATCTTCAATTATATAGAAGACAATGATTTTTAAAGAAATCTTTTGATTATACTAAAAGTTTCTTAAGAGCTTATGTTTATGCATATATAAGAGTAAAAAAAATTCTTTGTTTCTTTGATATTTTAAGCGATAATTTTGATAAATTTTGAATTAAAAAAATAATTTATGAAGACTATAAACAAATTTTAATCATTAAAAAAAAATTGTTTTTTTGTAAATAATTAAAAAAAAAAATTGCCTAATATTTTTAAATTTTTTTTTTTTTGTGCGTCTATTTTAAAAACATAATAAAATTAACTAAAAAACTTAATTCGCTCAAATATTATTAAAAATTTTGTTTGGGAGTTTTTGAAAAAATAAATATTTTTAATTTCAATTTTTCAATTTTCATGAAAGGTCGTTCTACAATGGCTCCAAAACAAACAACATCTTCTTCCCGTAATTTTCTCTATTTTTGATTACAAGCCATACTTTCGTTAATAGAAAGAAGCTCTTCAGCTGGAAGACAGACATTGATGGGAATAGCTTCAAAAATGAATGAAAGCCAAAGAGCAGGCTCTCTTGTCAAATCCTATTGGAATTCATCTTCAAACCAGGACGCAAAAGTGCTTGTAGATAAAAGCTCTCAAGAAAATTATATGGAAAATATCCATGATTATATGGTATGTCATAAAATTGATGAAGCTTTTGAAATAAAACAGTTGAAACTACCTTCTTCAAAGACGTTTTTCGGGATTTTCCATTTTTTGCTCAATACAATTGATCCTTATTTGTTAACAAAAATTAATTTAGTAGATGACAAATTGCCTTTCATGATCAAGAATATTGGATACCCATATATGCTACCGAAAGCTGTATTTGTAGCGTTAACTGCACCTCATTCATGGCCGCATATGATATGCCTTTTGAGTTGGATGGTAGATCTTATCAGATATTTTGAGAAATTTTTAAAAAAAGATGTGACTTATGGGGACCAAGCGTTGAAAAACCTTATTGAGCTATACATTCTTAAATCTTATTTGGATAATGAGGAAGAAAGATTTCAAAAAACCAGCGAACTTTTGGAAAAGTTTTTTTGTTTTGTTTTTGAGAATTAATTTATTTATTGGATGGGGTTGATAGATTAGATCTAAAACTCAACGAATTCAAGGAAGTTATCAAAGATTACGATTTGAAAATAGAAACAATTAAATTAAACACAAAGGCCTTGAAAGAAAATCAGCCTGGTTAAACAAGATTTTTAAAATGAAAATATAGTTTTTTAATAGAATTAGTTGATTTGGAGATGAAAATAAATATACTCAATAATCAACATGCATCAGAAAAAGATGTCAAAATTTGTCTTGAAAAAGAAAAAGTCAATTTGAAATTAACATTTGAAAAAAATAATGTAAAACCCCTCAATTTTTATTTTAAAACATTTTTTGTTAATTTTTTAAGGAGATCTTCAAAAGATTGGAAGGATCTACATCAGACCTTAAACAAGAGATAGAAAGCATAAAAAAAATGGTCAATAATCAGGAAATGAATCGAGATCAGGAAGAAAAAATCAAATCTGAAATAGTAGTTCAAGAACAATTCAAACAAATGTTACTAACTCAAAAAAATGAGAAAAATAAACAAATGAATCAAGTTTCCTCAAAGAAAGAAGAAATTTATCTAGAAGTTTTGAATTTTATTGTATTTTAAACATGAATTTCTTGACAAAATTTTAGATTGATATGAAAATGAGAGAATTGAATGAAATAATTAAAAAACAACAAGAGATTTATTCGAAATTTTCAACATTTACCAAAGATCCGAATTACCAAAAGCTGAAGGAAAACGATTATTTGCTAGAAGAGATAAAGAAAAACACTACAAAGAATATATTAAAAGAAATATACCCGAGTAATTTTAAGCATTCAATCGCTCCACAAATAGGAGAAATGATCAAAAAAGCAAATGAAAACAAAAATAAATTTCAGGAATCGAGTGTGAAATTACAAAATGAAATTGATGAAGTAAGAATTTTTTTTATTTTTTAAAAAAGAAAGAAAGAAAAAACGTTTAGTTAGAAAAGAAAATGAAAGAATATTGGGACATCAATCGAACTTATATAGAAAATACCAGAAAATTAGAAACAGAAATTGCTCTAAAAAAAGAACAAATTCAAAAGGTATTGTTATTTAAAAAAAATCCTGATAATTTTTATTAAGGATAACGCTAAATTTGAAGAAAAGTCCAAATGTTTTCAAGAAGAAACCTCAAATTTAAAAAAGAAAAGTGAAGAAAATTATATAAAAATAGAAAAATACAATGAATCTATGAATGATGCACAGAATCGTCTTCAAAATATGCAGGAGGAATTTGAATCAAATAAAAAATATGTAGAAAGCATGAAAAGTCAAGACATGAACAAGCTTTTATTGCTAAAAAACGAGGTGATTCAGCATTTAAGGACCATTGAACAAGCCAAAAGAGATTATTTGCAGACTTTTAAGCAGATTTTGAACGAAAATAACGAGACTTGAGAAATAAAAATGTTTAAAAAATAAAATATAATAAATAAATTGATTTTATTTAATATATATGTATTGAGACTTCTGATAAAAAATAGATTTTGATATTGAAGTTTAATTTCGAAATATAATGAAAATCATCCTGTTTTTGCCTAGAAAATCTCAATTTTGTTCAATTTGCTTGGTTATCTTGCCTCTTCTGTTAGTCTTGGAAATTTTCGGCTTGATTTTTACACAACTAAAACTGAAGAAAATTACACATTGATCAATTTTAAAATTTCAGAAATTTTACCACATCATTGTTTTTTTTTTGAATTTTCTTTTTATCAGGAATCAAGTAGCAAATACCTTAAACTTGGGATAATTATATGATGAAAATCATAAAAGAAATGCACTTTTTTTTTCTTTTTTTTTATAAGAAACTTTTGAATAACATAACAAACTTCAAAGGGTAAAAAAAATTATTAAAAAACTAAAATTTATTAAATTTTCTTTCAATCAATCGCATTCTTTGACAGAAACTTGCGGTGCATCGTAAAGAAAACAACCCAAAGTCCCACAAACTAGATAAAGACAACCAAGAAACAAGGCAAATCTTTTAATATATAAGAACCTAGGAAAAAAGCGTGTTTTTATATGTTTTTTATAAAATATAATATAATTCATAAATTTAAATTATAATTTATTTACCAAATAGACTCATTTGCACTTTTATAAAAATATATCGATAAAACCAAGCCAGTCATAAATCCTCCTAAATTCAATAAAATTAAAAACTCTAATAAGTAATCATAAATTAACCTAAATGACCAACATTGTCAACAACAACATCATCGTTTGGTTTTTTTATGGCTTTAGAATTAGTTAAAAGTCGAAGCCAATGGAAATTTTCGTCTTCTTCTACTTTATTATTAACCATTTCCTTATCAATTCCTGCATTAACTCCCATTACTATATATATCACATTGTAGAAAATAATTCCTCCATAAAAAAGAATGATTTTTAATAGTCTCAAGGTTTTTATTTTCGCACGATTATCATACACTCTTAAAATTGGGAAAGACAGAATCCCACAAAAAAGGCAAGCCAAAGTAAATCTCGCTCTACTTTTGAAGATTATTTCATGATGTTTATTAATCAAACTGATGATTTCAAAAGCAAAACATCCAAAAATCGAAAAAGAAGCACCTATTTTGATTAAATTCAAATAGACCATATTACTAAGTATGCTTCCCCCTAGATTGGAGAAAAAATAAATTCCGATAACAATTTTCTTCGGATAACAGGCCTCCAAATGAAACAAAATCATTGCTTGCATGATCATATTTCCGATCATATGGTTCAAATCATAATGAAGAAACATTGGCATCAAAAACAAACGATGGATCTCAAAATTATGTCTAATTGCTGGCTCAAAACCGGCACCGAATTTGTATAAAACACATTCCCAGGCACTGTCCATTGCAATATAATAAAGCCAGGTTATCAAGAAAAACAAGACTTGTATAGATGTAATAATGAATGTGAAGGATTTTATTTTGAAATTAGGGAAAATCAATTCCCAAAAAAAAATTTCTTTCTCTATTGTTAAAGTTTCTTCTAAATTTATGTCTTCTTCCCTCGATTTCTCAACTGAAGGGACATTGATCTCAAAATAGTGTTGATCTTTTGACATCATAAAGTTATTTTTATAAATTTTAGAAAAATTCATACAAAATCAATAAAAATTTTTAAAAATCCCAAAATTTCTTTTCTAGTCACTTTGAATTAAAAAATATTTTAATGAGTTCATA